>VFQN01003371.1_pt1 | contig 23035 bp, 34 predicted proteins | sample 3512371 | NCBI WGS metagenome assembly VFQN01 (sample SAMN10412370, study PRJNA504923) | tailings metagenome | isolation source: Replicate 2 from Balatoc abandoned mine | place: Philippines: Itogon, Benguet | collected 2017-08-28
GAGGTCTAAGGAGTAGTACGGTAGTAGGAAGGCCGGAAGGCTGCAAAAGAACTGCGGGGGCGGGGGAACAAAGTACTTGTAACGCGAGAGTGAAGGGGGGGGGGGGGAGCGGGGGTTAGGCGGTAGGGAATTGGGCTACTAGAGGGCCAGCACAAGCGCCGCGGCTCAATCAGGGACGTTGGGCTTGCTACAGCCCGCAAGGGCCAAGGGCTGAGTTCGTGGCACCTGTGTCGGGCGTTCCCTGTGTGCCGTGTGCAGCAGGGTGTCGGCATGCCGGGCGCTGCATTTGCAGCGGACGGTGCGCAGCTAGTGCGCTGCACCCACGGCAGCCACCGCTGGGCAGTGTCGGCTGTCCCTGGTCCCCCCGCTGCATGTCCTAGCCACCCACCACCGCTGCGCCCAGGCCGTCGTTGAGCTTGTACATGGTGGCCTGCTCGAACCACTCTTGGTGCCTGCGCTCCAGCTCCGCGTGGCCGGCCCACGGCTCCACGTCGCCCACGCCGTCGGGGAGCCCAGCGGGGTCCAGCAGCCGCAGTGTGCCGCGCAGCATGACCAGCATCTGCACGTCGCCCAGCACCGCCGCCAAGCGGGAGTCTGCAGCCAGGCGGGCAGGGCGAGCGACGAGGTGGGGGTGCAGGTGGCGGCGCTGTTGATATGGGGGCAGGTGTGGAAACAGGTTTACGCATGGGTCTGGGTTGGAATGACAAGGGGAAGCATCGGCATAGGTGCAAGGGGGCAAAACGGCATGTGTCGTGCTGCATGTTGTGTGCGCAACTTGCTCGCAGCCCTCGTCCTCGGCAGAGATTCCCCGCCAGCGCCCTGCGCGTTCCCTTTGCTTATCCCGCGTCCTTTCCCTTTCCCTTGTCCTTCTTCGCCCCCCACCCCCCGTGCCCGTTCCCTTCCCCGCCCCCTTCGCCACCCCCTTGCCCTTTCTCACCGCCGTTCCCGAAGTGCTCTCCCGGCTGCGTACTCGTCTTGTGGTGCAGTAGCGTAGTTGCGCTGAGCTGCATGTCGGCCATCCGCTGCTCCGCCACCCTGGTGACCAGGCGCCACCACACCTGCCTGGGCATCAGCTGGCAGCTGTGCAGCTGGATGGCCGCGTCGCGTAGCCCGCCGCGGCGACCGGCCACGAGCAGCATGCCGTGCAGCAGGGTGCGCGCCAAGCTGAGGCGGCCCGGCGACACCGGCTGCTGCAGCAGCACCGCAAGCTGCCCCAGCTGCTGCTCGCCGCCCGCCGGCCCCATCCAGGCCCACAGCAAGTCCGCGAAGCGCTGCAGCACATTGGTGGCTGACGCGGACAGTCCCTCGGGAGCTGGGCAGCTGCCGGGTGCATCCCACATTGCGAGAGCCTTGCTGTTGGGGTTGACGTCCTCCGAGCAGCACAGGATCTCCGCCACCAGGCCGACCACTCTGCACCCCACTTTGCACTCGGCCAGCTTGTTGGCCGCGAACCTGTCCGTGCCGCTGGACTGCGCGCCGGTTGTGGCGCCGCCAGCCCGCTGCACGCCCAGCAGCACGTGCGGCGTGCCATCCGCCCCCCGAAACTGGTCCAACGCGTGCTGCGTACTGGAGCTGAGCACGGCCACCAGCGCCGCCATGGCAGCAGGCTGGTTGGAAACTAGGTCCGCTGCAAGCTGCACAGCACCGTCACACAACGGCCCCAGATAGCTTTCAACAAACGCCTTCAGCGCCGCGATCCCGCCGTCGTTGTGAGCGTCGGCGAGCCATGGCAGCTTGGAGCAGTCCTCATCCCTCCGCTTCCGCTCCGCCTCCGCCATCGCTGCCACGGCGGGGACGCTCTGACCTACCAACGCTATGCTGAGCGCTTGGAACTCTCGAGAGTACTGGCGCGACACGGCCCACGGGACACCCTTGCTGCAGCTCAAGGTGAACCTTTTGATAGCACCGACGCAGGCAGCGGCCATCCCCTCGAGGCCATGGGCCTTCGCCACCATCTGCAAGCTCTGGAGGCCACCCTGCATGCGGCATGGCAAACGGGTAAGCAAGGTACTGTCAATATGAGCAACGCAGCTTTGCAAGTGCCAGCGAAAGGCGCGGCTTCACCCCACACCACCGTCACGTAGTATGGCCCCCGCTGACCGTATTGCCCCGATGCCTGTGATCCATGAAGGTCCAGGTTCGGCTCCATGCGCGTACGCTTCAGCCGTGCAAGTGCGGCAGCTGGGGCCGTTGCAGTAACCCTGTCGCGCTTGTGGCGCGCTTTCACCGTTGCCGACAGGGGGCCCACCAGCAGCACCTATGCCCCTGGTGCTGGTCACCGCCTATGGTGTGCACGCCGTTTTGACTGAGCCTACCTGGCGCACATGTATCTCCCTAGAGCTTAGGGAGAACCAGCTCGCATTGCCGCAACCCCTACCCATGCGCATCTTACACTGCGCCTACCTGAAAGGCTGCATCGCTGGAGGTGTCGACGTTCACGAGGTGAGCACCAATCTTCGCGGCCACGGTGCTTGACAGCAGCTTGGTCGTAGACATTGGAAAGCCTGGACAAACGAAACGGCCCCAAGCGCACACAAGCATGCAAGTTGTTTTGCGGATTGGCGGGACAGCCAACTAGCAGTCACCCTGATGAAAGATACTGCTAATCATTTTACCTGTATCTCGTTTGAGCACTCCTTTTGTTCACAGCGCAGCAACCGCTCGAGATCCAGTGGGCCAAGCTGCCGGTGGCAATGCTGCTGGGTGAGAACTCATTTTCCGCATATGCAATACATAGTGGTGCTGCAGGTGGCTAAGTGGTCGCTACTGTTTTCCTGCTGGAACACAAATGGTGTGGTGGAAGAGTACTGAAGAGGAGCTAGTGGAGCACAAGTACTTGTATACTTTATGCTGAGGTATGCAGGGAGTACTGTGGTCGCGCGACAGCCTGTGAACAACGTGAGACATGGACTGCACTCACGGTACTGGGGCGCGCTGGGGGTCCCGGTTCCCTGGCAGATGTCACGGCGCTCGAGTCCACGTTGGGCTTCGCGTAGTGCTTGGGTGACCATGGTAGTGTTTGCCCATGTCACAGGACATGTGTCAGAACGTCTGGAGCCAGTACACACGTGAGACGGGGTGGCACCAGGGGAGCTCCCCTGGGTGGCACACTACAAATCTTGGGGCGTCTACAGCTTCGATATTTCCGCTACATGCGACTGCGGCTGCGCGCGTTGTCTTGTGATGATGAGGACTAAGGCACCCAAACACGGCCACCAGGGAGAAGCGTAAACCGTTACACGCCACGGAGACCGTAACCTTATCGTAGCGCACCCCGTCCTCTCGGCCAGTACCATGCCTTGCACCACATCAGGGTGGTGTTGCAAGAGCGGGGCTACAGCACTGCAGGTGACCAGGCAGGCATCCCCTCCGTACTGCCCACCGCTAGAAGCTATCGGACGCGCAGGAATGCGGCACATGTCGACCTCAGCCCCTACCGCCGGTCGCCAGACGCTTTCTCACTTCGGTACGCAAAGTGCAAATCAGGGGAGCTCCCCTGGTGCCGATCAAATTACGGTACGGCCCCCTGCGCCCCGTGCACTTCAGCGGTTCCAGCGCCGTGAGTATGCTGACTTCCCATTGGCCAGTCCCGAAGGCACAGGATGCGGCCGTCGGTGCAGCACCTGCACCGCACGCTGTGACAGCTGTGGAGTGGTCGGTGGCTGGTCTACCCGGCGACCGCTGGGACGCGCGTTGTCGGCGAAGGCCACCAGGTGATAGTTGCCTTTGGGTTGGGTTGATCTTAGCAGGATTTGGGCAGCTGTGGCTGCGACGCAAGAGGTTGGGGTGGGATGGGTCCACGCCTGCCAGCGGTACTACTGACGGACCTACCGTACCCTCGTCGAAGGGAGCGCCAGGTATGTTTCCAACACGCTCCTGATGATGCAGCATGCAGGGCTAGAATCCACACTCGGTTGGCCACGCAATAATACAGTGTGTTGATCCTGTGCTCACTTGTAAGCACATCTCGGCGTGCCCTTGCACGATCAGCTTCTTGCCGTCCATAAAGGCGGTGTTCATGACACGTGCAGTCAGGGACTTGATGTTGGATGGGGTCTTGGGAGACGGCAGTACGAAGTTTGGGTAGTCGGGAAGGGCTGGCAGCCGGACCAGACCGGGGATACGGCGCCGCACCCCCGTGTCCAGCCCGTGTCCAGCCACTCGATGGCCATGGCCACGCGCTAAGCCTTGTGGGCGGCGGACAGGGGCTGATTGAGCTCGATTACCACCTTGCGAACCAGGTCCTGCTCCATCGTCTGCATAGAACGCCAGATGGCACAGACATTGCACTTTGTCTTGAGCTAGCTGCTGAAAGGTGTCGCTGTTGCCTGCCTTGCGCTGCGTGTTGGCGCATGCTGCTAGGACGAAGTCCAGTGCTGTCTTCACGGCGTTGGGGGGCAGCTTATGCGGGGCACCTGAGCGCGGGGCGTCTAAAGCTAAAAGCTGGGCCCCCTTTGGCCCCTCCGACCTTTCGTTGCCCCTTCGGGCCCGGAGGGCAACTGATTGCGCAGCCCCTTTGGGCATATATAGCGGGCCCCAAAGTGTATTTTTGGTGGTGTTGCGCATCCCCAGAGCTTTGCCCATCCCGATCCCGTATACGGTACTCCTATCCCGCTCAGCGCCCGTACTATTACGGTAACTACGCTCCCTCCCCCTCATTCCCGCCGCTGCCGCCCATGCTCTCCTCCTCCTCGCTCGTGCTGCTACCGCCCACGCTCTCCTCCCCGTCGCTCGTGCTGCCCCCGCCCATGCTCGTGCTGCCGTCCAAGGTCATGCTGCTCTCCGCCTCCTCGTCCTCCACATCAACCCTCCGCTTCTCACCACGTCCCCCGCCCCTGCCTCCGCCTGCCTAAGAGTCGCCCGCGTCATCCCTGCCCGCAGCCCCACCCCTGCCTGCGGTCTCATGGCACCGCCGGCCAAGCAGGTTCACGAGGAATGTATACAGAGAGACTAGCATATAGGCCTAAGGATACATACAGCTTCCCGAACGATTCTAAGCAAGTACGGCAAAATGGCAATTACCCCACCGCTGCCCGCCGGAATGAATTTCACTTTTTGCCGAACCCCGGGACACTTAATTGTTTTAGTTGCCAAGACCCTTCGGGCAATCATTTTTGGCTATGAAATTTGTGCCACTACGGTAGTAAGCAGTTGCCGTACACCTGTACGGCGTGATGAGGCAGGGGGGGCACCCTTGGGGCAGAGGACGCAATGTGCGCTGTGCGTAAAGGTGACCCACCGGACTGGCCTCTGGCCAGCGTAGGCGAGGAAGGCGACAGACGAACGCCGAACGAAGTCGATCGCGCGTATACATCTGTACATCTGATCAGTGATTGACAGTTACCCGTACAGTCGTACAGTCCGGCCTCTCAGGGGCGTCCTTCAGGATGGCCCAGCGCATAGTCTAGTCACTGTTTGCGCCTGCCGCGACTGCCAACCTTCACACAGCGGACAAAACCTCTACAATACGCTCTGCTGTACGCAAGAACTTACAGGAACGCGTGTTTGGACTTGACTGGTCCGGTACCGTTCGCGCTTTGCTGCGCTTTGCGCTGCCTTCCACTTAGACACGACTACTACGATCACTCAAGACACCCCACGTATGATAGCATCCGGAAAGCGCAACCAGGGATACGGTTCCACGTGTCAGTAACAAATTGACACGCAAGAGGCTGGGGAAATTGTAACCCATGACAGCCACCAACAGCTTGGTAAGGCACATGCCTCTCTGCGCGTGCAAACGAACGGATCGCAGAATCGTAGGCCGGACAAGCGCAACTGCAGGATTACACATCCACACGGAGACTAGCATGCTGCCATTCCGTCTCTACCAAATAGGAACAAGCGTCCAAGTATGTTTAGCCAGGCACTCAGTTAGCAAAGACGACCGGCGCACATGCGGAAGCATGAAGCCCGGACAGCACGAAGATAACTACTCAGCCCCACCTCGGCCCCACTGGCCGGCTGCAGTGCTGTGCTGTCCGTCTCAGCCGGCCACCGCAATGTCTATCTCACAGGCGTCCCGCACTACCGGGCCCTGCTCTCCCTCCACCCACTGCAGGGTGAAGGTCTTCTTGCTCTGCGCAAGCGCCTGTACGATGCGCGCCGCAGACCCCTGCTGCCCTTGCCGCTGGCCGGCCTGCCCCCCTTTGCCACGGCCCTTGCCCTTGGGCGCCTTCTCACTCTCTCCCCCCTCCTCGGCCTTGTCGCCAAAGTACACCGCTGCTGCCTCCTGCAGGGCCTTCTTCAGGAACTGCTCTTTTTGCGGGTCCATGACCAGTGTGTCCAGGCCCACCAGCCGGCGGCTCACCCTGCTGGGGTCCTCCTTGGCCAGCATGGACATTCGGACCGCAACGCCGCAGCCAAACCTTGCCTCGATCCAGTCGTAGGGCCTTTGTGCCCAGCTCGCCGCCCAGCTGGCCCCGTTGCGTCCCGCCGTGCTGCCCGCCCCCGATATACCCGCTGACCCTGCACCTGGCAGCTGGGGCAGAGCGTCCCTCGTAACCTCAGCGACGCACATGGTCATATGTCCCTGCAGACACCAGTTCGGCGCCAAGACAAGGGGAGATGGGGTAAGCTATAACACCGTGCAGTTGCCATACTACACCTATCAACCGATACAGCAACGGGACAGGCTGGTTGCTGCGTGGTCCAAACGCCAAAGTGGTCAAGAGGGCGCCCGCCGACCAACGAACGTTTCAAAGCCTCTCAATGCACACAGGAAACGGAGAAGCGCGTAGATATCTTAGCCAAAACCCACGTCGCTGAATTAAGCCCAAGCAAGGCGTTTTTCCTATGGTTTGCATAGGAAAGCACAGGCACACGTACCAGGAACTCTGCGCCCGCCAGCTTTCCGCAGGGGAGCCCAGCGGGCTTCAACACCTCGGAGGCCACGTAGCCGGGGACAGCCGAGCCCCTGGTCAGGTGGTGTAGCGTACCTGGCTGCATGGCGAGATACCAAGAATCAAGCAAACGGGAAGCACGGGTTTAACAACCACAGGTTCATTTGCATCCTGCATTCTGCATGAAGGACGAACGGTATTAACGTACGCCCTGGTCCGCTTACAGACCCTGCATTGAAGCACAACGCTTCTTGACGTACACCCTGCTCCCACGCCTTACCTCGAACCCCTTGATGTCGGGCTTGTCGGCCGAATGCCTGTTGTACGGCCGAGTCTTCGGCTGGCTGACACCCTTTGCCCCCGTCGCGCAGTGCCCACTAACTGCGCGCATGGCTTGAGCGCAGCTTCCATGCAGGCCACTCCTCCCCGCTTGCGCTCCGCAGGCGGCACCAATGCCTGGCCTGCGGCCGCCCGCCCGCTCCACCCCCCCGCTCTTGTCATCGCACAGGAGGGAGGCATCCACACAGGTGTCAGGCATGTCACGGTGTCTCAAGCATCCGGTAGGCCTAGCTGAGTAGTTGCGGAAAAGGTCATATGTGCCACTGCCTTCCTCAATTCGCCATAAGCAACAAGTGGTAGCATGCAGGAGCTGCAACTCGCAGATGGGGCGAGGGCCTTACCCGGTTCTCCGCGGCCCGCCCCACGGCGCGCAGGGCGGCGGGTCCAGCCTCCGCCCGCGCCTCGGCGTCACCAGCAGCACCACCTGCGTGACACACAAGCACGCCGTGCCCCATGTTGTCACGCTCGCACATGCAATGGAACAGCTGGAGCTCACCGAACCCAAGCAGCGACAGCGGTAGCTAGACAAATATGCAACCACAGCCTACGTCGGTTGGGAAGGACGTGGGCTCACCTCCTTGCGCGCCCGAGCCCCCGGCTGCAGGGGGCGGCGTGGTGGCGCCCGCCGCCGCCGTCGCGCCGCCGCCCGCCGCGCCACCGCTCATGCCGCCCGCCACCTTGGTGGCCCACGACGCGGCGTTCCGCGTCAGCAGCTCCAGGGGGCGAAGGATGGCCTGCGCGGGTGCCACCATTCGATGCTTAATTCCGAACGACTGCGCATGTGGACGTGGTGCTGCTGTTGCAGCGTAAGGTTGTAAATTAAGGCGATGTCAGACGGCCTACATCCCCTTGTGCATATAACGTCTAGTGCAGATTGCACCAAGAAAGGGGACAATCAAAATAAATCAGCTTGTCCATGATGGTGTCCGATCAAAGGATGTCTTATTGCTTCTCCTCGCACCCTCGAACTCGGCCCGCCTAACCCAAGCTTATGTAGGTGCCATGTAGACTAGTTTGGGCCCTTGCCGTACCTGGCTTCCCTTGTCGTCCTCCGCGTCGACCACCTCGTGTTCGACCGCCACCCAACGCAGCTGGCCACCGCCTGCCACGGCCGTTGTGCCCTGCACACACAGATGCAGGGGAGGCTTTTTAGCTGTACGTGTTAAGTGGCCCAGCAGAGCCATACCGGCACGTGCAAAGCGTCTAAAAGCTTCTAGTGGTTGGAGCTCTGCGTTTTCAGGCACTTTCCATGCTTCTTGTTACAGTTCTTACAACAGGTGCTCCTATGTACCACGCCCGGACTCTTGACTACCAGAGGAAATAGATCTACGTGGACGGAAGAAGATGCAAGTGTTAACCACCTCAGTGCTGGCACCGGGGCCTTCCACCATATCCACGGCTGCCGCACCGCCAGCCCCGGCCACATCCGCCTGCAAGGTAAGCAAGGAATGAGGTGCGCAGTGAACGGCAAACGTGGTTTGCAGCTGTCCATGAATGCTGAATGACCCACGCGGGTGGGGGACAAAAGTACTAGTAAAGCGTTGTGGGGCGGGGAGGGGGAGGGCGGCGGAGACCGCGGAGCGGCAAAGTGTTAAGCAGAAACGGGTCTTAGTGCCTGCGGAGGACGTCGTTAGCGGCAGATGTGCAAGCGAAGCGGAGTACATGAAGCTTCTTGCGCAACACTTCTCGGAGAGGCGGTCTGAGCTGGCCAGTCTGTGCAAGCTGAGCTGCAAGGCGCGCCGCTAGTAACACGGAACGCTGGGATGGAAGCTCACAGCTGAGTGCACCCTACCCACACCGGTGCAAGGTTGCGCAATGAACCGCACCCGCCATACCAACCAACCGTACTAACCTGGGAACGGGGCACAAAGGGAAGGGGGCGCGAAGAGACGGGAAGGAAAGGGTGTCAGCAGAGTTAGTAATAACGTAGCGATGGCCGGCATGCGCGGGAAGGGCGGATGGCTGGAAAGTGGCTGTGGGCTAACGAGGTAGGATGGCAAGGAAGCTAGGGTTAAGTAAGGGGTTAGAAGGTGAAGCGAGCATGTATATGAAACGTGGTTGGACAAGGGCGAAAGCGGCAACGGGTGGCGTAGCCCGTAGGCCGGGACATGGGCGGAGATGCAAGGAAGGCCTGTGTGTGTGCCATTATGTTGGTCGCCGCAACAGTCACCAGCTAGAAAGCACTGGCTCACCTCTTTTTGCTGCGCCAACGAGTCCTGCTGTTGGTCTTGTCTGCTGCGGTGATAGGCCTCCAAAACTTGCCGGAGACCACTCAGTTCCGCCAGCTGCAGCGCACAGTACGCCCGGGGTTATTGGATGCAGCAGGGCAGGCATGTAAGGGGAACGGGGTCGCAAAACATCGTGCCCAATCAGGCCCGCCCTAGAAGGCTCATGCCACTATTTGGTGCATCCCTGGCCTGCTGGAGGCAGAGATGCAGCATACCCAAAGCCTTTTGAGTACACACCGAGTCAGGGAGCAGGCACTGTCCGTCCACGTGGCGTAGGCGCTCCGTGACCCTCGCATGCGCCTGCAAGCAGCAGGTCATGTAGCGTAAGACTTGCGGAGCGACAGAGCATGGCTACTTGTGCATTACTCCATGACTGCTAATGCACGCCATCTCTCTCGAATTACCCCTCTGTAACGGTCAAACACTGGTTGCACGTCCTTCTCCAATTGAGTGATGCGGGTTTCTTCCTGCGTGCAAGCAGACATACATGGGTAACGACCGCAGCAGGAGGAGGACACATGAGATGCAGGTCTCGTGGCTTGAGGCGCATAACAGTTGAGGTGCCGGGGCAAGGCACAGGTGTCAAGCTGCACCGCAGCCTACGGCGTAGCCTAGGACGCACCGCGTGTGGAACCGGCGTTTAGCATGAGCAATAGCCAACAACCACGAATAGTTCAGCACCATGTACGCAGGGCGTACCCAGGGCGTACCCATTCGTTTGTTACCAGCCCTACGCCAGCCCTAGGAACTCGGCGCTGCCCAATGAGCACCTAACTAGTTACCTGAAGGAAGAATTCAGCATCCGAGTCACCCAGCTTCTGCAGAGGTATGGCCAATGGGATGCCACTCTGCAAGTGCAACACCCCAACACAAGCACGTTGAACGCCAAATCATGTATATTACAACATACTAATTAATTTTCACTTACGGCAAACGCAACGCCCTTGCAGCTGTGAGTTGTCGCTCCCTTTGTTGGAGTCAGCAAAATATCATTAAGGCGACATGGCTTTAAAGGGCTCGAGTAATGGACCCCGCTGTCCTTCATCGTCCTCAAACGCCAATGAAGCTAAAGTAACAGTCCAGCAGTCCGGCTGCTCCTGTACACAGACAGCGACTAAGAAGTAAGGTAGTAAGGTAATAAGGCTATGTTAAGGTAGTAAGGCTATTGTATGGTAGTACAGCTGGGTAGTAAGGCTGGTTCTCTGACTGCCCAGACCTTGAAAGTGCATGCAAGAAGAGACGTGCATGAGTGCACGCAGGCACTTCACCGTACACCCAGAAAAACATTCGCGACAGCAGCTCTCTCCTCTCCCTCTTACTTACATAGTACCAAACAGCTAGAGCTATTTGCTCTCGCTTCGACATCCGTCCAGACGAGCGTAGGCATAGGGTGCACGTGCCTGCCTGTCTGCCACCAGACACCATGTCCTGTGCGACTGCGCATGCGATGCGGATGCTTAGAGGGTAACGGTGGCGTAGTGGTAATGAATGTAAAAACACTCTTTCACCAGGCCATCAGGATCCTGCGTCTGCGAGTCTGGGCTCTGCTACTCTGGCAGCGTTCCACCCCCCCCTTCCACCTGAGGACCCACATGGGTCCGCACCTGCAGTCCGGCTGCTGCTGCACCTGCTTCAGCGACCAAGCCCACGGCGTCCGTCAGCGCCCGGTACAATGCAACCGTATGCAACAATGCATCACTATACCACATAGCGCCCGCTACACCACAAGACACAAAGAGAGCATGAAAACAAAGCATACATGTGTTGGGCATGTAGCTACCTTTACACCAGTCCCTGCATGGCACGTAAGCCGCTTGCGTGTCAATACGCCCATAAATACTACGTGGTACGTACACACCATCCGTAAGGAGCACGTCGAGTTACACCAGGCCCTTTCATGGCATGTATGCTGCTTGCGTGCAGGCGTGTCCTTACGCCTATTGCTACGTGGTAAGTACGCCTCATCCGTAAGTGGGACACAGAAGCGGCGCTTGGACCTGTGCGCGACAGGCAGATCTCCGCACCTGTGTGGCAACCAGAAGAAAGTCGTGTCAAGGTGCTGTGAACCACGCAGTGCTAACAACAACAACATTGCGTGTGACTACGAATGACTCCATGCAGGATAGAGCTTGACCACACCATCCCGACCCCCATTCCAAAACGGAATGACCCAATGTAGCCCCATAAGGGCCATTTCCCGCCCCCCACCCTCCCAACACGGCCCCCACCCTCCCAATACGTGTTCCGCTACCGCCATGCAGCCACCGGTAGATGCAGGCTGTTGCAGTGCACCCTCTAGACCAGAGTCTACAGGTACGGAAGGTACTCACCGCTTGAACACCACTCCGACGCTATGTATCTTGAAGGCGGACATCTGGCCGTTGTCGCAACCAATCTCATACGCAGAGCTGTTGAACAGAACTGTCGTCACGACGTTCGCCTCAGGCTACAAAACAACGGATCCTTGAAGAGCGTCCGTAAGACGTTGACAACACCGAAATCGTGGTAATTCGGAACACAATAGTAAGGCATGCGGGAGCATGCATGGAGGAATCTGTCTGTAAGCCTGTGCTCCCGTGGCGCCCCTTTCCACCCAAGCGCCCTTGGCCGCACCGCCCTTGGGCCGCCCCTTACCCTTGTATACGGCACCGACCCATGTGCTCCAAGCCACCCCTTACCCCGCCCCCTCATATCAGACCCGCCCCTGCTACTGCGCAAAGCTGAGCGGGTGCTCAAGCAATACGCGACTTCACGTCAGTCCCACCCCTGCTACTGCACACTGTTGGGTGGATGCTCGCGCAATACGCGGCACACCCTCATCCCGTCCCCGTAAAGCCCAGACCTTCGCAGCTGCAGCTGCACACCCTCCCATTGCATCCTTGCTAGCACGACCGCTCTCCCCCAAGCCACGCACCTTGCTTGGCTCAAGCTTTCCACATACAGTCTGGAACGCCGGTCGCCCTCTGCATGCTGAGCCCAACTGTGCGCAGTAGCAGGGGCGGGAGAACGTGAAGCCGCGTATTGCTTGAGCATCCGCTTAGCTTTGCACAGTAGAAGGGGCGGGTTTGATATGAGGGGCGGGGTAAGGGGTGGCTTGGAGCACATGGGGACGGTGCCGTACACAAGGGTAAGGGGCGGCCCAGAGCGAATGAGGGCGGTGCGGCCAAGGGCGCATGGGGAAAAAGGATGGCTCCTCGCCGTATCCGCACGCACAGGTATGGTGGAGCCGGCATGCTAGCAGCAAGGCAGTGCTACGCGGGCGCAACGAGTGATTCAAAAAAGGGCCGTACTTCTCCCACCCCGCCCTTCAATGGCCGGGCAACCACCTTGCATTGCCGACTTACGCGTCTCGTGTTGCCCTCAGTGTCGGTGAAGTTGATGGTGTATACGGCTTGTCCAGCTTCGCCTCATGCTCAGCACCGGTACGCGCTGCCGTGTCAGCCTCAGTTGTGTTGGTAGGCTCAAGCTCTACGCCGCCGTCGTGCAGTCGCTTTGCTGTAGCTGTGGTCCTATCCTCCGCGTCGTCCACATGAAGCTGCTCGACAACGCCGCCCAGGTCAACCAACTGCGCGTCTGAGATAAGCGTTGCAAGATCTTGCGCAAGGGCCGCATTGCCCGGCTCGCCCGCCAGTTGCCCAAGAACCTCCATAAGCAGCCATAGTGGGTCGCCTGCATATGCGTGCATGTGGGAGAGAGGCAAATTATGTCAGCCTTGTAGCCAATACACGCGTTCACGGTGGCGGGTGCAGTCCCAGTACGCATGGTGTTGGCGCCAAGGGAAAACTACATGGCCTCAGGTTAGGCACAAGCACCATACACAGCAGGTTACACACATGCGTGGCAGCAGCTCGCAGTTACCAAAATGCAATGACTGCTTACCCTCGTCGGCGGGGTCGGCCTCGTCACTGGAGCCGTCCACAGCGCCCTCAGTTGCAGCACCACGTGATCAGGGTACATAGATGTCGGTGACTTGTCGCTATTGAGCTGAACAAGCAGGGCGCGGACGGTTGTGCGGCGACTCTGGGTAGCACTTTCCCAAGTTCAAGGAAGCGTGCAATACACGTACCGTCGACGGAAACATCGTCTCCGGCATCGGTACCGGGGGCCAGGCCATTACCAACGCCCTGACGCTCCTGCTTGACGGTGCATCTACGTTGTCACTAGTAGACTGGCTGGCGTCTGGGTCTGCATCTGGGGCAGGGCATGGAACATGCACTCCAGGGGCCCGGCCCCGCGCCTTGAAGTTCTTCGTGTGGTAGCCGACCTGGGCACGCGTGTTGCCACACCAAGCCTTGCACACAAGGCAAGCGTATGCTGCCTCCCCATCGTCCGTTTGCAGCTGGCCGAAGCGACGCCTCGCAAGCCAGTCAGCTGCAACATTTGCACCGGGGCACAAAGTGTCAGGCCAAGGCGTGCTAGGTAGACGGGTGGTGGGGCACCAGCCCACCGTGCAACCTGCAAACACAGGCGTCGAGACTAGGAGCACACGTACAGGAGCGGTCAAACGTACATCACACCCAAGGCTGCCGTGGGTAGGCCTGCTAAGAGCAGCAGCAGAACCCGCTCTCCCTTGCGATCTGTGCTACAACGGACCCAGGCTTTGCAGCACGTGGATTGGATCTTGCTCTATGCAGACAGCTGAGACCACCTGTTGTTGCATAAGGCGCAAGCAATGCATTAGGTGACCACACGACCGGGCAGGGAGCAGATCCGTGGCCCAGCGCGTGGGCTAGGCTCGCATGCATGCCCCACCCTGCTCTTGCCTGAAGGTTTGCTGGGTCCTCTCGTTTTCCCAGCGCCACGCATGCGGGGTAAGGCGGGGTGTGGCCAAGCAACTTGCTTGGTACGGTCGATGAGGGCGCACCCTGTCCCCGAAAGACTGCCCACGCAGAAACATGTTGAGCGTGATAGGTACAATGTTCACCAATACGGTCTACAACCTCGCCGACGCCGGAGTTCGTGCCCTCGAACGTAAATGTTCCATTCGCGAGCTTACTGTAGAGCTGCAAGCGCTCGCCAGAAAGCACTGTAATGTTTGCTGGGCTAGGTTGTGACGCGGATAGCTGTGGTTGCACTAGAGGTCCAGTGGAGCGCGGAGCTTGGAGCCAGGGGGCAGGAAGGTGCGGCCAGGACCACGGCGGAAGCCGCGCCGAGCTCGCGGCGAACGCCTCGCCAGCTAAACGTCTCCGTTGTGTTGAGGGCTGCCCTCCAAAGGTATGAGCAAAGACCGCTGCGGCAGAAGGGCACCTTATTTAAAAACCGATACTCCTCCGGCTTTCAGACAAATACAGGAAGGCGGCCGGCCGGACGGCAAGAAGCGCCTCGTGTACGGCAAGGCGCATACAGAGCCCATGGCCCTCAAGGGCATCCTCGCGTAAGCTGACATCCACCAAGTGCCGCGCACGTTTTTCGCCATCAAGATGTACGTGTGGGACCCCGCGCTGGTGCCCGCGGAGAAGAGCGGGGGCCAGGGTGCGTCCACGGGGCCGACGCCCCGTGCTGTAACTCCAGGCCTCCTGGCAGAGCTTTGCGGCAAGAGCTTCAGCTGTGTACGCTGTATGGCAATACTGTGAATGCCCTATTCCGTGTGCAGGCCACACAATTCCCAGCAGCAGGCCACGGCCCATGGCGCAGCCGTGAGAGCAGCAGGCGCAAGGCCAAGGGCAGGACCGTAACGATGTCGCCGCTGGTTGCCCGACTTCAGCTGCATTGCATATCGACCTCCTAGTCCTGAACAGGCATCTTCCTGCTAGCAGGCGCCGGCACGGGCAACGACCTGGAGGGGTGTGGGGAGGTGCACATCACTCCTATGCAAGCTGGAGGTAATCGGGCTTATGTCGTGCTACGAGTTCATCATCAAATGCCCCCCACCCACCACCACCCTTTCGTAGCGTTGCTACAAAGGTTCCAGTCCCTATCGAATCCCGTTTAAGTCTGCGCCCACTCCTCCTGGCACATGCAGAGAGGTGCGACCACGAGGACACAGCCCCTGGCGTGCACCTGGACGTGGCGGGCGCCGCAGGTGGGATTACAGGGTGTAGTCTTCACTGGTGTTACGTAAGCGTGACCCTTCACCTCAATATCCTCGTTGTCCGCCTTTGCAGGGAGGGAGAACCACGGGGGCACCACCCCCGCGCCTGGCGAGCACGTGGACCTGGCGGGCGCTGCAGGTGAGGTGCCAACCATGAGGTGCCAAACCTACTGTCGCCCTTCTGCTTGCCGTTCGTTAGTGCTGCAACGCCACGTGAGACACGACAGGGTGCTTGGGGCCTGCACATATACACCCAACTGAAACCCATGCCCCAATCTTACACGTCCACCAAATCGTCACCAATCATATGCTTACATTGCTATCGCATGTAATCCTGCCGCAGTGGTCCCGGCCGTGGATGCGACTGGCGTGACGGGAACCAAGCGGACATCTGGACCTGGCAGCACGCCCGCAAGGCACGCTGAGGGTAGACGGGGCGCAAGGACGGTGTGCGCATTTCCGGGTAGCGCATTTACAACCCGCTGATAGCATGCTACACAGGGGCTGACGTCCGTGCCAGGGGCTGACGTCTGTACCCCTGTCGGTACCTGCATTGGCCATGGCGACTAACGCTTCACAAAACCCCATGCCAATCCTTCTCGCTCGCCCTATTATTGAACGTGTCCTGCAGGCGACGACGGCGGCAGCGTGCAAGAGGAGCTCCGGCCAGACGACACGCCTGCTTCGCAGCCGCGCGCAGAGCTCTGGTGGGAGCCAGCCTGGCGTTGGGCTGCTTGGCCCTGCTGGAGGCTATCGAAGACGGCGACTGGATGCCATTCGACCCGCAGCAGGTGTCAATGGAGACATGCAGGGCCCTGTCCGGGGTTCGGTCTGCGTTCAACCGCACTGGCGCCAAGAGGACGGGGTTCACCCTGGCCCACTTCGCCCAGGCCTTTGAGGGCCTGACCTACTCGTGGAGCCGCCTCGGGACGAGCAGTAGGTGCATGGCGCCAGTATTGGCGGGGATGTTGGTCAGGAGGCCAGAAGGCAGCCTCCTGCTATAGTTTGCAGGACAGGCGGAAGGCGGAGAGCGCATGTGTTATGCGGAAAGGAGGCAAAGCCTGCCGTTCACTCCAGTCGTTGCTGATTGATTGATCTACTGCCGCAGGGACGCGGAGGCCATGAAGGAGCTCGCCGAGAGCAACTCTGCTGCCGCGGACTAGCCCAGGCGCGCGACATAGCTGAAGGAGGTGCTAAAGAACGTGGTCACTGTGCAGCTGAAGGCCTCCAGGAAGGTGACGGACGAGCTGCAGGAGCTGAGAGCGGACGACAAGCTGATCCGCTCGGACGCCGAGAGCACGGCAGCGGCCAATCACGCCGCGCATACCGGCAAGCACCAGGTGTACAAGCGCGTGAAAGACGTGGACGTGTCGTGTCGGCCGTAGTCGCCTTCGCTGGCTACGCTGAGCAAGAGCTGCGCCAGTACTGGCCCCCCGCCCCACCCTGGCCCACCATGAACCACGTTGAACCATCCTAAACCAGCCTTACCGTTGGTATCCCACCCCACCCTGAACCACCCTGAACCACCCTGACCCGAGGTCACGGTGTGCGGGGAGAAGCTGACTGCGGAGCTGCGGAAGCTGCCCTCGGTGGCTGCGGACCCTGGGCCTCAGCCCGTCGTGCAGCCCACACCCGAGCTGGAGCTGGCCAGGGTCAAGGCGGCGTGCAGCTTCTCCCTGCGGGTGCTAATCTCGGGCGTGGGTGTGGACTGGGATGACATGGCATCGCCAACCCCGTGCGAGGACGTAGATATGGAGGGCGATGCGAAGCAGGACGGGGAGGGGAAGGGCGGTGCGGGCAGGGGCGGTGCAGGGAAGAATGGGGAGGGGAACGGCGGCGCGGGGAACGGCGGTGAGGGAAAGGATGGGGAGGGAAAAGGCGGTGCGGGACAGGGCGGGGAGGAGAAGGACGGCGCGGGACAGGGCGAGGCGGGGCTGTGCGTGGGGCAGAGCGGTGCGTTGGGTAGCACAGTGATTGTTGCGGCAACAGCCGAGGATGTGCTGAGGCTGAGGCAGGGACATGCAAGGGTCATTCTAGATGAACGGCCGTATGGGGCTATCCGGTTGCGACGTAAGGGGTGGGGGCCAAGGCTGGTGTTTGCGTGCAAGACATGCGGCCACGTGGGGGCGCGGGTACGATACGGTACTCTTGATGACTTGCCTACGAGGGCAGGCTTCATGCTTTGCTTGCGTCCGGGTAGCAAGGGACATGTGGGGGCAGGACTACACAAATGGCTGTGCGTGGCCATCCGGTTGAGTTGGAGCAGAGGGCAAAAGGTTCGTGTTTGCATGGAAGGCTTACGGCCCCTTCGTTGTTGACTGCAGTGTGGCACGCGGGTGCCTTGCTCATCTCGGGGAAGCGCGAGGGCCGCACCCGCTACAAAGACGCACTGCTGCGGTGTTCTATCTTGTGCTCTGCATGGTGACCTAGCAACCCCAATTTTTCCTTGCGGTCCGTGGTCTGGCGTTGCTGGAACTCGCGTGCCGTACGGCAGGTGCAGGGAACAGCCGCTTGGGAACTGTGGTGTTGGCTGCAGGGCCTTGGCGTGTGAGGCGCACGGCCCATGTAGGTGACCTCTGGGACAGCGACCGCCTGCTGTTCCAGCCGCTTCTTATGATGGACAGCAGGTGTAAGCAGGTCTTCTGTTCCTGCGCAAGAGCCTGCAACTGTCACTGTACGCGGCTCAGGCCACACAATACGGCTACCCCTCTCTGAACCGGCAGTCAGCGCCCCAGGCACGTCTAATCGCAAGGCACGTGTGGCATGGGAGGGCCAGCAAGGTGCCAATACGCATAGACACTGACAGACCGTGGGTCGAGGCACGGCCTAGGCAAAGCCGACACCACTCACGTGCACCCCCAGGCACGCCCAACCTGGCCCAACACGCGCCCTCGGCTCAAGCCCCTGCAACCAGGGGCTTGAGGATGGGGCACACACATCAACGCCCGCAGGCCCTGCAGCTACTGACAAACCCTGCAGGTGCTACACAACCGCGGTCACACGGAGTGTCACTGTGTGTGGAGCAGGGGACCTCCCCTGTGTGGAGGGTTGAGCAAGGTGCATGACCCCTGGCAGCCCCTGCCGTCTCGCCCTCGCAAGCACTGAGCCACACAGCCTCGCCTCGCATGGACAGAGTTGGACACTGTTCATCACAGGGTGTCAGGCCGTGGCTATGCAGCGGTGCGCGGGCGGTGCGCCCGGATGTCGTCCATCGGGCGACCGCGAAGAACCTTGACCACCGATCCTGCTGGCTGCACCTGCAGGTGGGGCAACCAGGTTTCACATTCCCCTGATCTGGGCGGTGCTACGCTGCTGATGAGAGGGGTTGCCCAAGAGCCGAGGTGAACACCGTCTGGCGCAAGCAAGGGAAAGACACCGGCAACCCTTGATGACACATGAGAGGGCCAAGGGAAGGGAAACGGAGTCACCTGACAGGCTGCGTTCACTCGTGTCAGCGAGGATGACCTGTCCAACGTACACGCCAGGAGCGCATGCGTTCGGCCTCGTGTTTTTTCACTTGGCATTTTGTGTTATATTCTGGGCATTTTATTGTGATGCAGGTGGTGTGCGTGGCCACACAACCCTTACTGGTCCTGACCAGCGGTGACGCGTACGGACCCATGGGTCGCTTTGCAAGCCGGCCGCTGCGAGGACAAGGAGTGAAGCCAGTGAGTCCGCGGCGAGGGCACGCCATACGTTACACAGACGAGCGTGTACTATCTTGTCCGATATAGGAAATCGCCAACAGCAGTTTGGTTCAGCGTCAGCGTTCTCCTCTATACAAACACCAAGTACTTATTAGGTTCACGTCCGATGTAAGTACCGGCACCATAATACGTAAGATAGCGAGCGGCGCAAGGCTTACAGCCTAGAGCTGCTTTTCGGCGCAATTTGTCACCGGGGTGTGTTGTCAGGCGCGTGCCGGCCTGCATCTATTGCGTGGTTTGTCTTGAAAACATCTTTGTGTTTACAGCCGCTTGTGGCCACCGCAATTTGCAGCTGGGCCCCTACAGTAGCTCCTCCTCGCGCAACGCAAGCTGTGCCTACTGATGCCGGCACGTTTCCCCTGCTCAGATGATCAATCGCACTTTGATGCTGGCGGCAACTGCGGGCGTTGTGGCAGTGGGGCTCGTTGTCCGGTGGCTCTTTCGCCGAGTAGAGAAGGCGGAAACCTCTGCCGCAGCTTCCGCTGAGAGCGCGAGGGCTGCGGCGCAGGCTGCGCAGGCTGCCCAGGTCTCCGCCGCCGCAGCAGCTGCAGCAGCTGAAGCGGCAAAGACGGCTTACTCAACGGCCGCAGCGGTGCCGGCCAGCTCCACCGTTGGCCCCTTCGCCCCTGCTGCAGCCCCGGCGGCGTCAACTGGCCCCACCGTGGACTCCAGTCTCCGTGCCACTCCTTCGGCGCCTGCCAGCCCCACAGTTAGCTCCCCTGCTGCCCCTGCAGCCCCCGTGGCGCTGACCGGCCCCATCGGCTTCCCGGCCACCGCAGCCCCTGCGGACCTGCCGATTACGCCTGAGAAGGCTGGACCGTCTGATGCACCGCCATCCATGGCAAGCTCTGGAGCCCTCCTTGCCCGGGCCAGAAAGATGCTGTCGCTCCAGTTGAGACTTTATCCCTTCCTGCGGGTGAGGCTAATGTTGTGTAGATACCCTGGCCAGGTGGTTGCCCTACATGAGGTCCGCTGCCGTGGTGGGCTCCCTGGAGGGAAGAGACTGCATTAAGTGCACGGCGTGTGCGCTGATACCACGCTTTGCACACCGTCATGGGACATGGTGTCTGTGCCGTCATACCACCTTCACTTGACACGTGCCCTGCTTGTACGTCTGCGTGACCCTGCAGGGCCTCCCCTCGCGCAAGGGCTGGGACTGGGGCGAGGTCTCAATGTTTGTGGATGAGCCATTCCTGGGCGCCATCGCAAGCGCCCTGGCGGCGGTGCAGGCGGCTGCCGGAGACGTGCCGGTTGACGGCGCGGAGCTCATTGCCACGGAGCTCCTTGCGCAGAGCCCGCAGGCAGTGCAGGAGGGGGTTGTGGTGGCGGGGCTGCTTCAGCCGGCGTCGTTCCTGCTGTTCGACTACCTTGACGACGCCCGGAAGGCGAACGCCAAGGTGACATACTGCTAGGTTTCTTCCCGCTGCTGAACCCTGTATGCGTGCGTGCGTGCGTGGGCCTGCCTGTGCCCAGGTCATGTTAGCGGGCGACACACGCAAGCCTTACATCACCGCAGTGCAGTGCCGGAAAGACCATGGCGGCGAGCGGTTTTCAGCAACGGGTGTGGACCTTGTGTGTTTAGGATGCACGCCCCCACCGAGGAACACCCAAGCATCACCAGTCATCTCCCCGCCCGCCTGCGCAGGAGCTGGACGGCCTGACACTGTTCAGCGACGACTCCAGGGCGGTCGTGTCCGTGGAGGACCGCGAGGACGTAAGTTCGCTTAATTGAGGCTCTGTCAGGGCGTGTCTGCATGTTGGAGTCACGGCGTTGACGGTGTGCAGCGGGTCTGACGAACGACGTGCGCAAGGTTGACGGTACGTAAAGGAGTACACGAGGATAAGCAGCAACTATAAAAGGGCATCAAGCTAAGATTAGAGATAATCATCATTACAACAGTAATGGTGCTAGTAAATATAATGATATTGTTTATGCCCGCCGGAGGCGCTGCGTGCCTGGCGGCGTGGGTAAAAGGGGTGAGTGGACGGAGTAGCGGGTCGGGGGTTTGAGGACGCCATAAGCTTGCTGTTGCGGAGTGGGGCCGGCAATGTGCCAGGCTGGGAGGCGGGTGCCCGCTACGTGGGCGCATGGGCGGGCCTGTTGCTTGTGGAGCAAGCGTCCATGGTCATGTAGCAACTGCCTTGGGGTCCCTCGGAGATTGCGTTGGCCACAATCTGGACAGCCTTGTTGTGACGCGATATGTACGCCGCGTGCGTACGCGGGTGGGTGCAGCCACCCATGATATGGCCCACACCGTTTTCTTAAGGGCAGGGCACTTGCCGTCGCTAATGGGCCGCCCTAGCGGTCCTTACATAACGAGGGGTCTCATACACGTCGCAGACCTTTCTGCGTTCCAGAGGCCACCGTGTCTCACCAGGGTGGCGGCGGTGCGTGAGTTACCCATGGGAGTTCAAAGAGGGTTGCGTCGGCAAAATGGAACCGCATGTGCGCTGTCCCCGATTTAGCTTTTTTTACCCCCTGGTGTCCCACGCATCATGCAGGGAGTGCGGCTTGAAATTCGGCAAGCGATGCCGATGCACGATGACCACCAGGAGCCCTGCTACAAATTGGACGGCTTGGGTCCCATGCCAAGGTGTGCGTAAGAGATTTCCGCAATAGTGCATCAGACAGAATGTTGAAAGGTTGCCACATCGGCCTTCAGGCTTGAGCCACTGGGTGGACTGGAGGTGTGAGTATATTCTTATAAGCAACGTAGGATGCAACCCATTTGCTGCATCGTGCAACACCCGGTAGATGCGGCGCCAGCAGGTGGTAAGCGCGGTATGCATCGGCAGCCGCATGCCGTTTGTCTGTGCCCGCCAGGCCGCGGCCTGCTGCGAGCATGCTTGCAATACCGTTTGGCCGTGCCAGACACAACGGTAGGTGCTGCTTGTGTTGCAGGGTGCTGATCGAGGGCAACGTGGCGGGAGGCAACAGCCCTCAGCTCATGCCGCTGGCGGGGCTGGGGCCGGAGCTGGCGGTGCTGCGGCTGCCGCACGACGCGGCGGCGGTGCTGGCGCTGCGCCAGCAGCAGCAACAGCAGGGACGCTGAAGAGCAGCTGTCGTGCCTACTCCGCTCCCAAGTAGCATCCTTGGCACGTGCGCGAGCGGGTGCGTGCAGACGGTGCAAGCAGGGGTGAACTGCGAGGGCTTCCTTGCGCAATCAAGCTATGTTGTACAGGCGGAAACCACGGTGCGCATCCGCCACATTACTTGCACCACATGTCGGGGAAGGTGTGCGGGTGCGGTGCTTTGTTTCTTTTCAAGATGTAAGTGTACGTGTGGACGGACAGGGTCAAAATTGTTGACCCCTTTGTTGCAAGCTATCTGCCATGAGTTAATGTGCGTGTGTGCGGTGTTTATACCTGCTGGGACCAACAGCACGTGCAGTACGTTAAAGGTTTTATGAGCGCTACAAACCATGGCGGTAGCCTACTGTTCATTGTCACACCGTATATATATGTACGGGGGTTAGGGCAGCTGGGCGCTGCCCAGCGCAGCATCCTACCCCCTGCTTTGCACGCTGGTAGATAGGGCGGCATGCCTGTGTACCGTTCTCACGGTGAGCGGTTGGACACCTGGTTGCAGTACATCCGGCTGCGTGTCATGAGTCTTGGCGTTGACCCTGGAGCGAGCCCTGGCTCGTATGCGGGTCCTTACATGCTGGGTTCCGGATCCTACCATGTAAGAAACAAACAACAAAGATAGGGGAGGAAGCGTCGTGTATCGCTGTTTTGTGAGGGGTGGGGTTAGCCGCAGGGCGCAAGCAAATTGCTTGTAATGAGGCAAAAGCGTTTGGGGACAAGCGTCAGGCCTTTGCCGCGCGCCAGCAGCACGTTGTCAAAAGTTGGCAAACCCTCGCAAGCCGGGGGCAACAGGGGAGGGAA
>VFQN01003372.1_pt1 | contig 23034 bp, 35 predicted proteins | sample 3512371 | NCBI WGS metagenome assembly VFQN01 (sample SAMN10412370, study PRJNA504923) | tailings metagenome | isolation source: Replicate 2 from Balatoc abandoned mine | place: Philippines: Itogon, Benguet | collected 2017-08-28
CCCGCCCACCTCCACCTCCACGTCCGCGCTGCCGTCCGGCTGCCGGTCCAGCAGCTCGCCCAGGTCGGAGGACAGGGTGCCGGGGGCGGGGCCGCTGGGTGCGGGTTTGGGGCTGTCATCAGCCCAGGGCGGCATGAGGCCCAGCTGCAGGAGCATTACTGTTCGAGAGGCAGAGGCCGCCATCACCAGGTCACCTCCCCGCAGTACGGCAACGCTGTCGTACTTGTGCGTGTGCCACGCCAGCGGGCCAGTGGACGCCGTCTCAACGCGGCCGCTAGAGTCAACACGCCGCAGCCAGGTACCTCCCTGCATACTTTCGTTGAGCTCCTGGTCCGACGGGTGTTTGGTGAGGAGGTCCAGCACCCAGGCTGCCCCCGTGCCGTCCACCGCAACGGCCCAGATGTTGTTGAACAGCGCCTCCACCCCCACACCGTCCCGGTAGGCGTTCTCGCCCTCCGCCCCGGCTACCAGCTCCAGCTGGTGCAGCGCCCCCGCTGTCTCCGGCCCCAGCCCCTCCACCGGCAGGCGGTACACCGCTGTATCGGTGCACAGCACCAGGCTGCGGCTGACGGGGTCGTAGGCCACGTGCAGGAACCGTCCGTCAATGTGCCCACCGCATGCGATTGTGGTCAGAACTGCCTCCCCTGCCGTGACATCCGGTGCATACCCGCCTGCCTGTGGCTGCTGTTGCTGCTGCTGCGTTCCCTGGCCCTGTGTGGCGTTCGTGTCAGCGCCTGCTGCTGTGGGAGCTGCCCTCCGCCAGGCCGCGGGCAGCTGCAGCCTGCGGATTACGCCGTCGTCCAGGATGTATAGGCAGCCCTCGCCGTCAGACGTCACGTCCCGGCAGCATCCAAAGCCCGAGGCGAGCCCGGCGCCGTTGCGGTGGTCCGACAGCCATGGGTCCCCCGCGATGACGGTCGCACGGCCCTCCTCTGACACGCGCACAATCGCGCAGCCCATGCTGGCGTATATGAAACCAGAATATGGATCCCAGCAGACATTGTGTAACTTGGGCTGAAGCTCAGGGTCTGCGAGGTGCTGGGGCTCGTGTATAACGATCGGCGTTGCCTCGCTCAGCGAGACCTTCTTAGCTCCCGGTGCAACGCCCAGCTTCACAAAATGCGAAGTTTCAGTGAAAAGGAGAGCACTTGCATCGCCAAAGCCGTCGCTGACGCCTGTAACGCAGCGTAGCCTGGTTGGTAGTTGAAACCCCGAGCAAAGGTGCTGTCCCGGTATCGTGTTCATGGCCAGAGAGCCCATCCCATTAAGGACAATAATAAAGGAGAAGATACTGCAACAAATGCTTTTTTGGTCTGAAAGGAGCTGGGTAACGCCCCCTGGTGTACCATATGGTACGACATAAGCACCGATTGACACACAGATTGACTTTCCAACAGCATGCGTTGACCGCTGAGGTGCACCCCATCGCACTCCCAACGCTTGCACTTCGCCAGCCATGGCTGCATGACCGCCGTGCCTGCAGCCTGCACCTGTGAGGACTACCAGCGCCTCGGCAACCGTCAAAGCGTACCGCTACGTACCATGCGTGCAGTACTTCATTCACGTCCACCTACACACTGTCCATGTCTGCAGCATACATATCCACCTCAGCGCGCCAGAATTCAAATCCACTGTTGGTGCTCTGCATTGCAACTTTAGTACATCGATGTCACACGGCTGCTTTCCTGCCAGCCACAGCCGCGCGGCAGCCTCCCTGCAGTCTACAATTAGCCGCTGCTGCACACACAGCACGTGGTGGTGCAGCCACCAGGTCCATACTTGCACCGCATCTAGTTTAGCCCACCGCACACCCACTGTCGCAAGGCGCAACGAGCTGCACGCATGCAGCAACCCTCCCCAACGGTCAGCCACCGGGAGTCCACAACATACGAAGCCTCATGCACGTTGGGTGCCAACTTTGCCATGCACAGGCTGCCGAGTAGCAAAGAAAGCAATAGGAACCAGCTGAGGAGGCCGGCAGCTTATCCTAGCAAGCAGCCGCAAGCGAGGCGAAGGCAGACACGGGTGACCGTGCACGTCGCGGTCGCACGTGCCGTTGCGGACACGTGGCACTGCCGACTTGGCTGTCCCAGTGACTGGCTGCCCGCTGGCCTCATGCGCGTGCCGTAATTGCACGCACTGTGGTGAGTAACACCCCTGGGACGTCCTTGCGCTACATCGTGGCGTTGGGCATGCCGTGGTGGTGGCGATGGTCATCAATGGAGGCGAGGTGGGGCTGCCCGCTCAGGGCGCGCGCTGCAGCAGCAGCGTGAGGCGCTGCTTGGCCCTGCTCCACTTGGCGCGGGAGGTGTCGTCCAGCACGCGGCACGGCAGGACCAGCTGGGGGGAGGGCGGGGAAGGGAGCAGGGGTGGCACTGGGATTCAGGTGTACACGTGCAGCGGCGTGTCACCAAGGAACGCGTGAAAGCGGCAGGACCGTTGTACGCAGTGTAGCATGCAGAGCAGCAGGGCCCCCAGGCCGCAGTGCAGCAGCCTGGGCGCTGGTCACGTGCCGTGACGTCGTGCGCCTGCACCAGCTAGGACGACAACCCTGGGCGAGGCCCGTCCGGCACGTGGCGCCGTACCGCACCACCCAACCCCTGTTCAGCAACTGTACGGTCTCCCCACCCCTTGGATAGCAAGAATTACACTAGCCCGTTTGGCCCCAAAGGGCAACTGCCCTGCCCCTTGTCCCCAGCATCTCAGCTCACTCCCACGCACCTCCAGGTGGTACCTCCCCGCCACAGTCACGCGCAGCAGGCTGCCGCTAGCGCCGCCGCAGGCACCACCGCCACCCTCGCCCCCACCCCCCGCCGCCCCCAGGCCCGGGCCCTCCGGCGCTAGCCACACGTCCACTTCCCCAGGGTCGCCCACGCCCGGAAGCACCACCACCACCTCCAGCTGCTGCTGCTGCTTGTCTTGCTGGGAGCAGCTGCCGGTATGTGGGCTTGGGGCATCTGCCTGTGGCGACGGCAGCGGCGGCTGTAGCTCCCGCAGTGTGTACTGCGGCACCTGCAGACCGGGGGGCGGAGGCAGCACGCGCACGGCGCCCGCGGGTGCCGCCGCCTGGTGGACGTGTGTGCCCCCGGATGAGGCTGATGACGGTGACGCGGCTGGCGGTGGGGGCGTTGACGCGGCCCGGGGCCAAGGGTGCGCCGAGGTGGCGGTGGCGGCGGCGCTGCTGTCAGGGGAGTCCCCTGCTGCGTCGTCCCCTATGTCGTACAGCAGCGCCGCCGCAGAAGCCAGCGCGGAGGCGTTGCGGGAGCCGGGGGCAGGCGCCCCCGGCCGCGGCTGCTGCACCCAGAAAAGAGGCACACAGCACACAGTCACGAAGTGGCTAACTCGTAACCGCTGACCGGCACTGACGAGTGTCCACACAAGGGGCAGTTAGCCTGACCCAAACAGACGGGGAGGGAGGGCAAGAAGTCAGGTCCGCAAAGCCTCCACCCTCCTCATGCCCTCGACGTCCCGCACACGCACCTGCTGGCCCCGCTGGCTGCCCGTGGAGCCGAGGGCCGCCGCGCTGCCCCCTGCCCCTGCCCCTGCTCCCGCCCCTGCCCCGCCCCGTGCCGCCCCCGCCGCCGCCTGCAGCGCGTCCAGCTGCTGCAGCGTGCGCTCGGCGTTGCCGGGGGCCAGCGCGTCGGGGGTGAGGTGCACAACCTTGGCGCGGCCGCCGGGGGCGTCGCTGTGCGGGGTAGGGGGAGAGGTGGGGGGACGGGGTCAAGGGCCGAGCAGCAGGTGGACGCGTTGAGGTTAGCGAGATGGTCATAGCAGAGAGGGGGAACAGGTGGTGGAGGCGGGTGGTGGTAATGACTTGTATTGACAGGACGGAATGGGTCGCTGGTCCGGCACGCCAACTTGACGCTATGCGCAAAGGACTGCCCTGCACCAGGGGAGCTCCCCTGGCACCCCTTCCTCACAGCACACACCTGACGTGGAAGTCCTTGCCGTCCTCATACTTGCCGTCACCTCGGCTGCTTACAGCACTGCCCTCTTCGGATTTCACGCCGTTGATCGCTTTCGAGAAATTGAAGTTGAAGCTGGACCTCCCAGCTTTGGACCCGGGCTGCTTGCCGCTGGCAGCAGCCGGCTGTCTGTTTGGGTTTTGAGATAAGGCCGCGAGGTCTCCAGCCGCGGCTGCTGCGGAGTTGCTCCCATGTATGTATTTTACCCTGGCGTAGGTGCAGCAGTCAAAGGAACAAAAATCTAGTTACGATGCAGCTGTTCTTATGTTCTTATCGCCCTACGGAACCCTTACAGCTTTGCGTGCCTTCTGTATATGATCTTGTGTTGAAGGTCCTCCGGTAATGGCGCCGTGGGCGAAAGCTCTAAGCGAATGTACTCTGGAAGCGCGTCGGTTGCCATGTTACTTGTTTATGACCGCTTGCCGCAACAAATCGCACAAGTGCGCTTCTTGATGCGGTTTCGTCACCATAGAACAGCATGATTTTCTGCCATGGGGAACCCAGGGCGGGATTTAGGAATACCTCCGTACTCTCGAAATGGGCCCTACCCCTTATCCCGTGGCCGTGTGCCCTTGTGCTCGACTTTGCACGACCGTCACCATGGCAGGCAACTATATTAGTGGCGCCATCACGGGCTTCTGCACTGGTCAAGGCCACACGCACAGGGGTGGGCACGCTGTGCGCTGCTGCCTGTGCCCCACCCGCACGCCAGCTCCGGCCCCCGAGCCCCCAAGGAACACACCCCATGCGGTCCTGCTTGGCCTCCCCAGCCCTGACCTGTGTAACATTGTGCTGGCACCGTCCGCGTCTCTCTTGCTGATTCGGCTGCCGCTGCTCCTCGCAGGGCTCCTCTTGCTGTCCTCTGGCCTGCCCTGCCACCTGCCGCCACCGGCACCTGCACCTGCTGCGTAGGCCCCCTTTGCTGCCGCTGCCCGCAGCTGCCCCGTCCCTAGGCGCGGGCCTGTGAAGCCACAAAGCAGCAGGGCTGACATAGGTCATGAGGCGCCAGGCGCGTTGGGGCAAGTTGTCCCTGGGGTTAGGGCAAGGGGTGTGACCGCAACGACCGGGGTGGCTGCGGGCCTGGCTAAGGCAGGCCGAGGACGTGAGCGAGGAAGTCGGCTCAGCAGGCCGCTACCGCTCGAGTAAGTACAACAGATGGATAGTCGTGATACAGTCTTTCAACACCCGCACTCGTTTGAGCAAGCCCCTTCATGCTCGCTCTTCAACCGTGTACTTACATATAGAGCGTTGACAACGGACATCTGTGTTAGTCACAAGTGGGGCTAACCGTTGCAGGGCTAACCGTTGTGGTTTGATACGGCATGCAGCCACACGCCGACACGTGGCCGGCGCACGGGTCGCTTCACTGCACCTAGCCGCCTGCCCCTAGCACCCAAGCCGTATAAATTGCTGCTGGCGTCAGACGGAGAAGTTCTGCACTGTCAGACGGTCGCCGTGGAGACGTGGCTTAGCGACAGGACATGACAGACGGCATGTAGATTCAGTTTCGTGTGCGCCCACCGGAGCGGCTTGCAGCCCACCACTCGCCTCTTTCCTGCCTCCTATGGCCGCTAGAGTAGCAAACCCTATTCGAGTTCTGGGTGCCGGGCCTTACGGTGCTGGCGCAGACTGGGAGGGCGCGCTCTGGTAGCCACCATCGCTGCCCGCAAGAAGCCCGCGGCATGCAGTCCGCCTGAGGGCCGTGCATCGACAAGCTAAGTTCCCGGGCACTGTTGTCAATCAGCACTACGCTGCCGGTGGCTCTCTTGTAGTTAACCTGCCTGTACTACACCAGGTTCATTCGTACGACGATACCCAGATTACTCAGTCATCTGGAAAACCCCTTTTTCGAGATACTTCCCAGCTTAGGAAAACTTGCTAATGTATCTGCTTACTGATAGAATGTTACCGGTGGTACCGCACCTTCCGCGTGTGGGCGAAACCATGTGAAACGCTTTCCCGAACCGTTCCCTGACTTTCAAAAGCGCACCTTGAAATAGGCAAGCAAGGTGGCAGGCATGCCTCGGACAAAGGACCCTTCCGTCGATGCCGCTTCTGGCGCAACTCGCGCAAGCCTGGACGGTCTCCCTCCTGGAGGTCCTATCTCAGTGAAGCCCGGACAAGGAGCGCTAAGTGGATATCATCAACCGCCTCTCAGCTCACTGGTCCCTCCGCCAACCGCATCAGCAAGTGCACCTGGGACGCAGAGCCCACCTGTGGACCACGTCAAGGAGGCTTACAACACGCTTGTACTGCTTCTAAGCTGCACCGCGATATGGCTGGTCTGCTCATATATCGACGCTACGTACACGCCCCGCGACCAGTACTACGTTCCGAGCAAGTCCCTCATTATCAGCTATCAATGGTGCATGGTCGGCTACACATCAAACCTCATATTGACGTTGTTGAAGTAAGCGTTGGGCAGGGCGGTAAGGGCAGCTGCAGACCTGCAGCGCTGTGACGGAAAGGCGACGGACAGCGCGCTTGCAGGGTTTGCACTTGCCCGTCCGACTCCCCTTCCCCATCCTCCACGTGGGAAGTCGCGCGAAGGGCGTTGTTCCACCCACACCATTCTTAGTCTCGGAACCCGTTCAGACTCGCCCTGGTGCCGCCCAGAGTACGCTGTTCCAGGCGCTTGCCCACCTCGGCCATTCCCAGCGTGGTGCCCCACGTTCCCTGTTCCTTACTTCCCCTACGCTGTCCTGCCGTGCAACGGCGGCCGCCGTACACACAGATTCTTTCCAGCCAGATCCACGAGTACACCCGTTTCACCACTCCCCATGCCCCACCCACGTTTTCCTACCACACGCCTTCCACCCACCCACCCACCCTTCCCTTCCACCTCCCCCTGTGTCCGCAGGGTGCTGTTCGAGACCAACCGCTCCAAGCTCAAGCTGCACATGGTCAGCTGCTACATTAACATCATGGCAGCAACCAGCTACGCCATGCTGTGGACGGGCTTCTCGCCCATCGTGCCGGACGTGGCCAGCTGCCTGTGGGTGGGGGCAGGCGGGGGAGGGCCGTGCCGTGGGTGCACGGGATAACGCATGGGGTGCCGTATGCCTGGGGAGCATGCTGCACAAGCGCCTGTGGGTATGCGGGTGGAAAGGGATCTCGCACCGTGTGTGCCAGTACGCGGGTGGCTGCGGGTCGGTGTTGTGGGTCGCGCGTAAGGGTGCGGTGTGTGGGTGCGGAGGGAGGGGGCTAGTGGCTCCCCATGGCCCGGTGGAGGGGGTGGGGGCTTCCTTGAGCACTGTCACGCACGTGTGCTGTGCAAGTGGGAGGGCTTTGTGATGCCATGGGGCCAGGCGTGGCTGTGGCTAAGCACGAGGAGGGGAGGGGGCAGCCAAGTGCTGCCAGGCGGCGCGGCCAGCTCAGGACTGGGTGGTGGAGTCCGGCCGCATGCGAGGGAGTGCCTGCGGCCAGCCGCCTGGGGAAGGGGCAAGCGGCAGAGCGGCGAGGGGGATGAGGGCATGATTGTGACAGTTGAGCATGGAGAGGAATTGGAGAATATAAGGTAGGCAGAGCTGGCACGAGGGCCACCGGGTGCAGGGGACTGGGGCACCTCCAGCACCTCCAGCCCCACACCCTTGTCCCCCACATTCTCCCCCTAATTGCGGTCCCCCGCCCGCAGTTACATCCCGCAGCGCTGGCTGCTGTACTGCTTCACCGCCCCCGCCATCATCTACATCCTGTGCCAGATCAGCGACTACACGCCCCGCATGCGCGTGTGGGTCATCATGCTCAACGTCTTCATGCTGGCGGCAGGGGGGCTGGGCACCGTGCCCTGGATCAGCTGGACGCACAAGGGTGAGGGAGAGGGCGGAGACACCCGGCCGCTGACGTGGGAGGGGGCGGGGAAGACGGGGTTCAGACACGAGGGCGCAGGGTCCAGGATGGCGGGGTGGCGGGGGCAAGCCGCAGGGTGGAGGGCGCGGCATGCCGCCTGTCATGCCATGCCATGACATGCCGTGGTCTCGGGGCCCAGCGGGCGGGGCCGTGCTGCATAGGGGAGACTGCCTGTTGGGTTGAGGGCTGCGGGGGTCGCTCTTGATGTCGCGGGTGCGGCCCCCTCGTGCAGATGGAGGGGCGTTCCGGGGCCTCGCTGGTCTGTGCGTGCTTGTCCTTGGTTGGTACTCTGTTGGTACTCGTCGGAAAGGACGCCTTTCCGCCCTCTCCAGCGGTCCTGCCTGTCCAGGGCTCGTGGCGCACTCTACCAGTACGCTGAGCTGTGCGGCCGGGTGCTGGGAGGTGCTGCGGGGTGCTGCCGCAGCGCGGACCGGGCACCGGCACCCAGCGCCTGCGCCCAGGGGCTCGGCCCGCATAGCCCCCACCACCAGCTCCCCGTGCTACCCTGACGCCTGCCCTGCCCGCCCCTCCCCTCCCTCGCTCCCCTCCCTCCCCCTGCCGGCCGCAGTGTACTGGTACGTCATGTCGTGCGTGCCCTTCCCCTCCATCCTGGTGCACATGTGGCGCATGGTGTCCAGCGCGGTGGACGAGACGGGAGACCCCACCTCCAAGCGGGCCATCAAGTTCATACGCATCTTCTCCATCGTGAGTTAGGGGGTAGCGGGGCGGCGGCGGTAGTGGTGGTGGTGGTGCGTGCGGAGTAGCGCAGCCGGTGTGATGGGGGCGGGGTGAGCCTTTGGGGGGCGGGGAGGCAGCAGACGCACGGGAATCACGGAGGGCCGGGGACATTGCGTAATGATGAGGGACGGGAGCCGGGGCCGCAGGGCTGAAACGAGCTCAAGACGTAGCCGCAGAGCAGCAAAACACGTCATCCTAGGTCGTGGTGTCAGTTGACCGCTCGACTGCATCATTCCCCCCGTTTCAGTACCTCGCTGCACCCCATCTACACCTCCTTTACCTCGCTTCTTCCCATGGTCTGCCCCCAGACCACGTGGAACCTGTAAGTTGTGGGGTGGAGGGACGGTGGCAGAGCTGGTGGTGCAACGGTGCTTGCGGGACAGCGCAGCCTGCGGGATGCGGTAGGGTCAGGCGGGTAGACAGCAGAGGCGCGGACCCAAGGAGGGCCGGGGAAAAGGCCTGGCGACGAGGGACGTGGGATTGGTAATGAGGTCTAAGAGGCATTCAGGGGTACCGGAAACAGATTGCTAAGCGTGTAGCATGCTCGTGCGTAAGCCACCTCAGTCCTCAACGTTTCGTGCACCTCCCTGGACCCACCTTACAGTCCCTGTATCCTCTTTGTTTCCCTCTGTTGCCGCCCCCAGACCACGTGGAACCTGTTTCCCTTCGTGTACTTTGCCGCCATCGACGGCGCGCTGAGCCTGGAGATCAGTGAGCCGCTGTGGGCGGCGCTGGACTGGCTCACCAAGGTGGGGAGCTTGGTGTGTGGGGAGCGGAGGCGGGCCTTGCGGGGCATAGGCGTTGGGGCAAGCCAGGGCAAGCTGCGGGCCGCAAGCTGCCGACTGGCTGACCGAGGTGCGGCTCTGTGGGGGGGGGGGAAGGGTTCTGCTGGCGGGGAACCGGCGGGGGTCCAGGGACTGCAGCTGCGGGCCACTGCGGCACGCTGCGAAATCCCTACCAGCCTGCAGTCCGCGGACTGGGTCAGCGCCTGCCCAGGGCCCGGGCTGGGCCTGTGACGCGGCTGCGCAACACCTGCCTACCCACCCATGCTCTCCTACTTCCACCCTGACCCTCCTCCTCGTTCCCTTGCTCTCCTGCCTCCTTCCCCCCCCCCACCCAGATGGTGTACTCGTCCTCCCTCATGGAGGCCAACTTCTTCACCATCGCGCAGCGCCGCGAGTTCGCCGTGCGGGCCATCGAGGAGGCCAACCGCCTGGCCACCATTCAGCAGCTCAGCACGGTGGGTCGCTGGGGGGGGGGGGGGGATATGCAACCGTGTGTACCCGGCTCGTGCACACGGTGCCTGGACCACGACAGGGCCATCGCCCGTGGACCCACATGCCTGTTCCTTCCTACATTTCCCTGGACCCCTTACCTCCCTGATTCCCTGTCCCCCGCTGTCCCCCATGCCACCCCCCAGGCCATTGAGCGCAAGGACGACTTCCTGTCCACCATGAGCCACGAGCTGCGCACACCGCTCAACGGCATCATTGGACTCAGGTGGGCACACGCTGGCTGCTGGCCGCTAAACTCAGCGCACTGCCTGCCGCCCGCTGTCACCCCCGCCCCTGCCCCGGCACCCTGGGGCTCGCTCCTTGCTTCCCCAACCTCCCGTCGAACTTAGAGACACAAGAGTGTTGCGTCCGGGTGTCGGCACCCCCGGCCCTTTGCCCGCTCTCCATGCGTTCCCCCTTACTGCAGCGACTCGCTGATGGCCGGCGTATGCAGCGTGCTTGCCGAAAGGCCGGCCAGGCCCCCCCAACCCCGCTTTACACGCACTCCCCTGCACATCTCGCCGCTAACCCACAGCGACTCTCTGATGGCGGGCGCGTGCGGGCTCTGCCCTACAAGGCGGTCAAGGCCCCATACCCTCGTAACACACACACCCCTGTACCTGAACACCCCACCCCCGGCCCCACACTGCAGCGACTCGCTGATGGCTGGCGCGTGCGGCGCGCTGCCCGAGAAGGCTGTCAAGACCATCTCCACCGTCAAGCTGAGCGGCAAGCGGCTGCTGCAGCTCATCAACGACATCCTGGACGCGGCCAAGATGAAGCAGGGCACGCTGGTCATCAAGCACGAGAAGGTGCGATTCAGTCGGCAGGGAGGGGTGTCGCGTGCTAGGGTGTGGGTGCTACATGCAGGGTGGTGCTGAAAGGCACGCTGGTCATCAAGCACGGGAAGGTGCAGGGGAGGCAGGGGTCGGAGTGTCCTTGACCCCGTGACTTGCCTTCAAGGGTGTCTGCGTCGTGGCAGGTGCAGTGTGGGTCCCTGTTACCCTACATCCGCGACCCTTCTTTCCCGTCCCTCGCCGCGACACCACGCCCTGCACCCCCCAGGTTGACATCAAGCGCCTGGCGACGGACGTGCTGGACCTGTCGCTGCCGCTGGTGCGCAAGGGCGTCAAGCTGGTCAACAACGTCGGCAACGTGCCCAAAATAGTGGGCGACAACGGCCGCATCGTGCAGGTGCTGGTGTGTGTGTTATGAAGGAGGTGTGTATTAAGGGTTGGTGCAGCAGCTGGTCAACAACATGCCCAAGATAGTGGGCGACAACGGCCGCATCGTGCAGGTGGGCGGGTTGGGCTTTTGTATTAAGGAGGAAGTGTGTATTCGGGGCTGGTGCAGCAGCTGGTCAACAACGTGCCCAAGATTGTGGGGGACAACGGCCGCACCTCGCAGGTGGGTGCGTGTGGGGCGTAGTAGGGGCAACGTGCAACGCGTGCCGCGCGCTTATTTCCGATGCCTGCATCCCCTCACCATGTGTTCTGCGGTGACCCTCCTGCCTTTCCTTCTCTGTTGGAAACCTTTCAATCTGACCTTGCACAATATAAGATGAGAGTGTAGCTCACTTGACGGCGTGCTGTGCTTGCCCCCCTTCCCCTTCCCCGCTCTCCGCAACCCCCTCCCCCGCAGATCCTGTACAACCTGGTTGGCAACGCCGCCAAGTTCACTCGGCAGGGCGTCATCTCCATCACGGCGGGGGTCAGCGAGGACGCGGCCAAGGTGTACGTCACGGTGGCGGACACGGGCGTGGGCATTCCCAAGGAGAAGATCAGCAAGATATTCGGCGCCTTCGAGCAGGTGGGGGCGACAGGAGAGAGCTCCATGGTGCAGAGTGCATGTGAGTTGAAGTTGCCCGTAACCGCCGCCATGCGAGGGCACGTGGAGAACCCTTCGCCACGTGCTCCTCCGTGCTCCTCCGTTCCCTGCCGCCTCCCCCACTTCCCTCCAGTGCCCTCGGCCCAGCGCCCATTCTCATCTTCCCCTCCCCTCTGGGTCTGGTAACGTGTTGTGTCCAAGTGAACTCTCCAAACCTGCCCTGCCCTCTGCGGTCCCCCGCAGGCCGACATGTCCACCACCCGGCGCTACGGCGGCACCGGCCTGGGGCTGCACCTGGTCAAGGAGCTGATCAAGGCGCACAACGGAGACATCAGCGTGGAGAGCGAGGTGGGGAATGCGTGTGTATTAGTGCGCTGTGTGTTAGCTGAAGAGAGGGGCGTGGAGGGCTGGGGGCTGCACCTGGTCAAAGCGCGCAACCCCTCATGGGTCCCGTCAGCATCCTTCGTGCCCCTGTCCACCCATTACCAACCTGCACATAACCCCTTGCATGGGCCCTTGGCATCGAAAGAGCTGGGGATGGCGGAAGTGCCAACCGGGAAGCGTGTGCGTGGGTTCACGCCTGAGCGCTGGTGGGAGCAGCTCCCACTGACTCGCCCCTTGCCCCGGTTCCCTGCACCACCTACCCTTACCAACCCACGCAGGTTGGCGTGGGCTCCTCCTTCACCGTGTGGCTGCCCATCAGCCAGGACGGCGCAGTGATGCCGGTGGAGGAGAGCGAGGGGGGCGCGCCCAAGCCGTACGCCCTGTGGGTTGGGGGCTGGAGGCGTGGTGCTGGAGGGCGGGGACATGCGGGCGGAGAGGGTGACCAATGGAAGTCCTCCTGCTCCCCTGCTTGTGCTTCTCGGCAATTGCTGTCGCCCGTGTGCTCCTGTCCGTGGCCGCACACTGGACACCCCATGTCGCCCCTTCGAGCCTACGACCCTCCTTGCCTGCAGGGACACGCCGCTGCGCCGCATCAGCGAAGACAGCGAAGGGGGCTTGCCGGGGAGGCCGGGCAGCGGCGGCGCCGGCGGTGGCGGCGCCGGCGGCGGCACTGCCCAACGGCGCAGCCTCCGCCGCCGCCGCCAGGGCGGCCCAGGGCCGCCGCAGGGGCACGGCCCCGGCGGCAGCGACAGCGATGAGGACGGTGGTGACGGCGGCGGCGCCGCCGCCAGCGGGCTCGGCAGCGCCGGGCGCGGCCGCCGGCCGCCGGGGTGCAGCGGCAGCGGGCTGAGCGGCCCCGGCGGAGGCCCCGGCGGCAGGCGCGACAGCCTGACCGGCGTGCTGGCGCAGCTGTACCCCAGCAGCGAGAACCTGCTGACGGTGACCAAGAGCGGCTTCAAGCCCATGAAGCCATTCTACAGGTGCGCCGGGGGGCGTCGGCGTGGGCTGGTGTGCCGCTGAAGGTGCATGGGCACCCCGGGCGGCGTGGCGGCGGCGGCTGTGGGCCAGGCGTGCGCGGGCGAGGTGATGGCAGCCGTGTGGGAGGTGTGGAGTGGGGGAACGGTCAGCTGGTGCACCACACACGGCTGGAGGCGGGTAGGGTGGTAGCTGGGCGTGTGCCGGCAGGGCGGCAGGGCGGCACCTGGGCGCACCTTCCTCACCACAGTGGCCCAACATCTCGCTCCCCTGTCCCACCCGCCCCAGCAGCACACCCCTCCCCCTGCCCCCCTGCCCATAACGGCAGGGAGCGCAACGGCGGCTGAATGGTGCTGTTGCCCTCCTCGCTGACCAGCCCTTCTTCCCCCTCCTCCCCCGCCATCGAACGTAGTAACCCTCCATCTTGTCCCATCCTGTGTCAGGGAGCGCAACGGCGGCTGCATGGTGCTGAGTGTGGACGACGACCCCATCAACCAGATGGTGGTGGAGAACCTGCTCACGCCCGAGGGCTACAAGGTGGAGCAGGTGGGAGGGCCGTGGCATGCAGCTGTGTGTTGCCTTTTTGCGTGCTAGCGAACCAATGAGGCAGCTCCAGAGGGCTGCAAGGTGCAGCAGGTGGGGGCCGTGGCATAGGCCTCGGTGCAATCCCGCGTGCAGACAGGCCGGGAGCCTTGCTAGGCAGCTCCGGAGGGTGCGCCTGCCTCACGTCCGCCCATGCTGCAGCCAGGTGTAGCATCCCGGCCCGCAGTCGGCCGCCCTTGTGGGCGGCCCAAGGCCCTCTCCAGCCCCAAGACCCTGAACCGTGAACCCCACCCCCCACAGGCATGCCCCTATCACACTGCCACACGGAATGTCCGGCTAGGAGGAGCTGACGCCCATGCTAAACGGTACCGATGCTAGTCCTTGCAATTTGCGATAGTGTAAACAGCACGCCCTCACGCCCTCTGCCCCCCTGCTCCCCGGCCGCCTTCCCCCTCCCCCCACCAGTCCATGTCCGGCTCCGAGGCGCTGGAGTTCCTGCAGCGCAGTCCCTGCCTGCCCGACGTCATCCTGCTGGACATCATGATGCCCGACATGAGCGGCTACGAGGTGTGCGCCGAGATACGGCGGAGGTACAGCGCCGTGTCGGTGCCCATCATCATGGTGTCGGCCAAGGGGCACCCGGAGCACGTGATGAAGGGGCTGGAGGTAAGCGTGGTTGAAGGGCGGGAGGGGTGAAGGGAAAAACCGCGAGGGGTTGCGTCGAGGGTATTTTCATTCGTGGCAATAGTAGTCTTGTCACCTGCTTGTAGCACAACTGGTAGCATAACCGGCAGGGTACTGTAGGATGGGGGTGCGGCCGGGCGGAATGTGATAGAGCCTCAAGGGGCTGGGAGCACCTGACGTACGAGGACTTGGGAGCGGGAAAGCAGCATGTAGGTTCCTACCAAGTACTCAATACCAGGCTGATTGAACTCCTAGGAGCCCATACTCAGCTCAACCCTGACTGCCTCCTTACTTCACCTCTCCCGCCCGCCTCTCCCGCCAACCGGGCCCAACATCAGTCCCAAATCCTCGGCAACTCCTTCCCCCTGGCCCCCAGGCCGGCAGCGTGGACTACGTTAAGAAGCCCTTCCACCGGCAGGAGCTGCTCAGCCGCATACGGGCGCAGATACGCAACAGGTGGGCGGCGGCGGGAGAGTAAAGCGTGGAGGGGGAATGGATGAGTGGAGAGCAAGGACATCGACGCGGCATGTCCAGCGCCGTGTCGTCCTCAGATTATCCCACTCGCAGCGCGGTCTCCGCTTCACGCCTCACCCTTACACCCACCACCCGCGCCAACCGCCTCCCTTTTCCAAAACAGGGAGATCTTCGAGGCGGAGATGGAGAGCCGCAAGGTCACGGAGCTGCTGAAGCGCATCCTGCCTCTTAGCGTGGTGCAGCGGCTGCAGCAGGGCCAGTCCATGATCGCGGACGCACACGACGAGGTCACCCTGCTGTTCGCGGTGAGGCGGGTCAAGCCACCCACACCCACCCACCCACACACACACATGCACCACCTGCTCCTCCCCTCTGCCCTCGGGGGCTTCGACACCGCCATTGCGCCCAGGGCTCAATGCCATCCCTGTTTCTCCCTGGTTGGCACACTGACTCGCTCTTTCCCGCTTTACTCCGCTCGCGTTGACCGGGCTGCTATCTTGAGTACTACATCGCCTGCCCCTACTCCACTCCAGCCCATTCCTTCCCAGGACGACGGCCGGCTGGCTATGGCATGGCGTATCACGACCGGTTTTGGTCCACTGATACACTGCTCCCCTGCCTCGCCTCCTCCCCAGGACGTTGCCGGCTGGCTGGCCGAGCAGTCGCTGTCCGCCCGCAACACCGCCGACGTGGTGACGGCGCTCAACGAGATGTACGGCGCCTTCGAGAAGCTGCTGCTGCAGCACCAGGTGTTCAGGTGGGGGGCCCGGGGTGGAAGAGAGGAGTGAGGCTGAGCTGGGGAGGCCCCCATCGAAACAATGTGGCTGCAGACAGCCAACCGCCCCATCACTGCGGTGCCTTGAGCCCCCTACCTTCCGGCCTCCTCCAACTCGGCAAAGACCCTCTCCACGACTGCCGCTGCCCCCACGCTAAAGGATCCATTCAACGTCTCACGCCCCTGCCTGTGAGTTCGGGACTCGACCTCTCCTTACCCTCGTACACGGTCCCCATTGACCCACACCCCAGGGTTGAGCACACGGGCGAGTCCTACCTGGTGGTGTCGGGCCACGACGGCACGCCCGACCACCTGCGACGCATGCTGGCCATGGCCAGCGACATGCTGGCCGCGGTGCAGGTGAGGCACGTGTATTAGCAGCAGCAAGGTGTGTATTAGGGGGTGTGGGACTGGGGCGTGACACCGCCTACGCATGTTGTCCATGGCGCGCGACACGCTGGCAGCAGTGAATGGGGGAGGGGCACTTGTAGGCTGCGATACGGCGCAGTACGGCATGGTACGGCTCTCCCTCCCTGTTTCTCGTTGCGGCTCACAAAACTCCACATTAATGACACCTCCCATACGACCCACGAAACGGCAGCCCGTCAGTCGCACTGAGCTCCCCCCCGGCCCCGTCCCTTTCTTCTCCCTCCGCCGTTCCAGCGCCTGTCCTTCCCTGGCGGCGAACCGCTGCAGCTGCGCATCGGGCTGCACACCGGCCCCGCCTACGCGGGCGTGGTGGGCATCGACAACCCGCGCTACTGCGTGTTCGGCGACACGGTGGGCGCAGCAAACGCGCTGGAGGCACGCGGCTTCGCCAACGCGGTGCACTGCTCCAACGCGGTGTACGCGGCGGCGCTGTCCAGGTGGGGGACGGGTTGGGAGGTGGGTGCCGAGCACAACCCTGTCAAAGGGCGTCAAGGCCGAGGACAAGGGGCGGGCTGAAGGGGCGGGGGGCAGTAAGGGGGGCTCATCATGGCAGGAGGGGTCAGGGGTGGGCAGGAAGGCCACGAATGGAATGAGCGGCCAGGAGCCAGGGGAGCCCTGCTCGGAGCCCATGTGCGCGGCGGTGCCGTCTAGGGCAGGCCGGCAGGTGGCAGGAAGGGCAGCCGCCTGGCTGGGGCTGGGGCTTGGCTGGGGCTGGGGCCGTGTTGGGTAGCCGTGGGCAGTGGCCGTCCCGTTGGGCTGCGCAGGACCGTGCAGCGCACGGCCCGCAAGCGACGTTGAGCCGCACCGCTGTGCCGTACGCCTGTACTGTCCCGTACGCCTGTACTGTGACGTACGCGCTGCTGCCCTGCCGTACAGGGACAAGGAGCGCGGCGCCGCCATGTTCGTGCCGGCGCGCAAGGCCATGCCGTCGGGGTCGGGGGTCATGGACACGTACATCTACAAGGTGGGGACGACTGTTGAGGGGCTGTGTTTTAGCGGTGATCAGGGAAGATCAGGACACACGGTGACTGGAGGTCGAGGGCAGGGGGTCATGCAGCTCACGAGGGCCAGGGCCTGCACAGGGTGTGGCGCTATTCACGCTAGACGGGTGCAGGGGAGCAAGGTTGGGGAAGGGGTTGGGTAGCCCCGGGGCTGCAGTCTGCGGTGGCAATTGGGGAGGGACCGGGCGTGATCTGTCCAGGCAACAGCAGGCTAGGTTCTGTAACTGGGTGCCACGCAGGCTGTGGAGTGCAGGGCAGCTCTCGCAGGAGGGTCTGCATTGGCTGGTTGGGCGAGGCCCTGCCGCCCTGCCGCCCTCTACTCGAACCCCCCGTTTACTCACACCACGGTAGCATGCACCCTCTGTGCGCAGGTTGGCGCGTGGGAGGCTGCTGTGGCGGAGCTGGAGGCGGAGGAGCGGGACAGGGAGGTGGGCGGGGTGGGGGGTGGCTTGGGCGCTGCTTGCTCCTGGCGTATAGAAAGTGCTTCTAGTAAGCGGGACAGGGAGTTGGGGGTGAGCGAGGAAGGCGGGGGTTGGTGTGGTCTGTTTCTGACGTAGGGGGCACTGGGCAGGGTGAACAGCGCGCACGCCGGTTCACTGTATGCCGTACTGAAGGGCTCTGCACGAAAGGAAGAGCGGTCCTGTCCCACCCCTAGGCCCAACCTCGTGTTGTGTTTGTCGGTTTGGCTAACGTGTCGGGGTCATTTGAAACGAAGTCAATCCACAAGTTCATCGTCACATTCACATCTCCGTTCTCTCGCGAACCCCACCCCCCTAGGCTGCGGAGCGCGAGTCCCTCGAGCGCGAGGCCGCCGCGCTGCGTGAGCGGCAGGAGGCGGAGGCGGGCGCGCGGGCGACGGAGGCGGCGGCGGCGGCGGAGGCGGCCCTCGCGGCGGAGAGGGAGCGGGCGCAGGCGCTGGCGGAGCAGGTGGGCGGGGCAGGGGGAGGGGGGAGGGGCATGGCGGTGGAGTAGTTGGAGGGCGGGGGGTAGGGGAGAGGGGGGGGGGGTCCAGGTTGAAGGGTGTGTGGGCTAGCAGGGGCAGGTTAGGGCTGGAGCCTGGGCAGGGACGGCAGCCGAGGCGCCCCCCGGTCGCCCCGCATGCCTGGCTTCGTCCTGCCCCTCCTACTGGCGAGGTACTGCGGTGCCCCCCCTTTCCGTCGCATTTCATCACTGCCCACGGTCATGGACGCTTGTGGCTGCCGTGCCGGTGCCCATACCTGTACCCATGCTCGTGCGCCACAGGTGGCCACCCTGTCCCGTGAGCGCGAGGCTGCCCGCTCCGAGGCTGAGGCGGCGCGTGCTGCTACCGAGGGGCTGCAGCAGCGGCTGGCGGCGGAGGAGGCGGAGCGGCAGCGGCTCAAGGTGGGGCGGGGGAGAGGCACGGAGGCAGGGGCGTGGGAACGGCCAGCGCCTGGCCCCTCAAGGGCCTGGTCCGAGTCGGTGTGGAGCAGATGGGATGTGGAGCAGATGGGGATGGGGAGCAGATGGGGATGTGGAGCAGATGGGGATGTGGAGCAGATGGGGATGTGGAGCAGATGGGGATGGGGAGCAGATGGGGATGGGGAGCAGAAGTGGGCCAGGGCCGAGCAGGGCAACTCCGCGGGAAGGGGGCATATACGGCTGGCCGGGTTGAGGGGTGGGCTGGGGCTTCCACCTGTGAAAGAACGCAACCAATACTGTCTTGACCCCCTTCCCGCCCCCTGCCGACTACCACCACCTCGCGTTACTAGTACTGTACTTTGTTCCCCCGCCACCGTCCTACCTCCAAACCCCCGCCACCCCCCACCCCCATCCCCAGAGCACGGTGCACGGCTACGAGCGGATGCTGGCGGAGGCCAGGGAGGCGGTGGCGGCGGCGGCGGCAAGCGCAGCCATGCACGCGCACTCCAGCCCCCACGCCCCGCACCCGCACCCGCACCCCCTGCACCGCAGCACGGGCCTGCCGCACACGCTGCCCACCCTGCCCACCCTTCCCACGCTGGCGGCGCTGGCCGGCCCCACGCACACCCACGTCTACCCGCACAGCCCCATCGGCAGCGCAGCAGCCAGCGACGTCTTCCCCACCGTCCCCGGCGCCGCCGCGCGGCTGGCCCTGGCCCGCGGCGGCGGCGGCGGCAACAGCCCCGCCCTGTACGACAGCGCGCTGTACGGCGGCAGCGGCGGGCCGGGCAGCGAGTCCTGCAGCGCCGCCACTGCCAGTACGGCGGGCCAGGCGGTGGTGTCCAGCTTCTGGAACGTGGCCTACCCCATCGAGATGTTCCTGCAGGTGGGGAGCTGATTGGGTACGCGGCGGTGCTGGTGTCTGTATTATAGACCGTGCTTCTGTACAGGTGTGGGCGTAGGTCGGACGAACGGCACGGCAAATGCCTATGGCACTGAGTGGCCGGGTGACTGCCGCCGGAGCCATGGCAGGGCCTGGCGACCATCCCCCAACGGACCCTGCCTTACCGGCCCCCACCCCCTGGTGTGCAGGACATTGGCCTGCCGCAGTACGGCGAGGCCATGAGGGCGCAGGAGGTGACGCCGCTGGTGCTGGCGGGCATGAAGGACAGGGAGCTGCAGGTGGGGGCACGGAAGCGTGTGTATTAGCTGTGTGTGTTAGCCTGCATTGGGGTGTGCACTGGGGTGTGGTGCTGGCGGGCATGAAGGACAGGGAGCTGCAGGTGGGAGGGCGGGGACGCGTATGCATTAGCTACGGTGTGTTACGCTGCACTGCTGTGTAGTGCTGGCGGGCATGAGGAACAAATGGTGCATGGGAGTGTAGCAGCAGCAGCTGCATGTGCCGGGTCACCGGCCAGTCCCGGCGTGGCGATGGGCGGGCACGTGGGCAAGCGCCACGGGCTGTACGGCGCGGCTGCCCCTGCCCACCTGCGTGGTGGGTTGCCAGCGCAATGCAGCCCCCACCCCGCCCCTTTGTCCTTCACTGCCCAGCGGAGCGGTGCTGTTGCCCATCATGCTCCCCGCCCCTTCCCAATGTATGTCTAGCTGCCGCCAAAACCCCGTTGTCCGCCCGCTACTGTCCGCCTCCTTGCCGCCCCCCTCCCCTCCCCCAGGCGCTGGGCGTGGACACGCTGGGCGCTCGGCGGCGCATCTCGGAGGCCGCCCGCCAGTACGCGGCACGTGTCAAGAGCACCGCCAAGATGATGGTGATGTACAGGGACGCGCAGGTGTGTGTGAGGCGGGAGGAGGGTAGGGGCGCGCAGGTGTGTGTGAGGCGGGAGGAGGGTAGGGGCGCGCAGGTGTGTGTGAGGCGGGAGGAGGGTAGGGGCGCGCAGGTGTGTGTGAGGCGGGAGGAGGGTAGGGGCGCGCAGGTGTGTGTGAGGCGGGAGGAGGGTAGGGGCGCGCAGGTGTGTGTGAGGCGGAATCTCTTTAGTCTGGGGAGGGGCCGCGGCCGCGGGGGGAGAGGCAGCGGCCAGAACAGCGGCGTCGGTTCACAATCAAGGCGTGGGCACATCCGATAGGGACCTGCTTGCGGCGCGCCCTCTTGCCTCTCACTCTGTGCCATTGCGGCCCGATGCCCCTACAGCCTTGCCCACATGAAGCCCTGCTGCCGACGTGACATGTCCCTGCACTGCGTGTCCTCCCCACCGCAGTCTGCGGCGCCCGACCCCGCCCCCTCCCCCACCCACCACCACCACGAGGCCCTGGGGGAGCTGCCGCCGCCCTCCGCGCCGCCCTCGGCACGTGCGTCCGCCGCGGGACCGGCGGCTGGCGCCGCAGTACCGCCGCATACCGCCGCGCTGCACGCCACCGCAGGCGCCAGCAGCGCAGCCGCAGCAGCCGGCGGCGGCGGGCTGGGTGAGCGCGAGTGAAAGGGCCACGGGGCAAACGCGAGGTGTTTTGTAGGAGTGTAATGCGACCGCACGGCGTTGGGGTTGGAGTTGCAACCGCGAGGTGTTTGGGTTGTGTTTGCATGGAGCCCTACATTGTTGCACTGGTGCATGAAGTTGTTGGCTGAAGCTGGGTTCCGGCCTTCGGTGGCAACCTGGCAGGGCAACCGGCAGCAGGCACTTGGTTGCTTGCCCGAAGCGAGCTATGTCAAAAGTAATGTCGCCGTGAAGATACACGCGGGTATGCCGAAAGGGGGGCGTTGAGCATGGCTTGCATCTTGGGTGGAGGGAAAGGGCGCAGGAGCACCAGAACTCAATGGGCGTTGGGAGTCACCGGTGCAGGGCTGGTGTAGAGTGAGCGGAGGGAACGGAGACGCGGGCGCTGTGCATTGTCATAATTGACGGCCGGATGGATGGCTGGGAGCGGGCAGCAGCAAGCTGGAAGGGTGGACAAAGGCAGGCGAGGACGGTGTGCCTGGTAGAGTGCAGGAGTACCGCAGGGGGAGGGGGTGCTGGAAGGACGCAGGGGTGTCATTGGGGAATGCTCGCGGGCGGCGTGCGCGGCGTGTGATTGTACAGTTTGTACGGTACTCGTGGAAAATCGGGTCGACTTTTGTTCTGCGCGGATCAAGGCGCAGGTCAGCTACTTGTGGCGGTCACAGTTGGTACTGCACTACTGCTCCGTGAAGCATGTGTACTGTATGTCGGTTATCGTCGGCCGTCAGTAAGGGAAAGGCTGGCTGCTGCGTGCACACCGTGCGCCGCGTGTGTGTAACGGTCGCTGTTTTAGTCAACTGATGGTCGCTGTGTTGAGAGGTCTGGTCAGGTCTGGTTGATGTCTTCGCGGCGAAGCGGCGAAAGTGAGGGTGCTGTACGCTTGTATCTGCAAACGGCGACAGTGCGTACGGTCTGGTACGGTACATGGCAACCCACCGCATGCCATGGTGCTGCCACTGCCACGTGTCGAACGGCATTGTGCCGTACGGCAGGGAGGTTGCAGGAGGGAAACAGGGGGGCCGTTGTGCAGCAGTAGGTGGCTGGTGGCGAGGCTTCTGTGTAGCGATGCAGTTGCGTGGTTACAAAAGTGAAGCGTAAAGCAGGTTCTAGGAGAGGAGAGGGCGAAGCAACGACGAGGCTTTTGTACCGAAGCAAGATGGACGTTGTGCAGTCGTAATTGGCTGAAGAGCGGTGGTAGCGAGGCTGTGGTGTTGAACCAGGTTGGACGGTGGGCACCCACCGACCCACGTACGGCAAAGCGCTTACTGTACCAATGGGCGATGGCCGGCACCCTGGCAGGTCATATGGCAATTGGCAAATCCAGCCCTTGCCGCTCTGTTGAAAGGAGGGTTAATGAGATCCAACCTACATGACGAGTATGGTAAGCAGGGGACTTTTTACAGTCCTACGGTCGATGCCTCGACGGCGCAGCGTGCGCCTGCCATGTGCATGGCCAAGAACTCGCTGCAGCCCAGCCGTTGAAATGTCACCACGGCGGTTGGCCCACCTGGGCCCGCCCAGCCCAGCCGCTGCCTGCGGTGCCGTTTGGCACGTGGCAGGCAGCAGTTGCCGCTGCTGCTTCGGTCCACCCTTCCCCCTTGGCCACTCCACAGAGCACAGTTACTGGTACGGTGCATTCAAAGCAGAGGCAGGGGCCTACCACTGTGGTAAAGCAATTACATATATCCTTACGTGGCCACACGACCGTCACTGGTCCCGGCCACATGATTGGACGCATTGGACAGGACACATCATGCGAGGAATGTCACCGCCGCTGCAGCCAGACACCCCGACGCGCCGTTGGCAATAATGTCGACAGCAGCACCTGCCGCCCCGGCCTCCAGACACTTTCCCCCTGGTTCGCGGCAACCGCCCGGCCCGTCCCTAGTCAACTGCACGGGGCTACAACACCCCGCACAGCTGCGGACCAACGCGACCATGCTGCCGCTGCGCCCCGATCGCCACGCCCCATGGTCCTGGGCCGAAGGCGCCCCCAGCCTCAGCCCCAGCCCCGCTCCGACCCCCGCCCCAGCCGCTGCACGCCACACCTCTGTGCCAAGCTGCCCGCGTTGGGGCCCCCCTCAGCCACTCCACTCCTCAACTCCTCCGTTGAGCACTCGGCAGGAGCCCATCCCGTGGACCGCGCCCCAAGTGCCCCGTGCGTGCGCCCCCCCTTCCCTGTCCACAGTTGGCATGCATTTCCACTTCCCCAAGCCCTTTGTTGTGCCCTCATGCGCGCCGCCTGCCCAACAGCCGCGCCAGCTCCGCCAGCTGCTGCGAGCGCTCCGC
>VFQN01003373.1_pt1 | contig 23019 bp, 17 predicted proteins | sample 3512371 | NCBI WGS metagenome assembly VFQN01 (sample SAMN10412370, study PRJNA504923) | tailings metagenome | isolation source: Replicate 2 from Balatoc abandoned mine | place: Philippines: Itogon, Benguet | collected 2017-08-28
GGTCCCACAGCACGCGGCCCTGCACGAACTCCATCACGTAGAAGGCGCGGCCGATGACGCTCTCGTCCTCGCACAGCAGGTGCATGGCCGGCACCGGCACGCCGCTGCCGCGCAGCGCGCTCATCACCCGGAACTCGCGTTCGATCGCATGCGCCGAAGGCAGCAGCTTGGCCACCGGCCCGGGCTTGCAGCGCATCACGTAGGTGGTGCCTGGTGTGATCAGCTTGAATGTGGGGTTGGATTGGCCGCCCTTGAACTGCTCGACGCTCAGCGGCCCGGCAAAGCCGCCGAGGTGCTGTTGGAGGTGCGCCTGCAGCGCAGAGACGTCGAAGGCGTGCTGCTCGGCGACGGGTTTGGTTCCGGAGAAGGCGTCCATGGCTTGTCAGGAAAGGGGTTCCACCCGCCGGCCCGCATCGCGGCCGGCGCGACACGGGTTCAACGCTCGGCGATGGCGAGCAGCTTGTCCCTGGAGAGCACCACGAGACGCGTCGGCTCGATGCGCACCGCGCCCTCGCGCTCGAAGCCCTTGAGCTCCTGGTTGACGCGCTGGCGCGAGGCGCCGAGCAGCTGCGCCAGGTCTTCCTGGGCGAGGGCCAGGCCGATGCGGATCTCCTCGCCCTCCTGCACGCCGTAGCTGCGCGCCAGCAGCATCACCTGCTTGGCCAGCCGCGCGGCCAGCGGCCGGGTGTTGAGGTCCTCGATCTGGTCGAACATCAGCCGCAGGCGACGGCAGTTCAGGCGCAGCAGCGCGTCGTACAGCTCGACGTGCTGGGCCAGCAGCTCCTTGAAGTCGGACTTGCGCACGATCAGCAGCGTGGTCTCGCCATGCGCGCTGGCGTCGTGCGTTCGGGGCAGGCCGTCGAAGAGGGCGATGTCGCCGAACCAGGTGCCGGGCTCGACGTAGGTCAGCGTGACCTGCTTGCCAGAGAGCGACACCGAGCTCACCCGCACTGCACCCCGCGCGACGCCCACCCACTCCTGCGCCGGCGTGCCGCGCGCCGACAGCGTGGCGCCGTCGGCGAGCCGCCGCACGGTCGCACGGGCGAGGATGGCCTGGCGCAGCGCCGGCGAGAGCTTCGAGAACCAAGAGCCCGACTCGATGTTGGAACGTTCTTCCAGTGTAAGAACCGAGGTGTTCATGTTCAGTCGCTGAGGTGACAGCATGATCGCGTCGTGCCAACCTATTGTCCACGAGCAAGAACACCGATCAGGAGACGAGCATGGGCGCGAGCGATCTGTCAATTCCGAGCCGGCGTGGCCAGGTGAGCGACGAGGAGTGGCGCACGCGCGTCGACCTCGCCGCGGCCTACCGGTTGGTGGCGCTGTTCAAGTGGGACGACCTGGTCTTCACCCACATCAGCGCACGCGTGCCGGGGCGCGACGGCGAGTTCCTGATCAACCCCTACGGCCTGATGTTCGAGGAGATCACCGCCTCGAGCCTGGTGCGGATCGACACGGCCGGCAACAAGCTCGACGATTCGCCGTTCCCGGTCAACCCGGCGGGCTTCACCATCCACAGCGCGATCCACGGCGCGCGCCACGACGCGCAGTGCGTGCTGCACACGCACACGCTCAACGGCGTGGCGGTGTCGGCGCAGAAGGACGGCGTGCTGCCGCTGTCGCAGCAATCGATCTTCGTGCTCTCGAGCCTGGCCTACCACGGCTACGAGGGCGTGGCGCTCAACGACGACGAGAAGCCGCGCCTCGTGGCCGATCTCGGCGACAGGAACTTCCTGATGCTGCGCAACCACGGCCTGCTGACGCTCGGCGGCACCATTGCCGACGCCTTCCTCAACATGTACCTGTTCGAGGCCGTGTGCACCATCCAGGTCCGCGCCCTGGCCGGCAGCCGGGAGTTGATCCACGTCGACCCGCGCATCATCGCCGGCGCCCAGGCCCAGGCCCGGCAGGTCACGCGCGGCATGGGCGGCGGAGCCCTGACCTGGCCCGGCCTGCTGCGGCGGCTGGACCGCCAGAATCCCGGTTACGCCGACTGAGCGCCGCTCAGACGAACTTCGGCGCGCGCTTGGCGGTGAAGGCCTGCAGGCCCTCGCCGCCGTTGGCATGGAAGAGGTTGAGGAGGAACTGCTCGCGCTCGGCGGCGAGTTGTGCGGCCAGGCTGTTGCCCGGGGCCTCGTTGAGCAGTTCCTTGGCGCCGGCGACCGCGTTGGGCGCCATCGCCGCGAGCCTGTCGCCGAGCGCCAGCGCCGCCGCCAGCGCCTGGCCGGGCCCGCAGATACCCTGGACCACGCCCCACTGGAGCAACTGCTGGGCCGTCACCGGCTCGGCCAGCCAGAGCATCTGCTGCACCGCGGCGCGGGGCAGGGCGCGGGCCAGGTGCCAGCTGGCGCCCCCGTCGGGCGTGAGACCCAGCCTGGCATAGGACAGGATGAAGCGCGCCTCCTCGGAAGCGACGATCAGGTCGCACGCCAGCGCCAGCGAGAAGCCCGCGCCGGCCGCTGCGCCTTCCACCGCCGCGATCACCGGCTTGGGGCAGGCGCGCAGCGCCTCCACCCACTGGTGCAGTTGTTCGAGCATGCGCGCCTGCGCCGGCGGACCGGCCTGCCGCCGTGCGATCAGGCCCTGCAGGTTGCCCCCGGCGCAGAAGTGGGAACCGGCGCCGCGCAGCACGATGGCCCGGATCTCGTCGTCGGATTCGGCGGTGCTCAGCGCCTCGATGCCCGCGGTGATCACGGCCTCGGACAGCGTGTTGCGGCTGTCGGGGTCGCTGATCGTGAGAATCAGCACGGCGCCTTGGCGCTCGGTCAGCAGTTCAGAGGGCATGTCCGACTTCAGGCACGGCGGGTTCGGTCGATTGTGTCACGCTCACTCGTCACGGCGCCCCCTGATCGGAGTGAGGCCGTGACCGGGCGTCATGCTAGAGTCCCTCGCATAAAAAGATCATCGCTGCTCAATGCGCCGAGCCTCGCTCTCTCTCTCGATCGCCATCGTCGGCGGAGCCCTGCTGGGTGCCGCCGGCGATGCCCAGGCACTGGGGTTTGGCCGCTCGATCAACGTCTCCAATCTCGGGCAGCCGCTGAACTTCGCTGCGACCGTCCGGCTGGATCCCGACGAAGCGCTGACGCGCGAGTGCGTGACGGCCGAGGTGCTGTCCGGCGACTTCCGCGTGGCGCCCGCGGCGGTGCGGGTGAGCGTCGAGCCGGCCCCGAATGCGTCCGAACGCCTCGTTCGAGTCAGCACCGCCATCGCGATCGACGAGCCGGTGGTCACGGTCACGGTCACGGCGGGTTGCCAGCAGCGCCTGACGCGGAGTTTCGTCACCCTGGTTGATCCTCCGGGCATCAATCTCGCGTCGGCGCCGCCGGCGGAAACCAGCCTGCCGCCGCAGCGATTCGAGCCGGCGACGGCGCCGGTGGTGGCGGTGTCCCAGACCGCGGAGGCGGCGTCTGCGCCACGGCGAGCGGCATCCGCTGCCGCCGCCGCCGATCGACCGCAGCGGCCACGCGCGGCCAGCGGCGGGACCGCGGCGCCGCGCACGCGGACGGTCGCGCAGGCCGTACCGCCTCGTGAGCGCAAGACCAGCACGGCGCCCGCCGCCGCGCCGCGCAGCGGCGGTCCACGTCTGCAGCTCGAGGCGGGCACGGTCTCGGCCGCTGCAGCCGCCGCATCGGCTGCGGCGGCGCAGGCGGCCGCGGCCGCAGCGTCCGAGGTGGCTGCCTCCAACATGGCGGCGGCCTCGGCGGCGGCTGCCGCGTCGGCCGCGCAACAGCGCATCGCCCTGCTCGAAGAGCAACTGCGCCTGCTGCGCGAGGAGTCGCAGAAGACCCAGAAGGCCCTGGCCACCTTGCAGTCCAGCCTCGAGCGGGCCCAGGAGGAGCGTTACTCCAACCCGCTGATCTACGCGCTGGCGGCCTTGTCGGCGCTGCTGGCCGTGCTGCTCGCCGCACTGTGGTGGCGCCAGTCGCAGTCGCGCCAGAGCTCCCAGTGGTGGCTGGCGCCGACCGGCTCCAGCGTGGCCAGCGCCAATCCGGTCAACCCGACGCCGGCGCGTCCCGTGGTCGATGCCTCGGCCACCCGGCAGGAGACCCAGCCGGCGGTGATGGACGAGCGTGCGCTGAGCCGCGCCAGCGAGGACGACGAGCCTTCCTCGGCGGGCTCCTTCACCGAGGCCCCCGTGTCGGTGCTGCCGCCCAGCGCCGAGGCGGTGTCGGCGCCGCGGCGCGAGCTGTCGGTCGAGGAGTTGATCGACCTGGAGCAGCAGGCCGACTTCTTCGTCGTGCTCGGCCAGGAGGATGCGGCGATCGACCTGCTGATGGGCCATGTGCGCAGCAGCGGAGGCGCCAGCCCGCTGCCCTACCTCAAGCTGCTCGAGATCTACCGTCGCCGCGGCGACCGCGACGCCTACGAGCGCGTGCGCGAGCGCTTCAACCGCCGCTTCAGCGCCTACGCCCCCGACTGGGACAACGACCTCGCCCAGGGCCGCACGCTCGACGACTACCCGCAGATGCTGCGCCAGCTGCAGCGACTGTGGGACGAACCGCAGCGCGTCACGCAGATGCTCGATGCCGCGCTGATGCGCCAGGACGGCGAGGGAGATACCTACGATCTGCCCGCCTACCGCGAACTGCTGTTCCTCTATTCGATCGCCCGCGACCTGGGCGAGCATCCGAACAATGCGCGCGCGGTCGACCTGCTGCTGCCGATGGATGGCGATGCCGCCGAGAAGCCGATCGAGGAACTGACGGCCAGCCGGCTGATGGGCTTCGCGCCGACCAACCAGCTCACCGTGCAGGTCGACCTCGACGTCACGAGGCCGATGCCCGACAGCGGCTCCGGCAACTCGGACTTCATGGGCCTGGTCGACCCGAAGGCTCGGCGCGACGGCGCCGACCGCTACTGAGCGCGTACCCCGTTCAGAGCGCCGCGAGGCGCTCCAGCGCGAGCCGCAGCGTCTCGTCCTTCTTGGCGAAGCAGAAGCGCACGATGCGCTGCTCGAAGCCGCCCTGGTAGAAGGCCGACAGCGGAATGGCGGCCACGCCGATCTCGGTGGTCAGGCGGCGGCAGAAGGCCTCTTCCAGCTCGTCGCTGATGGCCGAGTAGTCCACGCACTGGAAGTAGCTGCCCTCGCTGGGCAGCAGCCGGAAGCGGCTGCCCGCCAGGCCCGCGCGGAACAGGTCGCGCTTGCGCTGGTAGAAGGTCGGCAGGCCGAGGTGGTGCGAGGCGTCGGCCATGAAGGCGGCCAGCCCGTGCTGCATCGGTGTGTTCACCGTGAACACGTTGAACTGGTGCACCTTGCGGAACTCGGCCGTCATCGCCGCGGGCGCGGCCACGTAGCCGATCTTCCAGCCGGTCACGTGGTAGGTCTTGCCGAAGCTGGAGACGATGAACGCACGCTGCGCCAGCTCGCCATGCCGGGCCACGCTCTCGTGGCGGGCGCCGTCGTAGACCATGTGCTCGTAGACCTCGTCGGCGATCACGAAGACGTCGGTCGGGCGCAGCAGTTCGGCCAGGCGCTGCATGTCCTCGGCCGACCAGACGGTGGCGCTCGGGTTGTGCGGCGTGTTGACGATGATCGCCCGCGTGCGCGGCGACAGCGCCGCGGCGATGCGCGCGAAGTCGGGGCGGAAGGTGCCCGGCGTGAGCGGCACGTGCACCGCGCGGCCGCCGGCGAGCTCGATGTTGGGCTCGTAGCTGTCGTAGCAGGGGTCGAGCACGATCACCTCGTCGCCCGGGTGCACGATGGCGAGGATGGCGGTGATGATCGCCTGGGTCGCGCCGGCGGTGATGGTGATCTCGCTGCCTGGGTCATAGCGGCGGCCGTACAACGCCTCGATCTTCGCGGCCACGGCTTCGCGCAGCTGCGGCACGCCGGCCATCGGCGGGTACTGGTTGAGGCCGCCGCGCATCGCGCGCTCGACGGCGTCGAGCAGCGCCGGGTCGCAGTCGAAGTCGGGGAATCCCTGGCCGAGGTTGACGGCGTCGTGCTGCTGCGCGAGTGCGGACATCACGGTGAAGATGGTGGTGCCCACGCGGGGCAGGCGGCTGTCGATGGCGGGGGTGCGCGCGGCGGTGGCGGTGGTCATGGCGTGCGGGTTCAGAGCTGGTAGTCGGGCGCGGCGGGCTGCTGGCCCGACAGCGCCTGGGTGATCACCTGGCGGCCGAGCCGCTCGGAGAGCATCTCGGCGAAGGCGTAGACGAAGCTGCGCAGGTAGGCGCCGCGCTTGAAGGCGATGCGCGTGACGTTGCGGCCGAACAGGTGGCCGAGCGGCCGCGAGACGAGTTCGCCGCCCGGCGGATCGTCCTTCACGGCGATCTCGGCGACGATGCCCACGCCGAGGCCGAGGCGCACGTAGGTCTTGATGACGTCGGCGTCGATCGCCTCGAGCACGACGTTGGGCTTGAGCTTGCGCGCGGCGAAGGCCTGGTCGACGCGCGTGCGGCCGCTGAACGAGGGGTGGTAGGAGACCAGCGGCTGCAGCGCCAGGTCTTCGAGCTCGATGCGCTCGAGCTGCGCCAGCGGATGGCCGGCCGGCATCACCAGGGCATGCTGCCATTCGTAGCAGGGCAGGGTGGCGAGCTCGTCGATGCCGTCCAGCGCCTCGGTGGCCAGACCGACGTCGGCGACTTCTTCGAGGACCATGCGCGCCACCTGGTCGGGCGAGCCCTGGTGCAGGCTGACGTTGACCTTCGGGAAGCGCCTGCGCAACTGCGCGATCGGCTCGGGCAGGAAGTAGCGTGCCTGGCTGTGCGTGGTGGCGATCGACAGCGTGCCGGCGTCCTGCTTCGAGAACTCCTCGCCGATGCGCTTGAGGTTGCCCACCTCGCGCATGATGATCTCGATGGACCTGAGCACCTGCTGGCCAGGCTCGGTGATCCGCCGCAGCCGCTTGCCGTGGCGGGCGAAGATGTCGACGCCGAGTTCGTCCTCCAGCTCGAGGATGGCCTTGGAGATGCCTGGCTGCGAGGTGAACAGCGCCTTGGCCGTCTCGGTCAGGTTCAGGTTCTGGCGGACCGCCTCCTGGACGAAGCGGAACTGGTGCAGGTTCATGGCATCAGGCCTCGTCGCGGAGGCGCAGCGCGCAGCGCGCCATGGCCTCGATCACCGAGTCTTCCTCGCCGATGGTCGGGCGCAGGCTCCAGGTCACCTCCGGATGGGCCTGCTGCAGCTGCGCCATCAGGTTCGGCACGTCCTTGCGCACGTGGCCGCCGGCGCCGAGGAACAGCGGCAGCACCTCGACCCGCTCGCAGCCCTGAGCCACCAGTGCGGCGCCGGCCTCGACCAGCCCGGGCGACATGAACTCCAGGTAGCTCAGCATCACGGCGACGGAGGGATCGGCCGCACGAACCCGCCGGGCGATGTCCTCGAAGGGCAGGGCCCAGCGCGGATCGCGCGCGCCGTGGGCGAAGAGCAGAAGGCCACGTTTCATCGGTAGCGCACCAGCCAGCTGAAGGCGGCGAGGGAGACGAGGAGGAACAGCGCACTCGGCGCCGCAGCGGTGATCCAGGGCGTCCAGTCGCGCAGCAGCCCGAGGTGCCCGGCCATGTTGTTGAGCAGCACGAAGCCGATGCCCAGCATGATGCCGGCGAAGACCTTCAGGCTGATGCCGCCGGCGCGCGCGTGCAGGTAGGCGAAGGGCAGGGCCAGCGCCATCATCACCAGGCAGGCGAAGGGGTAGAGCGCCCGCTTCCAGAACTGGATCTCGTGGCGCTGCGCCGCCTGCTCGTTGTCCGACAGGTGGCCGATGTAGCGGAACAGCTCGATCGTCGACATGGTCGACAGTGGCAGCACCGCCGCGGCGACCACCCCAGCCGACAGCGAGCTGGGCCAGACCAGCGTGGGCAGCTTCTCTTCGGTGGCCACTGCGCTGGCCGGGTCCGCGCCGGCGCGCCAGCTCGTCACGCGCACGTCGGCGAGCCGCCAGGTGTCGTCGTCGTCGATCGTGGCCTGCGCCGCGCCGATGCGGCGCACCAGGCGGCCGTCGGCGTCGAACTCGAAGATGCGCACGTCCTGCAGGGTGCCGTCGGCGCCTGCCGAGCCGACGTTGATCGAGTAGCTGCGCTCGCCCTCGGGCGTCACCGCCTTGTCCTTGAGCCAGGCGCTGGCCGCACCGATGCGCAGCTTGCCCTTGGCGCGCGCGTTCAGCTCGGTGGCGTGGCGCTCGCTGAACGGCGCGACCCAGTCGCCGACCACATAGGTCAGCAGCGCGAACATCAGCCCGAGCTGTGCCAGCAGCGCCAGCGCCCGGCCCGGCCCCAGCCCGCCGGTGCGCAGGATCGTGTACTCGGACGACTGCGCCAGCCGCGCCAGCGCGTAGATCGTGCCGATCAGCACGGCGATCGGCATCAGCTCGTACAGATGGCCCGGCGCCTGCAGCAGCGAGTAGGCCAGCGCGTGCAGCACGGTGTAGCCCTTGGCCACGTCGGCCAGTTCCTCGACGAAGTCGATGAAGAAGAACAGCGACAGGAAGGCCACGGCGACGAAGGCCACCGAGCTGACGATGTCGCGGTGGAAAAGCCGGCGGACGGTCTTCATGCGGCCGCCGTCCTGCGGAAGAAGAAGCGGCGGTTGCCTTGCTCGCGCCACCACAGCAGCGCGATCGCGATCAGGAACGCGCCGCCGTGGAACAGCGCCAGCGCCGCGCCCATCTCCAGCCGGCCGGCCGCCACCCAGGCCTGGGACAGGTTGATGGCGTTGTAGTAGACGACGAAGGTGAGCAGCGCGAACAGCAGGTTCCAGTTGCTCGCGCGGCGCGGGTTGGCCGCCGACAGCGGGATCGCCAGCAGCAGGAGGTTGGCGGCGCCCAGCAGCAGGCCCAGCCGCCAGGTAAGCTCGCCGAGGTTGCGCGGCGTGGGCTTGCGCAGCAGGTCGACGCTGGGCGTGGCCCGCGGTGGCAGTTCGTCGACGCGCGACAGCACGCGCTCGCCGACCAGGATGCGGTAGCTGTCGAAGCGCGACAGCGTCTTCTCGCCCGACGCGCGGTTCTCTTCGTTGCGTTGCCCGCGATCGAGCACCAGGAAGCGGTCCTCGCCGTCGAGCTCGATGCGGCCGGTCTTCGCCGAGGTCACCGACTCGGCGTTCGGCGCGGTGGACAGGATGAACACGTTGCGGCCGGTGCGCCCGTCCTCCGAGTCGCGGTCGATGAAGAACACGCGCTTGCCGTCGCTGGAAGTCTGGAACTGGCCGGGTGCCACGCGGGAGAGGTCGGAGCGGCGCTCGAAGCGGTCCTTCAGGTCGTTGGCGCGCTGGTTCACCCAGGGCCAGACGAACAGCGCCAGCGCGCCGATCACCAGCAGCACCGGCCAGCTGGTGCGCAGCACCGGGCGCACGAAGCGCGACAGGCCCACGCCGCTGGCGAACCAGATGGTCATCTCGCTGTCGCGGTACATGCGCCCGAGCGTGGCCACCACCGACACGAACAGCGACAGCGCCAGCATCGTCGGCAGGTGGCCGAGCGCGGTGTAGCCCAGCAGCAGCACGACGTCCTGCGGCGACACGCGGCCCACCGCGGCCTGCCCGAGCGTGCGGATGAGGAACATCGTCAGCACGATGGTCAGGATGACCACCAGCGTGGCGCCGAAGCTTCTCGCCAGGTCAGCCCGCAGGGAGGAATCGAATAACATCGTGCGCTTCTCGAAACAGGCACGGATTATGGACTTTCGTCATCAAAGCGCTTCCCTCGACGCACTGGCCTCGGTGGCCTGCGATGCGCTGCTCGTCGTCGTCGCCGGCGACAAGGCCGACACCTCTCTGGACGCCGCGCTCAAGCGCATGCTCGACGACGCGGTGGCGCATGGCGACTTCGAGTTCAAGCGCGGCAAGACGGTCTACCTGCACCGCCCGCAGGGCGTGAAGGCGGCGCGCGTGGTGTTCGCCGCCTGCGGCGCGGCGACCGCCAAGTCGGTCAAGGCGGCCTTCGCGGCAGGCTTCGGCGCGCTCAAGGGCGGCGGCGCGAAGCACGTCGCGGTGGCGCCGGCCGGTGCCGGCGAAGTCTCGGCAGCGTTTGCCGAGGCCCTGGTGGCGGCGGTGAACGACGCCACCTACGTCTACCGCCACACCAGGCCGAGCGCGCCGGCCGCGGGCGCCCTGGCCAAGGTGACGCTGCTGGCGGAGAAGGCCGCCGCCAAGGCGGTCAGCCAGGGCCTGGCGCATGGCCAGGCGATCGCCGCCGGCGTGACGCTGGCGCGCGAACTGGCGAACCGCCCGGGCAACCACTGCACGCCCACCTACCTGGGCGAGCAGACGAAGAAGCTGGGCAAGGAATTCGGCCTGAAGGTCGAGGTGATGGACCGCAAGGCGATCGAGAAGCTCGGCATGGGCTCGTTCCTCGCCGTCGCGCAGGGCTCGGCCGAGCCGCCGCGCTTCATCGTCGCCCAGTACCACGGCGCGCCGAAGACACAGGCGCCGGTGGTGCTGGTCGGCAAGGGCATCACCTTCGACACGGGCGGCATCTCGATCAAGCCGGCCGCCGAGATGGACGAGATGAAGTTCGACATGGGCGGCGCCGCCAGCGTGCTGGGCACGCTGCGCGCGGTGGCCGAGCTCAAGCCGAAGCTCAATCTGGTCGTCATCGTCCCCACCACCGAGAACATGCCCGGCGGCCGCGCGGTCAAGCCGGGCGACGTGGTCAAGAGCATGTCGGGCCAGACCATCGAGATCCTCAACACCGATGCCGAGGGCCGGCTGATCCTCTGCGACGCGCTGACCTACGCCGAGCGCTTCAAGCCGGCCTGCGTGGTCGACGTGGCCACGCTCACCGGGGCTTGCGTGATCGCGCTCGGCCATCACCACTCGGGCCTGTTCACCGCCGACGACCAGCTCGCCGCCGACCTGCTGGCCGCCAGCGCCGCGTCGCTCGACCCATGCTGGCGCATGCCGCTGGACGAGGAGTACGACGAGGCCCTGAAGAGCAACTTTGCCGACATGGGCAATGTCGGCGGCCGCGCCGGCGGCGCGATCACCGCGGCGATGTTCCTGCGCAAGTTCACTGCCAAGTACCGCTGGGCGCACCTGGACATCGCCGGCACGGCGTGGAAGTCCGGCGCCGCCAAGGGCGCCACCGGCCGGCCGGTGCCGCTGCTGACGCACTTCGTGCTCTCGCAGGCGGCCTGAGGCGCCCGCGAGCCGACGCCGCCACGATGACCCGGGTCAGTTTCCACTTCAACGTGCCGCACCGGCTGGACTACGCCTGCCGGCTGCTGCGCAAGGCGACCCGGCAGAACGCCCGCATCACCGTGACCGGGCCCACCCCGGTGCTGGCCGAACTCGACCGTGCGCTGTGGAGCTTCGAGCCGACCGAGTTCATCCCGCACGTGCTGCTGCGCGACGACCAGGCCCTGCCGGAGCGGCTGGGTTCAACGCCGGTGTGCCTGGTCACGACGCTTGCTGGTGCACCGCACCACGACGTGCTGCTCAACCTCGGTGCCGAGCCGCCGGCCGGCTTCGAGAGCTTCGAGCGGCTGATCGAGATCGTCTCGACCGACGACGAGGACCGCGCGGCGGCGCGGACGCGCTGGAAACACTACGCCGCCCGCGGCTATGCGATCGAGAAGCACGAGGTGCCGGCATGACGATGCGTCCGCCGCCGCCGGCACGCGTGCCGACGCTCACCGAGGTGGTCAGCCTGCCGGAGGCGCCGGCCGCGGTAGCCCCGACAGCCTCGTCCGCCGCATTCGGGCGGACCGAGCCGCCGCCGCTGCCTGCCGTGGAGCCGGCGACGCCGCGATCGCTGGACGAGGACGCGATCGTCCAGCGCGTGCTGGCCGACCTGCAGCGCCAGGTGGAGCTGATGCTCGAGGTGAAGTTGCGCGAGGCACTCGCGCCGGCGCTCACCCGTGCCACCGACGCCCTGATGCGCGAAGCGCGCAACGAGCTGGCATCGACCTTGCGTGATGTCGTGGCTCGCGCCGTCTCCCAGGAAATCTCCCGTCATCGCGGGCGCTGACCGGCGCGTTGTGGCCGGAGCCTTCGGGGGAAATCGCAGGTTTCCCCTGAGGCAATTCGCTAGAGACGGCGTTTCTTTTGGAGTATCGTCTCGGCCGTTGAGAAAAACCCTCTCTTCCGAACGCTCTCAACTTTCCCCAACCGGAGGTCAATACATGCAAGTCAGATTCAATGCCGTGGTGGCTGCGGCCGCCCTGCTCATCGCAGGCACCGCGTCGGCTCAGGACATGGTCGTCAAGATCGGCCACGTCGGCCCCACCAGCGGTGGCATCGCCCACCTTGGCAAGGACAACGAGATGGGCGCACGCATGGCCATCGACGAGCTCAACGCCAAGGGCGTGACGATCGGCGGCAAGAAGGTCAAGTTCGAACTGCTCGCCGAAGACGATGCGGCCGACCCGAAGCAGGGCACCGCCGTGGCGCAGAAGCTGGTCGACTCCAAGGTCAACGGCGTGATCGGCCACCTGAACTCCGGCACCACGATCCCGGCCTCCAAGATCTACAGCGACGCGGGCATCCCCCAGATCTCGCCGTCGGCCACCAACCCGAAGTACACCCGCAACGGCTACAAGACCGCCTTCCGCGTCGTCGCCGATGACGTGCACCTCGGCGGCACGCTGGGTCGCTATGCGGTCAACACGCTCAAGGGCAAGTCCATTGCCGTGATCGACGACCGCACCGCCTACGGCCAGGGCGTGGCCGAGGAGTTCTCCAAGGCCGTGAAGGCCGCCGGCGGCAAGATCGCCGAGCAGCAGTTCACCACCGACAAGGCGACCGACTTCACCGCCATCCTGACCGCCATCAAGGCCAAGAACCCCGACGTGGTCTTCTACGGCGGCATGGACGCCGTGGCCGGCCCGATGATCCGCCAGATGAAGCAACTGGGCATCAATGCCAAGTTCATGGGCGGCGATGGCATCTGCTCGGGCGAACTGCCCAAGCTGGCTGCAGGCGCGATGGGTGACGGCCAGGTGATCTGCGCCGAGGCCGGTGGCGTCGAAGGCGAGCAGAAGGCCGGCATGGACAAGTTCAAGGCCGACTTCAAGAAGAAGTTCAACGCCGACGTGCAGATCTACGCGCCGTACGTGTACGACGCCGTGATGGTGATGGCCGACTCGATGGTCAAGGCCGGCTCCGCCGACCCGGCCAAGTACCTGCCGGTGCTGGCCAAGGCCAACTACAAGGGTGTGACCGGCACGATCGCCTTCGACGAGAAGGGCGACATCAAGAACGGCGCGCTGACCCTGTACACCTACAAGGGCGGCAACCGCGAGCAGATGGCCGTGGTCCGCTGATCGGCGGGCTTCCAGCCAACGAACGACGGGGCGTCTGCGGACGCCCCGTTTTTCTTTCCACCCTCGGTTCAGTCCTGCATCGGCGTGCCGTCGCGACGGTACAGTCGCGTCAGATGTGCCAGTCGCTGCGCATGCTCCGGCCGCACCTGGCTCCAGGCGAAGCGCCACTGCCAGTAGCCCTCGCCCTTGCCGGGCCAGTTCATGCGGTGCTCGCCGGACAGCCCGAGCACGTCCTGCATCGGGTGAACCGCGGTATCGGCCACGCTGGCGCAGGCGGCGCGGATCAGGTCCCAGTGGATCTCGCGGCCGTCCACGCCGAGGTAGTCGCGCACGCGGTGCCGCTGATCCTCGGACAGCGACGCCCACCAGCCCTGGGTGGTGTCGTTGTCGTGCGTGCCGGTGTAGACCACGGCATCGACGTCGTGGTTGTGCGGCAGGTAGGCATTGCCGCTGCCGCCGTCGAAGGCGAACTGCAGGATGCGCATGCCGGGGAAGGCGAACTTCTTGCGCAATGCCACGACGTCGGGCGTGATCACGCCGAGGTCCTCGGCGATGATGGGCAGCGGGCCGAGCTCGCGGGCGATCGCCTTGAACAGCGCCTCGCCGGGGCCCGGCACCCAGCGGCCGTGGATGGCCGTCGCTTCCGTGGCCGGGATCTCCCAGTGCGCGGCGAAGCCGCGGAAGTGGTCGATGCGGACGACGTCCACCAGCTCGAAGGTGCGCCGGATGCGCTGCACCCACCACGCGAAGCCATCGGCCGCATGGGCGCTCCAGCGGTACAGTGGGTTGCCCCAGCGCTGGCCGGTGTCGCTGAAGGCATCGGGGGGCACGCCGGCAACCAGGGTGGGCCGCCCCCGGGCGTCGAGCTCGAACAGGTCCGGCCGAGCCCACACCTCCGCACTCTGGTAGGCGATGAAGATCGGCGCATCGCCGATGATCTCGATGCCCCTGGCGTTGGCGTAGGCCTTCAGGGCCAGCCACTGGCGGAAGAAGCACCACTGGCAGAAGGTCCAGAAGGCAATGCGTTCCGCATGCACCTGGCGGGCGGACGCCATCGCCACCGGGTTGCGCGAGGCCAGCGGGGCGTCCCAGTCGCACCAGTCCCGCCAGCCGTGCCGCTCGGCCAGCGTCATGAACAGCGCGTAGTCCGGCAGCCAGTCGGCGTGGCGCTGCGTGAAGGCCTGCAGCTCGGCGCGCTGCTCCGCGCTCGCCTGCGTGGCGAAGCGCTGCGCGGCCCGCGCCAGCCGGTCCATGCGGAAGGGCACCACGGCCGCGAAGTTCAGCCGCTGTTCGTCGATGCCGGCCGGCGGCTGCACTTCGTCGGCGCCGAGCCAGCCCTGCCGGTGCAATTCCTCGAGGTCGATGAGCAGCACGTTGCCGGCGAACGCCGAGGTGCTCATGTAGGGCGAGTTGCCCGGCCCGATGCCGCCCAGCGGCAGGATCTGCCACAGCTTCTGCCCGGCGGCGACGAGCCAGTCGACGAAGTGGTACGCGGCGGCGCCGAAGTCACCCGAGCCGTGCGGCCCGGGCAGTGAAGTGGGATGCAGCAGCACGCCGCTGGCGCGGGGAAAACGCATGGGCCAACCTTGGTCTACAGAACGATGTCGTGTCCGAATGCAGCGAACAGAAGCAGGCTGCGGCCGGGCATCGGGTACAGCACCTCGCCCTGGCCCTGCCACGCCGCCTCGCCGCGCGGGTGGCTGCTGTCGAGCAGGAGCTGCCAAGCGCCGCCGGGCAGCATGAAGTCGATGTCACCGGCGTCGCCGTTGACCAGCAGCAGCAGTGGCACGCGCGATCGGCCGGGCCGCCCGATCAGGCAGCCGAACACGCGGCCGTCCGGGCGGCGCCAGTCCTCGCCGTGCAGTTCGCTGCCGTCCACGCGCAGCCAGGTCACGTCGGCCAGGCCGAGGCGGTCGGGCAGACCGTCGTACCAGTGGTTGGCGAAGGGCAGGGCCTGGCGTCGCAGCGACAGCAGCCGCGCGGTGTAGGCGATCAGGTTCTCGTCCGCGTGGGCCCAGTCCAGCCAGGAGGTCGCGTTGTCCTGGCAGTAGGCATTGTTGTTGCCGCCCTGGCTGCGCCCGAGTTCATCGCCCGCGGCCAGCATCGGCGTGCCCTGCGACAGCAGCGTGCTGGCCAGCAGCGCGCGGGCCACGCGGCCGCGTGTGGCATTGATGGCAGGGTCGTCGGTCGCGCCTTCGACTCCGAAGTTGCCCGACAGGTTGTGGCCGTGGCCGTCGCGGTTGTGCTCGCCGTTGGCCTCGTTGTGCCGATGCGCGTAGCTGACGAGGTCGGCCAGCGTGAAGCCGTCGTGCGAGACGACGTAGTTGACCGATTCGGCCGGTGCGCGATGGCGCGGCTGGAAGATGTCGGACGAGGCCGCCAGCCGCTGCGCGAACTCGCCGCGGGTGCGGCTGCCTTCGATCCAGAAGGCGCGCATGCCGTCGCGGAAGCGGTCGTTCCATTCCAGCCAGCCGCCCGGGAAGCCACCGAGCTGGTAGCCACCGGGGCCGACGTCCCAGGGCTCGGCGATCATCTTCAGCCGCGACAGCAGCGGATCCTGGGCGAGCGCGGTGAAGAAGGGCGCGCGGGGGTCGAAGCCATGGTCGCCGCGGCCGAGCACCGGCGCAAGGTCGAAGCGGAAGCCGTCGACGCCCATCTCGCCGGCCCAGAAGCGCAGGCTGTCGAGCACCAGCTGCAGCACGCGCGGGTGGCGCAGGTCCAGCGTGTTGCCGCAGCCGGTATGGTTCTCATAAGCCCCCTTGTGGTCGGGCGGCAGGCGGTAATAGCTGGCGTTGTCCAGTCCGCGGAAGCTGATCGTGGGGCCGTTTTCGTCGGACTCGGCGGTGTGGTTGTAGACCACGTCGAGCAGGACTTCCAGCCCATGTTCGTGCAGGCGGTCGACCATGGCGCGGAACTCCTCGCGCGGCGACACGCCGCCAGTGGCACTGGCCAGGGCGGCATCCGGGCAGAAGAAGCCGATCGTGTTGTAGCCCCAGTAGTTGGCCAGGCCCAGGCCGACCAGGCGGCGCTCGTCGAGGTGCTGGTGAACCGGCAGCAGGCACAGCGAGGTCACGCCCAGGCGCTGGAAGTGCGCGATCGCGGCATCGCTGGCGAGGCCGGCGAAGCGGCCGCGCAACTCAGGCGGCACGCCGGGATGCTGCTGCGTGAAGCCCTTGACGTGGAGTTCGTACAGCACGGTGCGCTCGAGCGGAATGTGCGGATGCGCGGGCCGCCCCGCCGCCGTGCGCTCGTCGATCACGCGCGCCTTCAGCGCCTGCGCGGCGTTGTCGCGCAGGTCCATGTCGCCGGCGTGCTGGGCGTCGGCGCCGAAGTGCTCGGCGCGCCACTCGAAGCGGCCGACGATCTCGCGCGCATAGGGGTCGAGCAGCAGCTTGTGCGGGTTGAAGCGGTGGCCGCGATCGGGTCGCCACGGGCCGTGAGCGCGCAGCCCGTACACCAGGCCCGTGCCCGCGTCGGGCAGGTAGCCGTGCCACACGTCCTGCGTGCGCGCGGGCAGGGCGAGGCGCTTCGTCTCCCGCTGGCCGCTGTCGTCGAAGACGCAGAACTCGATGCGCTGGGCGTGCGCCGAGAAGACGGCGATGTTGATGCCGTGGCCGTCCCAGTGCACGCCCAGGGGCCAGGGGTGGCCGCGCTGCATCTCAGAGGTCACGCGTGAAGAAGACGGTGGCCAGCGGCGGCAGGTCGAGCAGCACCGACTGCGCGCGACCGTGCGAGGGCACCGGCTCGCTGGCGGCGGCGCCGAGCGGGCAGCCGACGTTGCTGCCGCCGTAGTGCTCGGAGTCGGTGTTCAGCCGCTCGCGCCAGGTGCCCGCAGCCGGCACGCCGAGCCGGTAGCCGCGCTGCACCGTGGGCGTGAGGTTGCACACCACCACCACCTCGGAGCGGCGGTCGCGGCTGCGGCGAACGAAGCTCAGCACCGAGCGTTGCGCATCCTCGTGGTCGATCCACTCGAAGCCGGCGCCGTCGAAGTCGCAGTCGTGCAGCGCGGGCGTGGCGCGGTAGAAGCGGTTCAGGTCGTGCACCAACCGCTGGATGCCGGCATGCGCGCGGTCGGCGAGCAGGTGCCAGTCCAGGCTCTGGTCGTGGTTCCACTCGCGCTCCTGCGCGAACTCGCCGCCCATGAAGAGCAGCTTCTTGCCCGGGTGGCCCCACATGAAGCCGTAGTAGGCGCGCAGGTTGGCGAACTTCTGCCAGCGGTCGCCCGGCATCTTGCCGAGCAGCGAGCCCTTGCCGTGCACCACCTCGTCGTGTGAGAGCGGCAGCACGAAGTTCTCGTTGAAGGCGTAGACCAGGCCGAAGGTCATCTCGCCATGGTGGAACTGGCGGTGGATGGGGTCGCGCGCCATGTACTTCAGCGTGTCGTGCATCCAGCCCATGTTCCACTTGTAGTGGAAGCCCAGGCCGCCGAGGTAGGTGGGGCGCGACACCGCCGGGAAAGCGGTCGATTCCTCGGCCAGCGTGATGGCCTGCGGCCGCTCGCTGCCCACCACCTCGTTCATTCGCTTGAGGAACGCGATGGCCTCCAGGTTCTCGCGCCCGCCGTGCACGTTGGGCACCCACTCGCCGGCCTGGCGGCTGTAGTCGCGGTAGAGCATCGAGGCCACCGCGTCGACGCGCAGCCCGTCGACGCCATAGCGCTCCAGCCAGTACAGCGCGTTGCCGACGAGGAAGTTGCGCACCTCGGTGCGGCCGAGGTTGTAGATCAGCGTGTTCCAGTCCTGGTGGAAGCCTTCGCGCGGATCGGCGTACTCGTACAGGTGCGTGCCGTCGAAGCGCGCCAGGCCATGCGCGTCGGTGGGGAAGTGCGCCGGCACCCAGTCGAGGATCAGGCCCAGGCCTTCGGCGTGGCAGCGATCGACGAAACGCTTGAAGCCCTGCGGATCGCCGAAGCGCGAGGTCGGCGAATACAGGCCGATCGGCTGGTAGCCCCAGGAGCCGTCGAACGGATGCTCCGAGACGGGCAGCAGCTCGAGGTGGGTAAAACCCATCTCGCGCGCATAGGGCACCAGCGTGGCGGCGAGTTCGTCCCAGTTCAGCCACCGGTTGCCGTCCTCCGGCTTGCGCCGCCACGAGCCCAGGTGCACCTCGTAGATGCTGACCGGCGCCTCCAGCGCGTTGGCGCGGCGGCGCGCGTCGGAGGCGGGCACGACGCCGGGCAACTGCGACACCACGCTGGCCGTGGCCGGTCGCAGTTCGGACGACAGCGCGTAGGGGTCGGCCTTCAGCGGCAGCAACTCGCCATCGCGCGAGACGATTTCGTACTTGTAGCGTGCCCCGGCTGCGACGCCGGGCAGGAAGATCTCCCACACGCCGCATTCGCGGCGCAGGCGCATCGGATGGCGGCGGCCGTCCCAGGCATTGAAGTCGCCGACCACGCTGACCCGCGCCGCGTTCGGCGCCCACACGGCGAATGCCGTTCCGGCCACGCCGTCGATCTCGCGCTGGGTGGCGCCGAGCACCTCGAAGGGGCGAAGGTGCGTGCCTTCGCCCATCAGCCAGACGTCCATCTCGCCGAGCACGGGCCCGAAGCGGTAGGGATCGTCGATCAGTGCGGTGTTGCCGTCGCCCCAGCGCACCTGCAGCCGGTAGCCCCGCGCCGGGGCTGCCGGCAGCGCCGCTTCGAACAGGCCGTCGACGTGCAGCAGCAGCAAGGGGGCGAGCGCCGCACCGCTGCCCGGCTCGACGGCCACGACATGCGTCGCACCGGGCAGGAAGGCGCGCAGCCAGACCCGCCCGTCGGCGCCGGCGTGCGGGCCCAGCACGGCGAACGGATCACCGTGGCGGGCGCGGCGGATCAGCTCGATCTCTTGGTCGTTCAGCATCGGCGTCGATGGTAGCAACGGCGCGCCGGGCGCCGCCGTCACGGTGCCGGCGCGATGCCCCAGATCTGCTGCGCGTACTCGCGGATCGTGCGGTCGGACGAGAAGGCGCCCATGCCGGCCACGTTGGCGATCGCCTTGGTGGCCCACTCGCCGCTCTGGCGGTACAGCGCATCCACGCGCAGTTGCGTTTCGACGTAGGAGGCGAAGTCGGCCAGCAGCAGGTAATGGTCGCCGCCCCACAGCAGCGAATCGACCAGGCCGCGGTAGCGCCCGGGCTCGTCGGGCGAGAAGCTGCCGTGCGCGATCGCATCGAGCACGTTCTTCAGCTGCGGGTTGCCCTCGTACCAGCGCATCGGCTGGTAGCCGCTGGCACGCAGCGAGAGCACCTCGGGCGTCTTCAGGCCGAAGATGAAGATGTTGTCGTCGCCGACGTGCTGGCGGATCTCGATGTTGGCGCCGTCGTCGGTGCCGATGGTCAGCGCGCCGTTGAGGGCCAGCTTCATGTTGCCGGTGCCCGAGGCTTCGGTGCCGGCGGTGGAGATCTGCTCGGAAAGGTCGGCGCCGGGCATGATCACCTCGGCCACCGAGACGCCGTAGTTCGGCACGAACACCACCTTCAGCAGCCCGCCCACGCGCGGGTCGCGGTTGATCACGCTGCCGACGTCGTGGATGAGCCGGATGATGTTCTTGGCCGCGGCGTACGACGAGGCCGCCTTGCCGGCGAAGATCACCGTGCGCGGCACCCAGCCGGCGTTGGGGTGGGCCAGGATGGCCTGGTAGCGCGCCACCACGTGCAGCACGTTGAGCAGCTGGCGCTTGTACTCGTGGATGCGCTTGACCTGCACGTCGAACAGGCTGGCCGGGTCGACCGCGATGCCGGTGGTGCGCGCGATGTGCTCGGCCAGGCGCGCCTTGTTGGCGCGCTTGACGGCCGTGAACTCGTCGCGGAAGGCGGCGTTGCCGCGCAGGTCGCGCAGCGCCTGCAGCTGGTCGAGGTCGAGTCGCCACTTCGCGCCGATCGTGCGGTCGAGCAGTCCGGCCAGGCCCGGGTTGGCCTGGGCCAGCCAGCGGCGCGGCGTCACGCCGTTGGTCATGTTGGTGAAGCGCTCCGGCCACAGCGCCGCGAAGTCGGCGAAGATGGTCTTGACCAGCAGGTCGGAGTGCAGCGCCGACACGCCGTTGACCTTGTGGCTGCCGACGATCGACAGGTGGGCCATGCGCACGCGGCGCTCGCCGTTCTCCTCGATCAGCGACAGCCGCGCCAGGAAGCCGTGATCGCCGGGGCGCTGCGCGGCGGCGAAGTCGAGGAACTCCTGGTTGATGCGGAAGATGATCTCCAGGTGGCGCGGCAGCACGTGCTGCATCAGGGCCACGGGCCAGGTCTCCAGCGCCTCGGGCATCAGCGTGTGGTTGGTGTAGGAGAACACCTTCTGCGTGATGCCCCAGGCCTGCGCCCAGGGCATGTCGTGCTCGTCGCACAGCACGCGCATCAGCTCGGCCACCGCGATCGCCGGGTGGGTGTCGTTCAGGTGCATCGCCACCTTGTCGGCCAGGTTGGCCAGCGTGCCGTACTCCTCGAGGTGGCGGCCGAGGATGTCCTGCACCGAGGCGGCGACGAAGAAGTACTCCTGGCGCAGGCGCAACTCGCGGCCGGCCGGCGTGCTGTCGTTCGGGTACAGCACCCAGGAGATGTTCTCGTACTCGTTCTTCACGCCGGCGGCGCGGGCGTAGTCGCCGGTGTTGAAGGCGTGCAGGTCGATGTGCGCCGGCGCCACCGCCTTCCACAGCCGCAGCGTGCTCACCTTCTCGGTGCCGTGGCCAGGCACGACCATGTCGTAGGCCTTGGCCGCCACCTCGCCGGCCGGCCGCCACACCGCCTTGCCCGCCTGGTGCTCGACCCAGCCGCCGAAGCGCACCGGGTACGAGATGCCGGCGCGCGGAAACTCCCACGGCGTGCCGTCGGCCAGCCACGGATCGGGGTACTCGACCTGGCAGCCATGCTGGATGTCCTGCGCGAACATGCCGTACTCGTAGCGGATCCCGTAGCCGAACGAGGGCAGGCCCAGCGTGGCCATCGAGTCGAGGAAGCAGGCCGCAAGGCGGCCGAGGCCACCGTTGCCGAGCGCGGCGTCGGGCTCGCGGTCGGCGATCTCCTCGAGCTTGTGCGCATGCTGCTGGACGGCGGCGGCGGCGCCGTCGGCCAGGCCCAGGGCGGCCAGCGCATTGCCCATGGTGCGGCCGATCAGGAACTCCATCGACAGGTAGTAGACGCGGCGGGCCTGGCTCTCGCGTTCGCGGGCCTGCGTGGCGACCCAGCGGCGCGAGAGCTGCTCGCGGGCCACGTGGGCGACGGCCTGCATCAGATCGGTGCTGCCGGCCTGGACGGGGGCGACGCCGACCGTCTGCAGCAGGTGGGCGTCGACGGCGGCGGTGAGGGCGGAGGGGGAAGACGTGCTCGTGTCCACAGGAATCCTTTGGTCGTTCGACGCCGCTCGTGGCGGCGCCGGCCGGATGGCGGGTGCGCAGTGTCCATGCCCGTCCGAGGGGCGTCAACCGAGGGGCAAACGCAAGTTCCGAGCCCACGACGACGGGTGGCGGGCGCCGGGTTACCACCGAATTCGGCGTAGTGACAGCGACTCCATGCGCCGGGCTTGGGCATGAGCACTGTCATGGCGTGCCGGCCGCCGCGCGGTTACCCTGAAGTACGGCGAAACAACAGCCGCTTCATACCGGTCGACGCCTCGCGGGAGGGATGAAGTGCGCGCCGGGTTGTTGCGCCGATGCCGAAACAACGAAGCAGGAGATGTCCCGATGAAGCCGAACGATGTTGCGCTCAGCCTCGACCTGCCCAGGCGCACGGTGGCGCTGGTGCTGGCCGGAGGCCGCGGCAGCCGGTTGAAGAACCTGACCGACCGCCGCGCGAAGCCGGCGGTGTACTTCGGCGGCAAGTTCCGCATCATCGACTTCGCGCTGTCGAACTGCCTGAACTCCGGCATCCGCCGCATCGGCGTGATCACGCAGTACAAGAGCCACAGCCTGATGCGCCACCTGCAGCGCGGCTGGGCCTTCCTGAAGAGCGAGATGAACGAGTTCGTCGACCTGATGCCGGCCCAGCAGCGCGTCGACGAGGAGAGCTGGTACCGCGGGACGGCCGACGCCGTCTACCAGAACCAGGACATCCTCGCGAGCTACAGCGCCGACTACATCGTCATCCTTGCCGGCGACCACGTCTACAAGATGAACTACGCGCTGATGCTGGCCGATCACGTGGCCAAGGGGCGCGACTGCACGGTGGCCTGCATCGAGGTGGCGCAGGCCGAGGCCACCGCCTTCGGCGTGATGGCGGTCGACGACAAGAACCTGATCACCGACTTCGTCGAGAAGCCGGCCGATCCGCCGTGCGTCCCCGGCAAGCCGGGGCGCTCGCTGGCCAGCATGGGTGTCTACGTGTTCAACGCGCGCTACCTATACAGGGAGCTGGAGCGCGACATCAACGACCCGAACTCGAGCCACGACTTCGGCAAGGACATCATCCCCGCCGCCGTGCGCAACGGCCGCGCGGCAGCGCACCCGTTCGACCTCAGCGCGGTGGGCACGCGGCTCAACGAGGAGCCGTACTGGCGCGACGTCGGCACCATCGACGCCTACTGGGACGCCAACATCGACCTGACTGCCACCGACCCGCTGCTCAACCTCTACGACACCCGCTGGCCGATCTGGACCTACCAGCCGCAACTCCCGCCCGCGAAGTTCGTGCACAACCAGGACGACCGGCGCGGCATGGCCATCGAGTCGATGGTCTCGGGGGGCTGCATCGTCTCGGGCCACGTGTTCCGCTCGGTGCTGTTCTCCAGCGTGCGCGTGCACTCCTACTCCATGGTCAACTGGGCGGTGCTGCTGCCCGGCGTGCAGGTCGGGCGCGGCGCGCGGCTCACGCGCGTGGTGGTCGACCGCGGCTGCGTCATCCCCGACGGCATGG
>VFQN01003374.1_pt1 | contig 23015 bp, 17 predicted proteins | sample 3512371 | NCBI WGS metagenome assembly VFQN01 (sample SAMN10412370, study PRJNA504923) | tailings metagenome | isolation source: Replicate 2 from Balatoc abandoned mine | place: Philippines: Itogon, Benguet | collected 2017-08-28
TCCCCGGGCCGGATTCGAACCAGCGACCAACCGGTTAACAGCCGGTTGCTCTACCACTGAGCTACCGGGGAACGCTGCGCGGCTATAACAAAGCTCCGCGCGATTGCAAGCATTTCAGTCTGCTGGGACCGAAAACCTGCAGCAAATGGAGGCGACGACCAGAATTGAACTGGTGTAAACGGTTTTGCAGACCGCTGCGTAACCACTCCGCCACGTCGCCGAGAGCATAGCCCCTGAGCACAGCCCATTGCGCTGTGGTCATATAGGAGCGCACGGTGTCGGGCAACATGCGCGGGCGTCCGGGCGGCTGCGACCTTGCGTTTTTTGCTTTGCTGCCGCAGAAGCGGGCGGCTCTCCATTCTGGACGAAACCATGGCCGATTTCGCAACCTTGCGCCGCACGATGGTGGACGGACAGATCCGTACCGCCGACGTTACAGACCGTCCCTTGATCCAGGCCATGCTCGATGTGCCGCGCGAGCGCTTCGTGCCGACGGCACAGTCCGGACTTGCGTATCTCGATCTCGATCTTCCCGTTGCGGACGGCTCGCGTCGCCTTCTCAAGCCGATGGTGCTCGCCAGGATGGTGCAGGCGCTGCAACTTTCGCCCACTCAGCGGGTGCTGGATGTTGGTGCTGCGACCGGATACGCGGCGGCGGTGATGGCGCAAATGGGAGCATTGGTGGTCGCTTTGGAAGAGAATCCGGAACTGGCACGCCATGCGAAGGCGAATCTCCGTGACCTCAGCAACGTCGAAGTCGTCGGGGGCCGACTTGTCGATGGCTACCCCACGAATGCGCCATACGATTCCATCCTGGTCGAGGGCGCGATCGAACAGGATCCTGACCGGCTCTGCCGCCAATTGGCAAACGGGGGCGCCCTGGTTTGCATTTGGGGCGCCGGTCCCGCGTCGAAGGTGGTTTTGTACCGCCGCGATGAGGACGACATCACGCCCCGCACCCTGTTCGATGCCGCGGGAACGCCGTTGCCGGGATTTGCGAAGCCAGCCGCCTTCGCGTTCTGACTGACCCGATCTGGGGCACCTGTATCCCGAAATACTCAGGCCCGTTGTTTTCCCCGGTTTATTAGGATCGGGGGTTCAAACCCCTGGAGGGACGGATATAGTTAAGGAACAGTTGATGAGGCTCGGGGGTCGTCGCAGGGGGTTCTGCGCGCGCTCGGGGCTATTGGGGGTTTTGATGCCGCTTGCGCGTGCGGGATCGTTGATGTTGGCCGCCCTGATCGTGTTGGCCAACACGACGGGCTTTGCCGCCGATCGTAGGGTTGGCGTGTCTGGTGCGGGAACTGGAAACGGTGCCGGTGCGGGAGCGAATTCGCTCGAGCAGGCGCTGGTTCAGGCCTATCAGAACAATCCGCAGGTCAATGCGCAGCGCGCGCTTGTGCGCGCCACCGACGAAAATGTACCGCAGGCTCTCGCGGGGTACCGTCCCCAGATCGCCGCGACTTACAGCAACGGCATCACATGGACCGACACTACAACCCAAACGCAGGTGCCGGTCATTGGTGCGGTTCGCACACAGAACTCGACGCGCTTTCAGCCATCAAGCGTCGGTGCGCAATTGCAGCAGAATATCTTCAACGGCTTCCAGACCGCGAATCGGACGCGTCAGGCAGAAGGCCAAGTCTTTGCCGCTCGCGAGACCTTGCGTGTGATCGAGCAAGCGGTTCTGCTCGACGCAGCCACCGTCTACATGAATGTGCTGCGTGACACCGCCGTACTCGAATTGCAGCGTCGGAACGTCGAAGTCATCCAGGAGCAATTGCGCCAGACCCGCGATCGATTCAATGTGGGCGAGGTAACGCGTACCGACGTCGCGCAAGCTGAATCGCGCGTTGCAGCCGCGCAATCGCAATTTCTGACCGCGCAGGCGAATCTTACCACCTCGCGGGCGTCGTTCCGGCGTGTCATCGGTGTCGATCCCGGCCGCCTTGCGAACGGGACGCCGGTGGACCGTTTTGCCCCGCGTTCGCTTGACCTTGCCGTCGCTCAGGGACAGTCCGAGAATCCCTCCGTCACTGCCGCCGAATACGGTGTCGACGTGGCCCAGCTACAGGTGAGGGTGAACGAAGGGTCGTTGTATCCTGTCGTGACGGTCAACGCCTCCGTGCAGCAGACCTGGAACCAGTCCGAACTGGTCCAACGAAACATGAACGCGGCGATCGTCGGCCAGGTCACGATGCCAATCTACCAGGGCGGGCAGGAATACGCTTTGATCCGGCAGGCCAAGGAAACGGTCGGCCAGCGTCGGCTCGAACTGGCGCAGAATCGCGATCAGGCTCGCGCCAATGTCGTTCAGTCGTGGGGCCAGCTCGACGCCGCGAAGGCGCAGATCGATGCGACCCGCGCGCAGGTGACCGCCGCGGAAATCGCACTGAACGGCGTGCGTGAGGAAGCCCGGGTCGGACAGCGGACCACACTCGACGTCCTCAACGCTACGCAGGAGCTGCTCAACGCCCGGGTCGCCCTCGTGCAGGCCCAGCGTGACCGCGTCGTCGCATCTTACACCTTGCTGTCGGCTGTAGGCCGGTTGTCGGTACCGGTGCTGGGCCTCCAGGTCCCGCTCTACGATCCGATGATCCATTATCAGCAGGTGCGTGACGCCTGGGTTGGGATCCGTACGCCGGACGGCCGCTGACGGCTTCTGAATCATCGCGCGGCGCGACAATCTCGCCGCGCTCCGGTCATCCACGATTGTTCCGAGCGTCGAATCTGGCGCTGTCGCGCGGTACTCCCCAAGTCCGCAAAAACCGGTGATAATTGCGCCTTGATTCGCCGCTTTGCGGCGTGAACCGCCTTCGATCCTTGCAGAGATCCTTGAAGCGATCCTTGCAGCCCAGGTTCGAAGTGAAGCGTACCAATTCTGACGAGGCGGAATGAACCAGCCGGCGAAATCGCAGGAACCGTCGATGGAGGAGATCCTTGCTTCCATCCGTCGTATAATTGCCGATGACGAGGCTAAGACAGCCGCAACCGCAGCAGCGATCGAGCCGTACGCGCCGCCTGCTGCGCTGACGACCGATCGGCCGGCCACGGTGCCGCCGTCGCCGGTGGAGTTCGTCAATGACATTCCACCAGCCCCTGAACCGCTCCGCGACGTGAGACCTTCTGAGGCGATAGCGCCCGACCTGGACCGCGCGCCGCTTCTCACCGTGCAGGACGAGCCGACCGAACTGCCATCGCTCGACGAGCCGGAATATTTCGAGCGCGAGCCCGAACCGTTGATCGACGCAGAGACCGAGAGGCTTGAGCTCGGTGAGGTTGACGACGATCCGCTTGAAAATGCGCGCCGGACGTTGACCGCCCAGATGCAGCAGGCTGTCGAGCAGCCATTATTGTCGCATTCGACGAGCGTTGCCGTCGATTCCGCTTTCGCCTCGCTTGCTCAGACCGTTCTGCACCAGAATGCGCGCACGCTCGACGATCTGGTCAAGGAGATGCTGAGGCCGATGCTCAAAGCCTGGCTTGACGACAACCTGCCGAGCCTTGTCGAACGGCTGGTGCGCTCCGAAATCGAACGTGTCTCACGCGGCCGTTAGTCAGGCCTTGTGAGCGCAAGCGCCTCGGCGTTGCGCCGGCGCGCGATGCCGCGTGCGAAAATCAGACAGAGAACCGGAAATCCGACAGCAGAGATCAGGAATACCGGCACCGCTCCGAAGCGGTCGACAATCAGAGCCGCCGACGCCACGCCCGCTGTGATTCCCATGTAAAGTGTCGAGGAAAAGATCGCGAGTGAGGTGGCGCGCGCCTGCGGCACCATCTGGGTGGCATTGGTCTGGAATGTATTGTGGACCATATAGAAACCAAGTCCGATCAGCATGGTCGCGAGCGGACCGAACCACCAGACGGGTTGAAAAGACAGGATCAGAAACCCCGCGGAAACGAACACTCCGCCCGCAATCACGAGGCCGGTCTGACCGAGCAGGTTGACGAGCGTCCCTACGGCCAACGTATAAAGAAGACCGCCGATCGCGAAGCAACCAACCACCAGTCCAACCATGGTGAAGCTCAATCCGAACCGCAGGTGCAGGTCGGCGCCTATGAAAGAGAGAACGGCGTAGAGGAGGGCTGCTTCGAAAAAGACGCAGGTCGTGATGAAGCGCGCCCAGGGCGAAGCGAGCACGATCTTGTATTCGGCGATCAGTCCGCCCTTGCGTTCACGGCGGATACTGGACGCGCGGGTAGCCGGATTGAAGACAAGCTCGGCCGTCAGCGCCAGCGCCGCCGCTGCAAAGATGCCGCCGAGAATAAAGAACACGTTGCGCCAGCCGAACATGTCGCCGAGCACACCGCCGGCGACCTGCCCGAACAGCAGGCCCGAAATCTGGCCGGTCAGATAACGTCCCAGCACCGGCTGGCGCTGCTCGTAGGGTACGACGTCGCCGATATAGGCCATCGCCAGAGGGATGATGCAGCCTGCCGCCAGCCCGCAGAGCAGCCGGTAGGTGACAAGTTCGGTCAGGGAAAATGCGAGCCCGCACAGCACGGTTGCGCCTGCGGCAACAAGACTGAGACCGGCCACGGAATAATACTTGCCGAAGCGATCGCCGATCTCGCCGCCGAATAGCTGTACCGTACCGTGGGCCAGACCATATGCGGTCACGACGACCGACGCCGCGCCGATGGTGACCGAGAGATCGGCCGCAATCTGCGGCAGGAGAGAATCGGAAACCCGCACCATTGCCTGGCTGGCAAAGCCAGCGAGCGAGAGCAGGAAGATGGCCCGAGCGTGGCTTGGGACGATGGCGGAGTTCGACACGATTTTAACGTTTCGGCCCGATAGGGATTGTTGGCGCGATTTGTTGACAGTTTGCGTTATGCGGGCTTTGTAACCCGCGCGCAGAAACCCCGAATTTCAAGATGATCGACAAGACCTATCAGCCGTCCGACGTGGAGCCGCGCATTTCGCAAGCGTGGGAAAATGCACTGGCGTTTCGGGCCGGCCGGCCAGATCGCGCCGACGCGAAGCCTTATTGTATCGTCATTCCGCCGCCAAACGTGACGGGCTCATTGCATATGGGCCATGCGCTCAACAACACCTTGCAGGACATCCTGTGCCGGTTCGAGCGGATGCGCGGGCGCGACGTGCTCTGGCAGGTTGGCACCGACCACGCAGGGATCGCGACCCAGATGGTGGTTGAGCGCCAGCTGATGGAACGGCAGCAGCCCGACCGCCGCACCATGGGACGCGAGAAGTTCCTTGAGCGCGTGTGGGAATGGAAGGCCGAATCCGGCGGCACCATCATCAATCAGCTCAAGCGGCTGGGCGCGTCCTGCGACTGGTCGCGCGAACGCTTCACCATGGATGAGGGATTGTCGAAGGCCGTGCTGAAGGTCTTCGTCGAGCTGTATCGGCAGGGACTGATCTACAAGGACAAGCGGCTGGTCAACTGGGACCCGAAGCTCTTGACCGCCATCTCCGACCTCGAAGTGCAGCAAGTCGAGGTCAAGGGCAATCTCTGGCACCTGAAATATCCGATCGAGGGTGTTCCAGGCGAGTTTATCGTGGTCGCCACCACACGGCCGGAGACGATGCTGGGCGACACGGCGGTCGCGGTGCATCCCGAGAATGAAAAGCTCAAGCATCTGATTGGGCGGCACGCCATCCTGCCGCTGGTCGGCCGCCGCATTCCCATCGTCGGCGACGATTACGCCGATCCCGAGAAGGGTACGGGTGCGGTGAAAATTACCCCCGCGCATGACTTCAACGATTTCGAGGTGGGCCGCCGGCACAATCTGCCGATGATCAACATCCTCGATGTCGAAGCCAAGCTCGATCTGAAGGACAATCTTCTATTCCTCGAAGGTCTTGAGACTTCGGCCGAACTTGACGTAACGCTCGCCATGCAAGGCATGGATCGCTTCGCCGCACGCAAGCAGATCGTCGCGCGCATGGAAGAAAAGGGGCTTCTCGACACCATCGAACCGAACACCCACATGGTCCCGCATGGCGACCGCTCGGGCGTTGTGATCGAGCCGTTCCTGACGGATCAATGGTACGTCGATGCCAAGACGCTGGCGAAGGAAGCCATCGAAGCGGTGCGCGACGGGCGCACGGTGTTCGTGCCGAAGAACTGGGAAAAGACCTATTACGACTGGATGGAGAACATCCAGCCGTGGTGCGTGTCGCGTCAGCTTTGGTGGGGTCATCAGATTCCGGCCTGGTATGGTGCCGACGGCAAGGTCTATGTCGCCGAGACCGAAGACGAGGCGGTCGCTGATGCGCTCGCCTACGACACGATGAACGGCAACATCACGGAACAGGAAGCAGAAGCGATTGCGCAGGATGCCGGACGCCGCGCGGCCTATCTTACGCGCGACGAGGACGTTCTCGACACGTGGTTCTCTTCGGCGTTGTGGCCGTTCTCGACGCTCGGATGGCCGGACGAGACGCCGGAACTGCAGCGCTTCTATCCGACCGACGTGCTGGTCACGGGTTTCGACATCATCTTCTTCTGGGTCGCACGGATGATGATGATGGGCCTCCACTTCATGGAGAAAATTCCGTTCCACACCGTCTATATCCACGCCCTCGTTCGCGACGAGAAGGGCGCGAAGATGTCGAAGTCGAAGGGCAACGTGATGGACCCGCTCGACCTGATCGACAAATACGGCGCCGACGCGTTGCGTTTCACGCTTGCTGCCATGGCCGCACAAGGCCGCGACATCAAGTTGTCGACCCAGCGCGTCGAGGGCTATCGCAACTTCACCACCAAGCTCTGGAACGCCGCGCGCTTTGCCGAGATAAACGGCTGCGTGACCGTGACGGAATTTTCGCCGCGCAATGCGAAGCAGGTGCTGAACCGCTGGATTGCGCACGAGACCGCGAAAGCCGCGCGCGAGATTACCACGGCGATCGAGGCGTATCGCTTCAACGAGGCGGCCGGCGCGGCGTATCGCTTCGTCTGGAATATCTATTGCGACTGGTATCTGGAACTGGTGAAGCCGGTGCTGACTGGTCCGGATGGCGAGGCGAAGTTCGAAACGCGCGCGACGGTCGCCTGGGCTCGCGATGAGATCGTGAAGCTTCTGCATCCGTTCATGCCGTTCGTGACCGAAGAATTGTGGTGGGTCACCGGGCTGGTGCCGGTCGAGCCGGAGCGCATGACGGGCAGCGAGCTTGAGCTTGCGCGCAAGGGTGACGAGCGTCCCGACATGCTCGCCCTGACGGCATGGCCCTCGCATGAAGGCCTCGACGATGCGGCTGCGGAAGCAGAGATCGGCTGGGTAGTCGATCTTGTCACGTCGGTGCGCTCTCTGCGCGCGGAGATGAACATTCCGCCCGCGACGATGATGCCGCTGGTGCTGGTCGGCGTCTCGGAGGAAACGCAGGCGCGCGCCGGACGTTGGCTGGATTTCGTGAAGCGTTTAGCGCGCATCTCCGAACTGGTTTTCACCGAGAAAGTGCCGGACGGTGCGGTCCAGCTGCTGGTGCGAGGCGAGGTCGCGGCACTGCCGCTCAAGGGCGTCATCGATCTCAATGCCGAAAGCGCGCGTCTGCAGAAGGAGCTCGGCAAGGCCTTGTCGGACATCGAGCGCGTCGATCAAAAGCTCAACAATCCGAGATTCGTAGCCAACGCCGCGGAAGAGTTGGTGGAAAGCGAAAAGGAAAAGCGCGAGGAGGCCGAAGCGCGCAAGGCCAAGATCCTGGATGCGCTGGAGCGGTTGAAGGGAGCGGCGTAAAGGGTCTGGGTCCAAACCCTTGCCGCAATTGCCTTTCAGTTTCCTGCGCGACCCGGGTGCGAGGTCTGAACGCGGGAATCTTCGCGGGGCGGCTCAATGGTTGATAAGCGGGGGCGGCTCAAGCGATGGGGCGACTGATCCGCATCACCGGATACGCGTTGTCTGCCATTGTCCTCGCCATAATCGCGCTGGCCGGGGCGACTGCGCGGTCTGGAGATCCGGCCTTATGGCCTCCGAAGCCGGACGATCCGTCGACCGAGATATTCGTCGTCAGCCACGGCTATCATGCCGGGATCGCGATCGCGACCACGGTGCTGGCCGCTGCTGCGCGACAGAGCGGGGACACCGCTCTTGGTCTCGTCGCCGAACGGTTCGGGGGGTATCCATTCGTTGAGTTCGGCTGGGGCGAGCAGGATTTCTATGCCTCGGTCCCGACGGTCGCCGATCTCAAGATTGGGCTTGCCGTAAAGGCGCTTTTTAAGCCCGACAACAAATCCGTCCTTCACGTCGTTGGACTGCCGGATACGCCGCGCCGGGTATTTACCTCCGCTGACATTGTGGGGGTTCCGTTGAGCGAGCCGGGTCTGGGGCGAATGTTGTCGGCGCTGGATGCCAGCTTTTCCCTCAAGGACGATCCAGCGCGCCTGCAGGTGATCGGACGCGGGCTGTACGGTCCGAGCCTGTTTTTCCGCGCGAATGGCGCCTTCCACATCTTCAGCGTCTGCAATCACTGGGTCGCGGACATGCTGTCCGCTGCAGGATTGCCTGTGACTCCGGTCCTTGACACCGTGCCGCCGGGACTGCTGCTCGATTTGAAAATGAGGGCCGGGCTCGTCCGGCTGCCACCGCTGCAGCAATGAGGCACCTGCAATTCCAGTGACGCCCGGTTGCGACCGGTGACCTCTAAGCAGGGTTGAATCCTGGTCACCAACCTGTACATAGCGCGCCATGACCATGCTCGCCCGCGCCGAATCCCAGGCTCCGCAGTCACCGCTGGCCGCCGAGATCGGGCGGCGCCGGACCTTCGCGATCATCTCGCATCCGGACGCAGGCAAGACCACCCTGACCGAAAAGCTGCTGCTTTTCGGGGGCGCCATTCAGCTCGCGGGTCAGGTCAAGGCCAAGCGCAACCGTAAGACCACGCAATCCGACTGGATGGCGATCGAGAAGGAGCGCGGGATCTCGGTCGTCACCTCGGTGATGACCTTCGAATATGGCGACCACGTCTTCAACTTGCTCGACACGCCGGGCCACGAGGACTTTTCGGAGGACACCTATCGTACGCTCACCGCGGTCGATTCCGCCGTCATGGTGATCGACGCCGCGAAGGGCATCGAGGCGCGCACCCGCAAGCTGTTCGAAGTGTGTCGGCTGCGCGACATTCCGATTCTCACTTTCATCAACAAGATGGACCGCGAAAGCCGCGATCCGTTCGACATATTGGATGAGATCGAGAAGACGCTGGCGCTCGACACGACGCCGATCAATTGGCCGGTGGGCCGCGGCCGCGATTTCGTCGGCACGATCGAGGTCGCGAGCGGTGGCGTGCGCCTGCTGGAAGGCGATGCCGGCAAGGCCGGCACGCTTCGGGAGATGAGCATCCACGACGTTGCGGCCCTCAACCCTAATCTCGATGCGTCTGCGATCGAAGGTGAATTCGAACTGGTGCGCGAAGCCTGCCGTGGCTTCGACCTTCAGGCTTTCCGCGAGGGACATTTGTCGCCGGTTTTTTTCGGTTCGGCCCTGAAGAATTTCGGCGTCGGCGATCTGCTCGACGCACTCGGGCGCATAGCGCCGCCGCCGCGGGATCAGAAAGCCGACAAGCGCGTGGTCGAGGCCGAAGAGCCGCGCATGTCCGCCTTCGTGTTCAAGATCCAGGCCAACATGGATCCGAACCACCGCGACCGCATCGCTTTCGCGCGGCTGTGCTCGGGCAAGCTGACGCGCGGAATGAAAGTGAAGCAGGTCAGGACCGGCAAGCAGATCGCGTTAAACGCGCCGCAATTCTTCTTCGCCAAGGATCGCGCGCTGGCCGAGGAGGCGTATGCGGGCGACGTGGTCGGCATCCCGAACCACGGCTCGGTTCGCATTGGCGATACCCTCACCGAGGGCGAGGAATTGAATTTCGTCGGTGTGCCGAGCTTCGCGCCGGAAATCCTGCGCCGGGTGCGGTTGCCAGATGCGATGAAAGCCAAGAAGCTGAAGGAAGCGCTGCAGCAGCTTGCGGAGGAGGGCGTCGTGCAGGTCTTCCGCCCGCATGACGGCTCGCCGGCACTGGTGGGTGTCGTCGGTCCGCTGCAGCTCGATGTGCTGCGCGTGAGGCTGATGGATGAATACGGTCTCGAGGTGAGCTGGGACGTCAGCGAGTTCACGCTGGCGCGCTGGATCGCGCCGGAGAGCAAGGGCGATGCGCCAGCGGACCCCAAGGCGTTTGAGACCTTCGTACGGAATCATGGATCGAGCGTCGCCGACGATCTCGACGGCGATCCGGTCTTTCTCGCGCGCAACCAATTCAACCTTGACTACACGCGGGAGCGTGCACCGGGGCTGGTGTTTACGGACATCAAGGACGTAAAGCGCGTCGGCGCGGACTGATCCGGCTGGAGCTTCCGGATCTCCTCGGAGGCGCGACCCGTCTCTATCGTGGGTGGCTGATCCGCGATTGAAGCCTGCTATGCATTGCCATAATTGCAGCGCAATCCGAGCCGCTGAGATGCCCGCTTGCGGGAACTTTATGCATGCCTGATTTGATCCGGACCGTTTCGGCTTGTTTTTCCAGTTGGTTTCGGCGGTTCTTGCCGCTGATTGCGGTGTTTCTGGTAGCGCAGATGGCCGTCCGTCTTGGGCTGGCGGGACTTGCGGGCACCGGCTTCATCGACGCGCCGCTCGACACGGTGCGTCCCTTCATCATCGGCTTCTGGTTCGACGTTGTGGTGCTGCTCGTGATGCTCATCCCCGGTACGCTGTACTGGGTGCTGCTTCCGCAGTCCTGGCATGGTGGCCGCTTCGACCGCGCGATGACGCTATCCGGTTTTGCGTTGTTCGCCTTCATCATCGGCTTCACGATGATCGGTGAGGTGCTGTTCTGGAAGGAGTTCGGCGCGCGGTTCAATTTCATCGCGGTGGATTATCTGGTCTATACGCGCGAAGTCGCCGGCAACATCTGGGAGTCCTACCCGGTCGGACGCATGGTGGCGGCACTCACCGCCGCGGCGCTCGGTCTGACGATTGTGCTGCGGCGGCGATTGCGCGCGGAGGCCGATCGGATTCCGCTTCATGGCCGTGCTGCGGTTTTTGCTTCGCTCGCGGTGCTTGCTGTCGTCGTGAACGACACTTCGAAGACATCCTGGACCGAAGTTTCCACGAACAATTACGCGAACGAGCTGTCCGAAAACGGCTATTACACGCTGGTCCGCGCCTTCTTCAACAACGAGATCGACTATCGCCGCTTCTATGCAATGGCGGACGAGGCAGGCGTCAACAGTCGCATTCGCGATCTCGTAGCCTCTCCAAATGCGAAGTTCGTGGGCAAGCTTCCGGGCGACATCACGCGAGAGGTGGTCGACCCGGCGCCGATGGTGCGAATGAATGTCGTGCTGGTCACGATCGAAAGTCTGAGCGCGTCATTCATGCAGCATTTCGGGAACGGCCTTGCGCTGACGCCAAACCTCGATGCGCTTGCTGACCAGTCGCTGTTCTTTACCCATATGATGGCGACCGGCACGCGCACCGTGCGGGGCCTTGAAGCCGTCACGCTCTCGGTGCCTCCAACGCCCGGTCAGTCCATCGTTCGGCGTCCTGGCAACGCGAATCTGTTCTCGCTCGGGTCGGTGCTGCGCGATCATGGCTACAGCGCCACCTACCTTTATGGCGGCGACGGCTATTTCGACAACATGAACGCGTTCTTCTCGGCTAACGGCTATCGCGTCGTGGACCGCGCGGCTTTCAATCCGTCTGAGGTGACGTTCCAGAACGCATGGGGCGTTTGCGACGAGGACCTGTTCGGCCGTGCGTTGCGTGAGGCCGACGCGTCATTCAGCAAGGGCCAGCCCTTCTTCCAGCATGTGATGACGGTCTCCAACCACAGGCCTTACACATACCCGGGGGGGCGCATCTCGCCGCCGCACGGCGAAGCCGGACTGCAGAGCCGCACGCTAACGAGCTATATCGAACAGACGCGCGAAGGCGGCGTGAGATACACCGACTATGCGATCGGCAAGTTTCTCGAGAGCGCGCGTCACAAGCCCTGGTTTCAGAACACGCTCTTCGTGTTCGTTGCCGATCATACCGCGTCCTCGGCCGGCAAGGTCGAGGTCGATCCGGCGGCCTATCACATTCCCGCGGTGTTTTATGCGCCTGGCCATCTGACGCCGCGCCGCATCGACCGTCTCGTTAGCCAGATCGATATTGCTCCCACCATCCTTGGTGTCCTCCACACAACCTACCGGAGCCGGTTTGTCGGCGTCGACCAGTCCGGCGACACCGGACCGGCCCGCGCATTCATATCGAACTACCAAAAAGTGGGTCTGCTGCGCCGGGATGAACTCGTGCTGCTCGGGCCCCGCCGCGATGTGAGCGGGTTACGCCGTGGCACGCCCCTGCGCCCGGACGACATCGACGCCGGTCTGCGATCTGACGCGATTGCGTATTATCAGCATGCCTCGCACTGGCAGCAGCGCTTTGCCCACACGGATTCCCTGATACCAGGAGGGCCGGGCGAATAGCCGGCCCGGGTGGTTGCGTTACCGCGGTTGTGGAAGCCGGCTTTGCTCACGATGCGTGTATGGTATCATTCGTTAGCAGGGGGGCGACCATGCAGAACGAGACACCGAACGTTGCGGCGTTAAGAGAAGCGTATGCGCGCTGGTCCGAAACGCGGGGCGGGAGCGGGGATCATTGGATGACTATCCTCGCGGATGACGTAAGCGCCGGATCGCTTGCCGCCGGAACGCCTGACGCATTGCCGCTGTCGACGGCCTGCAATCGTAAGACCGAGCTGGCTGAGTACTTCGGATCGATTTCCCGGGATTGGGAGATGGTCGATTTCCGGGTGGACGAGTTCGTCTCCCAGGGCGATGTCGTGGTGATGCGCGGAGCCATGGCCTGGCGACATCATCGGACGGGGAAGGTCTTCTCGTCGCCGAAGGTTGACTTCTGGCGTTTCCGGAACGGCAAGGCCGTCGAGTTCTTTGAGTGTTTCGACACCGCCGGTGCGCTGGCGGCGACACAGTAATCGCCACGTCTCAGGCATCGCGAAACGGTTTGCTGAGATAACGCGATCCCTTCAATCCGAAACGCCATGGCAGATCCGCTGCCTTGGTGATGCCGATGCGTGGTCCGATCGCGAGATCGTACTCACCCGAGCGGCCGTATAATTCGAACGGGGCGCGATCAAGCGCCAGCCCGTCGTGATCACGCGAGATTCCGAGTGCCTCGCATAATCGTCCGGGACCCGAGCAGAGAAGCCGCTCGTCCTCAACGTCGCGCCGGAGTTTCATGTCTGCGATCCCGTGTGTGGGCTGCAGCGCCCTTATTAAGACGGCGCTAGCGGAGCCCTTCGCTTCGCACACGGCATTGACGCACCAATGGATGCCGTAGGAGCGATAGACATAGGCGAAACCCGGAGGGCCGAACATCACGGCGTTGCGGGCGGTCCGGCCGTTGAAGGAATGCGCCGCAGGGTCGGTGTGGTGATAGGCCTCGACCTCGACGATGACGCCGCCCGCGCCATTGAACAGGAGCGTCGCGCCGATCAGGTCAGGCGCGACCTCATGGACCGAGCGGTCGAAGAATCTGCGGGTCAGCTTGCGAGGCACGCGATCGTTTAGCCGGAGGCTGGCCCGGAAGGCGAGGGGACCGGCGTCCCGCGAACGTGATCTGCCAATGTTGGAACGGTGCCGGTGATTCGTCCGTTGGCGGCTACACGGAGGGTGACATGCAGCGGGATATTGTCACGTATTATGGCTTTCCGGCGAGCGAGCGGGAGCGAGCGTCCATTCGTGCCCTGAAAAACTGGCTGCTTGCGGCGCCGGCCGAGAACCCATTTGACGATCAGATCGTCCGTTTGCGAATCGCTTCCGCCATAGCCGCGATCTCGTCATCGGCGCTCGATCACGATGGCGCCAAACGTTAAGCTATTACCGCTGACGCTGCGCCATTGCCGCCGAAATAACGTTGCATGACGTCAGGATCGGAAGACGCAACGCTGGCCGATGACGTCGGCTGCGGTGTTCAACTCCCGATCTTAAGGTCCTCCTGGTGGACCTCGAACTTCTTTAAGACATTTCGCATCGATGGGTCGGCTTTTGACGGGTCGCGTTAGTGGCTTCTTCGTCACACCTTAGAAGCATTTCGGTATCACCCCCCCGATGCCGCGATTTGGCCATAGGCCTCACTCACAGGAAACGGCAGAAATAGCGGCGTGACAGTGGGTTGTTACGCGTACGACGGGGCGGGGAGCCCGATCGAATTCACATGGACGCCAAGACCAATCTCAAAGCAAAGTTGCCGAGCCGCCACGTTACCGAAGGTCCGGAACGCGCACCACACCGCTCCTATCTCTACGCTATGGGCCTGACCACGGCTCAGATCCATCAGCCGCTGGTTGGTGTCGCGTCGTGCTGGAACGAGGCGGCCCCGTGCAACATTTCTCTGATGAGGCAGGCACAGGCGGTCAAAAAGGGCGTCTCCGCCGCCGGCGGCACCCCGCGCGAGTTCTGTACGATCACCGTGACCGACGGAATCGCCATGGGCCATGGCGGCATGCGCGCCTCGCTCCCGTCGCGCGAGGTGATCGCTGACTCGGTCGAACTGACCATGCGCGGCCACTCCTATGATGCGCTGGTCGGCCTCGCCGGATGCGACAAGTCGCTCCCGGGCATGATGATGGCGATGGTGCGTCTCAATGTGCCTTCGGTCTTTCTGTACGGCGGCTCGATCCTGCCGGGGACGTTTAAGGGCCGGCAGGTCACCGTCCAGGACGTGTTCGAGGCGGTCGGCAAGCATTCGGTCGGTGCGATGTCCGATGAGGACCTGTTCGGACTGGAGCAGGTAGCGTGTCCATCGGCCGGCGCGTGCGGTGCACAATTTACCGCCAACACCATGGCGATGGTTTCCGAGGCGATCGGGCTTGCTCTGCCCTATTCGGCGGGGGCTCCGGCCCCTTACGAAATCAGAGACTCGTTCTGCATGACCGCCGGCGAGAAAGTCATGGACCTCGTCTTGTCCGGGATCCGCCCGCGGGACATCGTCACGAGAAAGTCATTGGAAAATGCGGCAGCCACAGTCGCCGCTTCCGGCGGCTCGACCAATGCGGCGTTGCATCTGCCTGCAATTGCTAACGAAGCCGGCATCGACTTCACGCTGTTCGATGTCGCGGAGGTCTTCAAAAGGACACCATATATCGCGGATTTGAAACCGGGCGGCCGCTATGTCGCCAAGGATTTGTTTGAAGCAGGTGGCATTCCGCTGGTCATGAAAGCTCTGCTCGACGGCGGTTTCCTCCACGGCGATTGCATGACTGTAACCGGGCGCACCATTGCTGAGAACCTGAAGTCCGTGAACTGGAATCCGGACCAGGACGTCGTGCGCACGACGTCCAAGCCCTTATCCACCACCGGCGGCGTCGTGGGCCTGAAGGGCAATCTCGCCCCGGAGGGTGCGATCGTCAAAGTCGCCGGCATGCACAATCTGAAGTTCACCGGTCCCGCCCGCTGCTTCGACGGCGAGGAAGCCTGCTTCGATGCGGTCAAGAACCGCACCTACAAGGAAGGCGAGGTCCTGGTCATTCGCTACGAGGGGCCGCGAGGCGGCCCCGGTATGCGCGAGATGCTGTCGACAACTGCGGCGCTGTACGGCCAGGGCATGGGCGACAAGGTCGCACTGATCACCGATGGCCGGTTCTCCGGCGCAACTCGCGGCTTCTGCGTCGGTCACGTCGGTCCTGAGGCTGCGGTGGGCGGCCCGATCGCGCTGCTCCGCGACGGCGATATCATCGAACTCGATGCCGAGAATGGCACGCTGAATGTGAAGTTGTCAGACGACGAACTCGCAAAGCGCAAGACGACGTGGAAAGCGCGCGAATGCGAGCATGCCGCTTCTGGCGTTCTCTGGAAATACGCCCAGCAGGTGGGTCCCGCCGTCACCGGCGCGATCACCCATCCGGGCGGCAAAGCCGAGAAGATCAGCTATGCGGATGAATAGTCTCGCACAGCTGGGAGTCGTTACCTGCGCGCTTTGGCTCGCGCCAGCCTTTGCGTTCGACGGTACGCGTACGCCGGCCAACACAAAGCCCGAGGTCACCCCGTTCGAAGCGTTTCGCTCCGGCGCGGCGCAGCTGAAGGCGGGCGAGAACGACAAGGCCTTGGTGTCGCTGCAATACGCGGCCGATCAGGGCCATGCGCTGGCACAGTGGAAGCTTGGGCGCATGTATGCGGCCGGGGATGGCGTGCCGCGTAACGAGTTGCGGGCGTTTCAGTATTTCAGCCGCATCGCTAACACGCATGCCGAAGATTCACCGCATATTCCGCAGGCGCGTTTTGTAGCAAACGCGTTCTTGCAGCTCGGCCATTATTATCTCGACGGTATCCCCAATACTGAGGTGAAAGCCGATCCTGGTCGTGCGCGGGAGATGTACGCCTACGCCGCCTCCTATTTTGGCGATGCCGATGCCCAATATTCGCTCGCCAGGCTTTTGCTCGACGGGTCGAGCGGTGTGAAGGATACGAGGCAGGCTTTGCGCTGGCTAAACCTCGCGGCCAACAAGGGGCAGGCGAGGGCGCAGGCGCTGCTCGGTCATGTGATCTTCAAGGGCGAAATGGTTCCGCGTCAGGCCGCGCGCGGTCTTATGTGGCTGACGCTGGCGCGTGACGGTGCGGGAAGCGAAAAGTGGGTCGTCGAGATGTACGACGCGGCTTTCAAGCAGGCGACCGACGGCGAACGTCAGATGGCTGCGCTTTATCTCGAGCGTCACATGAAGGGTCGCCGGGACTGATTGCAGGTCGCACCGCCAGAACGGCGGCTTTTCGATCTCAGCCTTGTTCGACGGCCAGATCTATCCAGACCGGAACGTGGTCTGATGGCTTTTCCCAATTGCGCACATGCTTGTCGATGCCGGCGCCAGTGAGCCGGTCTGCCGCCTTGGGCGATAGCAGAAGGTGATCGATCCTGATCCCGTGGTTCTTCTGCCAGGCACCGGCCTGATAATCCCAGAACGTATAAAGACCTTTGGCGTCGCTCGCCGCGCGGACCGCGTCTGTCAGACCGAGATGGGTCAAGGCGCGGAACTTCTCCCGGGTTGGCGGCCGGAATAGCGCGTCTTCCATCCAGACTGCCGGATTGTGCACGTCCTCGGGCCCTGGAATGACGTTATAGTCACCGGCAAGAACAAGCTCTTCTTCCAGCTTAAGACGCTCAGCGGCGTAGTCATAAAGCCGGTCCATCCAGTTCATTTTATAAGGATATTTCTCGCTGGCGACCGGGTTGCCGTTTGGCAGGTAAATCGAGGCGACCCGGACCGCGCCGGCGGGATGCGAGACCAGCGCCTCTATGAAGCGGGCGTGATCGTCCGATGGGTCGCCCGGGAGGCCATTGGTCACGGCTTCGAGCGGGAATTTGGACAGGATCGCGACCCCGTTGAAAGTCTTCTGCCCGTGCACTGCGAGATTGTATCCGAGGGCCTCGATCTCGCCGCGGGGGAAGGCGTCGTCGGTGATCTTGGTTTCCTGCAGGCAGACGACATCCGGCTGACGTTCGGTCAGCCAGGCCCTGAGATTGTCGAGCCGTTGCCGTATTGAATTGACGTTCCAGGTGGCGATGCGCATCGGTGACAGGATTGCCGATATTTGATGGACGGACAATTTTTTGCGGGGCAGCCGGTATAGACTCGTTCCACCGGGTGTTTACCGCATATCGGGGGGGCGGGTGCGATTCTTGCATGGATATGGTACGGAGTTTTGAACAAGGGATTGCCCGCGCCCCTATCGTTTCTGCGGGTCACCAAAGGGACGTCCGCCGCTGCGGGACAGCGGGTCAGGTCGAAAGTCATTCATGAGTGCTCGCAAATGGTCCCTCACGCTGGCCGCGCTGGTTGCCGTCGGGGCAGCAGTCTATGCGGTTCAGCCGTCGGTCTTCACGGCGGTGACCGATCCGATTGCGCGTATTCTCAATACCAATAACCGAACTGCCGAGAAGAAGGGGCCGCCACCGCGCATGATTCCGGTGGCTGTTGTGACCGCGGAATCGCGTGATGTCCCGGTTCGGCTTGAAGCGCTCGGCACGGTGACGCCGATCGCCAGCGTCGCGATCAAGGCGCGGCTGGAGAGTGTCATCACCGAGGTGCATTTCCGCGATGGCGCGATGGTCAATGCGGGCGATCTTCTGTTCACGCTCGACAGCCGGCAGCTTGAAGCCGAGATCAAGCGGGTCGAGGCGGTGATTGCCGGAGCGGTCGCTCAGCAGGAACAGGCCGAGCGCGATGTCGAGCGCTACAACGAGCTGGTCAAGAAGAATGCAACGACCCAGGTCACGCTGAACAACGCTCAGACGCAGGTCAACATTGCGAGCTCGCTCGCCGCTTCGAGCCGGGCGACGCTCGACAACCTTAAGGTCCAGCTGTCCTGGACTCGCATTCGCGCTCCGATCACAGGCCGCATCAGCGCGGCCAATGTGAAGGTCGGCAATTTCGTGCGGCCTGCCGACACTGTCCCGCTCGCGACCATCAATCAGATCAAGCCGGTCTATGTGACATTCGGCCTGCCGCAGCATCAGCTGCCCGACCTGCGCAAGGCGCTGGCCGCTGAGACCGCGACCGTCGATGCGGTTCCGCCGGGAGACACCCGCGCGGCTCATGGACAGGTCACGATGATCGAAAATACCGTCGATGCCGCGACCGGCATGGTTCTGGTCCGCGCTACGATGGACAATGCGGACGAGTTGCTGTGGCCGGGCACGCTCGTGAATACGCAGGTGATCTTGCGCAACGAGAAGGCGGTGGTCGTGCCGTCGCCGGCAGTGCAGGTGAGCCAGAACGGCCCTTACGTTTTCGTGGTCGAGAATGGCGTCGCAAAAATGCGCAGCGTCACCGTCGATCGTACGGTCGATATGCAGTCGGTCATCACAAAGGGCCTGACCGGCGGCGAGACTGTGGTGCTCGACGGTCAATTGCAGCTTGTGGACGGTTCGCGGGTCTCACCGCGGAGTGCGGGGAAGCCTGGGGTTTGACATGAATCTTTCGGAAGCCTGCATCCGCCGACCTGTCATGACGACGCTGATCACAGCGTCGTTTATCGTATTCGGGGCTTTCGCTTACAAGCTTCTGTCGGTTTCGGCACTGCCGAAGGTCGACTTCCCGACGATCGAAATCACGGCAACGCTCGCCGGCGCAAGCCCCGAAACGATGGCGTCGTCGATTGCATCTCCGATCGAACGCCAGCTTGCGACCATCCCGGGCATTTCGTCCATGTCGTCGTCGTCGTCGCTCGGATCGACACGGATAACCATCCAGTTCGACCTCGATCGCAGCATCGACGCGGCCGCGCTCGATGTGCAGACGGCGCTCACCATTGCGCAGCGGCGGCTGCCGATCGAAATGACGACCCCGCCAAGCTTCCGCAAGGTGAATCCGTCGGACTTCCCGGTCCTTTTCATCGCCGCCAAGTCGGCAACGCTACCGCTGTCGACCGTGCATGAATATGCCGAAACCACTTTGGGGCAGTCGATCTCGCAATTGCAGGGCGTCGCCCAGGTGCTGGTTTATGGCGCACAGAAATTCGCCGTGCGTGTCCAGGTCGACCCGGAAAAGGCAGCGGCGCGCGGGCTTTCGCTCGACGACGTCAGGCAGGCCGTTTCCAAGGTCAACTCCTCGGTTCCGGTAGGTACTCTGCAAGGACCGCAGCAGAACATCACGCTGCAGGCTCCGGCGCAGCTCGAAAAGGCGTCCGACTACAAAGACGTCGTGGTGGCGTGGCGCAACGGCGTCCCGATCAAGCTGAACGAAGTTGCGACCGTCTATGACAGCGTCGAAAGCAACAAGGTCGCGAGCTGGTTCAACGGCCAGCGCTCGATCGTGCTTGCGATCCAGCGCCAGCCCGACGCCAACACCGTCGCCGTGGTGGATTCGATCAAGGAGCGGCTGCCTGCCTTGCGTGCGGCCATTCCGGCCTCGATCGAACTCGAATTGCTGATGGACCGATCGCTTTCGGTGCGTCAGGCCGTGGCCGATGTGCAGGGGCACATGTTCATTGCGATGGTGCTCGTGCTGCTGGTGATCTTCCTGTTCCTGCGCAAACTGTCTGCGACCATTATTCCGGGACTGGCGGTGCCGATCTCGATCATCGGCACGTTCGCGGTCATGTACATGCTCGATTATTCGATCAACAACATGACGCTCCTCGCGCTGACCCTGTGTATCGGCTTCGTCGTCGACGACGCCATCGTCATGCTGGAGAACATCGTCCGTCACATCGAAGGGGGCATGCGACCGTTCGAGGCGGCGCTGAAGGGGTCGCGCGAAATCGGATTCACCATTGTCTCGATCACCCTCTCGCTGATCGCGGTATTCATTCCGGTGCTGTTAATGGGCGGCGTCGTCGGGCGCGTGTTCCGCGAATTTGCAATGACGATCTCCATCGCGATCGTCATTTCGGGTTTCGTGTCGCTGACGCTCACCCCGATGTTATGTGCGCGCGTGTTGCGCGGGCACGATCCCCATGACCATGAGAAGCAGCCATGGTTCCTGTTGCGCTGGTTCGAGGCGATGTTCAACGGCTGGCTGCGCGGGTATCAGTGGACGCTCGACAAGGCGATCAAATACAAGCCGGTCACGCTGGTCATCACGATCGCAACGCTCGTAGGGACGATCTGGCTCTACTACGTCTACCCAAAGGGCTTTTTCCCGACCGAAGATACTGGCTTCATGATCGTGGTCACCGAAGCCGCGACCGACACCTCGTTCGAGGCCATGGTCGAACGCCAGTCGAAAATCGCCGACATCGTCGCAGCCGATAAAGCCGTCGATTACGTAAACTCGACGGTCGGCGCCGGTGGTCCCAACACCACCGCCAATTACGGCCGCATGTTCGTCGTGCTGAAAGACAAGAAAGAGCGCGAGCCGATGCGCGTCGTGATCGGACGGCTCATGCGCGCTACCGGCACCGTGCCCGGCATCAGCGTGTTTCCGCGCCCGATCCAGAATATCAATATTGGCGGCCGTATCTCGAAGAGCGAGTACCAGTACACGCTGCAGAGCGGAGATACCGAAGCGCTGTACCGGATCGCGCCGGAACTGGAACGAAAGATGTCCCAGCTTCCGGAATTGCGCGACGTGACGACGGATCTCTACATCAAGAATCCGCAGATGCTGGTCGATATCAATCGCGAGAAAGCAGCGGTCTATGGCATTTCCGTCGATCAGATCCGCCAGGAATTGTTCAACGCATTCGGATCGCGTCAGGTTTCGACCATCTACACGCCCACAAACTATTATCAGGTGATCCTGGAAACGCTGCCGAAGTTTCAGGAAGACCCGTCCTACCTGTCGAAGCTGCGGCTCAAGACCGCGACAGGCCAGACCATCCCGATCGAGTCGGTGGCGAAGCTCGTCCCGACGGTGGGGCCATTGCAGGTCAACCACCAGGGACAGCAAAACGCGGTCACGATCTCATACAACGTCGCCCCAGGCTTCTCGATCGGCCAGGCCAATGACGCAATCCGGCGTATCGAGCAAGAGGCCAATCTTCCGGCGACGATCGTGACCGGCTTCCAGGGCTCCGCGCAGGTCTTCGAGGACGTGAAGAAGGGGCAGGGACTTCTGATCCTTGCCGCCGTTTTCGCCGCCTATGTGGTTCTCGGAATCCTGTACGAGAGCTTCATCCACCCGATCACGATCATCTCCGGTCTGCCATCGGCGGGCGTCGGCGCGATTCTGACATTGTGGATATTCGGCATGGACCTTTCGGTGATCGCGATCATCGGCATCGTCATGCTGGTCGGCATCGTGAAGAAGAACGCGATCATGATGATCGACTTCGCGATCGACCGGCGGCGGGTCGGGCTCAGCGCCGAGGACGCGATCCGCGAAGCCGCGGTGATGCGTTTCCGGCCCATCATGATGACGACATTCGCAGCGATTTTCGGCGCGCTTCCGATCGCGCTTGGTGCGGGAGCCGGGGCGGAATTGCGTGCGCCGCTCGGCATCGCGGTGGTCGGCGGCCTCTGCGTCTCCCAGCTGCTGACGCTCTACATCACGCCGGTGATCTACATCTACCTCGACCGCTTCGATCGCATGCTCAAGCGCAGGCTCGAGCCGCAGCTCGAAGAGGTGCCGCAGGTCGAACGCCCGCGTGCGGTGGCGGCCGAGTAAGACGGCTGTCGGCATAGTTCTTGCTCTCTTGCCTCCGAACCCTCGGAGGCAATCGAAAACTTGCCTCCGAACCCTCGGAGGCACTCCATGCGTCGTTATAAACTTCTCGCTCTGCTGATTTTGCTCGCGCCAACCGCTGCGTCCGCGGATGCTTGGCCGTCGAAGCCGATCAAGGCGGTGGTACCTTTCGGCGCGGGCTCGGCGACCGATATCATCCCGCGCATCGTGTTCGAGCAATTGCAGTCGCAACTCGGCCAGACGATCGTGGTGGAGAACCGTGGTGGAGCGGGCGGCACCATCGGGGCCGCGCAGGTCGTGAAGTCCGATCCCGATGGTTATACGTGGCTGGTGCATTCCTCGGCCCACACCGTTGCGCCTGCGCTTTATTCGAACCTGCCGTTCAAGCCGGAATCCGACCTCGTGCCGATGTCGATGATCGGCAGCGTTCCCAATGTGCTGATCATCTCGCCTTCAAAGGGCATCAAGTCGATCCAGGACTTTGTCGCCTACGGCAAGGCCAATCCTGGCAAGCTCAACTTCGCTTCGCTCGGCGTGGGATCGGCCGTCCACATGAGCGCCGAGCGGTTTCGCGCAAGCGCGGGCTATGACGCGGTCCATATCCCGTTCAAGGGCGGCGCCGAAGCGCTGGCCGAAGTGATCGCGGGCCGGGTGGACTATTACTTCTGCCCAATAGCGACGGCCTTGCCTCATATCCGGGAGGGCAAGTTGCTGGCGCTCGCCGTGAGCTCGAAGACGCGCACGCCGCTTCTGCCTGATGTCCCGACGACGCTGGAAGCAGGCTTCCCAAATTCAGACTATACGCTGTGGGTCGGTATTCTTGGGCCCTCCGGTACTCCGAAGGCGGTCACTGAGAAGCTGAATGGCGAAATGAAGAAGGCGCTCGAGGCGCCAGCGCTTCGCGAAAAGCTCGACAAGATCGGGGTCCAGACCATGC
>VFQN01003375.1_pt1 | contig 22995 bp, 40 predicted proteins | sample 3512371 | NCBI WGS metagenome assembly VFQN01 (sample SAMN10412370, study PRJNA504923) | tailings metagenome | isolation source: Replicate 2 from Balatoc abandoned mine | place: Philippines: Itogon, Benguet | collected 2017-08-28
GCGGGCAAATGGCTGCATGTCGCGTATTTTTGCAGCAGTAACCGCGAGCGTATACTGTGTACAGTATGCAGCATCCATCCATACTGCATGTGGCGTGCAGCGCTGGGTCGCATGCACACGGAAAATGAAGCAAAAGCACCATAAAGCGACTGCGATTGGTATCAGGACTGGTCACAAAGCGACTGCGACTGCAAGACCATAATGCTCAAGGCTTCGCATCCTTCTCCCGCCCATCCTTGCCACAGAGACCTTGTCAAGCGCACAGACCACTTCCTCCGCTGTGTGGAGACCAACGCCACCGCCACGGCCGCAGCCTTCTACACCGGCAGCCCCTCCCCACCTTCCCCTGGTTCCCGGCGCGACTCGTACGCTGGACAGCAGTCCAAGACCTCGGCGTTCAGCTTTGCGCTCCCCCCGTTCCTCTTCGGCCCCGTTGCACTCCCGGCTCCAAGCATGTACCTGCCCGTCTGGAGCTCCGTCCCCGTCCCAGCAACCGTGCAGGCCATCTGGGAGGAGCGCCGGAAGTGATCAGTAGGTGGCAGGCGTGTAGGGCCTGGGGACGCAAATCAAGTCGGTGTAGGGCCACGCTGACAAAGGTGGCCACACGTGTCCTAGTTGTGTTGATTGGGGTTGGTTCGGCACATGCTGCATAGGCATAGGGTTGATAGGGATTGGGCGGGGGGCACGTGGGGTGCAGCTTCTGGTTCCTTTCCAGCCGTAGACATGCGTACGGCACTAGCTCCAGGTGTGCAGGAGTGCAGCATGGGCCTCACGCTTGGAGGCCTTGACAATGGGTTAGTTGGCGTTGCCTAGCATGAAGTTGATGTTGCGCTACGCCTAGGTTACTTACACCCTGTGCAAGTGGGGCCTTACCTAGCTATGACATAGCATGGGCGAGTGTTGCATACGCCGACGAGGCGAGTGGCACTAGAAGCATCGAATTGGGTGCTGGTTGAGATAGATGCAGTCGCCCTATAAGTTAGGCACGTGGTTGGTGCATAGCGCAGCGAGGTGGGTGCACATGCACGCTGGCTGTTGAAGCATAGATGGTGTTAGCGCGCGCAGGAAAGGACGAAGCGCTGGACACATGCATTGTATTCGTAGGCTTGACCTGCTTCGGTGGCATAAACGCTGCAGCGTTCAAGGATATGACTTGTCGCTTGCCTCCTGGCCGGCAGCGGCTGCCGTGCCGCAACGGATGTAAGGCTATCGGTGTGCTGTTGTGCTTGTCCTGTGCCTCAGCCGGTGTGGGCCCGCCGCAGCCCAGCACAAGCAGTCATGACAGCGCACTCGAGGTAGGGGACACGCATGGAGGCATGGGGCACCTCAGTAGTGTACCCGTAGCGGTGTCAGCACTCAGCAGCACTCAGCAGTCTACTGGACGCAAGGCACGGGTGTATACTGGCTCTTACAGCTTCGTTTGAGGCAGGGCCGGTCGCCGGGTACCTTAGCACAGCCCATCAGGTGACCACTGGCCTTCCCCACGCAGCGCCAGCATAATAATGCAGGTCCTTGCGCTGCTCGGGCTTGGCGAGGTGCCTGCCTCCTCTGACCTGGACAGATTACGGAATGCATGGGCCCTGACAGGAAACAAAACCACCGACGCACCGAGTACCGGCCAGCACCGGCTCAATCAGGGGTCTCCCCTGGGCTCAGCGAAGTAAAGTTGGTCAGATACGGCATGACAGACACTCAGACAGTCCTACCACATGCTAAGGAACGGACGGCCCTAAGCAAGTGCCTGGTACCGTACGCTACGAGTACACACGATTAGTGATTTCGGGTTGGTGACGTGCATTCTAAGCCCCAAACTTTAGGTTGGATGGGACGGCAATTGGTGCAAGGGCTGTGTGACGGGGGGGAAGATACCCTGCCGCCACAGGCTGAAATCCTGCCGTACACAACAGCGCAGACCCCAAGGCACACAGAGGCCGTGACTCGTCGGTGCAGAGCTGTATGCGCGTCCCCTCACCACATGTGGGGCAGGGGGGGCCCCTTGTGGTTGGCTGTTGCTGGGCCTTGCGGACCCACGCAATTGGGCCTGCTTTGTGTGTGTGGTACGGGAATTGGGGACGGATACGTCTGGTTCCCTGGTGACAATAGTCGTTGCTACTGGATTGGTGACTGTCACCAATTCGGTGTCAGCAATCGTGCGTAGCAGTACGGTGTGGCGTATGGTCCTAGTCAGGCGCAGCTCGTGCACCGTATCCATTCAATGTTCGTCATACTTTCGGGTGGTCGCAGCGTTGCACACTTGCACCGAACTGCAAATCTGCAATACGGTACCGGTTCGGTACCTGCTGGCCCTGAGCGTCGGTCAATCTTGGCATGACTGTGCTGGCATGATACGTTCAGGCGCGGCTCGCTATGAACCCATACGGTATTACTACACAACAACCCCCACCAGCGCCTCACGCTCCTCCTCCCCTGCCCGCCCCCTGCCCAACCGCCACCCGCCAATTCGCGCACCGCTGGCTCCACGCTGCCGCCGCTGCTTCCTTGCGCCCAGCACCGCCGCCACCGCCGCCCATGCCGCACACCCTGCCAGGCCCACCACCGCCCCACCCGCTCATCACCCAGCCCGCCAGCTGCGCGCCTTTGGGTGCCGTGCAAAGAAGCACCTGGGGGACGTGCAGCACGCCACGCCTTCTGCAGCACGACCCCACTTGCTTGGCCTTTAGGTGAATGGGCGGCAGGATGGGGCGTTGCGCTTCAGTGCATCAACCTAGAGCGTCTTCTCTGCCCGATCCAGGCAGGCCCACAGGCAGCGGCTGAGTGGAGAGCAGTGCCGCTTGTCCTCAACGTCACGCAAGCACGTGCATCCACTAAACAGACAGGCAAACGCCGCAGTCAATGCTGCCGGAAGGGCGTCATCAGGACCCGCATACACGATGTTCACCACGACCCATACGGCCGTGATGATCGCCGCGGCCACGTATGTAATTGCACCGCACACGGCCCCATACGGTGGGCTCCTTCACGGGGCCCCACATACATCACCACATACGCCAGCAGCGCCACCAGGAAAGAACCGCAGCGCCACCAGCTGCAGACCTGCAAGCACGTTGGCCCCTGGGTGGGGGAAAGGGGCCGGGGATGCACTCACGTTTGATGTTTTGGCATCGCCATTCCCACGCACTACTGCGTGCGCTGCCCCTGTCTGTTTGGACTGCACTACATGCCCACGCACGTTACCCGCTGGTGTGGCTATGAGCCATAAGCACTCATTCAACGTTTTCAGACCGTGATGCAGTAGCCCCGCCCCTGCCCGAGCAATGTAAGCCCACATGCTGGGCCATGCGTACCGATGTTCATCCAAATTTGACAAACCCATGCCACAGTCAGTTTTGGACACCACGGTGCAGCGGGCAACAGGCTGCAGGCGGCCGCGGGCTGCCGCTCCTGTTGCACCGGTGGACGGGGAAGCTGGCCGCCCTGCCCGCCGAGCACGCATGGACTCCTCCGCGGCAGCTACCGCGGTTCGGGCCGGATGGTAGGGGTGCGGCGTGGTGCTGCTGGGGGCGGTGATGGGGGTGGCGGCCCAGGGTGCAGGCGAGGGGACGGCGGCAGGGGCACAGGCAGGGGCAGCAGTGGGAGCGGGAACAGAGGCGGTGGGGGCAGGGGTGGCAGCGGCCGGGGCGGTGGCGGCAGGGCAGAGAGGTACGCTTGGTACGCAGGAGGTACGCTCCGTGGTACGCTTTGCACACCGTACCCCTCTCCACCAGGACACCCCCTGAATGCGAGCAGACCCCTACCACGCTGCCCTTTCCTCCGCTCCTCCCCTCCTCTCCACCTCGCCGCCTCCAGTACGGCCGCACGGAGCTGCACATACCGTGCCGTACTACGGTAGAACGGCAATATGTACCAAAGCTTTGCATGACATGGCTGCGTTGCTACACAGCGCCCACCGCACGTCCTGCGCCCTTCGCCACCAAGCGGCGGGCAACAGCGGTGCATGCCGGCCCCTAACACTTCCAACTGCAGCCTCGCACCACACGCTAATACATACCGGTATGCCCGCCCCCTGCTACGTGCCCCCTACACACGCAGTCGGCCTCCTCAAGGAAATTCAGGTGTCGTACATCATTGTCATTCTGGGCATCAGCTTGTTCGTGCTCGGCTTCGCTCTGGGCCCCCTCATCTGGGCGCCCCTTCAGCGAGAGGCATCCATCTGCACGCTGCCTGCATCCATCTGCGTTTCTTGTAGGATGCATATGAGGCCCATGATACATAAACTTAGATAGTTGTCACGAAACCCCCGCTGCTGACGACGACGCAAACTGCAGGTTGGCCGATGGCCATGTTGTCAACCGAGACGAAGAAAAAGTTGGAGGACAAGATAGATGCATATCATCTCGACTTCTTAAAATATAGTCGCTTGGCGTGGGCAGCATCAGGGAACACGGAGCTGGAACGCAAACACCTGAAGGCTGCGTTGGAACGCGCTGCACTCCGCGATCAGGTTCAGGCGGAACTAAAACAACTGAGAGGCTCAAATAATCCTCCGCTTGGAGGTGCGTTCACGCGGCCGAGCACAGTGCGGCGTAGGGTTGTCGGGACCCTTGGTACCATTCTATCATGTTGCCCTTCCAGGAGTCACAAGGAATCTACCTGGAGCTGTGAATTCGAGCTCCACCCCGCTCGGGTGTGGTCGCGAGCCTGACTTGTCACCGCCCGACGTGCCTGGGGTAAGCTCAGGTTGAGCCAGACCTGGCTACGTTTGGGGGCTGCACTCGATTCCGTTGACCTCAATTCATAACACGGTTGGCAAGTCCCACCTTCGAGCCTCGCGTCCCACCCCCATGTCCCCCACCCCCGCCCCTACGCCCGCAGCACCCTAAAACAAGCCCGGCCACGCGACGGGATCAAGAGGTGCAGACCGATAGCTGTTGCCCACAGGGTAGCTGGGGAGGAGCCAGCCTCGACAGCAGCAGTGGTGGCAGCAGCAGCAGCAGCAGCAGCAGGCATTCAGCGGGTACCCATGAAGACGCCGCCAATGAAGACGCCGCGTTGCATGCACCTCAAAGCCAGCAGCAGGTAAAGGCCTGCCACACGCTATGAATCCTGCATAGGTGTATTGCGAGCTGTCCAGAATGGTCTGGTCTGTAAGGTTCGCGCATTGCCCTTCCTGATTGAGCTCGTGACAATCTCCTGCTTTCAGTGTTTGAGGGCACCCAAACGGCTCCCCGTAGGTGCTGGACACCACCACAGTAAGGAGTATGTATGATGAGCAGCGGTCACGTGGAGGCGCAAAGATAGCGCACAACACGCCAGGTGGGGCCACGGATGCTTTGGAGCCCAGAGGTGCGGACGTTCCGGAGACAACGGTACTTCTGCCGGCGGCCGGCACAGCCAGCAGCTGCGACTACGCAGCCGGGTCGGCATCGGCGGGATGGCTCCGGCGGCGGAAGCCCTGGCCAGGGGGCGGCATGTAGGCTTCAGATGGCAACAGCATGCGCTCAGCGTAGGCGACACCATGGGAGCCGGATGATGCAGGCCTAGCCTGGGGCCGCAGCCACGTGCCTGGCCGCGGCCCCTTGCACAAACCCCGGCCCCCTTCCCCTTCCGCACCTTCCCTTGGGCAGCTCATTGACCGACGGCAGCTTGGGTATGTCCCCGCTAGGTTGTAGGAGGCGCTGGCGGTGATGAGGCTGCCCCTGCTAAGCCGCCGCTTCGCTGCCGCGCTCATGAGTGGCGGCAGGCTCCTCGATGCCCAACGAGGAGGGTCGGCCTCCGAGCATTAGCGGTGCCTCGGGGAGCGGCGTGAGCACGTGGGTTAACCTGGACCCGCGGCCCATACCCGGGGCAGGGGATGACGACACGCCCCCTCGCCCTGCCCGGGGGGCCAGCAGCACGGCTGCTGCAGCTGCTGCTGCGGAAGCAGCCGCGGCCGCAGCCGCGGCTGGGGCTGCGGCAGGCGGCAGGCTGAACGGTGATGGCACTGACGCCAACCAAGGGGCGTCTGGTCTGGAGAAAAGCAACCCAGACGCGGCGGCCGCCCCTGCGGAGAGGTCGCCTGGGTCAACACCTGGGGGCACCAGCGAAAGCAGCAGTGTTAGCGGCAGCAACGGGGGCAGCATCATTTATCAGCAGCAGCGGGGGGCGTGTAAGCTGCCGCAGTGGCGTGCGGTGCGGGCGGGTGTATGCGGCGCTGCGTGCGCGGGTGGAGCACAAGGAGCTCCTGGCGGTGGCGGGGGAGCTGCTGCTGCACTACACGCGGTGACGGCAGCGGGGGTGTTTGGGTTAGTACACACGTCTGGAGCAAGGGCCGAGTGCTGCCCTGGGTGCTGCATACGCTGGGAAGCTGCCGCTGCACTAATGCAATGACAGCAAGGTGTGTGTGTGTTTCGGGGCTGGGTGAGATACGCGTCTGAGGGTCGAGTTTGGCCCTGGGCGCTGCCTGCGGTGGCGGAGGCAGCTGCTGCTGCACCTCATGCGGTGACGGTGCAATACCAACACCCTGTTGGTCGAGCTTGGGGTGCAGGGGGCCGCCGGTAATTGGCTGGGTGTCGCAGGGCCGTGTGGGCTACAGCACCAACACAGGCATATGTGGCAGCATGGACTGGATTTATGTGCGATGAAGCACTCTACGTCTGGCTGTTGCGTAGGGAGCTGGCGTGTGCTGGCGCTTGTGTCGCGCGGTGGCATGCTTGGCACGGTCGACACTGTGGGTGCTGCGAGGGCGTGTCGGTCGTGATCGGGGAGCTGGAAACGGTGACCCATAGAACTTCGCAGGTGTGCGGCGGCGCCTTTGAGCCTTTTGCGATTTGCGCTGGCCAGGGTTTTTGCTGCAGCCATCCTGCCTTGCAGCATGCGGTACATGAACATATGAGCTTCTGGTCGTGGTGCCAATTACGTGCGCTGTGAGAGGCTGCTGTAAGCACGGAAGGCAGAAACGTGGCCCCCACTGGAGCCAAAAAATGCTGGTCTGGTCCCCAGTTGGGCATGCCAGCTGTTACTCAATGTCCATCGCAGGGTTCGACAAGTACAGGAATACCAAAGGACCCATGTGATGTCCGCCGAGCATGTACGCACACCCGCGCCCATCCAGGCCCTTCCCTAACTTGGCTGGCGCTGCCGGCATCCTTGGACTAGGACATGAGTGAAGCGCGAAAGTGATGTTTGTTGGCCACAGATGGCTGCTGTGCTTGCTTCTGGGGCGCAGGCGGGTACGCCAAGGGGCCGGGCACCGGTCCATGTCAGGGGACGGGCTCCCCTGGTCGGCAGCTGCGGCACCCGGCATCCCCGGCGAAGTACCGTTGCGGTGGCAGGTGTAGGACTGGCCCCATCGAGTGAGTAGTGTTATATGATATGAACGACTATCACAAGGTGTGCTTCGCTCCGTTGCCTCTGCGCCATGTGTCATACGCCTGAAGTACGTGGCGAGTATTCGGAGTGCCCTGCTTCTGGGCTCTGTCAGATGGGCGGGCGGCAAATCACAGCAACATGCAACGACTGGCCAAGTTTCCTAGACAAGGAAATAGCCAGTTTCCAGCTGTGTTGATATGTACTCAAGGCCTGAGCGTGGCAGTTACGAAGCGCAGAAGCGACTCATCGAGGTACGGTGCCCACCATGCGGGGCCGTTTATACCTGCGAAACCTGCTCTGAATGCATATCGCACCTGACGTCTCTACCTTCAGCCCTCATAACCAGTACAATAATACAGAGTCCAAGCCTTCCCCGCCTCGGCTGTGCTGTTGTTGCCTTCCATCGCGCGATTGTCATCGCTTCAGCGACAATGTCTTTCCTCGGAGCTTCAGCTACGTATGCGGCCATGTCTCACGAGGACTTCAAGCGGGGCATGAGCTGTGATGCTCCGATTTCCGAGTGAGTAGGGACCTAAGCGGTTGCGAAGGGATGACGGGTAGCAACTGGGGCCACTTTCCGTTGGTCCAGGAGCCGCTGCAAGTGTTCAGCATAAGCTATGATGTATGATGATTAGGACGTCAGCACTACCTGGCTCGCGGGCGGCTTCCCGGGCGGCAGGCAATGTCACAGCTGCACCGCGTGTTTTTAGCAGCAGTAACCGGGAGAGTATACTTTGTACAGTATGCAGCATCCATCCTAACTGCATGTGGTGGACAGCGATAGGTCGCATGCGCACGGAAAGCGAACCACGAACGTCCTGAAGCGAATGCCATCAGGGCTGGTCATAAAGCAGCTGCGACTGCAAGACAAGTCTGCTCAACGCATCGCCTCTTTCTCCCGCCTATCCTTGCCACAGAGACCTTGTCAAGCGCACGAACCCTTTCAACCGCTGTGTGGAGACCAACGCCACCGCCACGCCCGCAGCCTCTTACCCCCGCAGCCCCTCGCCGTCTTCCCCTGGTTCCCGCCGCGACTCGTACGCTGGACAGCAGTCTGAGACCTCGGCGTTCAGCTTTTCACTACCGCCATTCCTCTTCGGCCCCATTGCGCTCCCGGCTCCGAACATGTACCTGCCCGTTTGGAGCTCCGCCCCCGTCCCAGCGCACGTGCAGGCCATCTGGGAGGAGCGCCGGAAGTGAACAGTGGGTGGCAGGCGTGTAGGGCCTGGTGACGCAGATGAAGTCGGTGTAGGGCCACACTGGCAAAGGTGGCCACACGTTCCCTAGTTGTGTTGATTGAGGTTGGGTCAGCACATGCTGCATAGGCATAGGCATAGGGTTGATAGGGATTGCTTGAGAGGGGGGGCCACGCGGGGGTGCACCACCTGGTTCCGTTCCAGCCGTGGTCCCGTGGATACGCGTACGGCATCAGCTCCAGGTGTGCAGCATGGGCCCCGCGCGCGAAGACCTTTAGGTTGCGTTGGCGTTGCCTAGCATGCAGTTGGTGTTGCGCTACGCCTAGGTTACTTACGCCCTGTGCAAGTGGGGCTCTACCTAGCTAGGACGTGTACAGCGTGGGCGTGTAAAGTGTTGCACACGCCGACGATTTGCTTTGGCGAGTGGCACGATAAGCATCTTAGGTGCTGGTTGAGGTTGATGCTGTCGCCCCTTGAGTTTAGGCACATGATTGGTGCATAGCGCAGCGAGGTGGGTGCATGGGCACGCTAGCTGCTAATGTATAGATGGTGGTGGAAAGGATTAACCAATACGTAGGCACATGTGGGCCCGAGCTGGTCGCTTGGACAGACGCTGCAACGTTCAAGCCAGGGTATGACTTGTCGACAGCCACCTGCCCGGCAGCGGCTGCTGCAACGCATGTAAGGCTATCGGTTTGCTGTTGTGCTTGCCCTGTGTGTGCATCACGCGGTGTGGGCCCGCCGCAGCCCAGCACGAATAGCATGACAGCGGGGACACGCATGGTGGCATGAGGTACCCCACTTAGTTGGTGTGGCAGTCAGCACTCAGCACGTCAACAGACAGGCACCCTGGGTTTCACGGGCTCCTACAGCTTCGCTTCAAGCAAGGCCGGTCGTCTGGTTCCTCAGCAGAGCCCACTAGGGGACAAGCTCCCTTCCCCGCGCAGTGCCAGCTCGATCGCAGCACTTCATCAGACCCGCAGTCCATGCCGTACTGCTACGGCGCGGCTTCTAATCAGACTGGTCCAAAAAGCCTACCGCGTGTGCCCGACGTCCGCTATTACAATGCTGTACGCGCTTACGGTAATCAGGGAAGCAACAGCCGAGACATGCCATGCCTGGCAGCGTGCGTGCTTTCCGTCCCCACGAACTCTGCGCATCCCACACAGGCAGCTACACCCTTGTGTATACTGGCCAGCGCGCCAGCCTGAAACGAAAGCCCTTGTGCATGGTAGGACTCTGTTAACTACCGGTAGTGCCAGATGATAGCATGGCACGCCCGTGCACACCGCCTTGAAAGCACGCGGCACCACGCAGTCGCACCACACCGGGTACGGAACGTCGAACCGGACCGCCAGTGCGTCGTACTAGAGGCTTTGACGAGGAGGCGTGTGCGCAAGCGATGCATTCCAGACCCCCTTTCACACTCCTGGCAGGCACTGCCCCTACATACCACCATAGATACTGTAACCACGCAGCACTGCGCGTGCTCACGTACGTTGCCCCGTGCGCCTGGCATCGTAGCCTTGCCCACGTTCTGGACCCATCGTGTCCCCCCACACTCATGCGTACGCCGTATTGGCGCGCTGAGACCCTGCAACCGTCGCACGCGCACGTCAACCAGTTCGCACAAGCGCTGGCTTCCCCCATAATACCGACCCTCGATCATATGTATCAACAGCCTACGGTACGTACCATCACCAGGAAAGCTGCCCCGACCATCACAACGTAAGAAAGTGCTGCACGCAGTCATTTAGGTGGTGCTGTTTAGAGCAGTCCGCTTGGGTAGCCTCCACAAGCTAGCCCTGGGCCCACATTGTATCATTTTGCACGGCGCCGCAGCACCCAAAGCTTGACCACCATGGACCCATACAATCAACAAAAACATTAAACAATAATGAACAGGCACCTTCACGTACAACAAACCCAACGGCGACAAGCACCCTACTACACCACGCCCATCACCTACACAACTACTGCATTGCATGCCTTGAACCACGCGCACACCAGCCCACGGAACCGGCCCAGTTGCTACCCCTAGCATCCGCATATACTTGGCAACTTGAAGGTGTCAAATGTTGCTTCCCTCAAGGCCTACCGCCGTTGGAAGTTGATGAACAGAAGGCCAATGTTGCCCGCCGTACGGAAGAAGATGATGATTGCCAGCATCACCAGCACCACCCAGCCGCGCCACTCGTACCTGCAAAGACAGTCGTACAAAAGGACAGTCATAACCGCGTGCAAGCAGCAGCGTGGTGCACCATCCAGCAGCGGCTCCAAGGACACGGTACAGCTGCACAGAGCAGCGCATCAAGCGGCCTTGCCTCGCCGCAACCCTTGGTGCTGTGTCGTCCCAGAGCCTCCTGCCGTACAGCCGTACCGGTACCCGCACTCGTTGACCCACGGGTCACCACGTCACCTGTGACTCACCTGTACGAGAACTGCTCCCGCACGTACTGCGCCACCGTCATGGTGGCGTTCCCCACGGTGATGAGCTGGTCGTCCTTGTCGCCCAGCTGCGACGACAGCAGGCCCTGGATGGTCCACTGGATGGGGTTGACGTAGTAACCGCCAACCCACCAGCCCGGAATGTCCTGCAGGGGAAGAGAGGAGCACAGGTAAGAGATTTACGGCATGGTGGCCGGAAGTTTCGAGCTTAATGGTCGCGATGTGAGTGCAACACCGCTGAGGGTGGCGCAGGGCAGCGCGTCAAGCCTACACCACCGTACGGCGTGCGCCGTACATCCGGTGACTGCGCGCCGTACCGTACCTTGCGGTACACCATGAAGCCGCACAGCAGGTTCCACATGATCATGCAGAAGCTGGAGGCGGCGGAGGCGATGGGCACGTCGGGCGTGAGGTTGAGGCAGGCAATGCCCAGGAAGGTGAAGGTGTTGAGCTGCAGCCACACGAACAGCCTATGGGGTAGGGGTGTGGGGTGGGCATGCGAGGAGGTCAAAGGTATAAGCGCAAGCGGCCGTAGTAAAATATGGTGCCATGCTCCCTACTGTGGTCTCGGCTAGGGGGAAGTGCGACTCGGACTCTGGCCACCAGCTTAAATAAGGGGTGGTCGGTCCTTGTGGTTCATAGTACCCTACACCCTGCACGGCCTGGCCCAACTCACCAGTACCAGCACATCTTGGGCCCGTCCCACTCGAACTGCACCATGCAGTACACAATGGCGAAGTAGATGACCGACTGTACGAACACGAACGGCAGCTCCGAGGCGCCCTGTACGACAGCCATCAGCGCGCCGCGGTACATGCCGGACGAGCGCTCGCGGTAGAAGACGGCGCGGTCCGCTGCCACCACCGGCATCACCTGCACACGTGTCAATGGATGCCGAACAAGGACCTCAGTGCCGTCATTCAGAGATGATGCTGGAGCACGGAAGAACACCATTCATGACATCATGGCCTGCAGAAAGCCACTATCCAGGTGATCAAAGCGTCAGAGCAGCCCTGGGTGGCTTGCAGTGCGGTGTGGTAGGACGGGAAGGAGGGGTAAAAGAGGCAGGGCCGGCAGTAGGGTGTTTCAAAGGCCATGCATCCCTACCGCCCCCCCGGTAGCTGTCCCTCACCATGAGCTTGTTGACCACCGAGATAAATATGCTGCTGCAGTACATGATGCCCATGATGTTCATCACGCCCAGGGGGGTGTCGCTGCGGGGGGCGCAGGCCGGTAGGGCCGAGGACGGGCGAAGGGCAGGGTTTGGGCGGGGACACAGCCAGGACTGTGAACACAGTAGAAACAAGATGCGATCAGCCCAAAAGTCGAGCCTGCAGTGCGCACCGGATGTAAGCGAGACGGGCAAACAAACACATGACGCCCAGACGCTTCCGCCGCTTGCCTTCTGTTTCACATCCCACGCACACCCGGCATGCCTCCCAGGCCCCAGGCCTCACCTCTGCCTGCCCTTGTTCCAGAACATCGACCCCAGCGCCAGCGCCACGCAGATCGAGATGACGATCCGCGCAAAGTTGTAGTTCCGGTTGCGCATCTGCGACACCAGCGCGCGCTGCAGCAGCAGCCGCAGCTGCACCCACATGGGCTGCGCGAACCGCGACAGCGCCGCCCGCGCCTCCTCCTCCTCCTCGTCCTCCTCCCGCTGCCGGTTCTGCGACCGCTCCTCCTCCTCCTCCTGCGTGTCCGTCCGCTGCAGACCGCCAGCCGCCCCCGCCTCCACGTCCGCAGCAGCTGGTCCCGTCTCCGCTGCCGCCGCCGCCTCGGCCATGCCCACCAGGTCCGTGTTGCTGGCGTTACGGCTGTTGGCGGCGCTGCCACCGCTACCGATACCGTTGGAGCGGTTGGCCCGCCGCCCGCCGCGCTTGCGGCCCTTGGCGTTGCCCAGGTCAAAGGCGAGCGCGGCTGCGGCGGTGTGCTCATCGATGAGCTGCTGAGCCTCCCTGCAACAACACGACCGACCCCGAAGGCACCCACAATGCCAGTAAGCCAAAAAAGGATTTGCTACAAAGTCTGCGCAAACCTATGCGTGCTTAAGCGGCGCTGGCAGCGGCAAGGCAGGCATGCTGTACGTAAAACCCTGCTGTGTGTATTAGCCCACCTGGCTGGCTCGCTGGCCGCCCACACCTCGGCGAAGTCCACCCCCATCTCCTTCTCCGCCGCGGGGCTGGTCACCTCCAGCATCCAGTTGGCGGGGTTCAGGTGCGGCTCGTACCTGCGTGCAACACCAGCAGTGGCAGCAGGATCGCGATAAAGATGTTGACAAAGCGGCTTAGCAGGTGTGCGCGCACGCAAGCGCACGTGTAGAGGCACCCACTCCCCCAAGCCAAGCTCCATCGGTGCTCACGTGCAAGGCAAGCACCTCCCAGATACCGACGCACGAAGTGCTAACCCGTCCAGCGAGCAAACCAAGAAGTGCAATAGGGGATTGCTGCTTGTGTGCAGGACTGCCCAGGCAACCACACCCCAGCGCAAGTTCCAAGCCCTCCCCACCTGGGCACGCCCGGCACGCAGCTGCTGAGGTACGCCACCAGCGCGCCCTGCCGTGCGCCCAGCCTGCCGTAGAAGATGGCTCGGCCGCCGGGCTTGAGCAGCAGCAGCCTGAGGTGAATGTACGCGGAGTACACGGCCGTTACAACGGCTGGGAAACTACCACTGGAGAGACTCAGGAGGTGTGGAGGTGCAAGACGGCCTCATCGTGTCTTGGTAGGACGTCGGAAGGGCACCAGGAACACGGCCCAACGCGCTGCAGCTTACTAATCTGTTGTCTTTTAGCCATTGCCAGGATTTGGCACTCACTCGTCGAATCCGTCCATGATCTCCCTGTTGGGCTGGTGGATGGTGCACACCACGGTGCGGCCGGTGGCCATGGTGTTGCGCACGGCGCGCATCACCATGCCGGCGGCGCGGGCGTCCAGGCCTGGACGGACACAGAGGTGCGGGGCGGGAGACAGAGTATGTCGTTAGGCTGCTGAAGGTAAGGGTCGTTCCAATGGACAGCTGATCGTACTTTAACAAACCGTGCAACGCTAGTGTCCCCGCTACCCCGCTCATGCGCTCTCCACCACGTGTGGGCTAGCTCGGGACATGATCATATGGTTTGTCACCAGCTCCAGCACTTCATGAGTCTACGCCTGCACCAGGGTTGCCGTAACCCACGTCCGATTTCCCAACGCACATGAAACGTGCCCCCTCCCCCTCACCGCTGGTGGGCTCGTCCATGAACACGACGGAGGGGTTGGACACCAGCTCCACGGCGATGGTCAGCCGCTTTCGCGCCTCCGTGCTTAGCCCTCCCGACGCGGGTTCGAAGCCCACCGGCCGCAGCGCCAGCGGCCCCAGCTCCACCACCTCCATCATGTCGCGCACGAAGGCGCGCACGGCGGCGGGGCTGGCCAGCTGCGAGCTCTCCACACGCAGGCGGGCCGAGAACAGCAGCGCCTCCTCCACCGTGGCGTAGGGGTTGTGCACGTCCAGCTGCTCCACGTAGCCTGCGTTGTGGGTTGTGGATGGAGGGTGCGTGGGTTGAGGAGGGCATCACAGGGAGCTTCAGTGTGGCGCAGGGGTTGTGCATGCCCAGGTACACCTCGTGGCCTGTGCGCATGGTTTGTGTCCAGCTTGGCCTGGACCCACCCATGAGCCGCGCGAAGGTGGACATCCTCTTGGGCTGACCGTTGACCAGCTGCAGCCCCTCCGCCCGCCCGCCCGTCTTGCGGCCCGCCAGCACGTCCATCAGCGTGGTCTTGCCCGCGCCGGATGCACCCATCAGGCTGCAGGGGGGTGCAAGGATGCGACATAGCTTAAACTACACGTTGACTTTTGGCATTTGTAAAATCCTGGGCTAGCGTTGCTGAAAAGCGTTAGAGCCATGCGATTCTGGTGTAGACAGGCGCGCACAGGGCGGGTTAGCCCGAGGCCCTCAACTCAGCCACAAGCGGCCTCACCAGGTGAGGGTGCCGGGGCGGAAGACGCCGCTCACGTCGCGCAGGAGCCGCAGCTCCTTTCCTGTTCGGTTGGGTGCAGTGGGTGCTCATGGTGGGGGTGGAGGATAGAGTGAGGAGGGGGCCTTTGTGGGCAAAGCAGCAGCCCAGTGCATATTGCCATCGCACCCGAACGCAACTTCGGGTGCAATTGCCAAACCAAGGCGCTCACCCAGCATAAGGCATGACGTGCAGGGAGGCCCGCTGCAAACATGCGTTACCCTGCCGTACACCTGCTCCGTACCTTTCTCCGCAGGGTGCGGTACATAGTACGACACGTCCCAGAAGGCCAGCACCACGGGCTGGAACTCCAGCCGCCCCTCCGCCCCGCCCTCGCTGCCCCCTTGAAGCTGCTTCTGTTGCTGCTGCTCCTGCACGCCATGCATGTGCAGCACCACCTCGCCGCCGCTGTCCGCCGCCGGTGCCTTCGCCTCCACTACCGCCTCCGCCACGGCCTGCTTGCTCCCGTCGTACTTGAGCTCGTCGCCGTACGCGTGGCCGTTACCGTTGGCGTTACCGTTGGCGTGCAGGGCGTGGCGCGAGGGCTCGGCGGTGGGCGGCGCGTCGGTGTCTGGCACGTGGCCGTGCCCCTCGTCATCCAGGTGGTCGGGGCCGTGGCGCGGGCCGCGCAGCGCTGTACGGCAGGTGAGAGTTACACAGTGCACAGTACAGCGCGGCGTGTCGGTCAAGGCGTCCATGCATTGTGCGGCTGCAGACGAGCAGGTATGTATGTGCACAAGGGTGCGCACGCGGGGGCCCCAGTGCTGCAGCAAGCTAACCAGTAGCAAGTGATGTTGGTACGGCATTACTCACGTCCGAGGTACGACAGCGCCACCACCTGCACGCCGTACATGAGCAGCGCGCTGCCCGCCATGTATCCGATGTTGGCCCACACCCACTTGAGGTCGGGGTACAGGCCGCGCGCCTCCAAGGCGGTCTGCATGGCATAGACACAAGGCGGCAAGGCACAAGTGCAGTGCAGCACAGGGACGCACCCGGATCGGCAGAAGGTGCACCAGGTTTGGGCGAGGAGCAGCACTAGGTGACCCGCTCAAGCTGCTTGCGGCATAAGAGCCAGGCTACGCCAAGCCTTGCGCACCAACAGGCCCCCAACCAACCGTTCATCATGCGAACCCAAGGGCCAATTCAATAACGCCCCGGCTTCCTCTCTGGTAGTCATATATGCCGCACACCGGAAAGGATGAGTCCCGCCTTTTCTCCCTCCCACCTTGCCCAGGTCGCCCCAGTCCGACGACGTGAGCTCCACGGCGGTCATGGCGCGCAGTGTCCAGCTGAAGGGCGTGGCCCAGTACACCCAGATCCACCAGCCGGGGATGGAGGCTGTACGGCAGGAGGGTACGGCGTTGCAGATCAGCTTTTCTTGCGGTACTTGAGAAGTGTACGTTGCATTGCCAATCATGGAGCGGCAACATGGCAGTTGCACGGACGGCGGACAACGGACCGCAGGGGGGAGTTGGTACTGGACGACGGATGTGACAACAGGTATGGAGGGTAATGTTGGATACAACACAATGAACAAGAGGCACTTACGTCTGGCGATGGGGAAGCCGGAGGCCAGTGTGTTGAGCATCAGCATCACAGCGCCCAGGCCCTGCGTGGGTTAGGGAGCACGCAGGCTTGAGTTACGGTAGACTGGAACGTGCTGGTGCAAGCGGCAAGGCTATCAAGCCCTTCGTGCGCCTGATGGACATGCATCTCCAGCTACAGTGCAGGTGGCACCGCAACATCAGGGGCGTCATAAACCCGTCTGGGACCAGCACGCACCTGCGTCAGCACTGGGTTGCGCGTGACCGCCCCGATGACTGTGAAGAGCGACATGGAGAACATGCCCAGCAGCACCATGCACAGCAGCTGCAGGAAGAACCTGTTGCGAGCATGGGGCCACAGGAACGGCAACGGCACCAGCAACATTAACGCCACGTTCATGACCCACGCAATCATTTCAGGCTCACGCACGCAGAGCCGGCCCCCTGGGTTGTCATTGGCCGCCGTTACCCCCAGCCGGTAGCGCTGCCAGCCCAGCACTCACCTTCCTGCATCCGCCACGAAGCCCATGGACCAGTACACCATGATGAGGTACAGCGAGCACAGGGTGACCACCTCAGGCAGCCGCACAGTCAGCACGGCGGCGCCCCAGGCTGCGGGCGGGCGGGCACGTGAATGACACGTGGCAAGTCAGCACACGGAGGCGGGTCACAGCTGTCCGGCAGGGTCGTCCGCCGTTGTAGACCATGGTGCGCTGACCGACGGGCACGCACGGCACGCATGTCTCTTCTACAGCCGCCTAATCGTGCTGGTGTCATTGCAGACGCACCTGCGGGCTTGTAGAAGCGGTGGTCGCGCTGCTTGAAGAACACGGCCAGGCGGGAGCAGTAGGTGGGGCCGAAGTTGAAGCCGGTGCCCATGAACACCGTCATGATGGTGTAGAAGCACTGCACGGTGAGGGACGGGGTTTGGGGGGGTTAGTTGTGGGAGCGAGGCATGCAACGGAGCATGAGGGCAGGAGGTAACAACAGCACGCTAGCGGCGTGCAGGTGTGCTGCCTTGTGGAAGACGCCCTTGGCAACCAGCCTCTGCGTAATGCCGTACACCTTGCCGTACCGTGCTGATGTACAGGTTGGCGTCGTCCAGGGAGCGTTTGCCCGTGTTGACCAGCGTGGTGGACACCAGGAAGGCGGAGAATACAATCTGGGGGTCGGGTTGGGTTTGGGGATGGCGTGCGTGTCGCCAGAGGGCAGCAGGGACCAGCATGCACGGGTGCACTGAAACCACCGGCAGCGTCACTGCGGCGCGCAACCACCAGGTACACACCGTGCTACACCAGGGGCGAGCGCCCCTCCCCTGTGCTGCACGCAGGAATACAGCGGCACGCAGCTGCTCCAGCGTGTTCCCATAATGAAGTGGGTGCCCAGCTGCCCACCCACCTGCACCACGCCTGCTATGAAGAAGGGCAGCTGCCGTCCGAACATGACCGCCTCCCGCCGCAGGCACACCAGGTACTGCGACAGGAAGGACAGCGCGTAGCGCTCCCTGGGGGAAGGCGAGAGGGGGAAGTTGAGGTGCCGTGGTGCACATAACGTGCCATGTACCCTCAACTGTGTCCAACCAAACGTTCGAGGCGCCTACAGCCGTTTTTGCTCCCTAGAAGCCTGAGCATCCCAACCAGACCGCCGCTGGCCAAGCCCAACATCAGCACAACCCCACAATCTGCCCCACAACCACCCACGCAACTGCCCCACTTGTGCACACAGCAGGCCATGCAGCGCTCCACGCCCCACCAGCAACCCACGAGCCTGCCGCTCCTCCATCCCATTCCCCGCTCCCCGCCCTGCCCCACCTGTGCAGCACCAGCTCCTGCAGCGGGTGAGAGTACGGCGGCGCCGCCTGCAGCTCCAGCACACGCCGGCCCGCGGGGCTGGCGTCCCACGCCTCCTTCATGCGCCGCGGGGAGATCCACGCCCGGCCCTCCCAAGCAGCGGGAGGTCCGCCGTTTAAATCCGCGTGCACGCGGAACTTGAGCTGGTCGGCGGGGGTGGCGGTCACCTCCTGCGCGAAGTCGGCGGCGGTCTGCCCCGGCTGCGGCACCAGGCTGAGCGAGGCGAAGAAGGGCATCAGGTCCTCCCGGGGGCCGAAGAACGCGATGCGGCCGTGCGACACGATCATTACGTCATCGAAGCAGTCGTACACCTCGGGGGAGGGCTGTAGCAGCGTGGCCATGGCGGTGGCCTGCGAGTACGGCACGCGGCGGGCGGGGCACGGGTTTAGGCTGCACCGTACAGCAGAAGATCAACAGCAGCTGCGGGCCATCCTCGGCCTCAGCGGCGGCAAGAGCGCAACGGTACGTATGCGTGTATGCATGACAAAGCAGCCGGCCAGCATCAGGCCTAGCACGACATTACCGCTATTCCCTAGCCCCATGCCGGTTCCCATCCGCCCGCTCACGTTCATGAGGTGGCAAACGTTGCGCAGGGCGCGGGTGATGGCCAGGGCCGAGGCGGCGTCCAGGCCGTTGGTGATCTCGTCCTGCGAAGTGGGGGTATGGTGCGGGGCAGGATTAGTTGGGTGTGGGGCGGCCGAAGATGGAAGGGCTTGGCGATGGGGTGAGGGTGAGAAGTGGGAAATCGCAAAAAGGGTAAGCGGCGGGAGCAGACGGCCCGCGAGGTGACGCGAGTGCGGGGCTGCGCGGGGGCCAGGCGAGGTGGCAGGTGCAGCATGCTAACGGTCCCTAGGCACCGAGCCGCGCTTGGGAATACAACCCAGCCTTAGGCAGCCGTTTCACACTGCATCCGGGGCACACGTGCCAGTCCAGGGGAGGGGCCCCAACACTCACCAGCATCATGACCTGTGACAGGCCCACCACCATCTCGCCTGTGGAGGGGCAGCAGGGCACACAGCGCATGGTACCGGTAAACTGGGCCATTGCAGCGTTGTACGCTACTGGCATGCGAATGACACAACAACCTCAGCCCCTCTGCACACCGCCCTGCGCCACAGCTCCTGCACCTGGCCCCCGTTGCACCCTCGGGCAGACTACTATCCCCCCTGCCCCCTACAGCGCACAGCCCCCACGCTTCCATGCAAGGTCAGCTCTGGTCCCCTGCAAAACCAACGCACGCCCACGCCCAACCTGTCCCTGCCCCGCGAATGACGGCATGGAGCGCCTAAGGACGCCCCTGTGCGCCCACCCGGCGTTTCCGGAACCCGCATGGCGACAGCGCCTGGGGACGACCCACCGCACGTGACGCGGCGCTTCTGCCCCCCGCTGATGCCCTTGAGCATCTCGCTGCCCACCGCCGTGTCCATCACGTGGTCGATGGCCAGCATGCGGGACACCAGCTGCACGTGTATTAAGGGCGACACAGGGTATGTGGGTAAGCACGGTCACGCATGGATGTAACGCAGCCGCCATCAGACTGCTGACGGCCCACATGTGTGGGTCCTGCACGCCGTGTGTGTTACTGTAAGCTGCTAACCCACCTGCACCATGAGCTGTGGCGCGTTGGCTGTGGTCATCATAGCCATCAGGCGGTCCAGGTCGGGGTCAGCCTGGTCAGCCCGGATGCCGGCAGCCGCCTCGCGCTCACGCAGCACCTGGTACATGCCTGGGGGACAGCAGGAGGAAGGTGCTGACTGCTGATCCGTTTTTTCCCATTTGCTGCTAAACTCCAGGTGGTGTGATCACACGGTGCGGAGATGTGGTGTGCGGTGGGACCGTGGGCAGTGGCCCACTGCCCCGGTGCCCGTGAGTGTTACAGGCGAGGTGCTGCGCCGTTTCCTTTCTGCTTGGGCAACTTGAGACTGTGGCCAGTGTGCCGGTACGCGGTACCCGTGCACTCCGTCGTGGGCAACCAGGTAAGCAAGTTTGGTGCCAAGGCCAGTTATTGCAGCATATTGTTGGACCATAGACAGCATGGGCCGTCACGGCAACTCACGCTTTGCTATGCTGGGCCCCATGCACTCCGCCGCGAAGGTGAGCGTCTCCCCCACCGTCAGCTCCGCCAGGTGGCTCTCCGTCTGACCCACGTACGTGGCGGCACGTGCCACCTCAAACTCCCCGCCGTACATGTCCATGCCGTTGTAATGCACGCTGCCGTACATGCGGAGCCCGTGGCGGGCGGCGCCGCTGCCGTCCTTGGTGGACGGCGGGCGCGAGCGGTGGGCGGGGGGCGGCAGCAGCTGGCCTACCAGTGCCTTGAGCAGGGTGGTGCGGCCGGCGCCCGGGGGCCCCAGCAGCAGCACCATGCGCCCGGGCCGCAGCACGCCGCTGCCGGCGTCTAGGATGCGGTGGTAGCGGGGGCCGCGGGCGGTCCCGGGCCCGGGGGGCGGCACGGACTTGGCCTGGGGTGCGGGGACGTGGGTTGTGGCGGTGTGAGGGGTGTGAGGGTGTGGGGAAAGAAAGAGGTCACTGAAGCGGCGGCACAGGGTGGTGGGTGCGCGTGTGGCAGCGTGGGGGTGCACAGTGCCGAGGACAGCGGGACAGCACAGGGTTTAGGGCTGCAGGTGGCTGGGCGGTGCGCACAGGGTAGGGGTGCCGCTGGGCCTGTGCTGCGGCTGCATACCCACCTCCACCACCAGGTTGTTCCATCGGATCTCGACCCCAGGCACCGAAAGACCAACCCTGCAGACAGGAATACGCAGTGTGCAGGGTGTGCCGGAAGTGTAAGGCTGTCAGGTAATCACGCTGCGTGTGTAGGCACCCGCTTGGGCCGTGCAGCGCGCCGGCAGAGCAGCTGAGCAGCCAGCAGTGCAGGCGACAGCGTGCGGTGTGCGTTGCACAGCAGTGTACAGCGTGGGGGTGCGCCTTCGCCCGCTTTTGGCTTCTCCTATTACTTGTGCACTACCTTGAGAGGCGGTTCGCTATCTTTTGGTATAACTTCAGCTGGTCCCGCTCTCCATCCGTCACAGCCTCCACCACCACGTGTACGACCCCGGCCGGCTGGCCTTTGGGGTCGTCCACCGCTCCCTGTTGACACGCATATTGCAGCCATTACATTTTGCAAGCAATTAACGATGTCACATTGGCATTTGAGCTCTTGGCAAGAGGCCGGTGGGGTAAAGCAGCGTCCAAGGAAACTAGCGCGCGAAGGAACGACGAACGCTTTGGTCTCACCATGCCAAGGAAACTTCTGTAGGAGCTACGATTTAAACTAGTGTTGCATGTCCACGCTGGGCGATGTGGGGTGTGGGCGTGCTCGTAATACGGATGGGGCGTTCAACCGTCCTGCATTGTCTAGCAGGAAAGCATTGCGGCAAAGAGTGGTCTTGCAAATAAACCGTTATAGTGGTGGACGGTGGTGTTGAGCCAGTGCTTTATGCCCAATCCGGGGTGACCACCGCCAGTCCGGGGATTACTTGCCATACTCCTGGCAATAAAGCGGCATCACCTGACCTCGTAAGACTGTCAACCCAGAGGGCAAGAGTTCATGATAACATACCAACATTGTATGCAGTCCTCTGGTTTCATACTGCCGAATCGCCAACCAGGGGATGGCGTGAGCGATTGCCTTCTAAGTGGGGTTGTGGGGGAGTAATATGTACACAGATGATAGCAGTAGCTCTCGATAATGTCGTGATGCGCTCGTGTGTCCTGGTGGACGTCTGCATCAGGGGGACTCCCCTGGCCTGCACCTGTTGGTGTCCATCAGGGGACATTCTCCCCTGATGTCCATGAAAGCACTGAGCGCAATCGACATAGAATGTCATGCCCGAGCGCAGTCTGCACACCTGCCTCCCGTGTCCCTTGACCGCGTGGACGTATGAGCTCCCTGGTACACACATAGGTCCCGGGGAGGGGCTCCCCTGCCCAGGTCCCAGGTCCGCCCGTTCCCTCAAGTGCCAGAGCCCCACGCACTGCTGTTCAGCACTCATGCTCAGGGGAGCTCCACGTTGGATCGTGGTCAGAGTCCTGCTCACTCCAGTAGGCCATGACACGCTATTTCGCCGGCTTTTGGCACCCGTTTGGGCGTCCTACCATGATCATAGCATGTGCGCAAATCAGGCGGCATGCAAATCTCTGGGGAGGCTACACAGGGCCATGTGAGGTGATGTGCGAGTGGCGTTGACGCACCAGGATACCGGACAAGCCTTGTCCCCTGCTTGCTCCCAGTCAACCAACGTCCTCTGCTGTTGCGGCAGCCTGCTGCATCTGGATCCCCATAGCCCTCCTCCGTTGGCCGCCCTTAGCAACCTGCAGCGCCGTTGTCACCCTCCCAAACTCCGTGTGTGACCGCGCGCGTTATCGCAACGCCTTCAGCCAGTCCAGCCCCGCACGCCAACAGCTGCAACAGGGGCGCTACCCATACCGCACTCCACAGCGTAAGGAATTTGGGCGTTAGAATTGGCTTAGTCCCGATTCTCCCGGGAATCCGACCCGGGTTCGATTCCTACCTCGGGCGAGATTCCAGTCCTCGTCCGCCTGTGTGGTCTGCCCGGACCCACAGGGAAGGCGTGCCGGTGGCAGGTGCCTGCCAGTGGATGATGAACCGTCGGGCATCAGCTGGTGGATGACTCCCATTCCCCTGTTCAGG
>VFQN01003376.1_pt1 | contig 22991 bp, 29 predicted proteins | sample 3512371 | NCBI WGS metagenome assembly VFQN01 (sample SAMN10412370, study PRJNA504923) | tailings metagenome | isolation source: Replicate 2 from Balatoc abandoned mine | place: Philippines: Itogon, Benguet | collected 2017-08-28
TGCTGCACGCTGCAACGTGCTAGGCGACGCGCTTGCAGAGGCAGAGAGGGACTGTGACGGCTGGGACTCGTTGACATGGCAGGCCATGGCGCAGTACTTGATGGATCATTTCAACAAGCACCAGCTGCTGCCTGGTGTCAATGTGGAGCGACTGAATGCAAAGCTGCAGGGTATGAGGTACAGGCCAAGCACTGCAGCAGCAGGGCATGACCCAGAGCCAAGCAAGCAGCGGCTGCCTTTAGGCCAAGCACTCCAGGAGTTCTTGGACAGATCGAACCAGGGCCCTACGTTTGTGTGCTCGTGCTGCCATGAACTGTGCTTTCCATACCAGCTGTCGCCTCTGCAGCTGTCTACGTTCCAGCAGCCACACCTCTTGCGGTTTAGAAGGGTGGACGGCGCATACGTAGACACACATTGCCAACTGGCTTCGTCGTCGTACTGCTTAGGACACGGTGAAGCGTGCGATGTGTTGGATGCATTGGATGAGGACGAACTGGCGGAGCGGGCTATGTACCATGAGCTGGAATGTGGAGACGACAGGGATGGTGAGGCCAGTGACGCCCCAGAAGCCGATCTGCCAGCTGAGCGCAAATGGGCCGGCGAAAGCTTGACGGACACCTTCATTCCAAGCTCAAGCGATGGGGAATGGGCGTTCTGCAACACGTGCAAGTCACACCTGCAGCGCGGAAAGGTCCCTCCCCGTGCAGAATTCAACAACATGGGATGGCGGCTGCCAGTGTTGCCACCAGAGCTGACAGCACTGAACCGTGTGGAGGAGATGCTGGTCGCCAAGCGTGTGCCCCTTGCCACGGTCCGCGCATTGCCCAATGGCGGGCAGGCAAGCTTGCGTGGAGCAGTCGTAAATGTGCCCAACACACACTCCGGGATTAGCAGCCTCATACCTCGTAGCTATGATGACAACGTGCACTTTGTAGTAGATTTCAAGAGACGGGCGTCGTACAAGACCTCCATCGCTTCGCAAGTGGTCGCTGCACACAAGGTCTTGAACGCAGCGCACTACCTGAAGAACAACGGAGACCTATACCGCGACATAGGGATTGACACGTCATGGCTAGCGGACAAGCATGGGACTGATGTGCTCACAGATGATGCTGACGGCATTGACGGACAGACTGAGGCAAGCGCAACTGGTGGCCAGAGGAATGAGTGCACGGAAGCAGGCGGTGCGGTAGCAGGTGCTGCAACCCTTACAACAGCACCTGCACCACCCGGTGCACCACCACGTCATGAAGACACAGTGGACAGTGACGCAGCAGTACATGATAGTGCCTCTGAGGTAGAAGACAACGCGAATAGTGAACACTCCAGCTGCGGGTGGGAAGAAGAGGACCCAGAGGCATTGCTGCCCCTGAAGGAAGCAGATGGCATGTACCAGGAGGATGTGGACGTATTGGTGAACGAAAACCGAGGGCCAGCCGTCACCTATAACGACTTTGTGCGGCACGCACTTGCGCCTGGAGAAGGTCAGCATCCCGACAGCTGGTTTGGCGAGCCTCACTACGAGGAGGAGGCCTTCCCCACCATCTTTGGCGCTTTGCCCAGGCTCAGCAACGCACAGCGCCTGGTGAAGGTCTCCCTTGCCACGACAGCGCAGCACGAGTTATTGCACAAGGACCCGCGCTGCCGCTCACATGTCACAAACATTTTTACCAAATACAAAATGCTGCAGATCTGGAATGTTGCCCAAGGGATCAACATCCGCCTACGGCAAGCGCGGAACGATGACCGACTGCGCGCAGGCGTCCTAGCGCGCCAGGCAGCGCGAGACGACATTGTGGATACCAACATCGCGCACCGCGTGTTTAGGAACATTCGTACCTCGCCCGATTACCGCAAGGAGTGCCGCCAACACGCCATGGCGATGGTCCGACAGTTGGGCCCGCCCACGTGGTTCTTCACGCTGACCGCTCGCGACCTGCGCTGGCCGGATTTATTGCGGCACCTGAAGAAGGTGCGAGGCGACCCCGACGGAGACACCATCACAGACGAACAACTGCTGGCGCTGCCCAAAGAGGAGCGCATGCGGCTCACACGTGAGGACCCAGTCACGTGCACACGTGTGCAAGCCAACAAAACCGACGCTTTCCTGCGCATCCTACTGCTCAACTGCAGCGACGTCATGGGCAATGTCACCGACTACTTGGCCATGGAGGAGTACCAGGGCCGAGGCGTGGAGCATGACCACGCCACCGCCTGGGATAAAGACGCACCGGTCTACGGCCGCGACCCTGACGAGGCAGTGGTGGCCTACATAGACAAGTACGTCTCCTGCAGCAAGGACCACCTCACGGACGAGTTAGTCAACGCTATGGCCCACTGCCACACCTCCACGTGCTTGAGGAACAACCGCTGCAGGTTCCGTGCACCGTGGGCTCCTATGGACAAGACCACAATCCTGTGCCCGCACACGGTGGGGGAGATTGAGGTGGATGAGTGGCTGCAGCACCGCGCCACCTGGAAGCGTGTCAAGGAGTACCTTTCGTCCCTCCGTCTGAATCTTAACGACCTGCGGTCCTTTGACGAGTTCCTAGCACACCTACAGCTCACTCCCGAAGCATACGTGCATGCCGTGCGCACCAGCATACGGGAACCAACGGTGTTCCTACAGCGGCGCCCCTGCGAGATCCGCATCAACTCCTTCCCAAAGAATGCGGTGCGCGTCTGGAACGCAAACATGGACCTCAAGTTCTGTCTGAACCCATATGCTGCAGTCACGTACATCACGGATTACATCACCAAGGACCAAACAGGCCTCAGCAAGCTGCTGCACGAGATGGCCAAACAGGCCCGTGACCCCGGCACCGGCCTGTACCAGCGCCTACGCCACCTTGGCAACACGTTCATGAACGGCGAGGTCACTTGCATTCGCGAAGCCGTCAACACCATGCTGGGGAACCCCGTCCGGCGGTCCACACGCACCGTTGTGTTCATTCCCACCGGAGAGCAGCCCGCGCGCCTCCTGCGGCCGGCATGGATGCTGCGCCAAATGGACCCCAACGACACGGACGTGTACCAGTCCAACACCTTGGACTACTACGAGAACCGGCCCGACGCACTCAATGGCGAGTGCCTTGCCGATTTTGTCGCATGGTACGAACGGAAAGGTACCCTTCAGTCATATGCAGGTGCACCAGCAGCGGGCCCCACAGAAGGCAGCCGCCAGCAGCAAAACACAGAGCAACAGCAGGAGGGTGCTCAGGCAGCACGACGCACCGAACAGACAGCCAAGCCGACTGCCTCCCTCGACCTGGACAACGACGTGCCCCTGCCCACCACTGTCACAACACCGGACCTGAGTCCTGACGGTCGGCTGCAGCTGCAGCATGCGCTCACCACTGTCCTGCATGCCACCCCAGACCTCGTCAGTGCACCACACGCTATAAAGGCCGCAGCGCTGGCTACCTTCTTCGCCGGGCATGCTGCCACCAGCAACCTCCCAACGGATGACCGCCACCCGGCCCCGCCATCCCCACCTCCACCCTCTGGCCCGCCACCACTGGCAGCGGAGGAGCTGCCAACCCTGGGCCCCAACGGTGGCACCGGCACTGCAACCACACCACCCCAGCAGCAGACCTACGCAGCAGTACGTCACCTCTGCCCCGAAGCACTCCACCTCCTGCTGCATCGCCACGCTGCCGCCCTGGGCTGCCCCGCCGTGTCCATGGACAGCTTCCTCCGGTTCCTGCTAGACCAGAGCGAAGAGCGCGACGTGCACGGCCGCGCCATGGCCCTACTGCGCGTCCTGCAGCCGTTCGGCGCCACAGAACAAGCCTGCATTGCGGCAGTTTGCAAGCGAGCGGGTTACTGGCGCGGTACGGTGAGGGACAGCCCCACAGTGCTGACCAAGTGCCAGCTGGCAAGCATCGAGTACCGCAAGCGCACCAAGGCCAAGGTCCTGCGTTGGGTGAACTACTCCAAGGAGAAGGACCCTGTCAACTGGGCCCGTGAGCAGTGCATGCTGTACTTGCCGTACAGGAACCTCGACGCACTGAAAGCTGCCAACGGTGGCACGTGGCAGGCGTGCTACGAGCGGCACCAGGCCACCATCCAGGCGCGCTCAAAGCAGTACAACCGCATGCACGACGCCGACCTAGCAGCGCCGGCCATTGCAGCTGCGCAGTGTGGTGCTGCAAAGTACCTGTACCGCCAACTGCTGGACAGCCACCAGATCGCGCACCATGCTGACGAGGCACCGGACCGCGCCGAAGGCCGCGGCGGGCTAGAGAAGTTCCGGGTGAACCAGAGCCAGGGCATTTACAACAAGTACGACATTGATGCCGACATGAAGCGCTACGAGGAGTACCAACGCAGCTTTGGCCGGCCCGCCGCACAGCCCAAGCCCCACAACGCTGACCCCTCAACACCCCCAACGTCCGCCATGCTGCCCGAAGAGGACTACCGCGCCCTGGTTCGCGCCCTCAACCCCGAACAGCGGGCGTACTTTGACGACTTCCTGCACAGCATCCGCACCAACGACAGGACCCTCACCGATTTTGTGTCGGGTGGTGCAGGCGTCGGCAAGTCACACCTGGTGCGTGCCATGGTTCAGGCCGCCCTACGCCACTACACCGCCACCGAGAAGGATGCCCCGCCTGACGCTGTGTTTGTGCTCAAGCTGGCGTTCTCAGGCACAGCCGCGTTCAACATCGAGGGCCATACCATCCACAGTGCACTGCACATCCTGCCCAGCCAGGATCTGGTGCACCGGCCCCTGGATGCGGCCCGGCTGCAGCAGCTGCAGGCGGCACTCAAGTGGGTTAAGCTCATCATCATCGACGAGATCAGCTTCGTGTCTTTTGAGATGTTCCGCCTGGTGCAGCTGCGCTTGCGGGAGATCCTGTTAGGCGCACCCTGCCCGCCTGGCACCACGCCTGCTGCCCCTGCGCCCCCTACCCTGGAGAGCCTCACGGACTTCCCCTTCATGGCCAACCGCCACTTCATTGCGGTGGGAGACTTGTTTCAGCTGGCACCCGTCATGGGCAACTGGGTGTTTCAGCTGCCCGGCCGTATCAAGACACTGGACGATGTCCAGCGCACCAAGCGCAAGGCCCACACCCAGCCAAAGTACGACAGCAACGCCATGGATGCCACACAGGAGAGCGTCCCCGCCGACTCCCACAACCACGCAGCCCCGCACACGGAGGGCCGCCCCACCTACACGCTGCCGCTGGTGCTGGGTGAGGGAGAGAACGCGTGGCGTGTGCATGTGCGCCTCTTTGAGCTGCACCGCGTCATGCGCACCACGCACAAGGACTGGGCGGCCATCCTCAACCGCATGCGGGAGAACAAGCTGACGGACGCAGACGTGGACTTTGTTGTGCAGAACGTGCTGCGCACACCCCCTGAGGACGCATGGGTACCGTGGATTACTGACACGCACGCCAAGCGGGCCGTGTACTGCGAGCGCAGGGAAGCGTCCCTGGACACGCAGGCGGTGACTGCCCAAGCGGTGGACAGCGTGGTGAGCGATACGTGCAGCGCAGCGCACCAGCGCATCCTGGAGCAAGCCAGCAACCGCTCCCAGAGGCACACCGCCGGCCTCGCCAACAAGCTCAGCTTGAAGGTGGGCATGCCCGTGGAGCTGTGCCAGAACGTGTGCGTCCCAGACGGCCTCACCAACGGCGCCGACGGCGTCATAGTGGGCTTTACCCCCGACCCACCCACCGGGTGCGCGCCAGACATAGTGTGGGTCCAGTTCAACGCCGCCCGTGTCGGAAGGCAGCTGCGTGCCCAGCTCCAGCGCCTGGCAGAGCGCTGCCACATGCCCGCTGGCGCTGTCCCCGTGTTCCCCATGGAGAAGAGCTTCTGGCTCAACAGCAATGGCCACTGCGAGGTGTCCCGCCGTCAATTCCCACTCAACCCGGCTTACGCGCGCACCATACACCACGTCCAGGGCCTCAGCCTGGAGGCGGTGGCGGTTGACTCCGGCAAAGCCAACGGAGCCAACAACATGCACGGGATCCCGTACGTTGCAGACAGCCGGGCCACAGGCCCCAACGCCCTGTACCTCACCACCTTCTGCCCCTACGTCCACGTTGACTCGCGTGTCAGCCTTGAGATGGCGCGCCTGCGAGCCACCGCGCGTGTGCAGCACAGCATCCTGCCGTTGCGCTGCTGTGTGCAGCCCGACTCCCTGGTCATAGCGTCACACAACATACACAGCGCCCGCGCGCACATCGCAGACCTCTGTGCAGATTACAACACGAGCAGCGTGCACGTGTACGCTTTGCAGGAGACCATGCTTGGACACGCCCCTCCCCCTGACCTTCACCCCACGCACCCGGTCCTGGCACACGATGGCACCTGGCTCCCACACCCGCCGGACCTGCCCATTGCGTTCACTTGCATCAATAACCCGTACACCACCGCACAGGCCGTGCCAGCGTGCCGCGGATCAGCGCTGTACTACCGCACCACGCCACCGGCCGATGTACAGCCGCCTCCCAACACTGCAGCGCCTGCCGAGCGTGCACCGCCACCCCCACAAGCCGGGCCGCCTCGGTTACCTGCACAAGCCCCACGCCTCAGCTTCCTGCCCCGCCCTTCTCAGCAAGCCACCCCGAATGCACCGTACACATGGAACAACGGCCAGGTAGAAGTGACCGCCCACACTGTCCCGACGTCCAGCCTCACAGGCCGGGCAGCCTGGGCAGCCCACCCGCCCCTGCTGGTTGCTTCCGTGTACCGCTCCCCAAACCCGCGAACCCTGGACATCCTGGCCCAACGGCTGCAGGACATGCTCGCGCAGTACCCCCCAGACACGCCCGCCATTCTCATCGGAGACTTCAATGTGCACGGTGAGGACAGCAGCGACGCGCAGGTGCGGCGCTTGACTGCCGCTCTCCACGCCTTACGGTTCGTCGCCATCCTGCCCCGAAACCCACACACCGGCGCCACACAGCCCACCCACCGCGGAGGCCACACCCTGGATTTCGCGTTTGTGCGCCTACCGCCCGGCATGTCTTGCCGCGTCATGGTCGGCGCCACCTACTACTCCGACCACAGCCCCATCTATGCCATCCTGGATGCGCCCTCCAACACCCCTCCCCCGCCCCCAAACACCTCGTCCCTGCACATCGTTCCGAACGCTGACCTGCCGTACAGGGCAGCTACCCAACCGCCTCAAGTTTACACCGCTGCCGGTTTCCAGCCGGTCCATCTGCGCCCCAAAAAGCGCGCCGCGGGCGACGACAAAGCCAACGGCCTGCTCCAGCCGCTCTCCACCACGAAGCGACGCAAGGCCGTAGCCCTCGTGCCAAAGCCCACGCCGCTGCCCCACACGCCTGGCGACTCTGCGGCACTCGGGCCCGGCACCCCGGTGCCTCCCGTCCCCGCTCATACAGACGGCCCCGGTTCCGCTGCCCATGCTGCAGGCAGCGCCAAACGGGTCCAGCCGCGCCGCCACTGTAAGGCCCAGCTACAGCCGCTGCAGCAGGTGGAGCCACGCGACAGAGCACCCGACCACAACGACGATCCAAGCGGCAGTGACGATGATGACACCGACTCTGGGTCGGTGGACCCCGACCTGCCATGCCAAGTGTGCTGGGCCACAGAGCCGTGGGACACCATGATCTTGTGCGACGGCTGCGACCGTGCGTGGCATTTTGCGTGCGCAACGCCACCACTCACTGCAGCACCGCCGGATGGTGTGCCTTGGTTCTGCCACCATTGCAACCACGCCCTCGCATGCCTGCCCCCAACATGCCAGACCGCCCCCAGCCCCCCACCTCCGCAGAACCCATCACCAGCCGGACCCCCCGCCGTCACCAGCACTGCAGCCCCGCTGGACCCACCCTGTGCCACCTTGCCCACCTTGCCCACCCAACCCACCCACCGAAACGCTGTGCGAGTGCCTGGGGATGCAGCACGGGCCACAAACACAACCGCTGCCACACCCACCCCCGACCCGGCTCCAGTCGTGCAGCAGGACGCCTTGCCACCGCTGGTTGGCATCATACCACTCCCCGCGCCACTGGGCCCATGCACCACCGCCCAACCTTTCCAGGACATGCCAACCCCATGGCGCTCATATGTGGCTGGCGCTGCTGCGTGGGCCAACGCACAGCAGGGCCCCGCTGCGAACGTCCTGTGCCCCTCGTGGCAAAATCACGCCGCCCAGCTGCGCCGAATCGCGTGCCTTCCGCTCGCCGAGGTCCGGGCCAATTGCACCCCCGGCGCACCTGTGTCTGGCACGTTCATGTCCTGGGCCGCCAACCTCCTCAACTACGAGCTGTGGAGCCGCGCGCCACACGACACCGACACCATCATGCTCACCAATGACTACACCCAAGCAGTCTTCAACCTGGACCGGCCGTGGCGGCTGTCGGACGCCGACCCGACCCAGCCCCTGCCCCAGTACCAGGCAGATTTCTTACGCCGCCGCAACGGCCTCAGTTGGCGGCCCACAGCGCTCTCACACCCCAATTTTGGCCACCTACCACAGCAACTCACGGCGTACAAGACGGTCATCATGCCTGTGCACCTCTTCCCCTCGCCTTCTACCCCTGCTGCCGCGCGCCACTGGTGCTGCGTGGCCGTCACCCCCGGGCAGGGACGCATCGATGTGTACGACAGCATCAGTGGATACGGGCTGCAACGCAACCTCTACCACTTCATCGGCGCCCGGCTGCAGCAGCTCTTCACGTGGCTCTTTGAACGCCAGGACACACCACCGCCCGGCCCACCTCCACACGCCTGGGTCCTCCACCGCCACACAGACGTGCCACAACAGCGCCTCGCAAACTGCGGGGTGTTCACCCTGCTCTTTGCCCGCACCCTTGCGTTCACTCACCAGGACCGCGTGTTTCCTTTCAGGGAAGAAGACATGGACGTCGCCCGCCGCTTGCTCCTGGCAGAAGTCGCCAGCGGTCGGCTCCTATGGCAGCCGCCTGCCGCCCACACCGCAGCGCCACGTGGTGCCCCTTCGCCCTAATGCCGTCGCCACTCAACGCTCCGCTGTACTACAGCACATCCAATATCGGCTTCCATACTTCCGGTCGGCCTACGCTGCGTAACAGCCCGTAGCAGCCCGTGAAGCAGCCCGTAGCAGCCCGTCAAGAGAGGCATTCCCCAAGGCGATCTGTCCGTTGGCAATTGTACATGTTCTTTTTAACACAATTCTATATACACCTGTAGATTGTATATGCCGTCGCTCAACCTCTGTACCCCCATCGGTCGACCGAGTATTATGCCAACCTCGTCGTTCAGCCTCGTGTCCCAAACTACAGCGCCCGCCTGCCACCTTCATACATGCCCTCCACAACGTACATAGCAGCACATACTTGGCTTGCGATTAGGCTCGCCCGACCCGACTCGGCTATGCCTGCCCGTCCAGCACGGAACCTGTGCGCCCGTCCGCCTTCACCCTCCGGGCTTCCAACAGGCATGCCAGACCTACAACTTCCATCCTGCATCTTCGCGCCCACGCATGGGCCACAGACTTGCGCGGGGAGAAACACCGCCCGACGACCCGTTCCTGCGGTCCGGCCTGCTCCGCTACCGCTGCCTCGCACCACTCACCGTCGCAACCTCTACAGTTCTAGGCTGCAGGCTTCCAGTCGTGGCCCGTCGGATTTTCCAAGCACATACACCGGTCGGCCTCCAGCGCTGCAGGCCACCCGGCACGGCTCGGCCCAACCACGGCCCACGCCGAGCCCCTCGGACGGCACCACGGGAGCACCTTGGACTGTCCGCACGCCCCTATATAGCTCCTGTCACCTCGCTGCACCCCTTACCTGCCATCCCTTTGCCTTTGCCCCTGCACCCTACCGCAGCCTATCTGAACCCCGCCCCTGCCTGCCCACCTTCTCGGCCGTCCGCACGATGGCCACCCTCGCCGGCTTGAGGATGAAGAGGCCCCTGTCCTCCTCTCTTCCAGAGCCCACCAAGTACGTTCCGACACCGCTGCACTGCCCCATGGTCCTTGCTTGCGACCGCCCGAACCCATGCACCCTCCTTCACCCCTCAATCAAATACTGCTGCCCAGCCACGCCTGCCTGCGCCCGTGTCACCCTGCTAACGTCCCGCCCCTTGCCTCCAATTGCCGTGCCCCTGTGCTGCCTTTGCAGGACTGGAAAGCACGCGGATAACAACATGAAGGTCACCAAGTCCAAGTACGACGTCGTCGACGTCGCCGTCACTGGCCTGGGCTCCGGCCAGCCCACCGCCTCTTCCACCGTTGCGCCCACCATCCCTGGCGCCGCGGGCCCTCCGCCCTACCTCCAGGTGTTTGGCTTCATCCGCGGCCAGCCCGACAAGACCATCACCGTCCTGTGCTACAGCAGCAACACCGCCGGCATCCGCAAGCTCTTCCCTATCTGGCCCCGCCTGCTGCAGAACCTCCCTCTCGTGCTGCGCTTCACGACCACGGAGGCGCCCACTGGCTCGCTGCCCACCTTCATCTCGACTGAGGATGTGACGCTCATGGGCCCTATCGCCGATGTCCGTGTAAGTGCTGCTCCGTCCCGGGCGCTCCACACTATCTCAATACCACCTCCACATGCCCTTCACCGACCACGCCAACCCCTCCTCCACTGCATGTGCCCTACAACCGTATTGCCTCCCGCCCCTGTTGCGTGCGCTCAGGCCCACCTGTATGCTCACTTGAGAACCCCTTCGCCGACCACCCGACTGCCCTGCATCACCACCCACCCCTGTCCTCCCTGCCTCACGCCTCCCAACCGCCGGTCAGCCTCTGCCCGCGCCCTGACTCCCTTTGCCCCCGCCTCACTCCCCCCTGCCCACCTCAGGTCCTGGAGGACGAGGCCGTGGACCGCATGCCAACCATTACCTACAACTACCCCACCTTCCCGCGCGCCAACCGCGACACCATCTACACGCGCGGCCTCGCCCTGACGGGGCCCCATATCACCACCCACATGCGCCTGCGGGAGACACCCCAGGCCACGGTGCTGGGCTTTGTGCCGCCGCTGGAGGTGACTGACTCACAGTTCATCTGCCCCGTCATCGTCGTCAACCAGAAGGATCAGCAGCTGCTCAAGGTTGGTGCCCTTGGACACCTGCAGCGTCCTGCTCCTGTTGGTGCACCCGCCTCCCCGCCTCCCCGCCTACCCCACCCTTTGGCGCCCTGCCGCACCATCCTTGCACATACTCATCCCACCGCTTCCGCCTCCCTGTCGGCCCCTGCCTGCCTCCACAGCTCAAGATCTGGCGCAACGACCCCTCCACCATGCCCCGCATGATCACCGACATCGTCAAGAACAGGATCGCCCTGCCCTTCTTCGCGGTGCTGCGTCCCGACGGTACGCGCTCAGTGCACCCCGTCTGCACCCCACCTGCCCGCACCACACTTACACCCTGCAAACGTGCTCCTGCACCTGCCGTACTGCTTGCCGGCAACTCCGTTCAGCCACGTACCGCTCGCATGTAGAGGACTTACCCATGTGGGGGCAGGGCTCCATCGCGGGATTCATTGCTTGCACGGACTTCCCCAGGAGGCGAGCCGCGTGAATTCGTGTGCACGTCGACACGGTGCAATGCATGGGGTGCTGAGTTGCCCCCCTGCCCGCCTGCTCCCCCGCCACCCCACAGGCTTCCGGACCCCGGAGGACATCTGCCTGCGCGCCGTGGAGGGCAGCATGCTGTCCCACCCGCCCCCGCACCTGGCCGCCGCGGCCGCACACGTGAGCGCCCTGGTGCAGCAATACCTGGACATCGAGCAGCTGCCCACCCTGCTGCCGGACGTGGTGTACACGCTCAGCTTCAAGCCCTGCGACGACGGCATCACGGTCACTAAGCAGTAAGTGCAGCTCTGCATCCCCGTCCGTGCTCTTGTTCTTGGGGGTTCCGCCAATCGGTAACGCAGCTGCTCTCAAAGTCCCTGCTGATTCGAACATGCTGTTGCTGTCTCGTCCACGTGCACCCTTGCCTACCCTGGCCACCGCCAGCCCCTGGTCCCGCACCCCGGCCAACAGCTTCCCCAATCGCGCCCAACCCTCACCTTCAGGTGCCAGGACCCCAACTGCCTCTGCACCGCCTACGAGACCACCGACGACGGCCAGCACAGCACCTGCCTCAAGTGCGGCGGCCCCACCAAGCCGGAGGCCATCTTCAGCGTGGTCCTGGTGGAGGAGGTCAGCGGCGCGCAGGTGGCGGCGTCCGCCAACGGCAGCGTGCTCAGCAGCGTCATCTTCGCGTTTGGCGAGTACGCCGCCTTCGTGCAGGCCGTGGAGGCCTACAACGACAGCCCGCCGGCCTTCCCCTCCCAGGACCCGGCCGACCTGGCCGCCTTCGCCAACCAGGTAAGCCTACACATCCTCAGAAGGCCACATGCTTGCGTCAACCCCGCTTTGCTACGTGCCAGCCTGACCTCACCGTACACCCGACGACACGCTAACCCACAGACGTTTGTACCTGCCGGCGGCTGTGCCTCACACCACCACCCCATCCTGCCTCGCCACCCCCACCCCTACCCTACACAGGGCGGCGCGCGCCTGCAGGAGGCCATGGCCGGCACCTACCGCGTCGTGGGCCACCTCAACGCCGCGCAGCACGTGAGTCTGCCACGGCCCATCAGCCTGCCTGTCCACACCCCTGTAACCTGACCTGCCCCACCTCCGCTGCCACATTGGTGTGCTGCCAAGTTCAACTCAGTCACCACGTCCGGTCGGCATGCCTGCCCACACACGTGTTACCTGACCTGCCCCACCTCCGCTGCCACATTGGTGTCCTGCCAAAGTGAAGTCAGCCCTTGCCGTACCTCGCCCCTCCCATACTCCCCTCCTCCACCTGCACCCTCATCCACCCTCCCACCCTCCGCCCCCCTGTGCTCGCGCCCGCAGATCGTGATGCTGCGCAACGTGGACCGCGACAACGACCCCGCCGCGCTCGTGGACCTGCGCATCGCCGCGACCTCCGTGGCCATGCAGTAAACTGTGTAAGTTCACCCAAACACATGCACTTGTTTCGCCTGCCCCAACGCTGACCGCCCGCCCGTCCGGTCATTGAAATTCCACCCACTGACTACAAACCTGCCTGTACACACCTTGCGCCCTCCATGCCACCCCCGCTTGCATTCGTGCCAAGCATCACGCCCTGCGCTCGTTGTCACTCCCCTCCCGCCCCCCTCGCCCATTACCACCTCAGACGGCCAAAGCGGCTCAGGTCCGTGTGACGCGCCTGGGGCGTAAACCAGGTCGCCCTCCACAACCAGCATGTTGGCTGCGCCGGGCTGGCAGGCTCATCATAGTCGCGTCATGCGGATATCTGCTGTTGGTGGGGATGGGCGGGCCCCAGACAATTGTGGGTGTTGGCGGCGTATGTGTGCAGCAGTCGCGAGGCTTTGAGGTTGCCAAGGGTAGCGGCATGCAGTTAACGATGCATGTGGTGCGGAGTGTGGTGCCGAGGAAGTGCCGAGGTGGATCACTTCGCAACTTGCGTGGTGCTTGGACCAGGTGACGCTCGTCTTTGGTAATATTTCGTGTGCGCTCGGTTTTGTTCGTTTCCGCTCACTGGTACGCTTTGGGTGCACCCCAACCTGGGTGATCATGCAGTTGCCGTCGTGGACGCTTTGTTTGAGGTGTGCGGCCAACATCACCACTGAGGTCGCCATTGAAGTCGCTATTCGTTCCTTCGGGCCCCAGCCTGCTCTTTGTGGATTCCATACCTGTGCTTTGAGCCGCCATACGTGTGCGATCAACACCTGTGCTATGGGCTCATACTCTGCCATGTCAATGGCACACGCACGCACCGCAATGCGGTTGGTCTAACCTGGGCCATAATTCCACTTGCCTGTACGTGGCCAGTGAAGGGATCGCTCGCGGGTACAGCACGGCGCACTTGACGCGCATGCATCGACTGCGCCACACGGGCGGCCGTGTGCTAGCCAGCATTGGCCGACTGTGTGCTGCGCGTTGGTCTGCTATGCTGTGATTGTGGACTCTAAAAGGTTGGTCGGCAACCTTGTGGTCTCTGGAGTAGCTGGCCTGCTTTCCTCACCTGGACCTCCTGCATTGCCGTGCATGGCGGTGTGGTGCTTCACAGGGCACCTCGCCACTCCTGTAACATTACAGCTCCCGCATGCCCTCACCCAGCCACCTCAGCACCACACATCCGCAGCACCTCGGCCGCCTCCACGCCTCGCGACTGCTACACACATATGCCGCCAACACCCACAACTGTCAGGGGCACGCCCTTGCGACGCAGTCGACTTGTGTGTAGGACGCTGTCTGAAACCGAAATCCTGCCAGCAACTTCAGTTGCTGGTGGCCGCATGCCCGAACGGAAAAGAGCTACCTACATTACTGCAAGTTTGTGCTGTCGTACAAGGTAAATCAACCACTGTGAGGTGCCGGTACCGCTGTGTGGACGACGGCACGGGTAGGGCCAGCTCCCTCACCTCCCTCACCTCGATTGCGCCGTACGGTAGGAAGGCATCATCCGTTACTTATGCTGTTTGGTCTTCTCCAAATCAAGCCAGGTGAAGCCTAGGCTATGCCTATATGGGATATCGAAACCTGTACAACGCTATGGGTGCCGATCATCACGGCAGGCGACATACACCATGCTCCAGGGGTATTCCATGTTCAGCAGAAGGCTACCCAAGCTGTGCAGGAGGGGAGATCCTGCGTGTTCTTTGTTAAGGGTCATACAAAAGGCAGGAGGGCGGCTGCCACCGCATGGCTCACATGGTTCACACGTTTGCTCCGGCGGCTGCGTGTAGTTTACATGTAGGGATGGATGACTTGCGCACTGTCCATAATAGACAGGCCTTACAGGAGCTGCTCCCAAATGCAACAAGGTCTCGTACGTATCCGGGGGTGAAGCCCCGCTGCGTACACTGCACAACACCAACGCACGTCAACTTCTCTACCCAGGGCCCTTGGCTCAGGATCCTTTGTACCTTGCACGACAGCTGCAGCACTAATCCTTACGCTTCCACAACAACAAACTATGTCCAAGAGCAAAGGTCAACAGGCATATTCACTTTACGCTTTGGACGTGAGCACCACCACACCAATTTGCAGTAGCAAAGGCTAAATACAACCCAATTATGTGCTCATAGGCCTTGCGCTAAAGTGGAGACCAAGCCACTGCCAACTCACTCGTCAGGGCCACACGTACAGTCCTTCACGCAAAAGGTCACCTCTTGCTTTGTATTATCCAGCAGTTCGTGTTAATTCTGCCAATATTGCGCATGTGCTGCTGTGGGCTAGCATGACGGCTTGTCAATCAGCTGCACGTCGTACTGCCACGTGTTGCCCTGCACGACGACCGTTACGTTGGTGGTCCCGGAGGCGCCCTTGAAGATGCCGGTGCCGCCCACCACCGCGTTCGAAAAGGTTGAGTTCTAGGGATATTGAAGGTGCAACAGGCGGAGTGTGTAAGTGCCAGCGGCGCTGGTTCCCCTCCCGTACACCGACGCTACGCCTCGCACAAGGGGTCTGGACAATGTGGCTTGGACAGGGTACTGCTTTGCGTGCACTGCTCGCGGAACCATGCCGGAAAGCCAGCGAACCTAGCAATGCTCTAGGAACCGGCGGCGTGCCCCCCGAAGACAGCAGGTTCCTCTCATGACTTCACTGAACGTGGCGCAAGGCTGCTCGTATCCACCTGATCCACCCACCAAGAGCATGCATGCGGCAACGCATGGTGGGACACTGAGTACCGGTAGCAGCGTAGCACGTGCCGTGCACAGGGGCCACCAAGGGAACATGGCAGCAGCTGCACACGCTTGCTCAGGGTGCTAAACCACTCACCGCGTGGTCAGGGAAAGGCCCAATGAAGGTGATCGAGCCATGCGGGTCAAACTGCAGAGGCAGCAGCACAGTCCATGGGGGGGGGGGGGGGGGTAAGCCACCAGCCATACACCGGTTAACAGTGCCCGACGACGCCGGGAAGGAGGAGGCTCCGCCATCGCCCGAGCAGGTGCTTCAGCTGCTGTGCAGGGCATCAGGCAGACTGGTGGAGCACGCTGACTTACGTCAAGGGTTGTGGTGCAGTAGCTGTCGGCGCTGTTGGCGGTGACGTTGTACTGGAAGCACTGGCTGAAGGCCATGCCCGCCTGCGGGTGCGTGCGGAGGAAAGGGCAGGGCAGGGCGAGGCCGTGGTTGTCGCGATTATTGCACGAGTACAAGAACACCTGCAAGGGTTGTCGTACGTAGGGCTGCCAGAGAGTCGTGCGCATGCAAGCTACCGTACGCAGTGTGCTGGGCAGTGGCAGGGCTACGCGCGGTATGGTGGTCGTGTCCCTTCCTGAGCTCAGTAGACCAGCACGTGGCCCAGTACCCCAGCTGCCGTGACCCAACATGGCAACATCCCCCGTCGAGCACACACAGCCCGGGTACCCACCAGCTCAGACGAGTTGAAGACGTTGCTTTGGTTGCCGAAGTATATGGGATCTGCACAGCGGCAGGAGCATGACAAATCTCAGCCTGCAAGCGTACATGACTGCTGGCAAGCAGCAGCAAAGGGTGGACTGTCTTGTGCCGTGCACTGCACGGTGCACGCCTGGAGTCCCCTGCAGTGTCCGGTTGAGGCATCACCGGTGGCGAGAAGGGGACGCCCTTGGCAGCCACACGAGTTGACGGAGCGTGTCGTCCCCAGTGCATGCCCTTACTGCATAAAAGTGAAACTAACAACCGAGCAGGATGCTGCTGGCAACCATCATACACTGCTCACCTACGTAGCCGAAGGTCATGCCGTTGAGCACTCCCCAGTTCTGCGGTGCAGGTCACGAGGGCAGCCGCGCTTGTGCGCACACGAGACTCCGCCTTGGAGTACATGCAGCACTGTGCAGCATCTGCAGGGGCCAAGGCTGTAACCTAGTATGCCAGGCCACCATCCGGTTGAGTAACCGAGTGGCGGGGCAGTGTCCTAACTGCTAGGTGTATATGCTCATGTCCCCTCAGCTCGCACTACCGGTATTCAAACCCTTTTGAGCTTTCTGACATGCCCTGCAGCACACTGAGCCACGCACTGAGCGACACACTGAGCCACGCCCTCACCACATCGCCGGAGTCGGTTATGGCGAAGCTTGGCACCGCGAGGCCGCGCCGCAGGAACACCTCTGTGACGCGGATGGGCCCGCCGCTGCACAGCTGCTGGGGAGGAGCAGCCAGCGCACTCGCCGCGAAGCCGCACGCCGCGATAGCCAGCAGCGCCAGTGAAGCACTGCGCTGCATCTTGTCTGGGCTAAGGTAAGAATTGGATGAAAAGTGTCGGGCTGGAAATAGTATAGCCTTTACGCAAAGCGTTGCGTGGCAGCACGAGCTCGTTACAGTGCCGATAGTGTTATGCGTTGGAGGGGTGTGCAGCCGCGTCCGAGTGAAACCAAGCGCGGCATTATGCTAATGTCCAGGTGTCTACGTAGGCCCAAGCCCAACCTCAGCAGCCTTCGAAGCAGTGCCACTCGCCATCCAACGTGCCAGCACCTGCACGCAGCTCGAGGAGCTATCCTACGTACTGAAGGCAAATCAAACTAGCGAACACTACGCACCGTACCCAGCATGTTGCTCACGTCCAGAAGTCAGCGCCAGGTCTTGGCCTAGATGAAAAAGTGAATCCCATATTAGACGGAAGCCAATTCATAAGGGGCAACCAAGTGACCCATGGGTCTCGGTCGATGCAAGTGATGCAAGTCAAGCCCGTAAGGATCGCCATTTACACAAAAAGCAGCAAAAGGACCGCATTGAGATGCATACCAAACCTACTTCTGCTTACTTGCTCGTGGTTTAACAGAAGCACATCGGTCTGCACCAGGGGAGCCCCCGCTGGCCCGCACCCACGGCCGTCGCAGCCGCAGCACATGCTCGTCATGCAGATGCGCTGCCCTCACTCCCACTGCCTCTCCCCACTGCCACCGAAGAAGCCGACGTGGACGCAATGTCGACCAGCTGCTGCATGGCTGTCTCCAGCGCGGGCGGCCACCGCGTGTTGTCCTGCACCCAGGCCAGGTCGCGCCACCGCCCGCCCAGCTCCAGTGCCGCCTCCAGCTGCCCCTCCGCCGCCGCCTCCTGCCCCGTGCTCCACAGGATGGCCGCCAGTGTGGTGTGCGCCTCTGCACGGGCGAAAAATAGCACGGCACAGCAAGGGGCCTGGTTAACAGGGGCTTGTTAATACCAGGAAACATGACGGCACAACAGCCAAGCCCAGTTACAAAAGCGGCCGGCAACGACAGTTGCGGCAAGTCTGTACACCAGGACAACAGCACTGTGCGACAGGGGTAGTCGTGCTTTCTGCGTTAGCTGTCTGCGCTGTTCGAGCCTAGGGCAACAGGGTGTCACACTCGAACTGTCAGCGAGTTGTTCTTTGCACACACGTCGAGCGTGCACACACTGACCTGCGTAGTTGGGGTTCTTCCGCAGCACGCCCTTGACGGTGCGGAGGGACCCCTGGACGTCACCAACCTACAGGTTGGGAGCCGGACAGGCCCCACAACATGCCTCAGTGTCAAACCTTAACCCACCTACGGTGTCAGTCCCTAACCGGGCTGTAGCAGGATATCGTCCTTAAGCTCGCCCGTCCTCCGTTTGATCCACAAGCCACATGGTAAGTTGCGTGTGAAGCATTTGCAGCGGTGGGAGTCTCCTAAGCGCTGCACGCACAGCGGTGGAATACCTTAAGCGTGCGCGTGCAGCGCACGTGTCAAAAGACACGTGCCGCCGCGCCCCACGCGTCAGCCACGTGTCAAGCCCAGCGCACCTGGAACTGCAGCTGCCCCGCGCGCAGGCGGTAGCCCGCGATCCCTGGCGCCAGGTCCGCTGCCCTGGAGAAGGCCGAGTACGCTGCATCGTAGTCCGTTAAACGCAGCTGCACGTTGCCCTGGGTTAAGGGGAGCGGGGGAGTATACCGTTCTGAGTGCACGTGTGAGTGTTTCTTCTTGGCATTCAGTTGTAATGGTAGGCAATACATGCGGGGAGGTGTTGAGTCTAGTCCCAAAAACTTGCCCCTTGCAAGTGCCGTGCGGTAAAGTAAGCTCACGCGCCGACTCGTGCGTGCACTCCATGCCCTCCAGTGCCTGCTGTACCGATCTATTTCAATGTGAAGTGCCTGCTTTGCATCACCGCACCTTGTTGAACCAGGCTGCAAACTCCTTGGCGTCGCGCTCAATGGCGCTGTCGCAGTCCGCCAGGGCCTCGCGCCACCTGCGGCACAGGGGACATCATAAGCGTGTATTACTTGCCGGGTCAGCGGCAACGGCGAGCACTAGCTGCAACAACGGCAACCGGCGCCCTGCGCCTGTGAGTGCAGAAGCGCAGCAGCAGCGGCGGCACCCCAGATCCAATTGCAGCGCAGCCGCTGACGGCAGCTGGTCCTAGGTCCAGCAAATGGTACGGCAGTAACACGGGCAGCAGCTGGCGGTGCCTAGCGGTGGGGAGATGCATGGCTAGGACCTTGGCTTTACCGACATTCCTGTTCCTTCCACAAGTTGCATTCCCGGCGGTGCGAGCCTCGCTGCCGTATGCCGCGCAGGCACTCATTCAGTCCCAAAGCTTGCCGCGATGCCTGGCCTCCCCCACCATTTGGCTCAGTACAGCCCAGACTTACCGCTCCTGCGCGTCGCCGCTGCGCCCCTCCGCCGCCGCCTGCATCCCCAGCTCCTCCAGCGCTATGGCGCGGTTCAGATACGGCACGGGGGCGTACGGCGCCAGCTCAACCGCCCGGCTGTAGTCCACGAACGCCTGCTGCGCGCGGCCCTGCGGGGCGCGGTGCCGTACGGTGCCGTTCAGTACGGGTCAGGGGGCGACGTGCTGCGGCAGGTGCAGCGGCAGCAGATCTTGATCCACGGCACACCGTGGACACGCGTGGGGATTGGAGCGGGCTATGCTAGCAGTCCCTGCCGCCGGCATGCCGCACTGCTTTGCTTCCATGCTGATGCATGGAGATAGGTGCGAAGGTACGGGGAGCCCCCTGCTTCAGATCGGGCTGCGAGTGGTCTCCGTCCTCCGTGCGCTTTGCACCCTAGTGGTGCCTGTAGGCCAGGTCTAGGGTGCTGCGTACCTGGCTCATGTGCACGTTCCCCAGGTTGGACCAGATGGAGGCCTGGGTGGGGTTCTCCGAGAGGATGCGCGAGAAGATCTGCGGGCCGGCAAGAAGTGCAGTTTGACAGTGTTCTTACCAGGGTCCATTACCTGTGGTATTGTTTCGCACGTCGAGCAGGAGTGCTCTGCGCCCATGCACAGCGACAGTGATCTACTGATCTTACGTACCAGCTCCGCTTTGGCAAACTCCCCCTGCGTGGCCGCCTGGATGCCTGCGGTACAGGGCGCACACGCTGAGAGGTAAGATGCCGCATGTGTGGTCGGAAGGGAGACATTGTGGCCTGTGATAAAGAAGCATTTGCAGCGCTGCCAACAGTATGTCAGTCTCAAGCTCAGCGGCAAGGCAGGTTGAACCAAAGGGGGTGGACTGTGTCACTCCCCACACGTACGCACCGTTGTCCTCCCCTTCACCGCGTCCTGCCACGAACCGTGCCCCAGCCTCCTGGTGCCGTTCCTTGGACCCCCCTCGTAGTGACCCCATGTGCCCCTCTTACGATCACGCGTGGCCGTCAAGTGCAACATCTCACCCTCTCGCAGCTCAGGGTTCTCGACGTCAGCAAGCCTCACGTTCTCGGCCATCGCCCGTGGGGGTAGAGGTGCCAGCGAGCCGCCGAGCAGAGCGACCGATAGCATAAGAGCATTTGCAGCAGTTGCCAATCGCGTCAAGGCGGGTGGCGTTGGGAGGACTTGCTCGTGCGCCGAGGCCACGACATTGCTCTTCGGGTGTTGTACCGTTGCGACGAAGGAACCCCTTGTGAGGGAGCGCAATCTACATTTATGAACAGTATGAGACAACCACGTTGAAGATTTTACTGGCTGAGGGTTTGCGTTCATTCGGTTCGAGGAGGGCAACGCGGAGGTGCGCATGGTGGCTCAGTACTCGTCGCGGAGCAGTAAGGAGTGCTTATGCGCACAGACAGTATACTATAGCAGCTGTTGTGGAGGCCACCTACAAGTGCGACCGGTCGAGGTGGACGTATCCTCGATTTCCTGTTCGGTTTGTGTGGACGTCGGACGAAGGCACGTGTCAGCACTAGCCCTGACAGCTTCCGTCTGCCCAACCGGAAAGAGCCTCTGACACAATAACTAGAGTTACTGCTATAAGGGTTGACTCCACCACCCCACGCCCTGCCGCGCCGTGTCCTGTTTCTTTGCAGGCCCGCACGACGGGTGGCGTCCGCCAGATGCTGGTATCCGATACGCCCACAGCTCTAATCACTCCCCCGCTTACGAAAGTCGCTTCCAACGAACCATTACAACCAGTTACAGCCCAACGGACATCCATGCACGATGTTGTTAATTTAAGCCACCGGCACAGCACATTGTCAGTCCAGGTCACAACAACAGTTTGGCACGCGCTCGCCCAGGCCTGGGCCCCAGTGAGGCACCTCCCTCTACCAAAGTCAGCTGGAGCACCTTCCTGAGGCCACGCCAGCCTGCTTCACTGTGCCCACAGCTTGCTATCACCTAAACAAGCACCAGGGACACAGCCAGGTCCCAAGGCGTCCAGCCAACCATTCCCCCGCACGCTACTCCATGCCCCCACATGGACAACTGCAGCCCACAGGCTCACATGTGACACACCGTACCCCGGCCCTGCCCAATTTAACCCATCCCTCGTAGTCATAGCTGCGGAGGCGCAGCACACTGGGCCCACCTCCTCTGCCGCAAGAGAAAAACCTTGTGATGCTTCCCATACGCGTGCTGCCATCCGTATCACGTTGAATGCTGCCTCCGCGGCTACCAACCCTGCGCACAACATACGGTATGGCTCACGCGACCCCGACGCCGAGCAGCACCCTGTTCCCGCTCTCCAACCCTTGTAACGTCGTGTCACGCAGACACGTGGCAGTGCCACGTGTCGACGGCCATCACGCCGGCACGCTGTGCACGGGCATGCCCTTCTGGTTGCGCTCGATGATGTCACGTGCCAGCGGCACCTGGCGGCCCAGCACAAGGCTGGACACGGTGCCGCGCCCGCCAGCGCCACGTGCCGTACGCCCCACGCGTCGCACGTACTCGGAGGGGTCGCGCGGGAAGTCGAACAGCACCACATGCTCGCAGTAGTGGCAGTCGATGCCTGGGGCAACGGGACGGAACGCGGAAGCACCAACGGACGCAGTTACGCGGTAGCGTGCCGATCTTTCCAGGCGTTACCTACGGCCCGCACGAGAATGCTTCTGCCGCTGGAAGGAGTCCGCCTGACAACACCGCGGTACCGCTGTTGGTGTTTTGGATAGTTGCAGCAAGTGTGCTCGACTTGACGCACCTCTGGACGTGCGGTCCGTGGCCACCAGCACCAGGGGCACCTCGCCGCCGCCCTGCTGCTGCCCCTCGGAACCCTCCGCCCCCTCCTGCTGCTGCTGCTGCTGCTGCGCCGCCTTGCCCACAGGCGCCAGGAAGGCGGCCATGTTCTCTTGCCGCAGGTTGTCGCGGATAGCCTCGTGGTACGGCAGGACCCTGACGGTACGGCAGTACGGCAACAGTGCGCACGGTGGACACGGTAGCGCGTGTTCGACGTGTGAGACACGGCAAGGCCGACGACTGCGGCACAAGTTACTGCTGGGTACGCGCGTTGTCTTTCGCATAGCGCACAGCAGTAGGTGCACGGGACAGGTAAATACGCCATGCGCACTGTCAAGAGATACCCTCGGATGGCAGATGCGTGTGCAAGGGCACCTACACCGTGGCGGCATCCCGTCCGTACCTGTACTTCTCTTGCTTCGGGTCCTCTCGTTTGAGGAAGTTCTCCACGTCTCTGCAGCCCTCGATCTTGTTGCAGAACACCAGGGTGCGGGCGGCACGGTGGCGGGCGAGGAGCTCCTTCAGGGCCTGGGGCGGGGGAAGCAATGGACAAAGGGCGCAAGGTTGGAGGTTTCCAGCGGGCAGCGCACTCCGTAGACCACGTTGATCGACCACCACCACCACCACCACCACCACCACCACCACCACCACCACCACCACCACCAC
>VFQN01003377.1_pt1 | contig 22986 bp, 19 predicted proteins | sample 3512371 | NCBI WGS metagenome assembly VFQN01 (sample SAMN10412370, study PRJNA504923) | tailings metagenome | isolation source: Replicate 2 from Balatoc abandoned mine | place: Philippines: Itogon, Benguet | collected 2017-08-28
CCCTGCCATGACGTGGTGGAGCATACCCCTGCCATGACGTGGTGGAGCATACCCCTGCCATGACGTGGTGGAGCATACCCTGCCATGACGTGGTGGAGCATACCCCTGCCATGACGTGGTGGAGCATACCCCTGCCATGACGTGGTGGAGCATTCTGCCATGACGTGGTGGAGCATACCCCTGCCATGGCCTACCGATGCCTGCTGCATGGTGCAGCGCCCGGTACGCGCCTTTGCAGCCCCCGGTACTGGCTTTGAACCCTGCTTTGCAGCGAGCCCGCTCCGGAACAGCAAGTCCAGCACAGATGGCTTGGCCTTACCGACCGTAACAGGTGCACGCGGCTGCGCTACGTCCTGCGCGTGATTGGCCTTACCGACCGTGACATGTGCACGCGGTTGCGCTACGTCCTTGCATCACGCGCAGGTCGCCCGACGCGCAGTCCGCGGCCTCAAGCTGCTTCAGGTCTGCGGCTGCCTCGATGGCGGCAGCAGCAGCGGCAGCAGCAGCAACACCGGTATGGTGGCCCTCCGCGACGCCCTTGGCTCGGGTCTGGGCTGGGCGGCGGAGGTCGACGTGCCGCCGCTGTTTGTGGCCGCCATGGAGCTGGTGCTGGACCTGCTCATGGTAAGAACTGTCATACATTGCTTGTAATACGGTACACATTGTGATTGAAGCGGCGAGTACATGCGAGTACATGCTCCAGCTTGCCTGTTCAGTCTAGAGCCTGTCATTGCGGTGTGGCTACGTACCGGTAACTAAACATGCCGTGTGGAGGCGCGACATGACGTGCACGATAGGCTACACCAGCGCCCTGTTCCTTATGCGCAGCCTCTGGCGTTGCCCTGCCCCGCCGAAGTGGCACGGCCTAACCCTTTCCTTTAATCCATACCTCATCCGCTGCGCGCCACCCCAGGACATTGCGGCTGGGGAGGAGCGCGAGGGCGCAGGCCCCGGCGGCGGCGGCAGCGGCTTCGAGTGCAAGCTGCCGCTGCGTCACGTGCTGGCCGCCTGCATGCTGCCGCCCTGCACGCTCACCTTCCTGCGCAACCTCCTCACCCGCACCACCAGCCCCCGCGATTTCGTGCACTCGGAAACGGAGCTGCAGCTAGCCGCGAAGCTGAGCTCCACCTTCAACCCACGGCTGAGCGCCGGCAAGCAGCATGGCTTGAGCATGCGCGTTGGGCGGGCCACGTTTGCGGAGGCGGGCCCGGATGGCTCGATGGTGTACCCTCCGCCGCAGCGCTTCTCCCCGGCGCACATCGGCCTGCTGGCGCTGCTGCTGTACGACAAGCCGTTTGTGGTTGCGGAGCTGGTGGAGCTATACTACGGCATGCTCCAGGCGGGGGAGCAGGGGCCTGCACCGGGGCCAGGCGAGCGGGGTTCGGACCGGTCCCCTGGCTCCTCACAGCGCGACCCAGCAACCCTGGCGCAGCCCCTGCTTGGGGCCCTGCTAGAGTACTCGGACCTCGTGAGCAGTGACGAGGAGGAGGGCGAGGAGGATGAGGTGATCTTTGAGCAGGGGCAGCTGGAGGGGCCAAGGAAGCTGCCGGAAGGTGCTGTGGAGCTGCATGCAGCTGGGGGTGCTGCAGGGGCCGCCGGTTCGGGCATGGGTGTCCTAGGGATGCCCGGTGTGGAGGGGGCTGTGCAGCTGGTTAGGGCGATGCAGGAGTTGGAGAGGAAGAGCAGGGCAATACACAAGGCGGCGCCCTGGGCGGCGCAGGTGCGGGGGGTCGCGATTAGGTTGCTGATGGGCGCAGCTGTGGGGGCGGGGGAGCGCGGGGCGGTGATGCTTGGGTGCGAGCACACGGCCAGCGGTGAGGAGGACGAGGAGCTGGCGGAGGCGGTGTCAGATGAGGTGGTGGCGGCATCGGAGCGGGTGGTCAGGGAGCTGCTGCCGGTCGTGCCGGTGGGGGTGCTGCTGTTCGAGTTCTACGAGGGGCAGAGGAAAGAAGGGGAGGCGCAGTTGCGGGCTCGGGACAAGTGGTGCGAGGCGGACAGCGTGGGGCTGCGCCGGGAGGTGGTGCAGCGGCTGGAGAGCGGGAAGCTGATACCGTCCGAGTGGGAGGCTGCGGTGGGGGCGCTGCGGCCGGGGCTGCTGGAGCACCCGGTTTCGGGCGGGGCGTGGCGGGCGGCGCTGGAGGCGGCGAGGGCTAGCGGCGGGGACGGTGTGCAGCGGATGCTGGTGAGTCGGGACGGAAAGGGCCGGGTAGCGGAATTGTGCGTCATGGGCTCGAGCGAGACACGGCACGGAACGGCATGTGCTTTCACAGCTCGGTCCACAGCACGGAGTGGATGCTGGTAAGGATGAAGTGAGTCTGCCAGCAGAGCCGACACCCAGGCGGTTGGCCTGTGTCAGGCGCTTCCCGTTCCTAGATGGCCTGCTAGATGGCCTCACATTGGCCTGCTCGATGATTGCTTGCTTGCCTGCGGCCTCAGGTGCCGCTGGCGTTGCTCATGTTGACCTACGCTCGCGGCCTGCCACTCGAGCGCCTGATGCCCCTGCCCTGCGCTCTGGCGGGCCTGGTGCTCGACGCAATAATGGTGAGCCCGACAAGCCGCGAGCGCGGCGCAAAATGCTTGCGCAGGCAGGCAGCCTGGTCGACACCGTGTGAAGGCTCTTACTGGTCGAGAACCCGTTGCTTCTCACTGCGTTTTCCCACACCTGCGCAATAGGACGACCCCTGAGCACCCCGCGTGCTGCATCCCGCAGAACGACGCCCAGCAGACGAGCAGCACACCGATCAAGGCACACAGCGTCGCCGTGGTCACTGCACTCAGCTGCCTCGTCCTGCTGTCGTACGTCCCTCCCAACCTGGACACCTCCGTGGCCCCTGAGCCAGGCGCTGGTCCCACGGACCCCCATGCATCCCATGCATCCCAAGCCGCATGCGGTGAGGACCCGCCGGCCCCGCCGCTGTCCAGCCCGGCCGAGACAGCCGAGCCGGCAAGCGATGATACAACCCCGCTGCTGCAGCAGGAAGGGCAGGAAGAACGGGAGCAGGAGCAGCCTCAGCAAAAGGAGCAAGCGCAGCAGCAGCGGCCAAAGAAGCAGGAGCGGCCGTGCCCCATTTGCGGGCCTGTCGCCGCAGCTGGCCTGGCGCCGCACGAGCGTGTCGCCCTTGGGCTCCTGCAGCAGGTCTGCCGCGTGTGCGCTGACCCGGACATGTACGGCACGATGGCGCTGGCCGTCCGGGAGGCCCACCGGCACCGGCGAAAGCTGCTCGCGGGGGCAGGGAGCCAGGGCGAGGCAGAGCGGGAGGAGAGCGATGCTGCCAAGCGGCCGCGGACCGCGTGCGGGGCCACATTCGACAGGATGATGTTTGCGGCCAAGCTGCACGCAACCTCGAGGGCCCGCCCCGAGCGCAAGGAAGAGTACCGGAGGCTGGAGGGCGCAGGAAGGGACGGCGGGGACGTGGGCGTTGCGGCACCGGCGACGGCGCTTCCGCCACCGCCGCCGCCGCCGCCAGCGCAAGCGGTGCCGGCAGCGCGGGTGGATGTGCAGCCGGGTGCTGTGGGTCCGGGGACGGTGTTGCTGCACGAGCGGATGACACCCGAGGAGGTGCTGTCGGCTCTGCTGTGCACGTGGCTGGCCGCGTCGAAGCGGGGGCAGCTGGTCAGTTGGGAGCAGGAGGGGGAGGCTAGCCTTGAGGAGTCGAAAGGGCAGGAGGCACAGGGACAGCAGGAGGAGGGGCGGGAGCAGCGGGAAGGGCAGGAGGGGCCGGGTGAGCAGGAGCAGCAGCAGGCGGCGCCGGAGCGACAGTCGGGGCAGGAGCAGCAGGGGAATGCGCGGCCCGCTGTGCGGGTGGTGGCCACGGACCCGAGCCTGCTGGAACTGCAGCTAACCCTTGTAGCGTTGCTTGGCAAGGAAGACAACCAACGCTGCTGCGCGTGGCAGCCGTCCGTAGATGCGCACCTGGCCAACGTGCTGCTGCCCTGCGACACGCCCGCGACGGAGGAGGTGCGTTGGACTTGGCGCTGGGGGCCGGACCAGCGTTGGACTGGCGCGGTGATGTGGTATGCAAGCGTGTGGGATGAGCCCGACACCTGGTGACGGACTAGGAAGAGGCTTGGGGTGGACGTACCATGGACACGCGCAGCGGGCTTTAAACTCCTAGCCCAACAACACAGCATGGCCTCGTGCACTGGCAGTTGCGAGCGGGCCCCTCTCGTATCCCCGGTGTCGGCCCTCCGCTGCGCACTTGCCCGCCGCCGCATGCCACTGCTTGTCCACTTCCACCCTTTGCACGAGGTTCAATAGCCAGAGTACAGACAACGTGTGCAGGTCCACGTCCAAACGTGTGCGGGCCATCGCCCCTCGCACAACGCGGCTCACTCTTGCTCCTTGCCCCCACTACATGGCGCTGCAGCCTCACGCAGCACGCACCGCCTGCCTTACACGTACACGGCACAGCGCCCCGTACCGATGCCCCAACTACGCATGCCGTGCCTGCCCCGCTGCAGGCCTGCTACAACCCGCCCCCCGCCGCCCCGGCCCTGGTGGTGCTGGACCTGCACACGGGTGCAACGCATAGGACCTTCACGGAGCCGGCCAAGGTGGTCATGAGGCGCTACATGCTGGAAAGGGTCACAGGCAACGCCAAGGTCCCCAAGTGAGTGGCCGGGGTGTAGTTAACGCGGTGTGGGATGCAGGCATAAGGAGCGTGAGACAGGTACAGGCACGCATTTTAAGGAAGGGGAGTGACAAGGCGAGGCAGGCGGGTGGCAAGGCGGTGGCTGGGCCGGGGTGTATGTCTCCTGCTGTACGGCGCACTTGTGCACCGTATGTCGCTGCGGTACGAAACGGGCACCTGTGCTGCCCGCACGTGGCTGGGCCAGGTACTTTTTAAAGGGGTGTCGTCCATGAGCGAGCATCGCGTCACGGTCCAGCTTGCAGGCCTTCCGTTTCGTTCTTGGGTGGTTGCTCAGCCACGCGGTCGTCTCCCGCAGCCCCACCGTATTAGGCGGGATAGAATCCATGCTCGATATACGTGCATCACCTAATCGGAGACGGTTTTGTCAGCAACTCCATCAAGACCAAGTTCCGTCCAACAACGGCACGGCTTCTGTTCAGACTGGCCCAAGTACACCTCCGCTTGCCGAATACGGGATGCATTTGACCTCTTGCAGGTTCTCCGACGCGTTCAAGCGGCTGCGTGAGGGGCTTGTGGACAAGCCCCGTGTCAGTGCCACGTGGGTGGTGGCGGAGGGCGTGGGCGGCTTACGGCGGGCGATGCTGCTCGCGGCGAAGGTGAGGGGTCACGGGACCTTCACGACCATCACGATGTGCTCGGTGGTATCGTCAAAGGCACCTCGCAGCTGCTGGCAGGATGCATCACTCTACTTGGCACGTTGCGCAGTCACGCAGTACCGTAAGGGGATTGCCTTGCTGTGCCATGTGCCCCAACGCGACACGTGCGCTACCCGCAGGTGCGGCGCGAGCTGGTCGACAAGCAACGAGACCTGTCAGTCCGTGTCATCGAGATACGTGAGGCCGCCATGAACGGCGCGGAATGCGAGCTGCTGGTGCAGCGTCGCGAAGAGCAGCGGCAGCGGGAGGCGAACAGCGCTCTTGCCAACGGCGGCGGCGGCAGTGGCAGCGGCGGCGGGGCGGCGCGGGTGGCGGAACCCAAATCGGGGGGCGCACGCAAAGGCGGCGCGAGTAGCAGGTCCGTGGGAGGGAAAGCGGCGGGCGAGGGCCCTCAGCCTGGGCCTGCGTGTGCTGACTTCCCGTGGATGAGCCTAGAGATGTACCACTGTTGGCTCCTGTTGGCACGGGATGTCGAGTTCCTGGCAGGGCACGTGGAGGCGGGCGCGCTGCGGGCAGTGGCGGGCGGGTGTATTAAGGTGGTCCGCGGAGCGCCTGGAGCAGGTAAGGCGGAGGTGGAGCTGTCGTTGGGTGTGGGGCTGGTGGCGACGGCGCTGCGTCTGCTCCGCAACCCCGGCTGCGTGGTCCGGGAGCACGTGCGTGTGGAGCTGCTGCTGCAGGAGGTGGAGCTGGGGCGGGTGGACAGGCCGGTGGCGGGCAGGGAGGAGGACAGGGCGGCGGAGGCGGCGGAGGCGACTCGGGCGGCGGTGGCGAGCGCCAAGGGGGCTGGCGGCGGGGAGGTCAAGGAGGAGGAGAAGGGGGCCAAGGAGGCGGCGGGGGCAGCAGGGAAGAAGATGACTAAGAAGGACATTGCGAAGCTCATGTTTGGGAAGTGAGGTATTGGGACACGCGCTGGGGAGCTTTGCAGGGGCTGAAGTGCTGAATGTGGGCGTACAGGGGTGACGGTACAGGGGTAGTGCACACGGAAAAGAGTTGCTTAGCGGTGTTCCTGTTGCGGATTGGCTGCTTACCCGCCGCGCGTCTGTATGGGAAGCAGTGTAAGATGGGGCGAGTGGATTTTGCAGGCGCTCGGTCGGCCTGTTAAGAGCGCCAGACGCAGGAAGTTGGGGAATCGGGGCTTCCATGCCAGCGCTATATGCCATGCCTGTCGAGCCCTGCCATGATGGTTGCAGTGCTGGGCAGGCGGCGCGTTGGGCGCCTGCATGTGCAGCATCGTGCCATTCAGGAGCACGGAGTACAAGGCGTGCGAGCCTGACGGTTCACCAGGGTTCACGGTTGTGTCTGCTAGGGTGCAGCAGTGTGGTGGTTGAACCAGGAGGGGCTGGACGCCGCCTCGCCTTACCGTAGTAGGGCAGCGCGGGTGTGGGCCGCCAGCTGCCAACTTAATGGCTTGGTTAGGACGTTGAGAAGCTCAGGGTTGTTAGGTGCAGCGGAGAACATGATGTACGCTGGTGTGACGAGCGTGCTGCGGGCTGTACAGCAAGGTGCTGCACGCACCGCACCGTGAGCGGGCGCAAGGAGGCGCATCCCCTGTCCAATGTCGTACGGCCTTGCAGGTATCTGCCATCTGGGAACTATCAATCGGGTAAATGGCCTAGAGCATGCATGTGGGACTTGCCTTTAGGAGATATGCGCTTCGTGTTTGCATCACTGGTCCACTACCAGGTGATGTCGAGCACATGGATCGGTTGGCTGGACTGGGTGTTTAAGCGTTTTGGTCCTTGCCACCACAGACGTCAAGCGGACACCGGTACATGCCTCACATGCCCTGCGATTGCCTCAAGTGTGATATTAATCAAGTACTGGAAGCCTGTGGCGTGTCTTACTGTTCCAACGCGCTGCCAAGTTCCTAGGCCCCTTGGCCGTGCCAGCAGGCGCCAGCTACAAGCAGGGGGTACCGCAATAGGACAAGGGCAGCAACCGAGGTCAGAGACCCGTATGTACCCCTCCCTGGGAACGTGTACAGACGCAGGGTAAGGCAAGGTGCAGCTTGGTGGCTTCACGCTCGCAAAGGACCGTGTAGCCCAAGGTGTGCGCCTGTGCCCTTGCCCATGTCCGTGCCCATGCATCAATGCAGGGGAGCTCCGAGGCCAGATGACGTTTGTGCCTTGCTGCGCTCCTCATTCGATACCTAAGTAACATGCGTGACCTGCTGAAGTTTGTAGCGATGCCCGAAACTATAGCCCTAGTCGGCCGCACATCGCGCAGGTGCACACCATCCTTCACCCGCGACTAAGCACCGAAACTGCGATAAAGAAAAAGGGAATGTTCACATACCATGTCCTTGTACCCTGAACTTGCCAAGCGCTGCCTTGACTCAGGAGGGGCGATATGTTGCAGCTGTTGGGAGGGCGGGAACGGCACCGACAGCCGGCAAGAGGGACTGTAAGACGGGGCCTCGCAGCCCTACAAGCAGATCGGTTCAAGAGCTTGCTGCAGGCGCAGCAACAGGCGGAATGCAGCGAGCGACTCGCCGTCAGGTCCAACGGTGGACAGAGGGGTGGGCACAACCAGGACGGGGAGAGGTACAATGATCAGCGGGAGGAGGGCGAGGAGCGGCAACAGCAGCAGCAGAAGCAAGGTGAAAGCCCAGCGATTGCCCGCCAACGCTATCTCCGCCGCTGCCTGTTGCTGCACGAGCTGCAGCCCGCGCGCGCAGCCCTGCTGCTGCAAGGGCACCCGGCAGCCCACTCCTCCAAGACCTCTTTCTGGGTTCCCTCCGAGGAGCGCAGCAAACTGGGCGGAGATGTAGCCAGCGACCACGCCCCCACCAGCAACGGGCCCGCAGTAGCCTCCCAGCGGACAGCGCAGCCGACGCGGTCGGTCAGCGCTCATCCCGCCTTGGTCAACGGCCTGTCCGACGCTGCCCTTGCCGACCTCAGCACTGGGGGCGGGCGTAGCGGCTCCAGCACGCCCACGTACCTCCCGGGATGGGACGACATTCTCGCGACGCCCTCTGCGGGCAGTAGCAGCACCCTCAGCGCAGCCAGTGCCGACCAGCACGCGGCACGAGATCGCACAGATGTCCTCCGGGAAACGCAAGTAGGTGTCGCAGAGCCGTGCGGCTTAGGGTGCCTCATACCGTACTTGGGGCCTAGTGAACCTGCCGTGCACGCGGCGCTTCGACCGCCGCCCTGCAGTTGTTGGGTGACCCAACTTCATGCTTACCAAGCAAGTGCACCCACGTGCGCCGACCCCCTCTGCAAGGGTAGCAAGCCTGCAACGAGCCGCCCTGTTCCTGTCACATACCTCCCGTCAAGACTTGCTGTCCTCCATGCGCTTGCAGCCCTGTATGGCGGCAATGGCTAGCTGATCGCACCCCTTTCCTTTCGACTTCGAACCGTCTACCGTAACTGCCATCCTCCCTCTCGCGCCTTGGCCGCCCCCTCCCCCGTCCCATGCCCCACGCAGCCCCCCAGCAACGCACTGTGCGAGGATGATGAGCAAGTGGCACTGACGTTGGCCGCGGTGCGCTGCCGTGTATTAAGACAGCACACCGGCTCGCGAGCCTACGTGCAGGGCCAGCTCGCAGACGACCGGACCGCAGTCAGCGTCATGGCGGCATTCACGGGCGCTGTGAGGCGCCTGAGTGAGTCAGACGACGATGACGTTGCCAGCTTCATGCAGGACTTACGGCAATCGCATGAGCAGGGGGAAGCGGCAGTGCGGGAGGTGGTGAGGGAGCAGGCGGAGAGGCTGCGACGCGGTGTGCCCATGCTCGTAGGGCGGGTTGCGTCCTTGGGCGAGGGGGCGTTGGGTGCAGAGCAGCGGCGGCAGATCGTCGTGTCCTTGCAGCAGGCAGTGTTGAGGTGCATGCCGGAGTTTCTGGCGGAGGGAGGCTCGCAGTGGTGCGCGCTCCTGGCCGCAGCGGAGTCTGGCGACAGCGGGGCGCTGCTGGTGGGTCGGGACGTGCCAACAGGGGCTGCGGGTCGGGTGTGCCAACAGGACATGCAAACGAGCATTCTATGCATGCCAAACATCGGACGGCAGGTCAAAGGAAGAGCCAAGATGGACTGTTTGTTGGTTTCGCTTGCAATCGTGTCACCAATCGATAGGACATAACCAGGACTTGGGGCCCTGGCGTGTGGTTGAGTGACATCTTGGCGCCTGAACCGTGCCGCTGTGCGTTATTTCCCCCAACCTGTGCATGCAGGCAGCACGCCGTGCCGTGCGTGGGCTGCAGTTGCTCGCTTTGGGGCTCCGCTGCGCCAGGGACGGGGGCGCGGAGGCCGCGGAGGAGGCCATGCAGGTGGCGTCGGACGTGATCGCAACCGCCGCCTGCTCCCTCGTCTTCGACGCAGTTTGGGTGCGTCGCGCACATTCCTCCCAGCATAGACTTCTGCAGTACACTCCATAACTTCGATGGGCATGGGGAAATCACGATGGGCATGGGGAAATGACGCAGGAAGACCCGTGCCACGTGTGCCACTCAGCAGCAGCGGGCAGTGCCAGCTGTACATGAACGGACAACACACTCCGTACACTGCCGCACAACCTTGCATTGCTCCCGACTGCCCATCCGGCGGCGCAGGATCTTGCCGCCGCGTGCGGGGACGAGGCGTGGATCAAATTGTGCCTCCCTCTCGACCTCACCATACGAGCGGCTGCCCTGCCGCCCTGCCTGCTGGTGTGGCTTCGAGACGTGCTCCTCCGTGACATCGTCCCGTTTTACTACGAGGACTATGGCAGCTTCCCGGAGCTTTTTGAGGAGCTGCAAGCGATGTATGCTCCCGGGGATGATCCGGGCATGACCCATGGGTCGCTCGTCCCCGAGCGCTACTCCCCTGACCACCTGGGCCTGCTGGCATTGCTCATCTTAAACCGGCCCATGGCGCTGGCCGAGCTGGTCAACGCGTACTACAAGGCACGTGACATGCCGTACGACACATGGGCTGTCACGTCAGATGAGTCGGGGAGCGAGGAGAGCGAGCGTGAGGAGGGAGAGGAGGGGGAAGAGCAGAGGGTTGGGCTTAGGAACGCTTGCTTCTCCATTGCGGGGGGCCTGTTAGGCGCGCTGCAGGACCACATTCCACTATACCCAGCGGACACGGATGAGGAGGACGGGGATGAGGATGTGGGAGAGAATTCAGTGCAGGCGGAGGACGAGGAGAGTGAGGAGGAGAGCGAGGAGGAGGGGAGTGGGGACGGGGAGGAGCGGGAGGCGCTGGTGCCGGGGGAGGCAGAGGAGAGGCAGGTGGAGGGCGAGGCGGTTGAGGCTCTGCTGCGTCTCAGGGGTTGGAAGCGCACGTGTTATGCAGCAGAAGAGTGGCAGGGGCGCGAGGGCGAGGGCCCGCAGGCCACTGGGCCCCTTGCTGGCCACGGCTCGCGATCGGGCCGGGGCCGGGGCAAGGGCCACCAGGGCGAGCGGGCTCAGGAGCAGGCGCGGCAGCAGCAGGGGCAGGAGCAAGCAGACCCGCAGCAGCAGGAGCAGGAGGAGGAGCTGCGGGAGGCGTTCATGCGGGTGGTGCAGGCGTTCTGGGCGCACGCGGGAGGAGAGGCGGAGTGGCGCGGGAAGGTGGTACCGCAGGTGGCGCGGGTCCTGCACCGCCTGGCGGCCAGCCCTGCACTAGGGCAGGCGCTGCTGGGCGCAGCGCACACCGCGGGGGGCGAGGAGGACGCCGCGGGGGCACGGGAGGTGGTGCGTGAGCTGCGGGTGGCGGCAGAGCGCGTGGAGCAGCAGCTGCTGCCGCTCATGCCTCCTATGGTGCTGCTTTATGCGGGGCAGAAGGAGTGCGGGGAGGACCGAGGCAAGCGGACCAAGGCGTACGAGGAGTGGTGCCAGGGGACTGCGGCGGTCGGTCGGGGCAGGCGGGTGCGGTGTGGGCAGGTGGGAGAGTGGGCGCGGTGGGGCCAGCTGGCGCCAGCGGACATGGGTGCGGCGGTGGAGGTGCTGCGGCCGGGGCTGCTGGCGCAGGGAGGGCAGGCGGGGGCGGCGTGGAGGGTGCTGCTGGCGGCTGCGGGGCGGGAGGACGAGCCGGCACTCCATCGTGAGGTGAGCAGCTGCAGGCCTCAGCCCTACAGTTACGACACCTGGCAACGTGGCAACAGGACCTCGCGGACTTGCGGCATGTGTGAGGAAAGAGAGTTCCCAACACAGCTGTGCCCGCAACTGTAGCACACCGTGTGTCGCCTTGGCCCCCTTACAGGCTTCCTACGCCCTCACGGGGCTCTCCCTACTGGCGGGGCAGTCCGTGGGCCCCGCCCGGCCCCTGGTGGGCGCGTGCCTGGTGGCGGGCATCGTGCACGACACGGTGGTGAGTCACGTGCGTACGGCAGCAGTTGCCGCACGTAACGCCCCTGCAGACGCTCGTATCAGCACGTGCAGGGGTTAGGAAGGAAAGTGGCCAGCAGCCAGGGTGTGGTTCTGCACTCATTAGACATGCTTGCGGTCTCTTTGTCACAATTACCGGTGCCCCTGCGGTGTCCCCTTTCCGGCTGTGCACCGCAGATGGAGCTTGGGACAGGGCCTTACCGCGAGAAGGAGCGCCAGGCCTACCAGGTCGCCAGCGACTGCCTCCAGTACCTCATGTACGTGCCCCCGGACCTGTGTGGCGACGAGGATGCCCCGCTCGACGCCGCCGCCGCAGCCCCTGCCGGCAGCAGCGGCGGCGATGCTGCCTTGGATCCTTCCGCTGCTGCAGGCAGCATATGCACCACCAACCCGGCCGCGGGCGCTGAAGGCGACAGGCTTCCGACTGCTGCCTCAGCCGGCAGCAGCAGCAGCAGCGGGTGTGGGCCCTCCTGCTGCTACCTCACAGGCCCCCGGGCTCCAGGCGCGCCGCCGCCGCCGCGACCGTGCCCCCTGTGCGACGCCGCCCCCGCCGCCCCCCGCATGCCCGCGCACCGCCGTGTAGCACTGGGGCTGCTGCAGCGCCTGTGCCGCGTCATGACCGACAGGGAGCTGTGTACGGCAGTTGCCACGTGCGTGCAGCAGGCCGCGGCGCTAAAGGACCCGCAGCGTGAGGGCGTGGAGGGCAAGCGGCCGGATGCAGACCGGGACCTCCGGACTGGGTGCGGCGCAGAGCGGTTCTGTATGCTATATGCGGCCAAGCTTGTGGCTACGAGGCACCTCAGGCCCGGGGGCGAGGTGCGTGCTGGCACGTGGGCACGCGTGGGGGACAGCGAGGGCGGTCAGCTGCCTTCGGACGCCGTGGCTGAGCGGCTTGGGAGTCAGGCGAAGGTTCTGTCGCCGGACATGAGGCCTGAGGAGCTGCTTGGGTTTCTCCTGCGGGTGAAGCTGGATCAGGAAGGGAGGCAAGAGGAGGGGCAGCAAGGAGGAGTCGGGGATAGGGGGCAGGAGCAGGGCCAGAGGCAGGAGGGCAGCACAGTCACGCAGCAGCTGGTGTGCTACGACCCGGTGCTGCTGTTGCTGCTGGTGTTGGTGTTGGGGTTCGACCTGCCTGGGACCACGGACACGGACAGGGAGCCGGAGGTGCTGCTGCGGCCGGCCGTGGACGTGCGGCTGTCCAACGCGCTGCTGCCGCCCGACAGGCAGCTGCCGTCCGACGAGGTGAGCGCGGGGGTGGGCTGACTTTGACATTGGTTGGGGCTAGCTCACCGCAACAACAGACAACGAATCTTTCACTGGTTCGTGAAGCGGCCGTGTCCACGCACAAGGCCAGTTGCTGTGTCCAGGACAGCGAGCCAGCCAGGCCCTATTGAGACGCACAGGAGGCTTCTTGCCACCTCCGTTGCGCAAGCCCACGTGATACATCTTGTCAACCTTCTTTGCACAGCATGCTTATCGCGGTGCTGCCACGACCAGTCGTGCCGCCCTGATTTTGATTTCTCGGCTGCCCCTGTACGGCGCGCTGTACGGCATGCTGTTCCCTCCCCTCCGGCGCGTGCCCCGCAGGCCTGCTACAACCCCCCGCCCGGCACCCCCGGCCTGCTGGTGCTGGAGGCGCACACGTGCCACGGCACGCGTCGGCACGAGTACGACAGCGACACGGCGGAGGCCATGCGGCGGCACATGATACGCAGCCTGACGGACCGGCACCCCAGGTGGGCTTCTTGCCATTGCGCTTGCGTAGGTGTTGGGTTGTCCGTGCGCCCCGCAGTAGTGGGTCAGAGGTTATACTCCGTGCTCTCTGCTTGGTGCTGCAAACTCGGCGTATACAGGTCTTGGAGTGGCCCTAGAGCACATGGAAGGGGTCTCATACTCCCTCTTCCCTACCCATATCGTGGCTTTACTGTACAGGTACTCGGATGCACTCAAGCTGCTCCGCACCACGCTGGTGGACAAGCCCCGTGTCGGCGCCACGTGGGTGGTGGCGCAGGGCGTGGGGGGCCTGCAGCGGGCGATGCTGCTCGCCGCCAAGGTGAGGCCTGCCACTAGCTGCTGAACGCCCGGCTGCAATCTGTCTTTGCTAGCAGTCACAAGGCAGTGTGAAGGACGACGCCGGAGTGCCACATGCGCTGCACGTGGCCGGTCGCCGGTGGGGCGCTCAATACCGCATCTGCATACTTGCCTGTAGGTACGCAGTATGAACTGCACCTCTACATAACAAAGGCTGTGCTGGCCGTCTGCTGAAGCCATATTCTTCTGAACAATGTCCCGTGTGCCCCGTGCGTTAACCCACAGCTGCGTCAGGACCTGAAGCCCAGCAGCCGGGACCTCTCCGCCGTTCTGACCGGGATCTCCCACAGGGGCCTGGAAGTCGCAGAAAGGGAGCACTTGGACCCGTGGGTCCAGAAGCAGGAGGAGCAGTTGCAACAGCAGCAGCAGCAGCAGCAGCAGCAGCAGCAGCAGCAGCAGCAACAGGGTGGCCTGGCAGGTGCGGTAGGCGGCGAGGGGCGCGCAGGCGCAGGTGGGGGCCGCGGGGCTCAGGAGCTGGGGCGCGGGGGCGAGCGCGGGAGGTTGCCGCGGTGGCTCCGGGATCCCTGGGTTGCGCACGAGGTGGAGGTGCTGGCGCGCGAGCTCGAGCACAAGCTGAAGACCCTGGCAGGGGATGTGCGGCGGGGCCATGTACGGCTTGGCGGCGGCGGGCGGTTGGAGGTCGTGTACGGCCCGGGGGAGGGAGGTGGCTATGAGGGTGAGGTGGTCCACCGTGACATTGACGACGCGGTGGCGCACTTGGGCACGCTGTTGGGGATGCTGAGGGCGGAAGGGAGCGTGGTGGGGCAGCACCTGCAGCTGCGGGTGCTGTTCGCTGTGGAGGGCGGGGAGGGCGGTGGTAAGGACAAAGGCTCGGGCAAGGGCGGGGGCGGGGGCGGGCGGGGCGCGGGACAGCAGCTGGTCAAGGGGGCGAAGGGCGGGGCGCAGGCGGCGGCGGGGGCGGGGGGCAAGCAGCAGCAGGGTGGCAGGATGAGCAAGAAGGAGCTGGAACGGCTCATGTTCAAGGAGTGAGATTGCTGGGGCATGGTGTGGTAGCAGGGGGCATTGCATGCTGGATACCACACTGGTAAGCCATGATGTGCCGACACTGCAGAACTAATGCGGGCTTGTGTTCACTGTATAAGGGTACTTGGTAGGGCCGCAGACGGCGGCTGCAGGGAGCATGCTTGGTTACGAGACGCGCTACGGACCGACCTGCAGGCAGTAGCTTTGCAGTGCTGGAATGAGGGTTCTAGGCCTGGTTCTGGGCGTGCTGGGTGTTTGACGGTGCGGCAAATGAGGGCCTGCGCATGCAAAGGAATGGGGGCTTTGAGGCCAACGAGCCTGGGGGCTTGGGGCCTCCCATGCCTTTCCCCCGTGCGTTTGTGTGCTTCAAAGTACGGCATAGGACCAGTAGTACAGTCAAGCCGTGCCATCAAGTAGGCGTACGTTGCGTGTTGACATAAACCACCAACGATAACCGTTTCGGCAACGGATGCATTTGGTACCGGTAATGGGGCAGCACGGATGTGGGTGGGTCCTGTACCTCGGTAGGCACGTCGGTACGTAGGCGATAACGGCACTGCCGCCTACTGGTTTGGGTGTGCTCCCTATGTGGCACGAGTCATAATGGCCTGCTCGTGCGTGGCTCTGTGTGTGCGCTGTGATGCTGCGGTCCTGTGAAGGCCAGGCCTCAAGTTTCGGAGCCGGATTGAGAGTCCAGGATGTCGCATACACGTAAATGCCACGCACATAGCCCCACCAAGTCCGTACTCAGCACGTCCTCAACGTTCGGGCATGTGACAGAGGCCTCAGACGCTCAGACCTGACGGCGTGGCAAACGGTTCGGTCACAGGTGCTGTCAGGGTGGCAGGCTGGCAGGGTGCATGCAGGTTTACGGTAGGCTAGCGTCCAGCAAAGCTAGTTCCACTACATGAGGACTTCTATCTTTAACGGTTCAGCACTGTGTAAACGGTAAGCAACACGACGGTTCTCTCGCGTCTCGGACGTGCGGAAGCGCTTGCCAGGTCGCGGGACAAAAGACCGCGATCATGCAAGTAAGGTCAGCATCACTTCTTAAACCCGCAGCCTCGGACTAGGGCGTTTCAAAGGGTTGCGCGCATCCCCATACGATGCACTCCTTCGGCGAATATGGTCGACCGCGAGCTGCCCCTGGCTCCGCCTTTGGAAACCTCGCATCCTTACAGCGCTCTCGTTTTGGAAGTCTTCGGGAGCAGCAGTGTCGCGAGTCTGAGCAGCTCGAGCTGTCCCAGCACGGATGCACCCAAGGCACCGAGGGGGCGGGCAGCACAGGCCCGCAAGATGATTCACACGAGCAGCAGGAGCAGGTTGAGCTGCCGGAGGATGGTCGTTTGGCCGGGGAGCGCCAGCTCTTTCAGCGCCGGGGCCTGCTCCACGTCAACCTACACCCTGCGCGTACGGCGCTACTGCTGTCGCAACAGAAGCGGGATGGACGCAAGGAGGCCGAGGCGCAGCATCCAGCAGGCCACGATGGGCATGACGATAAGGGAGGCCAGGTAGGGAATGGCGAGCAGCAGAGGCAGCAGCAACCACGGCCAGGTCAGCTGCCGTGGGTTCGCCTGGCGCAGCTAGCGCATGCTGCCGGCGAAGCCAGCAGACTGCCGGAAGACGGGAGGAGGCTGCAGCCTTCCGATGGACTTGCCGGGCTGGAGTTGTTTCCTGCCGGACCACTGGCAGCATCGGCAGGGGAGCATGCCGGCGATGCACCCGCTGCTCAGGTCAATCCATTGGCAAGGCCTGCGGCTGCCGCACGGCCGTCGCGCGCTGCCGCTGTCGGTGGCAGGGGCAGCGCGGGGGGTGGCTATGATGACATGGACAGCGATGAGGAGGAGGGTGCTGTGGAGGAGGAGGGGCTTGAAGGAGAGGCGGCCATCAGCAGCTACCTGCGTGCGCAGCTGAGGGAACTAGTCAAGGTGCGTAGCAGGGTGATGGTGGTGGGGTAACACGAGGACATAGCAGGACATACGTTGGGTGTCCGAGTGCTGTAGCGTGGTGGGTGTGTGGAGCTACTGCAGGGTGTGACCTCACCGAGTGACCTCACCGAGGCAGTTGCCTGGCAAACGATGTGCAGCTACAGCAATGAGCAATGAGGAGTAAGCAAGTTAGCCACGTGGTGACCGGGATCGCAAGCACCTGTGTGCCTGAGGGCGCCACCTGCCATGCATGTGCCGTATCAGCTGTGTGCCTGTGTCGTCTCGTGACTCGTGCCTCGAGCACTGGTTGCCACCTGTCCCTTCAAACACCGTTTACCCTCTCACGGCGCCATCATAATTAGCTCGCCTAGGAACCCACCTGCTCCTATGCAAATACCCTTTCAGGCCACCCATGATGACCTAGTGCCCGACCTGGCGCCGAAGGTCAGCGCCCTGGCGGCCGTCGAGGCGGGGCTACGGTTCTGCCGCCGCCGCCAGCAGCAGCGGCGGCGGCAGCAGCAGCAGCAAACAGGGGACCAGCAGCAGCTGCTGCGGCAGCAGCAGCAAGCACGGGAGCAGGCGCACGCGGAGGAGGTGGAGGAGCTGCTCGCGCTGCGCCTCATGACAGACTGGGTTCTGTTCGGCCTGCAACGCGCCGCCGCCAGTGCGACATGGACGGGCCGCGCGGCGTCGGATCCGGGCGGCAGCAGTGCAGCGGCGGCCGTTGCAGCACGGCAAGCGACGGCGGCGGCGCAAGTGGTGCGGAACCTGGAGCACGACTTGCGCGGCTGGTGTCGTGCGGAGGCGGAGGGGCTGACGGGGCAGGGGCGCGGGCACCTGGACATGTTCCTAAAGGAAGTTCGGCACAGAGACGTTAAGCAGTGGCAGGCGCTGCTGGAGTCCGTTCTGCAGCCGCACCTCGGGCTCGGCGGCCCGTGGCAGGACGAGCGCACGGACTGGCATGCGGTGTGCGAGGCGGCGGTGCGCGGGGAGCGGCAGGCGCATGAGGTGGGGCGGGGCTGTGGCGGCCGTGTGGGAGGGCGGCCGAGAGAGCTGCATGTGTGCCGGAAGTGGAGCGGGGGTTGGTGGGTGTGTTGTGGGTTGTGGGCTGCGGGCGGGGCTGTGGGAGTGTGCATGTGCACGTGCTTTGCGACTTGCGTGTACAGCGGGGGTGGGGGTGGCGTTGCTGGGACGCGGGCGGCTGGTGCACTGGGGCAGGCGGCCAGGCCCTATCGAGGGTTTGGACTGCGGTTGGATTGCGTCGAGTGCGGATGGGGAGTGAGTTTGGAGCGTTGAGCGGCTATGGTCAGGCCAAGCAGCGGCCATACAGCTCGTGTTGAAAGCGCAAGGGCATGGCAACCGTGAGTATGGCGAAGTCGTCACTCGTTGGTTTACGGCACGCGCAGGACCGTTTAGGCCCGATGGTATTCTTGTGAGTGTATCCTACTCTGAACCCGCGCCGCCTCAATCACTGGTGTTGTCCGGTCTGCAGGTGATGTCTGCGGCAAGCTGGTCCGTTGCTGTAGACCGCCTGGTCCGGGTGGTCGGCCCGTTGCGGCGCGCGTTGTTCCTGCCTGGAGATTCCGAGCCGCCGCCCCCAAGCATCCTCACGACGGCCGGGATGGGCCTGCTGGTCAACATGCTGCGGGTAGGGCCTGCGGACTGCATGGACCCACGACACGGACGGGCATGCTTGCTGCGGAGGCATGCAGACACTAGGAAGGCATACCTTTACACAGGGCGTCGGCGCCCGTCAGCTCGGCAGAAATATCCGCATGCATCATTGTCCTTGCCCCCGTCGTAACGCCTGGCTTGTCCTTCTGTTGCCTTCAGGACTACGAAGCTGCCAGCGGCGGCGGCGGCGGCAGCAGCAGCAGCAGCGGCAGCAGCCGCCCTCCCGCCCACAGCCCGCAGCCCCTTCCCGGCCTCTCCCTCATCCCCTACACCTACCTCCACCACGCCCTGCACCACCTCCCGCCCGCCCTCCTCGCCTGGCTCGACGCCGCCGTGCGTGGCGCCCTGCCCCCTGACGCCTTCCTCGCGGCCCACCTGCCCCCCACACCCGCCAGCAGCCACACCCTCACCGCCCTCCCCCTCGAGTGCCCCGCCAGGGTGCTGACCGAACGGCAGCTGCGCGCCGTGTTCCTGCGCCTCGGCCATGGCAACGCCGTACTGTACGGCAAGGAGCCGCACAGCCCGACCAGGGGTGCGACATTGGAGCGGGTGGCGATGGTGGCACGTGCGTGGCGTACGTACCCGCTGTCCTTAGCGGCGCTGGTGCAGCTGGTGGATATGATGAGGCTGCATGCGCGGGCGCTGGCTGGCCTGCGCGGGCGCGAGCTCGGACACGTGCTGTACGGCGCGCAGGTGCAGGTGCAGGACGCCGAGTACCGCGAGGCCCTTGGCATCCTGGTGTGCGCCATTGAGTCGGAGCAGCAGCAGCTGCAGCAGCGGCAGCAGCAGCAGCAGCAGCAGCAGGGAGGGGTGCATGAGGTGTGGGCGCAGCTGGTCGGGGGCTGCACCGCCGTGCAGCCGCTACAGGGCAGCGTGGCACAGGGACCGACGGAGTCCGTGCAGCACCAGGCGGACAAGTTGGGGGCTTACCTGGTGCGGGCGGCGAGGGAGGCCGTTGCAAAGGGAGGGAGGCGGGGGCGAGGCAGCGGGGGGGTGCACCAGCTCGAGCTGGTGGGGAGGGAGGAGGTGGTGGCGCTGGGGCTGGTGTGTGCGGAGGTGCTGTTGGGGGCCTTCGGGGACGTGGACCTGAAGGAAAGCGCGGCACTGCTGCTGCGGGCAGCAGAGGTGCTGCTGGCGGCTGCCAGTGTACGGCAGGGTGCCGTACTGCTGGGCAGGACGCACACGGCAGGGGGCGGCGATGACGAGAGGGTTGTGGCGGAGGTGGTGCAGGAGGTGGGGGCAGCTGCGGACCGGGTGGAGGAGCAGCTGATGCCGGTCATCCCCGTAGCTGTGCTGTGCTACACGGGCTGGAAGCAGAACGAGGTGGACAGGACCCGGCGGAACGGGGAGGTTAAGGCGTGGCGTGGGGCGGGGGGCCAAGGAAGGGAGCGGCTGGTGGAGAGGGCGCTCGGGGGGCGGGTGGCGCCTGGGGAGGTGCGCGGCGTGGTGGAGGTGCTGCGGCCGGGGCTGCTGGCGCAGGGAGGGGAGGCGGGGGAGGCGTGGAGGGCGGCGGTGGAGGCGGTGGAGGCCACGGCGGCGGCGGGGGAGGCGGCGGTGCGGGCTGGAGGGGAGGACCGGCACCCGCTGGTCGACCTGGTGGGGCGGGGCGCGGTGAATTCGCGCGTGTGCGTAGGGGAGTAGGCCGCCAGCGGCCGGCGTGCAGACAGATTGTGCTAGTAGACAGCTCACCATGCATGGGTGGGCACCACTGGCCGAGTGTTCACGGTGTGCGTAAAGGCACGAACTATGTGCCTTCAGTATACCCACGTGCTGCAGTTTTGGCCCAGGCATGACCGGCGTGGCATGACCTGCCAACCCCGTATCGCTGACCGCAAGCCCTGCACCCGACCCCTCCCTGTCTCCAATGCGCACCACCGTCACTCGCGCCTGTCCTCCACTGCTCCCTCCCCTACTGTGTCCGTTTCCGTGCGTCCCTGACGCCTTACACGGTTTTTCGCGTTTTGTGCGTACCCCTACTGTGCCCGCTCCACAGCTATCGTGCGCGGTGACGGGCCTTGCGCTGGTGGCGGGCCAGGAGCTGCCCCTCGACCGACTTCGTCTGGGCCCCTGCGCGATGGCGGGCATGGTGTACCAATACCGGGTGGGTCGAGGACGGGTGTGCGGTGGTGCTCCCGCCAACAGTGCCACTGGCATGTTACGCACCGGTGAGCGGTGACACCCGGCCTTTGGTGGTACATACAGATAGATTCCCGCACGTGTACGTGTGCCGCGGCCTGCCGTTACGTTCTGCGCGTGCTCCGTCGTGGAACGGGGCTGTGAGCGTCGCACGCGGGTTGGATTGACCGCTTGCCAGCTTGCCTCGGCGTGCACCACTTTGCTTTGCGTCTTCAGTCCTCACAGGGGCAGAGCGCCCTCGTAAGTCACATGGCCCGGCAACCCTTGAGCCAGTTTCGCTCCCTGCTCCACCTGCGCTCCGCACCCTCACCAACCAACACCCCCCAGGAGGCCCAGGACGGCTTCGACAAGCCTCCCAAGTACGTGGACCCCTGGGTGTGCAGGAACGCAGCCAACGACCTGCTCCTCTACCTAGCACACGTGCCGCCCGGCTGTGGGGCCCCTGCCACACCCGCAACCTCAGCGCCCGAGCACCCTGGCGCTGCCCCGAATACCTCCACCAGCGCAGCAGCGCTGTATCCGTACCCCTGCCCAGCCTCCGCCGCCCGCCTGCCCCCGCACCAGCGTGTGGCAGTTGGGCTGCTGCAGCGGCTGTGCTGCTTCCTGGCCGATGAAGAGCTGTGTGTCGCGGTGTTGGAGTGCGTCCAACAGGCTGTGGCGCACAAGCCAGCTGCCGCCCGGAAGGAGGCGGCGGCGGCGGGCGGAGGCAAGGACCAGGGCAGGGACGACAGCAAAGACAGCATGGGGTCGGACGCGTCGCAACATGCCGCGTGTGGGTCGACCAAGGAGCGGGTGCTGGTCGCCGCTAAGTTCCTCGCGACCAGGCACCATCGGAATGGCGATGACCGGTGGAACTGGTTAACGCCGGCGGTGGCGGCTAGCCGCGGCGACGGCGGCAGCAGGGACGGCAGCAAGGCGGAGGCCGGGGTGGCGACGCCCGCGGTGCCCGTGGGTAGGCTGGGCCCGTGCGTGGAGCTGCTGCTGCCGGGTGCCAAGCCCAGGGAGCTGGTGGGCGCCCTGCTGTGCTCCTTGGTGCGGGGCGGCAGGCACTGGCACAGGCAGCGGGGGGAGCCGGTGCAGGTGGTGGCGTGGGGCGCGGACATGCTCGCGTTGCAGGTGGTGCTGGGGGTGACTCGCAACGAGCGGGCCGGCGCAGGGAGCGTGGGGCTAGTGATGCACGCGTCGGTGGAGGCGGAGCTGCTGGAGCCGCTGCGGGTGTCTGCCGGACAGCAGGTCTCGGGGGAGGTGAGCGTTTTTGCGAGGGAGCTTCTACGGCGCTGCGTAGCTGTGCAGCACATCGGAGCTAGCCCAGGCACACATTGCAGGGACCCGGTCAGGCCATGTCAGGTCGTGGGCGCAGCACGGCATGCTACCCCATGCCGCTGTTGTAGGAGTTATTGCACCAGGTGTTACACTTGTTCTCAGTCGTCTCGCCCGTCTGTAAGGTGTTCAGAAAGCCCTTCGTACTCCCCTTCCTGGCCGTACGGTGCTACATAAAGCTTCGTAGCAATGTCCTTACCCTAGCCCACATGGGCCGCAATCCCCTTCCGCCCTCCCGACCTGCGCCAGGCTGCCTACAACCCGCCCGCCGGCGCCCCGGCCGCCCTCCTGGTGGAGCTGCATTCCCACGGGGCCGTGCTCGAGCCCACGGAGCCGGCCAAGGCCGTGATGAAGCGCTACATGCTGGACAGGGTCACGGACAAGAGCAAGTGCGTAACATACCGTATCTCGAGTGTTAGGGCACGGCATATGCCCGTTGCCTGAGCGCTAATGAAATCAGAAGTGGTCGTGCTTGGGCGCCTGTTGCCGGTCTTGCTCGCGTGCCGGTTGTGCCTCCCGTGGCTGAAGTACCTGGACTGAAAGCACACTACACCGCCGCCTGCGTGGCATTGACTGCTGCTCATGGCAGGTTTTCCGACGCGCTGAAGCGGTTGCGCGAGGCGCTTGTGGACAAGCCCCGTGTCAGTGCCACGTGGGTGGTGGCGCAGGGCGTGGGGGGACTGCAGCGGGCGATGCTGCTCGCAGCAAAGGTGGGTGGACACAAAAATGTAGGCGGCTTTGCTGCAGGTTGAGACTCCCCCGCGGTTGCCTGCTTACCGCAATCCGTAGAAGGCAGCTCGTTCTGGTCGAGAGTCCGGGTTCTCGCCAAGGTTGGAGTCTGCACCTGCAAGATATTGCTGTTCGTCTCGCTGTAGCGGACCCTTGTAGCACCGCAGCCCCCATCACGTGGGTGTGGCGACACCCGTACATGGTGCAACAGTTCCTGTCAGCAACAAGTATATCCTTATTGCAACTGGAATAAGGCTTCAGCCGCATGCATGAACATACAACGCCTCGGCTCGCATGCTAGAATGACCAGCTTCCCAGTCAACATGGCCCCAATGCAACGTTTTGGCTACCGTATCCATTCATGTACCCCCCAAATGTCACCGGCGTTGTTGTACAGGTGCGGCAGGAGCTGCTGGCGAAGGACCGCGACCTGACGGTGCACGCCTGTAGCTTCATGCCGGAAGAGGCGACCAAGCGCATGGACGAGGCGGAGCGGGAGCAGCTGCAGGAGCAGCGGCGGAACGGCACAG
>VFQN01003378.1_pt1 | contig 22982 bp, 33 predicted proteins | sample 3512371 | NCBI WGS metagenome assembly VFQN01 (sample SAMN10412370, study PRJNA504923) | tailings metagenome | isolation source: Replicate 2 from Balatoc abandoned mine | place: Philippines: Itogon, Benguet | collected 2017-08-28
CTGGCCTGTCCCTTCCCGTCTCCTTACCTGTAAACCTTTCCACAGAAAAAAAACTACGTATCGGTAAGGATGATTGTGGACAGAATGCCTGGCTCCCTCCTAAACGCAGTCTTCGTTAGGCGGCCTAACCTGGCTGGACGCTCTGACATTCGTGCATGGTGCGCGTAATGGACTCGTTCGGGCTCAGGCAGGCCCTTCCTCGGCATGATGACAGGTAGGTTACACCGGCGTGGGCAGGAGGTTACAGGTCTGACGCCTGTCCCCCGTGCCCGTCCCCATTGTCACCAGAGAGAACCCCACGGAGAGCTCGTATTGGCACAAGGGCAATCCTGATCAACAGTTTGCTACCCGCCTGGGCCACCCGCCTGGCACACAGCCCAGGGACTGAGAGTAGTGCCCTCAAAACCCAAGAGGCCAGGGGGAAACCAGGCCTTCAGGCCTCAACTGCACCAATGCGTGCATGACAGGGGGCCGGGGGTGCACAGAGGGCCTGCGCTACGTGCTCACGACTCGCTCGCAAGTTTGCCGTGTCGAAGGTGCTTGAGGTGTTTTAACGTCAGAGCCCCACGACCACGGCGTAGGGCTTGATGGTCCTGGGGGCACAACGGGGCAGGGGACGGGGACAGTGACACGTATTGAGGATGTACAATTCAACGAAGTGCACCAGCACACGGAAGCCGCCTGTACGTGCAGTTGCGCTTTGCACTCTTACACACGCCGCCGGCACAGTGGCTCCATCCACGTGGACAGGACAAGGCTGCAACGGGAGGGTCGCCAGAGAGCACAATGGCTTCATTGCAATGCTGCATACGTGACCAACGGGGCTCAACCCAGAGCCCAAGGAAAGGTCACAGGCTGATAGTCAGTGGGTACCTGCTTCCCACATGCCACACGGACTTGCACACGACCCTTGGCAGCTACGGTAGGAGCCCTTGCTACCGTGTGGTTCGTTGGCACCACTGCTAGGTCGTGCATTGTTTCTTTGCCTTCATTGCTGTTGTGGCTTACCACGAGGGCACCAGTCCGTTCTGCACGTAGGGGTCAGCCTCCACAAACGCCTTGATCTCCTGCATGGCATTGGCAATGCACAAACACTGCTCAAAGTGTTGCTGCCGACAAGGAGCGAGCAGAAGCTACCTACTGTACCCCGGGCTGCACTTGATGGTTGCCGCAACACGCCTGTTGTATGGCTGAAACCAAACTGAGTGCTGTCAGTCCCGGTTGTCGCCAGCGCAGCGACGAGCCCTTTCCTGCGGGCCCCACCCAACAGCCCGGCCCGTACTGCCGGTCGACCGTCGCTAAGCTTTCCGTAACACCAGCCCCACACAGCCAGACCACGCAGCAGATAATAATGTTGCAGCTACTACAGTCTTTCTGCACCTTTTGGTGGGCCCCTCACCTCGGGCGTCGAGTCTTTGAAGATGAACAGGGCCCCCTCTGGTGTCTCCCCAACAGCTCCACCCATCACCATCTTGCCAGCTTCCACCTACGACGAAGAGAAGAGGACACGGCATCATATTGTTACGACTCACCAAACATAGGTGGCAGGTTTGGGCCCAGACATTAGGCATCCAATTGCGGGCATGCCCGCAGCGCCAGAGAAGGGAGCATGGAGGGTCAGGCACAAATGTACGGACCTCTCCCAGGCGCAGTGCACAGGCGTCGACCCAGAGCATTGCTGAAGGAGAGCACCCCGTCAGTACGCAAGGAAAATGTCCCACTGTTGCGGTAACGAAGCACAGCCATTACGCGGCGCGCCGGGTTGCAGTACATTGTCCGGCACACACGCAGGTTGCACTTCAGCCTGCTCTAACTCAGCTGCGACCCGCGAGCGCCTACCACCTCAGTGCCCCCATTCCAGCGAGTCCGCACCACGAGTCAAAGAGTGCACGTTGCCAAGCGCCCGCACGCCCTGCAACGGCGTGCTGCGCTCATGTTGCTCCTTGTTGCACGCAGACACGTGGCCGTGGCATTGCATCACCACCGCGGCATCCGCACCTTCTTCTTGGCACCGTCGAGGTGTGCCGCGCGGAACGGCCCTCTCCGCTCCAAGATGTCAGACACGTAGCTGTACTGCAGCAGGTGGTACTGCAGGAGCAGCAAGTGTACAGCATCGTGTAGGCATGTACGGGTTGTGCTTCGCACGGCAGCCACTTCGGCGTGTACGGGAAGTGCAGCTCAAATGCACTATTGGAGCCCACAGTACTACAAGATTTGCGTTGTGCTACGGTGTGAATTTGCGTCGAACCAGGAGAGTACCGGCCCCGGTCCTTCGTGGCCAACACCCTCTCAGTCGAGGCCTTGCGTACAGTAACAGGGTGCTACTGCACATGTTGCTCCGGCTCAGAGTGGCGCCAGGCCAAACCCTTCAACTGTGCAAGACCGGAAGGAACCAAGTGGGCGACCTTACCTTGGCCGGAGGAGGTGCCGCCGACGCCTGCGGCAAGGTGACAGAGTCACAGTGGGAGGGGTGGCCCATGTGGTGCGTGGGGCGGCAGCGTGCGACGTGCAGGGCAGTGTAGGACCTCGGCCGCGGCAGTGCAGGGCCGTCCAGTGAGGGTGCTAAATACTGCACAAAGCGATACGCAATGACCCTGTAGATTTGCACGGAGACCTCACCATAGCGCGCACGCAGAGGCTGCCCCTGCTATGGCGAGAGACGCGATTCGCAAGGTTGAGCGCCCTAGAAGCGAGCATTGTAGCAAAACAAGTTGATTAGCTGCGCTGAGGCGGAGTGGGGGAGTTGCATTGCAAGAAGCGAGTGGGCCCGTACTCGCTCCCATCCAGGACAGATGGACCGAGGTAATCGGCATCCTGGTGCATTAAACCTTATCAACACTGCTGCATGTGTCTCCATTGCTAGAATGCGCAGCCCAAGGGCAAGTGCAGGGTCGGCACAGGCCCCGGACCTGTAAAGGTGCTGGAGCTCGAGCACGTGCTGCCGAGAGCTTCACAACTCCAATGATGATCTAAACTAAAGCCATTATTAGAAGGACTGCATTGGTCAACATGGAGGAGTCGAGGCTGCGGTCGCTCCGCAATTGCCTCCTTCCGATATACTGCCTTTGGGTTTTGGTTCAGGGCCTGTTACTCGCTCTACTTGGCGCCATTAAGGTAAGTCACATGCCTCGAGCTGCACGTCGGCCGCCGGTGCTGTTGGAGGAAGTGTTCAGTTGCTTTCGGGACTGGCTTAAACGTTAAAGCGAACGGGTGTGGACACGACGCGCAGCTTCCCCGCCCAGTCTCGACTTTGCAACTGCCTATATTGTAACCGTTTGCGGCAGCCTGCACGCAAGGACGTGCTCCTGACATCGCTTTTCCATGACTAATAGGAGTTGGGCTCCTCCCTGCCTCCCCACCCGCCTTGTTCCCACCCGACCTTAACTCAGCTGTCGCGGCCTGGCCTTGTTGCAGGGCATCATCGTCTTAGTGCCTGTGGCCGCGCTGACGGTGCCAGCATGGTGCATGGCGGTGATGACCAACTGGCCGCATCAGGTCATCCTGGCCTTCATATCCGTGGCCGTCACGCGGGTACGTACCTTGCGTGCCTCCCCTGACGCCCCTCAGACCTTCCGAGACTCACTGCAATACTCCATCCTCCTCCTCACAACTCTTACGCGTTACATGCACACGCCTTCGACTTTCCAGCGCTTCCTCCGTGCCACTGACCACCCTTAAAAATGGATCTGCCCCCGCTGCCCTCCCTTCTCTGGCCCCAGCGCCTGGGCCCCAACCTGCGCGTGCTGGTGCTGCTGCTGCTGCCCTTGCCGCTGCTGCTGCTGCCGCTGGCGCTGTGCCTGGGCAGCTTCCTGTTCTCCGCGGGCGTGGGCTTCTTCTGGCCGCTGGGCGCCACGGTGGCGGTGGGCAGCCTGCTCCCCGCGCAGCAGCTGCTGGAGGTGGCGGTCATGGAACCCATTGACCTGGCGCGGGTGGGTCTGCTGGCAGCGGGTGGGGCTGCCTACTGCAGGGCTGAGCACGGGAGTGATGTGGTGTGGTGTGGGTCACTGCAGGGCAAAGCTAAGTAGTGGCCCGAAATCGCTATGGTGCCGGCGAGCAGTGTCTGCACCCATGCGCTCTCGGTGCACTGCCCATTCCCCCCACCCCGTGAATCACAACCTCCTGTCCATGCCGGTACGCGCTTCGTCTGGCACATCGCGCCACCCGCGCAGTCCTGTGCGGTGGAGGTGTGGCGCTTCAGCACCGAGTCCTCCGTCACCTTCCTGGAGGAGCTGCGGCGGCCCTACTACGGCGAGCCGCTGGACGTGTCGCCCCTGCGGCTGCTGGTGGCAGTGCTGCTGTCGCTGCTGTGCTCCGTGGTCAGCACCTTCGCCGTGTTCGTGCTGGGGCTGCTGCGCCTGCCCTTCGTGGTCGCGCGGTGAGGGCGAGGGGGAGATGTTCACAGGCGGCCACTGAGGACGGGGGTTGGCAGCAGCAGCTTGGCGGACGCCGCAAAAGGGCATGCACCGTGCTGAGTTGCCGCATGGCTGCAGAGTCGTTAGCTGGAGTCTCATGCTCGCTTGCGCTTCCTCCTCACCCGCACATGTTCTCCCTCGCAGCTCGCTGGGCGAGTGGGTCGGCGCGCTGACGCGCTGCCCCGTGAAGCTGCTGTGCGTGTGGCTGCCGTTCTGGGTGCTGGGCGTGCCCATGGTGCCGGTGGCGGTGCTGCTGGTGTTCCTGGCGGTGCTGCTGGGCTGCTTCACGTGGCTGGGGCCCGCGTGCGGCGTGGCGGGATACGTGTCCACGTGAGTAACCAGAGACGGTGGTTGGGGCCGGGTGGGAAACGGACAGGTGTCGATGTCGTGATGGGGGTACGCGTGAAACGCGAGAAACCGTGTACACTCAAAAAGGGCGCGGTTAAGGTGTGATAGGCTGAAGGGGTCCCGCGATGTCTACCCGGTACTTGCTAACCAGGTCTGCCATCCGACCGAGCTACCCTTTACGTCTGATCTCTTACTGGTGCTGTGCCTTCTCATCCCCCATCAGGCCCACGCATCGCAGCTACGGCTGGGCGCTGTGGTGCGCGCTGGACCACATGTACTCCCACATCTACCAGCTGGACGAGGCGGCGGTGCGCCTCACAGGCCTGGGCACGGCAAGCGTGCTGCCGCCGCCAGCCGGGTACGCCAGCGGCCGGCCGGCGGTGAGAGCGGCGGCAGGGCGGGCAGGGTGCAGGGGCGGGACTAGCTAGATACGAGGCATGGGTTAAAGCTGGAAGGCAGGGCAGGGTTGCTGTGCTGCCTCTGTGTGCGTGTGGGGCCTGCTGGCAGCACAGGGCTGCTCATGGCTTACAAAGGTGCTCGCGTGCTCCGCTTGTGCGCGTGCCATACATGCCATAAGGCACCTGCATTGCAGCAGGACTGCGCGTTGTAACCCCCATGCAATGCACGACATGATGCCTTCTTTGCCTCTTCGTTTCCTCTGCAGGACGGCGCCGGCGCAGCGGCGTCAGCGCCTGCCGGCGCCGCCGCCGCCGCCCCCGCGGGGCCCTCGCCGCTGGACCAGGCGTGGTGTACGTTTGAGGACCTGTGCAACGCGGGGGTGCAGCGGGCGCTGCTGTGGGGCTGGATACCCCGCACGGACCTGGCAGACACGGAGGCGTACCTGTTCATAGGGCTGCCGGCCATGGCCCTGCTGCAGCTGCTGGCGGACGCAGCCGAGATCCCCCACACGTGGATGCCGGGGTCGGAGGGGAAAGACGCCGGTGGGGAGTCTGCAGGGGTAGGGGCAGCGGTTTCGGGGGGCGGGGCGGCAAGCGGAGTGGCTTTGGGGGCGGGGCAGGCGGCGGAGGGGCGGAAGGAGGCGGGGGGGGAGGGCGAGCTGGCAGGGAGGCAGGGGAGGACGTCAGGGGCGGGGGATCAGCGGTCGCCGCCGTCGCCACCGTCGTGGCTGGTGCAGATGTCGGGTGGGGGCGGCAGGGTCCGGGGGCGCCACTCGCGAGGGAGGTCTCCGCTGTGGCCCTCCAGCCCCGTCCTGCCGGGCGCTGCACCATCAGCTGCTCCTGCTGCTGCTGCCCCGCCCTCTGCAACACCATCCACCGCCCAAGCAGCGCAGGAGGAGCCCGCACCGACGGCTGAGGAGCCAGCCGGGTCCTCCCCTCCCGCGCCCGCCTCCCCATCCTTCTCCATGCCCGGCGCCCTCTCCTCCCCGCAGCCCAACAGCACAGCGCTCGCCGCCCCGCAGCTCCCCTCCTCCATGCTATCCTCCTCCCACACCATCCACCACCACCCCGACCCACACGACCAGTCCTGGGACGCCCACACAGTCCACAGGCGCTACAGTATGACCAGTGACGTGGGGTCAGTAATCGTGCACGACGACCCCGACGGCCTATCCATCCCCTGGCGGGACCCCACAGACAACACCTCCGCCATTTCCGGATCCGCCTCGGCTTCCACGTCACAGGCTGCTGCCCCTGGGGTGAGGATCCCTCCTGGGGCAGCCTCTGCCCTCCGTGCAACAGCCGCAGGGCGCAGGGGCAGCCCCCGGGACGTTTCTGGTGGGCTGGGACGGGCCGCCAGCGACCGATCTGGCTCCGTCACCCCATTGTCAGAGCCGCTGGTGGGAGGCTTGACGGAGACGGAAACGGAGACGGAGACGGTGGGTGAAGGGCAGGGCCGGAGGGATGGGAAGGGGCGGGGGATGCAAGGGGCTGGGCCGTCGGCGGGGGCGGCAGCGGACACGCTGGAGCGTGAGGCGACGCTGGCTAAGGGTATGGGGGAACTGGAGGCGGTGCTGGGGGAAGAGCTGGGGGCGCAGGAGCGGCGTAGGGCGGCGGCAGGGGTGGACGCACCTGCAGGACAAGGTGCTGGTGGCACCGAGGAGGGCGCGCGGCAAGGGCAGGCGGCGCAGCCAGCAGCGGCAACAGCGGCGGTGCAGCCGCTGGGGCTGCCTCCACGGCCGCCGAGCCGTCGGCCAAGCGAGCCAGGGGCAACGCAGCAGCATCACCAGCAGCAGCAGCAGGGGCACCAGACGCAGCACCCACTTCTGCCGACTGTGTCCACGGGCGCCAGCAGCAGCTCCCGCCCTCCAGCACCTGCTCCCGCAGCACTGCTGCCCCTGCCGCCCCTCCCTCCACAGCCCCAGACCCCATCCCTCGCCCCAAGGGCCGCCACCGAACCCGCCGCTCACCCACCCTCTACCAACTCACCCAGCGTCCCGCAAGACACGCCCGCCGCCCCCGCCTCCCCTTTCAGTGCTACCGCAGCGCCCTACGTGCCCAGCCCCTTTGCAGGCGCTGCAGCAGGAACGCCCACGTCAGTAACACCCACGGCGGCGGCAGCAGCCCCTGGCACGTGCGCCGTGACTTTGGCGGCTGAGCAGCTGGACCCTGGGGTGGCGGCGGCGCTGCTGGAGGAGCTGGCGGAGCACGTGCTGACGGCGGACATCGGGTTCTCCTCCGCCGCCAACCCCGTGCGCCTGCACAGGAGCCTGGCGGCGCTGCAGGTGGGCAGCTGGGATTGGGGAGAGGCAGGGGAGCGCACGAGAGGGGCTGCGGTGTTAAGCCACCGGCATACTGCCTCAGCCTGGCCTTTGGCGGCCTCGCGTGCTAACCTTCTTTGCCTCCGCTTTCTTTATGGGTGATATAGGCGTAACCCGTATCTCATATCGTGTATAACACTAGCGGACCTGGAGCTAACCAGCCATTCTGCGTGCCTTCCCTCACTCATTGATACCCCGCCAGGCCACCCCCGGCGAGGTGGCCTACATGATGTGCCACACGGCGCTGCTGGGGGACGCGCGTGTGCTGGAGCTGGTGCCGCTGGCGGTGGTGGAGCCCACGCGCGGGCGGGCCGGGCACAGGGGGCACACGCACACGCTGTCGGGGGGCTCCTCGCAGGCAGGCGCGGGGACAGCGGCAGCGGCAGCGGACGCAGCAGCTGCAGGGGCAGCGGGCGTAGCCTTGCCACGGGGAGCAGGGAGTGTGGGAGTGGGTGTGGGGGAGCGGCCGGGGACGGACACCGGGCACGTGAGGCGGCCCCGGGGCAGGTGGTCGCTGAGTGGGGTGGCGGGCCGGCCGGCCAGTGGGCCGGTGGGTAGCGTGGCACGGGAGGTGCTTGCGGACGAGCCGGGGCCGGCCGGGGCGGGTGCAGAGGGCGGGGCGGGAGGGGGAGCCGCGGGGCCAGGTAGCACCGCAGCGGAGAGGGGGCTGCAGTACTGGTTTTTCGGGAGGCGGGTGAGCAGGGATGGAGGTGCTGGGGGTGTGCAACAGGCCAGCGCTGGGCCCAGCAGCCCGCTAATGTGGCTGGCCAGCCCAACACTGGGGTCGGCAGGCAGAGGGGCGGGGGTAGACGTACCCGCGGCCGGGTCCTCGCCGGTGCCCTCGCCGCTGCCGCACCAGCGTTCCCACCACAAGCAGCACCAGCACAGCCGCAACCCCTCCGTTGCCAGCGTTGCGTACACTGTGTGCACTAACCTGGACAGCGAGGCGGCACAGGACGACCTGCTGCCTCAGGCGCCCAGCATCGCACACAGCGCGGCAGCGGAGGGCGATAAGCAGGCCCCGGCAGCGGCTGCCGCAGCTCGTGCGGTAATCAGCATGTCCGCGACACTCGACGAAGCCGCTGCCATGAGCACCGAGAGTACTATTGCTCCTTCCGGTGTCTCCTCCCCTGCTGCCGCGGCAGCACAACCTGCCTCCGAGCACCCCAGGGCAGCAGCCTCCACCCTGCACACGGTCCCGGAGCAAGGGGCGTCCCCGTCCGTGTCCCGCTCGGACGCCTCCTCCTCCTCCAACGTCTCCGGAACAGCAGCAGGATCTGAGCTGCCGGCTCCGCCGCCGCCGCCACCGGCCCCACAGGCCCCACCGCAGCCGCAGTCTTCGTCCACGGGGCACTTCTGGCCCTTCAGCCGCCACCGCCGGGCGCGAAGCAACCCCATGTCCTCCCTGGTGCTCCACTCGCCCGGTGCGGAGGGAGACCATGCCACTGACAACGATGACGATCTGCTGTCAGCCTCGCCGCGCTCCGTGCCCGGCGGCGGAAACCAAACGCCGACGGGGGCTGGCGGCGGCGGTGGTGGCGGCGCATCAGGGGGTGGTGCGACAGCAGCAGGGGCAGCAGGAGCGACAGAAACAGGCGGCCGTCGCTACCGTTGGCGCCGCCGAGTCAGCGAGCAGGGCGACGCGGCAGCTGGCAAGGAAGCAGCGGCGTCTACCGGAGGTGCCACGGATGCTGCCCACAACGGCACGGCGCATTCGCGCACCCCAACAGGCAACGCGCATGGGCACAACCACACGCACGGGGGGTCGGAGGCGGGGGTGTTCATGTCGGGGGTGGCGGCGGGGACATGGAACGTGCCGACGGTGACCCCTCAGCGGTTGTCGGAGCTGCATGCGTTCACGGCTGCCGTACAGAGTGTGGCCACGGCTCTTAGTAAGAAGGAGCGCATGAAGGCGATTATGGGCCGGTTGCTCACAAAGTACGGCACGTGTACGAGCAGCGTGTGCGGGGATGGAGGGGCGGCGGCGGCTCCTGGGGTGGCGCGGAGCGAGGTGGGGTCGGAGGCGGTGGCGTGAGCCTGGTTGGCTTATTGTTGAGATATAGGAGGGTTGCAGTGGTGTGCAGTTTGGGGTGGCTTTGTTGTCGGTGGGGCTTAGGATGGTGTGGAGGCATGGGTTAGTTCGAGTGGCAGCGTTGATACGTTGTTTGAGCGGACGTGGATGCATCTCGTGCACCTTGTCGGGCAGTAGGTCGAGGGTTGCATGAGGCGGAGATGCAGCATATCAGCGGGCCCTCGTGTTGCTGGGCTGTTGGTGTAGAGGCACAACTAGGTTATTTTTTACGTCAAGGTGCACTAGGTAGTCATGTATGCTACGGCGGGACTTTCAGCACCCTGGCACTTACGACTGCTCGTTTGCCTGCCAACAAACAAGCAGCATTTGTTCTCATGCTATGTGTTGCACGTTACGGTGTGCAGCACGACCCTCCAGTATGTCCTGCCTCGTGCATCCCCTGGTGACATACCTTATTATCGACACCGCACGGAGAAGCGTGTAGCCCGTCCCGCATTACGGGACGTAGAGGGGATGACAACAGTAACATCCTTCGACGGATAAGGGTAGGAGATGTGCCGGTAGGAGAAGTCGTAATAGGGCTGGTAGAGGCCCTCTCTGCTGAAAGCCTTGCATTGCATAAGGTGTTGGCGAAACAGCTGCCGTACCCTGTGCGTGATGCGTTGGTGACTCAACCAAAGCAGGGCGGGGGAACATGTCATACTACGGCCTGGTGGGCATACTGACTCCGTACCCTCAGCAGTCCGCGAGTCGAAGGGGCCACATGGAACGACCGAAGCGGAGCCCAGAAGGGCCAGCACATCATGATTTCTGCGTTACCCGGTATCGGAGGGGCGCTTAAACTGTAAGCACTACACCAGGCCTGACCAGGCCTACCTCATGGAGAGAGGATTTTAATGTGAGACCTGTCACTGCGCAGACCCTCGCGCTAGTCAAAAAGGGGTAGCACCATCGCGTCTCAGCGTGACACAGTAACCCACTCAAGTGACGACGTGCAGCAGTCCGATCATTCATCTCTTGCTCCCGGAAGCAAGTCCATTACCTTGAATCTAGCGGACGAACAAACTCCGTCATCGACACTGCGCTCAAGTGTATGCAAATACTGGGCTGCAGGCGACGTCTGTGAGCACGGGCCGCCCAACACCCTAGCCCCTGTACTGCATGCAACTCGCTGCCCAAGTACGGTATTCCTATTGCAGAATGGTGGCCCAGGGTGGCCTCACAGCTTATCCAGCTGGGACGCTATGCTATGACCACGAGAGGCAACGACAAGGCCAACATAAAAACGGGCCACATCCCTGCAAAGCATGTATCACGTGCCGCCTGGCACTGAGACTGCCACGGCTGCCTGCTTACTTAACATGCCGTGCGCTTTTCGGCGGACAACATAGACAGCACCATTCAACACAGAGATGCTACCGTACCCGTAGACGACACGTTGCTGTGCAGCTCTTCAACACCTATTCGGTGGCATCACGCTGCTCGATCGGCAGCCACACAATGGCCAGCAGCTAGCTTTTTGAGTCCATCCGCACACGGATGAAGTGAACCTCCAAGAACCTGCCATACATCAAAGCAAACAAGTGGGCGGAAGCCCACGGAGAAAAGGACCTAGCCTTCCCTAACGTACCGGGGGACAAGGTCCTTGCCTTCTCACGACCGCAGCCTAGGGCCACAGGCTTGCCACTGCACCTGCCGGCCGCACGATGTTCCACCCCGCCGCCGCCGTCGCCACATGATTATGCAGCTTGGCTACACAACCAGGGTCGGCCACATCGTCGTGACTGAACCAGTATCCCGCTGGCCTGCTGTTGTACTCATGGGTGCCGCTTCTGCTGCGCCGCCACCGCGCCCGCAACCCCGGCCACGTTAGCCCCCGCCTGCAACTTGACCGCCGCACCCGGCCCTGCCGTCGCCACCGTTGCCGGCTGACCTGTGCCAGGTCCCGCCGCCGCGCTGCCCCCAGCCCCCGTAGCCCCCGCCGCAGCAGCCCCGGCCGTTGCATTCCTGCTCTGCGCCGCGACGTTTGCAGGCGCCGTTGCGTTCTTCGGCGGAGTCTTCGGGGCCACCGGTTGGGCCGGCGGCGGCGGCGTACGGAACTTGACGATGTAGTGCGCGTACTGCCGTACGCTGCCGGACGTGTACGTCATGTACACCCGGCAGCCCTGGGTGCTGCCGCTGACGCTGCTGTAGCGCTTGTCGGGGGCGTCCGCCACGGCGTGGTACAAGGGGTCGTTGGAGCTGATCTCCGGCGGCGAACGGAGGGATGGTTCCGCGTGGTTTTTTTGGACCGCGTAGCCCGTCAGCACCTGCCGGGGTGGAGGAGTAAAAGCCACGTCAGATCTGGGCGCATGGCCGTGAGGTGCTCATGAACAGCTGCGGCAGCTGCCGTATGGATGTTGCGGGTTGGACACAGGTGGAAAGACCTCACGACGCAATGCTGCGTCAATGCAGGACAAAGCCATTCTAGACTGAGTCAGGCGGCGCAGGAAACATCTTGACCTGACCCTGGCGGGTGTGAGGCAGGTTACGGCACTGTACGGCTCGACAATCCTCCAACGCACCTCGCACAGCATGACCTCGGAAGTGCCGTCGGAACAATTGTGCCGGTAGACGCCGGCGCTGTAGCTGGCCTTCTCCGCGAAGTAGTTCGCGGGCCCCTGCCGTAAGCACGACAGCTTTATGTTGTACAAGCCGAAACGCACGCAATGGCACAGCAGCAGCTCGCGCAAGCAGCCGTTGCGTTTTGCTCATATAGGGCCATGTGGCTGTACGGCATGGTACTGAGAGGGCGAACTGAGCCGCTTTGGGCGCACAGAGCACTAAGCAGCTTGCAGCCACGGCATACAGTACCCGCCAGAGGGGCGTGTGAGAGTCCCTCTCGCGTGCATGTAGAAAGCTTACCCAGAGGCAGTCGAAGCCGCTGTAGCACTGCTCCAGGAAGAACGGCTTTTCCGCAATCTGGGCAGGAGTCCACGTAGGGAAGCACAGCGTTTTGTCGTACAACTGCTACACCGCAGACGCGCCTGAATCATTGCGAAGGCAGTCAAGACTGTGTGCAGCACGCCATCAACCCGTACCTTGTGCGGCTCCGTGGTCTTGGTGCCGTGCCACAGCCACTTGTTGGCGGTGGTGTTGAAGCCGGGGTCGTACTGCAGGCCGGCCTTGTACGGCACGTGTGCCTGCAGGCCCGGCTGCAGGAAGACCTGGCAGGAGCGGCAGGACAAGGAACAGTACACATGTCAGACCAGGATTGTTGCATACAGGCATCGTCATCTGTCCCAGGGGAGGTTCCCTTCCTTGATCTGCCCCCCTTCAGAGATGAGGCGCTTGCGCATAACCTCGGGCATGGCTGCTTGCGACAGCTCCACGGTGCGCGCAGAACGTTGCTGTTCCAGCCCCAGCCGACGCGTGCGGAAGATCCTACCTTGCGCTGCTGGTCGAACTGGTCGTATTGCATGGTGTTCTGCACGCGCGTGATCTGCACGATGAGGTCCACGTCCATGCTGCGGCCCCACACGTCCGCCACAAACTCCGCCTCGCGCCACGTGGAGACGTTGCACCTGCTGCGAAGCCGCTCCAGGCCCGTCTTGCCACCGCTGCCCCCTGCTGCCTCCGCCCCGTCGGGCAGCGGCGCGAGCAGGTGCACCAGCTTGAAGGTGGGGAACTTGCTGCTGCTGTCGCCGTCATCGTCGTCGTCTGCTGCACCCGCCTCCACTGTCCAGGTGTCTGGGTAGCTGGTGCGGTAGAGCGCCTCCTGCGCCTGGCGCTCCAGCTCGCGTGCGATGAGCGGCTCCCACACGATGCGCATGAAGCCCTCCACGTCCTCACGTGCACCTGTACGCAGCAGCAAGAAAGCGCACGCAGCCCAATAGAATGCAACGCAACAACGCCGTGGCCACTGGCAAGGTAGGGACTCCGCCGCAGGGCGCACGCTTTACGCCCTGCAGGAAGCGCCGTGTGGCCAGAGGGCCCTGCGAGCAGCACGTCCCTTGCGCACGGTCTGCCGCACAGACCCACCTGCGCACGTCATGCCCCACGTGCCCTGTACCGTCTTCTCCAGGTCCAGCTGCAGGTCGCGCTCCACGGCCTCCTCCTTGAGCTGCTGCTGCAGCGCTTTCTTGAGGTAGCGCAGCCCAGGCGGCGTCTCGCGCTGCTCCGTCCGGCACAGCCGCACGAACTCGCCCCGCAGGCGCTTCTGCGCCTTCTCCAGGTCGTCCCTGTGGCCATCGATGTGCAGGATGATGGGGCCCTCCAGCACCTGGGAGCGGTTGAGGCGCTTCTGGGCGACGGTCTTCTTGGCAGCTGCGGCCTCCACGCGGTCAGGCGAGAGGTCCTCGGGTGCGGGAGCCGGGCTGGGCGCCGCAGGGGGCACCGGCAGCGAAGGGGAGGTGACCGCCCAGCGGCGCACGGCGCGCTGGAACTTGGTCAAGCGGTTGTTTTGCGTCATGGTCGTGAAGTCGATGCAGTAGGTCTGCAGGAAGTGGAACGGTTGCAGGTTAGTGGTTCTGCCTTGCGCTGCAGTGCGTGTGGCACAAAGTTGCACCATGCGAGGCAGCATGCACGCAGCACCCAGCCGAACAACGCAGTACCGCATAAGGCAGCAAGGTCGGCAGCAGGCGCTCCTGCATTAACGACTTGAAGCCATTGTCCACTATCTGTCCTGCAGCACGGACACATGTGTCTTATCTGCAAGGATGGGATACAAGTGTGCATGCTGCGAGCGTTCAAGGCCACGCAACCAGCAACAATGAATCTTCCCGCCTCACCGCGCCGTCCACGTATCTGTGGTTGTCCGTGTTCAGCAGGACCTGGCTGAGCGCGGCCAGCCTGCCGTCCTTGAGCCACGCCTGGTAGCCCACCTCCACCTCCTTGCTGTCGGATGTGCGCATGGGGTACCACACCCCGCGCACACCTCCCACCTTGCACGGGGGGCAGTCCCGCACGCCGGCCAACGTGTTCTTCACGTACGGCTGCTCGTGGATGCCCAGGAAGAACTGCAGTGATTATGCAAACCAGGGATAGGGGCATTGATCGAGACAGGTCGCCTGTCTCAGACGAGTGCATTCTCCTTCGCTGCCCCTTCACACTAACCTGGTGCAGCAGACCCACATTCAAGCCAACTAGCCATGGCGGTATGCCCAGCTGACGGTGTCCATACAGGGGTGTGCTGCTGCACGGGTTCAATCCACGCTTGCTGACAGCTGCTTGGACACTTACCTCCCAGCGGGCGCTGCCCTCTATCTCGCTGACCGCCGCCACCGCCGCCTCCGACAGCGGCTGCACCACCGCCTTGGCACCGAACACGTGGAACGCCACGCACGCCTGCTCCGCGGACTTGGCGCTGTTCTCGATCATGTACACGTTGACGGGCGCCTCCTGCTGCTGCAGGCCCACCTTGAGGGCCGCCAGGATCATGCTGGCCGACTCTTCCACCGGCCAGTTGAAGATGCCTGCGAAGCAGCCAGCACACAAGGACTGGCTCCATCAGAAAGCCAAAAACGCAATCCGCAATCCCCAGCGCCACGAACTCGCCAATGGGCACTCCACACATGTTGCATGAATAACGAGGCAATCGGGCTTGTTCGTTCAGTGGCCGCATGCACGGCGTGCCGAAACAAACACCGTCGTCACGAGTAGCTTACCGGCGCCCAGCAGTGGTATCGCAACGGAGCGCACGCTGCTGTCCTTGATGGTCTCCATCACCTGCCCCACGGCCTTCGCCATGGCGCGGCAGGCGTCCTCCGTGTCGGCGTACACGGGCGGCACCACGTGCAGGATGCTGCGCACGCCCTGCCCAGTCAGCCGCCCGGCGCCGGTGAGCAAGGAGCCGCCGACCGGCACCACCCCTGCACGCAGTTTGCCACAGCGTACACCCGTGGCTTGCGTGCAGCTACACTGATGTTAACTAGCGTTTGCACCACAGGGCCAACCGCCGGCGCAGGACACTGCTCCAACAGTGCGTCGAAGGCCGTCCATGAGCGTTGGACGCATCCATGGACCCACCGCCGAACAGGTCGTTCTTCAGCCACTTGCTCTCGTCCGCAACGTCCGTTCCCGCCGCCCGAATGATGGCCGCCGCGACGCCGCCCCCGTGCCGCATGTAGCCGTTGGCGCTGTTGACCAGCAGCTCCGTGCGGGCGGCGGTGATGTTGCCGTACACCAGCGTCACCCTGCATGGATTGACCCGCACTGAGCCTTCACGCATCCGCACACACTCTCTCAACTCACCACAGCTGAGAAGGCGGGCGGCTGACGGTTGCATGGAGGGACTTCGCAATGTCGGGTGGCTTACTTGTGCACAATGCCGTTGCGCCCCGGCACCTCCAGCACCGACAGCTCCAGCCCCTGGTCCAGCCCGCTGGGGCCAGTGCTGCCGCGCGTACCACCGCTGCCCGTCCTGCCGCTGTTGACCGAGTCGGCATCGCCATCGCTGCCGGTCAGGCCAGTCGCCGCGTCCGCTTCCTGGACGTGGAACGACAAGCAGGTCATCGCTCTCCTTCTCAGGTCACAGTGCTCCTTAAGCGTGGGTTTCAAACATGGGACCCCGTGTTTGTTCGGGAGCATCCAGAAGACAAAGAAGGGGCTAATGCGGAGGCCCTCCAGGGATCGCCAAGAAGTCTGTAGATAGGCTATTTAGCTGCCAGACAGGGGCAACATGGAGTGGGTAGGCACCTTGGGGTACGCGATGCCCTTGACGGCCACACTCTTCTCCGCCAGGCTGACCCACACGGGGTGGTCCTTGCTCTCCGCCAGCTCACGGAGCAGCTCGTTGGTCTCGTCGATGTTGCTGGGCAGGAATAGGCAGCGCGCCTCCGCCGGCACCTGCATGGCAATCGCATACGGTGGTCACTGTCGGTAGGCCACCAGTTAATCAGCTACAGCCATTGAAGCCCCAGTCCGTTACTGTACCACTTACTGTACCACTTGCATGTAGTTTGAGCGCTGGCATGCGTCAGGGTCTGTTGTCCGTCACACAAGAGCGTCAGGTAGCGTGCTACAAGTGTGCAGGGAGCAAGCACGCCGCTTCGCATCATCACTCATTGCACTGGAACGCCACTGCACGCACCGCGGTCACTGCTGGTCCTCACCTCCACAGCAACCCTGCTAATGGACTGCTTCCTCCTGGACACCAGGCTGTTGACCTTCTGCTTGTAGGTTTCTGCCTTCTCTCGAGGACCCCAGACGGTGAAGGTGCGGCCCTTGACCGAGCCCTTGTCGTGCGTGGGCCCCGCCCGGATGAGCACGCCGTCCTTGTGCTGCGCCTGCAGCAGCAGGCCCTTGAAGTCCTCCGAGCGCTTGACCAGGTTGAACACCGCGGGTGAAGGGGCCACCTCGCGCAGCGTCGCCTGGTTAAGGCCGCTGCCGGTGATGCTGATCAGCTGACCCTGTGGGTTTGGCAGGAACATGGTCATACGCGTGAGGAAAGGGGCAGGGACTCCCGCACCCCTCCGCCATGCAGTACCGTACGAGCCCGTATTGCGGGTACGCCCCTTTGCCGCAGCAGACCCCACCACACCTCCACCGCTTTGACCTACAACGCCGCGCGTACCGGTATGCGCCGGTTTACCGGTATCCGCTCTGCTCGGGGTACGTACCGTAGTTACCCCACTGCCAACTGCCAACCAATTACGAAACTGCAGCAACCCGTTGCTCCGGGGCCGATGACAGGAGCACTGCTGCCCCCATGTGCCGTTAAACCAGCTCAAACGCGCAGCCCACCAGCCCAAGCCAAACCCGTGGACATATTGCTACCCCCACCATGGCGGTGACACACAAAAAGCAACCCAGGGAGAGGCCCCTGCTGAGGCTCCCACTTTCTTCCTAGCCCACCTTGAGCTCCGCGCAACCCTGGTCCACGTCCATGCGGTCCTGGCCCAGCACCGTGTATGCCTTGGCGTACTTGTTGAAGGTTATCTGGTACCGCACGTCGCGTCCCCTGCCGCCCTCGCCCATCTGGTCCCTGTTGAGCTTCTCTACGGCCTTGCGCATGCTCTCGCACATGCCCTGCCCCTTGGCTGCAACCGCCTGCACCGAGTCGGCCGCCCAGGGCTCGGTGGCGGCCGCACGCAGGTCGGCCAGGGCGCTCTCCAGGCGGCTGGGCAGGGCGCTCTGGCCGGGCGCGTCCGGGGCCTGAAACGCATGCTCATCGGCATTTGCAGGAGCGCGCGCAGTCAGAAAAGTACGTCAACGGGAATGTGCAAATGGAGAGACGTAGGGATGAAGAGCAAGGCATGGAGGACAGCATGTACGGCAAGGCAAGCGTGCAACGCATCGGAAGTTTCGAACAGTTCCGAAGCACGTCCTGCAGGTGCACACCCACGGTTCACGCCTGTCCCATGGCTTCTGCGCACAAGCAGCACTGCGCAGACGTTCTATCCCATGGGAAAGGATAAGGGCGGGCACATGCATGCGCAACTAATATCCTCCTCCAACTCACCGCGTTTGCGGCGGCCCTGGTGCAGGTGATCACCAGGTGGTAGGGCTGGCTGCCGGACGGCGGGTCCAGCCTGCGAGGGGCGAGGGGCGAGGGTACATAGCGGTAGGCTGGTGAACACAGGCAGCCTCTATCGACACCAGTCCTGCATGATACCTCCGCTGTTGTCTAAGAGCGTGCACGACGGCTTAGAATACAAGCAAGAGTTTATAGGAAAGGCCACGCCTGGCCCCACCTTGTGTCCATAAGTGCCGGCGGGCTGGGGCTGATGAGGCCGGCGCCGCCGAAGGTCTTGACCAGCCGCTCGCGCAGCTTGCGCAGGCGGGCCGCCACGTACCAGCGGGCGGGCTCCCGCATGTCCGAGGGCAGCGGCCGGCCGTCCGCCATGAGGAAGCGGTCTCTCAGGTCGAACGGCAGCACCGTTTGCACGATGCCGTTGAGGCCGGTGGCGGCCAGTCGCTCCTGCACACACGGCAGGGACAGGTGGATGCAGTAAAGACGCTTAGTCCGGTAGCCATATAAGCCATACAGATGCATCCATCGGCCGGTACGCAGCTCTCCGATTCCCGGAAGGTCGGCAAGTGGCTGACTGGGACAGCAGCAGCAGAAGCGAAGACTTCGTCAACAGCTGCAGCGGTGCCATTCTGGGTTTGGCGTCTAGCTGCTTACCTTGAACACTGCCACGTCTGCCGCTGCTCCCTTGACCAGCAGTCGGCCGTTGTTGAAGCCGATGGTGTCACCTTTGGGCGCCCCGGCGTTGAGCGGGGGCGGCAGGATGGTGACGCCGGCGTCGGTTGCCGCCTTGAGCAGCTGCACCGCCAGGCGCCCTGTGACCAGCCGCTTGGCCTCCTGCTCCAAGAAGCCCTGCGGCAGAGCGCCTGCAGCCATACGCAACCGTACGGTGGCCATGTCTCAGCAAAAGCCGCGGTGTCCTCACCTGCCCAAATTTGCTGCGCAACCAACTCATCGCGCGTCGCAGGAGCAGGACCTTGCAACGGTGTACCTCATGCTGTTGCCATGATCACTGGGCGAGCTCGGTTGTGAAACGACGCCCTACCTTCCGGGCCGTCGGCCCTATTCCTGATGATGTCCACCTCCGTGATCTCAAGCTCAGGGTCCGGAGCCCCGCCGCTGCTGCTGCTGCTGCCGCTGTCCTTGGGCTTGGGCGGCTGCTGGCGTGGGCACGACACGTCCAGCTGGAGGCTGGTCTTGGGATTTGAAATCTTATAGACACTTTGGTGTCTCGTGTGCCGGGCGGCGTCCGCGTTAGATACGCTGTCAAAGCAGACAATGGCGGAGAGAGATACACTTCCACACGAGGTCTTAGCGCTGGTCTGGACCACGGCGCTCTTGAAGCCGGGCAGGTCACGGAACATGGGCGTAATGATATCGTGCACATCTTGCAGGGACGCGGCCGTCACTGAGCCCTCAGTCCATGACACCGTCGTCTTCAGGGGGCGGAGACATGCCTGGAGCAACACACCCTGCGAACTCTCCTGCGGCGGGCTTACTGCCTGCTGCGACGTGGGCACGCCAGCGGACGTGTCGCCATCTGCACATGGGACCGATTTGGCGGATGTCAGTCGCAGATAGACAGCACACACAAACTCTGCTGGAGTTGCAAGGAAACGAGCTCGTGCAAACGTGCGGTTGGTACCACCAGACTCTTTGCGGGGTCGTAACACCGCACGACCAAGGCTTTGAGCCTGTACGATAGGCTGCGGAAGAGACATTGGATGGTTGCAGCCAGTTGGGTGGACACGGGCATCTGAGAAGACACGTACGGGTGCGGATCAGAACGATGTCGTGGAGCTGCGACGGCCACTGGACACAGTCGCAGGCTTACCTTTGGCACCCGGGTTGCCTGCACTAGCTTGCCCGCTGAGGAGGTCCTCGATCTCCAAGTTGGTGATGTCGGGGTCGTCAGCCACCAGGCGTGCTGTCTTGCCACGGCTGTAGACCCGGTAGCACTGGGGTGTGGTCAGGGCAGGCCGAGGCGTGGGCCGAGGCAAGACCGGGAGCCGAGGACCGTAGGCAAAGTCTCTTTGGGGTGTCCATATACTGGTAAGAAAAATCCATATGCGAACAGGTTATTTGTAGCCGTCCAGTACTGTGCATCAGGCTTACCTTGATTCCCTCGCCGGCCCCTCGCCGCAACTCTTGGTGAAAGTCTGCGTCGGAGCCGACGAGCACCAGCGCTGCCGGGCACACCTTGTCAAGGCTGACCCACGTGTCAATGTAGTCATCGATGACCTGCAAACGCGGCGTAATGTTACCGTGCAGGCTGCGTCCTAAGTGCGCAAGTTTAAATCATGACTGTGTAGCCGACTACTGCCGCAACCCTTACCTGGAAAATAATGAATCAGATAAATTGTACTTCTGTCCTGATATTGCGGCATGCATACCTGGCATCTTGTATTTCAAAATCGCAACCACCGCGGCACACGCGCGTCCCCGCCCTGGTCCTTACCCCTTTCAAGGGAACATCCGTGTTGCCCAGCTTTCCTTTTCCGGTGTTGAACAGGACCTTGATGCTCCTGCTGTTAAGCGTCTCTACGAGGCTGTTCCCTTTCCCATGGTACTTGTAGGAGCCTGGAGACAAGGCGGCGTACCACCCCCACCGGCGGCGCTGCGGGCCCTTCACAAACTCCTGGTCCAAGACACTGTGGACAGTAAGAGGTCAGGGGCGTTTCAGGAGTCATGTATGTGTGAGTTGCGCAGAGCCTGTCTGCGCGCTTGGGTTTGCTATGTTGAACGGCCGGCCTTATGGGCCCGCCGTGGCCTGCTGCTCAGGGCAGAAGCCTTCTGGCTCAGGGCCTGCCCTCCCATCCCTCACAGCTCGTCCCTGTCCCTGCCATGCGCACACTCGCCAGGGGCTGGCATTTCCGTACGGCAGACCGCCATGACATGATAACAATGTAGCCAGCATTTCAGCGGCACTCAGCCTTTTATACCAGGATTGGCAGCATGCACGCATACCGTAATGTCCCCCGTGCGTCATGTCGTGGTCATCAGCTGTGCCCCGCAGGTGACTTTCACGCAGGAGGCTTTCACGCACGCATGCAACGGGCACGCATGCTGGGCCATGCTGACACTGTCGCACAAGCCCCGGCTCAGAAGCACTGCTCAGTCACGGTGTGCATCAACACACATACGGGCAAACCAGCTGTTCAGTGTGCGGTATCGCTGCCAAGCCAGCGAGGGCCTGGTAAGGAGAGATGCATGGTGGCCGTCCTACCCCATCAGGAAATCACATGGTGAGCGAGCCAAGTGCACAAGTCACTGATGGGCTTTACCACGGGCGCACGTCCACGCACCTGATGACGCTGTCCAAGCTGTGCCCAGGTGGTACGGGGCAGTTCTCGATGTCCCACACAACTGCGTGGGTAGAAAGCGAGCATCCCACAGCAGGGGCACGTACGTCACAGCAGACACGTGTGCGTAAACATGCGTCGTGTACCGGGTATGCAACGGTCACGCACATCCTGCGTGCTGTACATACAACCTTACTCGTCAGGTGCTCGGGCAGGGCAGCAACAGGCACTGGTTCGTCCTGTGTGTAACCAAGGGCGTGCACGGCATCGGTACACATGTGCATGTATGCGTGCGTACAGCCGCGTTGCACTGCTTACTAAGAACTATTCCATTCTTGGCCATGCTCATGATGTACTGTAGCCTGCTGTGTCTTCTCGCGCGTTACGTCGTCCTGGAAGACAGTGTCTTGTTTAGGGCGGTTTGGTGGTCTTTATAACGAACTTGGTGCCGAACTGGAGAGTTTCCTGGGTTGGAGCCAAGCAAGCAACAGCTTGCAACGCAGTAGATATCAGTAGCAATGTCCGATCATTTGCAACCTGCAAGCGTGCAAAGGAATAATGCGTTTTCACTGCGAATCAGTTACGAGCCTTCCCTTGGGTTGCTTGCAAAGCGTACGTCCCATTAGTTTTTATGAAGTGCATTATGATTTTTGCGCATGTAAGGCAAGGCCAGGGGGCGCCCTTTGGGCAAGCCCAACAACCATGTACGCCTGCCTGGTCGACCTAGGCGCTGTTGCTCTGGGCTTGCATGTCTCACCCTGACGATTAGCTGCTTTTGTGCGTATTTGATTGTTTACAGCAGGCGGGCTGCATGAAGCTCTCCAATGCCGAGGACGATAGGAGGCGTGTGTGCGCCTTGCTTTCTATGCCAGGCGCATGTTGGATACACGCATACCATGCACAATTTGCGTATTCCAACGAGGTGTGAGCTGTCCTTCCTACCGTGCCGATACGCCTTGTAGCTTGTATACCCCGCTTGTACCGTTGGACCGCTGCCGTACGCCAGCCCTCCCTGACGCTGAATGTGCTGCTATGAGTGCGTCGCACATGCAAGCAGTTGTCGCGTTACACATGTAAGCAGTTGCGCTTCCAGGAAAGCGTCGACGTTTAAATCGAGTTGCATATCGCACCCTGCTGGCGGAACACTATCAAAGTTGCAAGAATGCAAACTGAACAAACTGCGAGAGATACGCAGGAATGCTATGAAGGGTGTAGGTGCGGCGCCGGGCCACGGCACCAGCCAGGAAGCCTCACCTGACCTGCTACGCGCAACACCAAGCCCAACGTCCTTGCGCGTGTTTCCTTGACAGTCCACCCCGCATATCAGTCGCTTAGCTCCACTCCTACCAAGACTACGCTCCTTGTTCAGCCCTGACGCGTACACAGCGCTTCCCATGTATACAGAGCAACCGCTGACACTTGACACGCTTGTGTAACACTTGTGAGATTGCAAGACGGCTACGCTGGACCCAGCGCACCACACAACATGCCTCACTTTAGCGGGTAGCGCGCGCAGCAACAACAGAACGTGTCGCAGCAGCCCACCATGCGGTTCCACAACCCGCATGCTCGCCATTTGTTGCTGCCAAACCCACGAGTCACCCCTCTTATTGCGCACCCTCGCCATGCATCCGTTTTCGCCCCTCCACGCCCTCCCGCACTCGTCCTCCACACCACCTCCCCACAGGCCACTTCCCTCATTCTTACCCAAGTACTACTA
>VFQN01003379.1_pt1 | contig 22970 bp, 26 predicted proteins | sample 3512371 | NCBI WGS metagenome assembly VFQN01 (sample SAMN10412370, study PRJNA504923) | tailings metagenome | isolation source: Replicate 2 from Balatoc abandoned mine | place: Philippines: Itogon, Benguet | collected 2017-08-28
AACAGGGGAATGGGAGTCATCCACCAGCTGATGCCCGACGGTTCATCATCCACTGGCAGGCACCTGCCACCGGCACGCCTTCCCTGTGGGTCCGGGCAGACCACACACCAGATCATTTGCACGTGCATACGTGCAACGCGCATGACACCTGCTGGGTGCCCACTGTCCCGCTGTTCCCGCAGAGGTGATCTTCGAGGGGGCCACCGGAGGCCGTGTGGAGCTCATCGTGTCCCCCCTGCAGAAGCTGACGCCCCGCAAGAACGTCAAGGTGGGATGCATGGACCAGGGCGCCACATCTCCAAGCTGGTTGGTCGGGTGACGTATTGAATCTGCGCTACGCTACGTTACATACCCTTCCAGTCGTACATTGCTGCCGTCTGATGCTACACCAGGTGCAACAGCGTTACGTGCGTTGCGCCTGCCTGTGGCTGCTCTCTGGCACTCGCGACACCCTTAGCCCACCATGCACCCGTCCCGGCCGGCCATGCGCAGGTTGAGGACCTGGGCACCCCCGAGCAGGTGCTGCAGCGCATCGGAAACTACATCACTGGTGAGTCGCAGAACGCAGTACCTAACGTGGCTTGCTGTACATTTTACCGCGCGGCGCCGTTGCGTCACCGTACCCTGCTGCGGGATGCGGTGCAGCGGTGCGGCGTCAGTCTTTCCACGGGGCATGTGTACGTGGAGGCTTTGGGTGCCGTGTGGCTGTGGGGTGTGGTGCAGCGGCACGACGCCGTTCCTGTCACAGGGTGTGCACATGTGGGGACCTTGTGGTGGGCTGCAGGTGCAAAGGTCGTGGCACGACGCCCGCCAATGGCACCGCAAGTTCATTCTGAGCGCAACAGGACAAGTACAGTATGCAACTAAACAAAATTGTAGATTCGCCGCTGACACAGCTGAGGCTTTTGGAAGGGTGCTGGCTGCAGCTGTTTCGCTTGGCTCAAAAGCTGGCGGGTTGTACTCTGGCAAACTCAGTCGTCACCCTTAGCCCTTCCACCATACTGCAACCCCCAATGGGCGGTGTCGTACAGATGTGTACTGAACGCACGGCATCTTTCCCTCCGCAGGGACGTACCTGGACGACGACGCGCTGGTGGCCGCCACCACCCGCACGCAGGACGGCCTGACGTACTACTTCTACGAGCTGTTCTCGCCGTACGCCAAGACGGGCGCGCACTCGTACACCGCATGCACCGTCAAGGTAGGCAGGGGCCTTGCGTGTCGTGTGCGCGATGCAACTGTAGCTGCTTGTGGGGCGCATCCAGGCACCGCAGATAGCATACGGTGCTGCAGCCAGCTACAGCAATCGCTGCTTTTTGGTCTGGTAAAGTTTAAGGACGTGCGCCCCTAACGATTTGTCCAGGGCATTGTCCCGCTTCACGCACCCTTCAAAAGCGTCTCACTATTATGCTCGCTGATGGCCTCCCTTGCCTGTCTGCACACCTGCAGGGCGACCTGGCGTTCCTGTTCGTGGCGTCTGCGTCCGAGAAGGCGTGGGCCAAGCAGGAGAAGACGCTGCGGGAGGTGGTGGAGAGCTTCCGGGCGTGAGCGTCACTGGGCATGTACTTGGGCTGAAGCAGGATGGCATGGCAGCTGGCGCTCACGGCTTGGCTAGGTCTATGCGGCGGCAGCAGCGGTGAAGCGGCAGCGGAGGCCTCTAAGCGGAGAGAGCTCCTTGAGCTGTTGGACTGGCCTGACTGGGGCAGCAGCATTTGAAGGTACCTGTGACTGGCAGCAGTCAGGTGGTTAACACGACTAGAAGCTGAAGCTTTCGGGCGTGTCTGCTTGGCAGCAGCATGACAAGCAGAGGAAGGGCGCAGCATCGGATTTCAGTCAATGCACGCGATAGATATCATCGGCGGCGCTGAACCAAGGTTCGTGGCGTAGAAAGCAGGCAGCGTTCTTTGGAAGGTGGCGTACACGCTGGTAGCTATGCTGGGTGGTTTGGTGTGTACGGCAGCACGGTGCAATGACCCAGAGTTAGCAACGTGTGTCAGTGCGGAGCAACACCTGTATTGGACAAGCATTTGCCGGGGGACTCGCATGGTGTGGCTTCGACCCGTGCTTATATACCCTGGTGGGAACTGGCAAAGGGTGCATGCTGCATACTGCGCACGTCACCACCAGGTTGTAGCGGTGTTTGCGGTGTGGAGCATAGGAGTTACGGTGCGGCTGGAGATGAAGTTCGGAAGGGGTCCGAAGTGGGTGATGGGGCACGTGCTCATAGAAACAGGGCAGACGGCGCGATTGGTCGCTTAGAGCCGCGGGCCTGGCTGGGCCTGGCTGGGCTGTGAAGGTCGACTTCCTTCAATCACCTGTCCTCGGAAGGCCCCAGAACCTGAACAGCAGCACATGTAACTGCACAGCAGTGAGCTGCTTCTGGAGCGCGAAAGTTGTAACCAGTCCAGGATCCTGGGTCGATGGGTTTGGATACCTCTGCGCCGTCCAGCCATTTGAGGCCGCGCCTCATCAAAGCAGAAGAACAGTTTTAAAAGCACTGTAGGTTGCATGACATGTATTACCAATGGCTGCGGCTGGCAGGACAGCCGTGCAGGACCCTGCAGGACGACAATACGACGGAAGGGCCACGGTGCGCACGACAACACATGGGTAAGACTACCGTAACATATATATGTACTAGCGCACTCTGGCTCGATGCATGCTCGGTGTCGCGTCCTTCCGTACTGCCGGATGTGATAAATGCACGGTTGTTTGCGAAACCCCAAAGCCTGCGACCTTGTCATACAGAAGTGCAAGCCAGGACTACTTGAAAGCTTAGGGATACAGGCTTTGCAAGGACCGCGTCGAGAAACCTCTCGCAACCAGCGGCAAGCGGCCAAACAGCTGCACACTGAGGATGGCTGACGTCCACGCAGAATGCGACCAGTCTGCACGGCGTGCAGCAGGCAGACGTATGTCCCTGACGCCCCAGGAGCGCGCACAAGTAAGGCATCGCATATGACTCAGACAAAAAACGTTTCGCACCGTCGGCCTGTTACATCCGTCTTGTAGTTGCAACTGGCTGAAATTATCCCTTTCACTAGGTCACTTTAAAGAGGGCCGACGCTCTGCCGCAGGTCCAACATGGTGGAACCACAGACGGCAGAAGCGTTGTAACACTATCATCCGGGCTGTGCGTCAGCTTCCAAACTACCAGCGGGAACAGCAGCAAACATCAGGACACAAAGCCGGTCGCCATGCGCCCTGGCCGGAAGGCCTTTTCCGGCTCGGGCCTTCGTATTCATGCGGATGTGCTAGGTTCCTTGTTTGACAGCGGACGATTGTCCGAGGAGGTCAGCGTATCGGCGTGAACGCTCTTTTACTAGGCCACAGAGCAGTGCTAAGAGCTGCAGCTCAGTGTGATGCGCACTCAGCTACTCCGGCGCACGGTGCATCGTGGCATGGCACGTGCTTTAAAGCACAAGCCGCAACCTGTAGCAGCTCGTTCGCCTGTGAGGATAGATGCCCCCGAGGCGGCGCACAGGCGAACTGCATCCATGCATCGGATATATCGTACTTCACATGAGGTACGGGAGCAGGATCGATGGGCCCGGATGTATTCTGTTTGATGACGGCCATCGTCTGTCTGCACGTACACAGTGCACGGTATGTTGCGCCAAGCAAGTGGTTGCGGCCTATTAACGCTTTACGCTCTGGACACTGGGCACAACAATGCTTTTGATGTTGGAGGCTGTTTGCAAGTGGTTAGTAATCTGATCCCGCACTACCGGTATTGCAGGCAGTGCATGGATGGCTGGGGTGGGCGGAGAACTGCCGAGGTTGTTGCACACTGCGGGTAGCACTGCTTGGTGCGTGGTGCATGTAAGTTGTTGCCTATTGCATGACTGTTACTATGATGTTACACTTGTGCACTTGCCGTTCTGCTCGTTCATGGTGTCACGTAGTGCATGTGGGTTAGCATGGTGGGGTGCATAGCAGTCGGCCGAGGGTAATGTTGGAGCGGGCCCACCCCCATGGTGGGGCCCCGGGTATTGTCGTCCCCCACTCCATCAGTCATGCCGGTTGGCATCAACACTTGCGGCGTGGGAATGTGGGCTTTGAAGCACGTCTACTGTGCATGCGGTTGCGGGTAGTGTGGTGTAGATCACTTCCTTGCGCTGCATCATTCTAATCTTGCAACGGATGCAGGTGTGTAGCGGATGCAGGTGTGTGCCTGGGTACGGTGCGGCAACCTCGGCATTGCATCACGGTACGGGTTCGGTGCGCACCAACAGTTAAACATGTCGCTGATGTGCCCTTGACCTGTATCGGTGTGTAGTATGCGTATGGGTTTCGGCTTATCCACGATTTTGTATGTGTTACTGGCCTGTGCACGTGGTTTCGGCACGTGGACGGCACGAGGGTTCTGGGAAGGTAGCAGGGCGCGCACGTGCACAAGGTCCGCCGTGGGTGCTGGGCTTGCGCCTGTTTGGAGAGTGGATTGGGTAATGCGTGCAAGGCTGTGGCCGGCAGGTTGCGTGGGGGAGGATGCTGGGCGGGTTTGGGTACGCTGGGGCGCACACAACACGCAGTAAACATAGGACGGACGTAGGACTGCTGTGGCCTTCGTTTGGCTTGTTTACTGATCGTGCCGCGGTGAGACGCCAAAGCAGTTGACTGTGTACTGCCGACAGCTTGGGGGTTATACTACCGTAGTATGCGGGTGGGGCGGGGTGGGTTCTGGACTTCTGCTGGGTGTTGGAGACGCATGTTTTTGGTAGGCTTGAGTCTGGCCATGCAGCCGCGGAAGTTGCGTGTAGGCAGCATGCCTGGGAGCACAGCTGCCGGTATTCATCCTTGCATGTGGCGTGGATTCCCGCGGTGAGTGTGTGGGGCTCGGTATGTGTGGCTGCGGGGCAGCCAGGCGGGGCAATGTATGTGGGGCGCCCTGTTGCGGCCCGCAGGCATGCGCTTGCGTGGGCAGGTGTGCGTTTAGTGTACGCAAGGGGACGAGGCGATAGCTGGCAGGAGCGTAGGGATAAGCCTGTTGTGCGAGCTTGGCGGATGCGGCAGAAGCTGATGCCGGTGCAACAGGTCTTCTGGACTGTGTGTTGTCAGGGCAGTGGGCTACTGCAGTGGGGGACGGAGCTGGACGGAGCGTTGTACAAACGGCGAATAAGGTCTAGTGGCGAGGGCTGAGGGGCGAACCAGTGTACCGTACAACCACCACGCGTCACAGGTCATTCAGTTTAATCCATTCAATAAGGAGTTAGGCACTTGTAGCTCAATCACAGGAGGTCAGAGGTCCGGCCTGGCTACACCACAACACATGCCATCCATGTTGGGCGGCGTTGCCGTTACAATGGCACCCGCACCCGTACATACGGCCGGCAAGGCCCCTACCAGGCATGCAGGAAACGGGTGCCGTGGTCCGGTGCTGTCCATCGCCCGCAGCGAGTAGCTACCCCTGGTAGCCGTGCCCTCCCGCTGCCCCCGCGCTAGTCCCAGGGGCCACAGCCGGCACACCACTACATACACTACACAGGCCGAGCCACCGCCCTAACCCTTGTGAGAGCCGCGGCCTACGCAGAACCAGTAAAACAACCGCAAGCACACCGCATTCCCATCGCATCTGCAACAGGCGGGTAAAATCCAATGTACCAAAGGCAGAACCACGAACGCACGTCCGGGCGTACTGCCAAGCAGGCCGCTCCCCCCACACGGCTCCTACGCCTTGCACGTGCCTCTGCAGGCTTGCTCCAGTCACAATGCCTGCTCGAGCCGCCGCCGCTTGACTGCCCGCAGCGCCGCGCCCCCCGACCGCTGCTCCCTCTGCGCCCTCAGCCACTCCTCCACCTCAGCCGCGTCCCCGTCCCTGTCCCGCGCCGCCTCCACCGCCGCCTCCCAGTCCACCTGCACCCCTGCGTCCAGCAGCCAGCCCAGAGCCTGCAGCGGGGCCTGGCGCAGCCCCGACCCGGGTAAGCCCCGTGCCCCCGGGCACATCGCGTACAGGAAGATGCCGGTACCGACACTCCTGCAGCGCGGCAGGGGGCAGCCCAGCCGCCGCAGCCGCTCCAGGGTGGGCAGGTCGCCAGCGAAGGCCGCGACCAGGTACGGCAGACCGCCCTCCTGGGGAGGGCAACAGGGCAGCAAGGGCATTCAGGGTTGAACATTCCGGCTGGTTGTGGGACGGAGGACGTGAGTGCAGCAGCTTGTCCGCGGAGCAGCGAAGCTGTTCGGAGGCGTGCCAGCGTGGAGCCATGGCCATGGCGACGCCCCCTCGCTGCTGTCAGCACACATCGTCGGCATTGCCGGACCCTGCCGCAGCACCCCTTTCGTTGGCCGTCCCCCTGCACTCACCCCCACAGGGCAGCCCTGCTCCACCAGCCACTCCAGCAGCTCGCCGTTGCCCGTCAGCGCCGCGAAGCCCACCGCTTCCCTCCCGCACGCCCACCCTGCGGTGCGCAGCTGCCGCACGAGGGCCGTGTTGCCAGACACCGCCGCGGCACCCACAAGGCCGGGGTCATGCTTGTTTTGGTCCCCCATCCGCTCCACCGCCCACGCCACCGCCTCCCCATGGCCTCTGCTGGCCGCAGCCTCTGCGAGCTTCAATGTCGGAACCCATCCCGCTGCCTGCAGCACCTCCAGCACCTCCACACGCCCTGCGAAGGCAGCACGGTTGGCAAGCACGCCCCGCAGCTTTCCGTACTTTGCTGTAACTGCCAGGACACCCGCGTCCATCTCCCCTGCCCCTCCCGACGCCTGCTGCTGCTGCTGCACGCTCCCCGCCGCTGCCGCCGCCCCATTGGCAGCTTCCCGCAGCTCAGCCTGGGCCAGCAGCTCCCACAGCACGCCCACCACGTCCGGCCGAGCGTACTCCGCAGCCGTTGCGAGCCACACGCTCGGTCAGGAAGTCGACCCCTGCCGCCTCCTGCAGCCACCGCACCTTGGCTGCGGCATCGGGCGTGGCGCTACACGCCATGGCGCACACGTCCGTGACCTGCGTGCTCTGCGCCAGGGACCAGGCGGGCCCCTCCCACTCCCGCACGAGCGCTACCAGCCGCTGCAGCGTGGCCAGGCCCGCCCCCACCGCAGCGCCACCGGGCAGCACCTCCCAGTCCACAACGTGCTCGTCCGGGTCGCGCTGGTGCAGCTGCATGAGCCATTCGTACAGCGCCACGTGGCCTCCCGCTAGTGCAAGCGCAGGGCCAGTCGGCAGGGAGCCGCATCCGTCCTCCAGCAGAAACTCGCACACCGCGCGGTGACCTCCCGCGACCGCCTCGTGGAAGCCGGCGTAAGCTGGGTTGGCGCACGTGTCAACTTCGTCCTGCTCGGGGTCGTCAGTCCAGGGACTCCCTAGCGACAGGGCCCATCTGCATACGTCGATTTGGCCTCCAGCAGCAGCCCAGCACAGGATTTGGTAGTTCTTGGCAGGGCACTCCGCCCCGCGGAGCCACTGGCATATTTCCAGTTGGCCCCCCTGGGCCGCGGCCCGCATGGCGGGGTACCGCACCTTACCGTCCTCACTGTACCGCAGCTTGTCAAGCGGGCTGATGGAATGCCCCGGACCGAGTTCATCATCGCCCGCGCTTAGCCAAGGACAACCTTGCCCGTGGAGCCATTGGCACACAGGCAGGTGCCCCCCAGCGATCGCAGAGGCCATCACGTCCGCCGTGGCCGGCAGGCCTGCGCGCTCCACCAGGACCTTGACGTTGTCGAGGCTTCCCGTGCTTGCTGTCAGCTCCAGAAGCTTGCGGCGCCGGCTGATGGACAGTCTGCTTACGGCATCGCTTGAGCCAAAGCAAGCGGCGAAGAACTGTTCGGGAACCGGCTTTGAGGCAAACACTGTTTTGCAAGGGCCTGAGTTGCATATGGAGGTGGCTGCCTCGTTGCATGATAGCCGGACATTGCAGGCAACGTCTTGGCGGGGGAGGAAGGAAAGGATGTAGTCCGACAGCTCTTGTGGCAGAGGCCGGGGCCATAAATGCTGACACCGGTTTGGATACATTTGCTCGCACAGGTGCTTCGGTAGGGGCAATATCCTTTTGTGCGTTCTTAGGAGCGCCCCAGTTCCCGCCAACAGTCCGTTGGAGCGGTTGCATCGGTTACCGTCCCCAATCTGGCCCATGCTGGTCCCAAATGCTGCCCTTTCCCACGCTGGGTAAATAGGTGGCCTGTGAGGATGCGCTGAACCCGTACTGCACCGCTGGCTTGGTGAGAGCGTGCATCGCCAGGCGCTGACCCGCCCAGGGGCCCTTGCTTGCTGCGCTTTTGGCTCCACCTGACAAGGGCAGGGCAGCCTCAGGCTCCCAGCCCGAGATCGGCGTTACGTCAAGGACAAAGTTTGGAAGCAGCCGCGCAGTCTTGCATGCAATTCATCAGCCCTTGTATCGCAGTACACTTGCAGGCGCACCAGCGTACCTGCGGACAGGTGCTCGGGTTACGGTACGTGCACCCCATACCCACTTCACCGACAACACGGCCCCCAGATCGAGGATGCCTTGCACGGTAACCGTCACAAGCATCAAGATGCCAATACATATACGCAGTCAAAAGCAACCAAACCTCCCAGACGAACGCAAGTACACCGTGCAGGCCGCAATGCGTACACGGCATCCCCAGCTCAGGCATCCCCTCCTCCCCCACCCGCCGCGAAACAACTTCGACCCGGCCCCCCGGCCATTTTGCAACCACAACGATATGCTGCAAAAGCACGAGCAGCAGTTTCTTCCACCCACGCGCCGCCCCCAGCTCCCAGCTGCATGTACGCGGGTACAGACCCCCATGTACGCCACGCACGTGCCCCACGCCTATCCTACTACGTTACCCCTCCTTGCTGATCGCCGTACACCCGTACACCTGTGCCAGCCCCTCCTTAGTCCTCGCTTAGTCCTCGCTTAGCTGCATGACGTCGTACGGCTTGAACAGCTCCTTGAACGCCGCCACGCGCGCCTCCTCCTCCGGCTTGCTGCTGGAGCAGGCCTTCCACGACGCGCGCTCGGGCGCACCCGCCAGGTCCGCCAACACCTCGCGCCCCAGAGCCATGGGCCACCGCTCGCCTGGGGTGGGCATGCAAGAACGATTCATTAGCGAGGCACGGGTTCCGAATGTATGTGTGTGTGCTTCAGCTTCGCCAACACCTCCCGCTCCCGCTCCAGCGCCATAGGCCCCCGCTCGCCTGGTACTGGGTACACGTGCAATACGCAGCTGGCAACATTGCAGTGGCGGGGTGTGTAGTAGAGTGTCTTAGGCCCTCCACGTCCGCCAGGACTGCTCGCTCCACCGCCATGGGCCACCGCAAGCCTGGGGTCCCATGCAATGGAGGATGTGGCACCTATGGCAGAGTTGCAACCCTGGCACTGGCATCTATGATGGCCCCTTTAGGTTACTATTGGGTCCAAATCCCAATACGTGCAGCGTTCCTTTGACAACAGTGCACGTGACACGTACCTCGCATGAGCGGCCGCACCAGCCGCGACCCGTCCGGCAGCAGCGCCATGAAGTACTCCGCGTCGCCGCCGCCCACCGCCGCCTGCAGCGCCCGCCGCGTCTCGTCCGGCCCGCAGCCACGTGCCGGCGGCGGCACGGCCGTCAGCTCGAAGCCGGCGGCGCGCGCGGCGGCGCTGAAGGCCTCCCCTGCGCGCCTGCCGGCTGCGGGCGTGACGCCCACCACGTTGATGTGGCAGTGGTTGCCGCCCTTGTTGCGCAGCGCCAGGTGGCGCTCGAAGGCCACCAGCTCGCGGCCCAGGGACGCGTACATGGAGCGCAGCGCGGACAGGTACCTGCGGAACAATACAGATGTGACCCGACGTGCTATGGGAACATGATAGTAGTAACGGAGTAGAACAAGTATATGAGAGGATGCCATGGCATCATTCAACCGCATGGCAGCAGACAACAACCAGGCGCAGGCCCCAAGTCGCGAGACAGCTAACCTCTCACCGCTCCATCTCCGCGAAGCTTTTTTCGCTGAGCCCCACGCTGGCGGGGTGGTGGTCGATGGGCACCAGCAGCACGTGCTCGGGCGTGATGGGGCCCTTGTCCAGCGCCACGTACACCTGCGGGCGGTGGGGAAGCATGTGTATTAGCAGGTGTGGGCACAGCGGGGCACCAGCAGCGCGCGCTCGGGCGTGATGGGGCCCTTGTCCAGCGCCACGTACACCTGCGGGCGGTGGGGAAGCATGTGTATTAGCAGGTGTGGGCACAGCGGGGCACCAGCAGCGCGCGCTCGGGCGTGATGGGGCCCTTGTCCAGCGCCACGTACACCTGCGGGCGGTGGGGAAGCATGTGTATTAGCAGGTGTGGGCACAGCGGGGCACCAGCAGCGCGCGCTCGGACGTAATGGGGCCTTGCGCTGCAGGGCCTTGTGCCCCGTGGGCCTGGACCCCCGTGGACTTGGGAGCCTTGCAGAGCAGGGACGCCCCATGACAAGCACCTACTTCGTCCCCCACGCGGACCCATGCCGTAGCTCCGTTTCATTGCCGTTGCGCGTACTCCCCAGACTCATACCCGTCCACTCCGGCACAAACGCCTTCCTCTGTCTTGTAGTGGACATAGCCGTAAAGCAAAGCAGATACCACACCTCGGAGCTTACCTCCTCCCCCACGCTGACCACCAGCTCCGTGTCTGCCGCCACCGAGCCCAGGCAGAACCAGCAGCCGTCCACCGGCTTGCCCTCCGGGTTGGGGTTGGGGCCGGAGGAGGGCCCGCCGTCCTTGCGCGCGGAGCCTGCGGGCCGTCAGGATGGCGGGTGGACTGACGGCTTTGGCCAAAGCGTTCAGGGGGCGATGCGCGGACGACCGGGCATAGGAGGTTCAGGCGAATCACCGCCCTTGCGGGCCGAAGGTGCCATTCCAAAGTAGGTAAGGAGCAGTTGGGCATGGGCTACATGTGGGCAGACTAGGTTCAGGAGGCGATCGTTCTGGTACGTGCTTGCATGTGAGTAATGGGCCCCAGCCAAAGTGCCCTGGCCCTCCGTCCGCCAATGTCCTTTCCCTTTTCCCCCATTGCTGTCGAAGGCGGAAGGCCCCCTGCTGACCTGCCAGCCAGTCAGGACAACGGTGTAGGTAGTAGCTGTGCCGCTGCAATTCCAATTTCCTATCCATCCACCCCCCATCGTTCTTTGCTTCCGACTGCACCAACCCACCTGCTGTTGAGGGCTCCACGCTGATCTGCCGCCCGTTGAGGTCGCAGTTGTGCAGCTGCAGCGCGCGCTCGGCGCCCTCCCGCTCCGCAAACTGCGAAAAATGCAAAAGCAAAAGCAAGAACAACAGGATCAAACGGGCACCATGAAATGTGTTGCTCTTACGAATGCTTGTGCGCAGAACGCGGCCACCTGTGGACGCTGCATGTTGACTTATTGACAAACATGCCGACGGTACAGGGAACGAATGCAATGCCAGTACGTGTACAAGCGCACGTCCCCTGCACCACCAACACGTTGCGTACTTCCCCCACCTCGCGCCCTGCCCACCTGCACGTGGGTGTATCCTGCCACACGGCCGTCTGGGTTGGTTCGCCGCCACACGTTGACTACCTGAGGATGTGGGTGAGAGTGTGGGTGAGAGTGTGGGTTTGACGGTGGGTTTGACGGTGTGGGTTAGGTGTGAAAGCGGGTCGCTTTGGGGGTGCAGATAGCCGCGTGCCGCCACACGTTGACCACCTCGGGGTGCGCCTGAGGTCAACGTTCAAGCTTAGGGGTGTGGGCCCAGGCGATGGCGAGCGCAAAGTCAGCGAACGAGTTGATCTAATCGGTGCGTCCAGGGTGTCCGCAGACCGGCCCCCGTGCTTCTGTCCCGCCGCCGTCCCTTGTCTCTGCACCAGCGGGGGCAAGGGGCCACTGTCCAAATACAGGACTGCACTCTTGCCCTGCGCCCTGGGTCCTGCCTCGCCACCCGACACGCCCCGGCGCACCCCTGTACGCAGCTCCACGCACCCACCTCCCCCGACTGCCCGAAGAAGGTGTACAGGTCCTGCTCGCTGGCGCTCCACGGCACGTTCCTGACCACTACGGTGCGGGAGGGGTCCCGCGGCACCTCGGACCGCCCCGCGATGGCGTGCGGCGCCGCAGACTCGCGCCGCGCCTTCTTGGCGCCTTGCTGTTGCCAGCGGCTGAACCCGCCGTCAGCGTCCTGGAGCGGCATTACCAAAGCATATAAACAACGCAACGCTGCTTTGTTACTTCACATGGTAAGGACGAGCGTAGATGGAAGACCGATATGGCCGTCGGCCCCAAGGAGAGCTCTCAGTGCACCTTGCACCACGACAGAGCTGCGTGCTGACTGCAAGCCAAACAGCTGCCCCGCCCAGTTGACCCACCCACGTGCCCACCCACCATCTCGTCCTGCTCCCGCTTCGCCTGCCGCAGCTCGAAGGGCGAGGGCGTGGTGCCCTCGGGCGCCACACTCAGCTGGTCGGGGTCCATGTGGGCCGCAGGCACCAGCCCCAGCGCGTGCATGGCCTGCGTGTGTATCGACGGTGTGTGAGTTGAGGGATGTGTGGGCCGAGCGAGGTGCATGTCATCTCTGCGCTTCGCCCTTGCGGTGCTATCAGAGCGCCTGTTGCCGGCCATGTACATTTCATACACGTCTATTGCCGCATGCGCACCACGGCCGTATTGGGGTGCTTGGCGTGTACCAGGCCGCCCATGCCCCCGCCTGCTGGCCCGACGGCTACTCCCCTACTGGGCAACTTGGACCCAGCCCTGGCTGCTCCATAATAACAATCCACGCCACACCATCATTGCTGCTGCCAGGGGGCGGAGCCCATCCACACCTCCAAGGACGTTTTGCCTACATCCCGCACCGCACCCGCTACACACCTCCAAGGACGTACGCCCCGCCTTCCCTCTCCTAATAGAACCGCACCTTGGCTTTGCTGGGGTGGTTGAGGGGGGCTAACCCCACGAACCGCGTCACCCGGATGCCCGCCCCCAGGTCCCTGTGCGCGAAGGGCGGGCGCACGTAGTGCAGTGCCTCGCCGCCCGCCACGTGGTAGCGGGGGCGGGCCAGGGCCACCAGCTCCGAAACCACGTTGGAGCCGGAGGAAGCTGGCCGGTAGCCTGGGCGGCAGGTAGGGGTGAGGTGGGGAAAGAAGTTACTAAAGTAAATAGTACTGAAATAGCTCCACGTGTCGCAGTAAAAGTTTGACCCACTGCGATAGCGTTCGCGTTGTCGTGCGCCTCCGGCTCCGCGCTTGCGCTCCAGCGGGGGGAATCGAGCGTTATGGCGGATGCGTTGCAGTACATTGCCGACGGTACCCCGACCCATAACCCGAACAGCTAACTGGTAACCATGGCCATCATGGCAATTGGATGGCGATTGGATGGCAATTTCCTGATGCCCAATACCTTCAGCCCTCGTCGCAGCTTGCCGTTGAACTATTTCCTACTTGTGCTGTCGAGCACTATCGGACACGTGGCTCCCCCTACCCACCCTCCAGCAACAGCCTGTTTCGCCCCATGCGCAGGTGAGCCCCCACCGCCCACTCACATCGGGTTCTGTACCACGGCTGTACGTCTCTCGACGCCCATACCAACCCTTAGTACAAGACTCACGTACAACCTAGGGGGAGGGGCATGCTCCCGTGGTGCACATACACCGCCCCCGATCCCCTGGTCTATCGCACCACCTTGACCGCCAGAGCAGCCCCTGACCCCCCGGCAGCGGCCCCTATATGCCCATTACCGGCGACCACCCCTAGCAGGTACATCATAGGCGGTTATGTGCATCTCCTCTCCACTCGCACCCACCTTCCGGCAGGGGCCCCTGTATCCCCGTGGTCAGCCCCCGCGGCCACTCGCAGGTGAGCAGCAGGTCCACGTCACCCTCCAGCGCCTTGAGCTGGGCCTGCGTGGGAGCGGCATGTGAGTGGGCCATGTCCCCTTCTACACTTTTCACAAGGTGGTACACAGAACCGCACCGAGCGCACCGCACACATGGCAAGGGGTAACACACGGGCCCTCCCCACCTTGAGCAGCGCCACGTCGTCGGGGGTGTAGTGGCGGCAGGAGGCCCCCGCCGCCGCCGCCGCCGCTGCCTCCGCCTCCGCCTGCGGGCCCTTGCCGCTGTACAGCGGGTGGCTGTAGGTGCCGTCCAGGAAGGCCACGTTGAGGCCGTCGATGCTCGTCTGCGGGCGGGGCCAGGGTGCGCTTGCAGGTAATGGGTGCTGCTCCCAGTGCTTGCAGCCCTTGTGCTACCTTGCTTGTTCCTGCTGCAGCAGCCGCGGCCGGGTGTCAGGGGCGTCCCATCCGAAGGTCTACAGCCCCGAACGTCCCCCGCCGACCCCTGCACCGTGCTCCTCTCAGTCCTCCATCCCTGTACCCTGTCGCTATGTTTGCCCAGCTGTCAATTGCACATTGGGGTGCTCTGCGTCATGGGGCCAGGCCCTCGTGGGGTGCCCCTTAGGGGGTAACCCAAATTCGCGGGTGGCGCGCGCAACGCCAGCCTCAGCTGCCACAGGTCGCCACGTGCCGACGTGCTGGGGCGTGTCATCCGTGGCCATACACTCCCTCCCTAAACAGTGGCCCTCCCGCTGCCGCTGCCATAGCTGCTGCTCCTGGTGCAACATAAGTGATGACGGCCACCAGCAGAGCTACTGTTACCAGTGACCGCTGCGCCGCGGTCCTGCCCTGTGCGCCAGCCGCCGCCGTGCATCCACAACCCCCTCCGACCCACGCCCCGCCGCCCCATGCTGCTGCCTGGCAGAGAGCCTCCACCACCGACAGTGACCGCTGCAGTCACCAAGGGGTCAAGGCACGACAACCCCTCCCTTCATGTGCGGCCATGGCCCTGCGCGCGCCTTACCACGCCCGATCTCCCCAGGTACTTGAGGTTCGCCTTGGAGGCGGGGAGCGCCTCCATGATGGCATTGCTGCCAGCGCCTGGCGGGGGGCGCCACACGTAAATCGGCAGAGCGTCATGCGGCCGTGCACAAAGACGTCGGGTGTAATGCGGCCGTGCACAAAGACGTCGGGTGTGATCTGGGTTGCTCAACGGTTGGTTGCGGAAGGTACCGCCAGACCGCAGTGGACACGTGGGTTGTGTGGGACTTACCAAAGCCCCCGATGAAGTACGTGGGGATGGGTATGCTGGCCTGCCCCGTGACGTATGCTATGAGGGCGTCATCTGGGTCTGCACCTTCCTCTCCGTTTCCTGCTTGGGCATGAGCAGAAGCAGTTCAGGAGGGTCTGGGCCTGCCACGGGAGCCCGAGTTACGGAGCGGCGGCGGGTGGGGAGGAGTTGGCTGGGCGAGGGACCCCCCAGCAGCTGGTTCGAGGGTGCCGGGGTAACAGTATCGCGACGCACGATTCGCGTATGCCTTCGCAGCACTTACGGAAGAACTGCCCGACACAGAACAGTGCGTTGAAGGGCCCGTTCTTTTTATTGAGCGTGTCAACCTTCTTGAAGAGACCAGCCCAGTCCCCCTCTGGTGCACCGGCAAATAAAATTTTTATGTTCGACATCTTTGGTTTCTGCAGGTCTATCTAGGTAAGACGCCTGCAAACGGGGACGCCCTAGCCAGGGCGCACACCGCCTAGGACTGCGCCAGGCGGAAAGAGGCTTCGTCAATGGCCAACATTTAAAGCTTGTGATTTCTTGTTTTCAACACAGAAGTCATGAACAGCTGGCGTCAGCACTTTGTCATATGACAGTTGTGGTCGTTGCAGTTGAGCCCGAGTCGACGAGAGCACTGCACATCGTGCATATCCACTGAACCCGTGTAACAAGCCATGCAAAGTAATACTTTGAGGTTAGGCATATCTGCGGCAGCTAGTCTGTCTCTCCTCGCGTCTCCCCGCCTACTGCTGCTGCCAGTCTTCAACCACCCGCTGTCGTTGGAGCTGGGCGGGGCATCAACGTTGCAGCTCTTATCTAATGCCTTTCTGGGTGAGCGTGGCGTTTAGTGACGATGCATCTGCTGCGACTGGAGATAGCTGCTACAGGCTTCGCAGTTAAACAGGCTTACAACCCAAGGCCGACTAAGGCAGGGCTCTCTACCTTTTGTTTCCTTACAGGTGCTGTGTTGGGCTTTACCAACTGAGGGTGCTTGCCGTTGACCGCGGGGCCGGCGACATGCTCGGCGACAGGGGCGCAGCCAGGCGCGATGGTCCCCTCGCCATCAAGCTCGCTTACGAGGAGCTATACAGCAAAACCATATCGCATGGTGGTGAGACGCAGAGGCTTACGGCAACCGGCCTGCGCAAACGGGCACCTAAAAGGCCATCCGGCATCCCTTTAGCTAAGCATTAACCCCACGTTTACCGTCTCACGCAGATGCCATTGCTGAGGTGCATCGTACCTCTGAGATTGCCGCTGGCAGTGCGCTGTCGCCCGCCAAACAGCTGCGCAGCAGTATGACAGCTGGAGCTCGTGAGTTTTCCCCAGCCAAGTTGGACATCTGCAGCACGTCTAACAGCCTGACCCCATCTGGGGCAGGGCGCAGCTATGGTGGAGCCTCAGCACAGCCTATGTCGTACGCCGCGCGCCACTCTCGTGCGCTCGCCTCTCAGCGTGCCTCAGCAGAGAAGGTGGGCTGCGCTACCAGATCGCCATCAGGACGCCCGCCACCCTCGCCTACTCGCAGCAGCACCGCAAGCGCTATCCAATCCAAGTAAGTTGGGCAGGACCCGCTTTCCTTGGGGCCATCCCCCTGAACTCAGTGCATCATGGCAACCTATGTAGTCCCATCTGGGTTGCTTGGCTTGCCTAGCGCACTTTCATGTCCGTGTCTCACATGCTGGCACGGTGACCTACCAATCGCACAGGCCCTGCACAACCATGGGGCGTACAGCGTCTGCTGTCGTTGCAGCCCTGGCGGTGGACGCAGCACTGCCTGATCTGGACGCCCAGGCCCTGGCCCTGCTGGAAGCCATCATGTCCCCTTCAGCCCTCGCTCCCCCAACCCTGGCTGAGGAGCCCATGCCAGAGCCTGTGGCACCCGCCAGCTCAGCGCTTGCCAACAACAATCCAGTCTCGCCACGCACTGGCGCCAAGCTGTCGGCTTCAATCCGCGCGACAACACCTGCTTCGTACGCAGCCATGTCACACAGCAGGAACCATGCGCCAGTGGCGACGGTGGGTCAGGAGCAGCCCGAGCAGCAGGACAGCCCCCCGAAATCCGCCCGGGCGCTGTCGGCGCCTAGCGCTGTGCGCGACGATGGCGGCAACGCTGAGAGCACGGAGGATGTAGAGAAACAGCCCCAGGGTGCGGATGACCGGGCAGCAGCAGGCGCGCCGCGGCACGTCTCTGCAGCGGGCGCTGCGTGCGGTGTGGGCACGGGCGGGCAGAAGCTGGCCGTGGCTCGACTGTCGTACGACGTGCCGTGCGGGGCGTCCTCGGCTGTCTCGGCTGTTGGCATGCGGTTGGAGGAGGCCGTGCTTGATGGTAGCACGAAGGGCCTAAAGCGCCTGGACAACGGTGGGTGCAGCTCCTTAAGATGCATGCCGTGCTGGTAAGGCGAGCTAGCAGCCCCAGAGTAAGCACGCACATGAAGCAACGCAACAACCCATGCGTGCATACGGTATATCCAAGCGGGTTCCTCCTTGACGTCCGTTCCTGCTGGCTGCCACGCAGGCATGAGTGCAGCTGGCTCCGCGGCTGGCTGTGCGTCCGGCGCCGCCTCAAGCACCACCCTACCGCCCACGGGGCCCGCCAACACGAGCGCCCCGGGCGCTGCGGGCCAGCAGCCCTCCGGCGCCCGCGCCATCATCCGCCGCATGTGCCGCTCCCACGCCGGCCGCAACACGTCAAGCCGCTCCTTGCGAGGGGAGGACGGCTGGCGACCCACGTACACCGAGCTGGAGGGTAGGAACATGAAAAGGGGGCATGGGAAGTACCGTACCCTCAAGGCATTTGGGCGCATGTGCAGTGGGAGATGTTTCATCGTAGTCCCCCCTCCGGGTCCCTTCAGGGTAATAGCCTGTTGTAACGCAAATTTCAGCAGCATAACCGAGGTTGTACTGGTATGCAACAAACCGACATGCGCGTGTCTGCCGCCCTGATGCAGGCTTCCGCCTGGGTACCACGCCGGCAGCACCGCCGCAGCCGCTGCCGGAGAGCCCCAGCGCCCCGGCATCCGGCGCCCTGCCCAAGTCCCCGCTGGGCAGCACAACGGTAGCAGCTGCGGCAGCTGCCTTAGCGGCGGCCTGCTTGCCGGTTGGGGGAAGCGAGGAGCTGGACGAAAGTGGCAGCGGCGGTGTGCCCCTGGGCATTGTGACAGCCCCCGGTGCCCTCATGGGCGGCGCCACGCAAGGAGCCGGGGCAGGAAGTCAGCGGACCTTGGTCGCAATCCGTGAGGTGGCTTCCATCCAGCCGCCGCCCGCAGCAGACCCGCAGCAGGCGTACGTGCCGGCAAACGCGGCAAACAAGCAGCCGCAGCAGCAGCCTAAGGCTAAGTCCAAACTGTGCTTCAGCCTCTTCGCATGCTTTGGAGCCTGCGCCGGGGCCACGTCTGAGGACACCGTCACTCCTACCTCACCGCCAGTGGTTAAGCCGGCGAGCGTGGCTCACGCACCCGCTGATGGTGGTACTATCGCCGCGGCAAGGTACCCCGAGCCATCCTCCCCACAGGCCATCCTCCCCTCCACGCCCAATGCTGAAGCCCTCGAGCGCCTGCCCCAGGGCGACATCATCGCCACCCTGGACGCCGCCGCTGGCCTTCCATCCCACCCATCCCTACCCACCAGCTCTCCCTTCACTGGCTCTCCCTCCACCAGCCACCAGGCCCCACGTGGCCTCACCGCGCCTAGGCCCCGTGGCAGCACCTCTCCCGGAGGACAATACCACCACCACAGCCACCGGTCCACCGGCGGCAAGCCCATGCTGCACAGCCCGCAGCACCACTCCGCGCGTGGCACACTGCTGGGCCCCGGCCGCCCCTCCGGCTCACAGTTCCCCAGTCGCACCACAACTCCCCGGAAGCTCAGCACGCAGCCGGGGAGCACCGCTGGCGGCGCCACCAGCCAGGACGTGCTCGCCGCCATGGCGGATGGCAGCGTGCACAAGGGCACCGGTGGGTGTGCAGCTTCAATGCTACCGGGACCCGTTCCTAGCGCTGAGCCGCATTTGCCAGCCGGCTATACTGGCAGGTCGAGCCGTGGCGGACGCCCGCCCGCGGCCGTTAGCGGCGGTAGCAACGCTTCTGGATCCCGTGGAGTAAGCCCACGGACGCTCCTGTCCGACGGCACCGAGGCAGCGGAGGCGGGTCTCGCGTCCAGTGCGGAGGGCGGGCAGGGTGCAACCTTCTCCCGCGCCTCTGTGGAAAGTGCAAGGCCGTCCCTGCGGCAGCCTCGTGGCAGCGGTAGCGGCGCAGGGTACGCTGCGCTGCCATCGTACCGAGGCCCATTGGGGGCGGCACGTGCGGTGGACCTGGGCGCCAGCTCCCTGGGCGGGGTATCCTCCCCTGCCACCAGCAGGCCCCGCAGCCGCAGCCGGCTGCAGCACACCATGTCGGACGCCATATACGCGGCCGCCGCCGCCCTGGCGCCCTCAGATGCGGCGTCGGTGGACTCACGGCGTGCCACCTTCAGCCCGCGGGAGACGCGCAGCCCGCGCGTCTCAGCGCACACCGGCGCGACCTACGCTGCTGCCGCCGCTGCCGCTGCAATTGCTAACGCGGGAGCAGCAGCAGCCACCGCGCCGATGAGCACTGGGGGCATTGCCAACGACGCAGCCGCCCCGGGCCCCGCTGCTACCGCTAACTTGGGCACCACAGCCCAGCTCACGGCGCAACTGCCCCCGCCAGCCTGGCCCCCATCCACCACCCCGCAACCATCCCCAGCTCCAGCACCCTCCGCCGCGTCCCCTGCGTCCGCCGCGCCCACGCCAGTCCTGCCCAGCTCCGCACCCCCTGCCATGGCCGGCGTCAGCCGCCGCAGCAGGAAGCGTACTCGCATACCGCATCCCTGCGGCTCCAGCCTGGCCCAGCTCGACGCGCGCAAGCTCGCATCCATGTCCCTGGAGCAGATGCTGGAGGAGATCCAAGCCGCCATCTGGGCCGATGACGTGGCACGGGGCCGCACGCCCTCCGTGGCCCCGGGAGGTGTCTCCACCTCCCTCCCAGCCCTAGCCAGCGCGGTGAGGCTCACAGGGGGCGTCAGCTCCAGCGGCAGGTCGCAGCCTACCCGGCGGTCCACTGCTGGGGGCCGGTCCGCGGGGCGTAGCATCGGGGGCACGGCGGCAGGTGGAGGAGGTACCTCAGCAGGTGGCGGCGTGGGTGTAGGCGTGCAGACTACGCCGATGAAGGCTGTGTCGGGGGCCCCAGCGGGGGTGTCTCCGCTGCTTGGCCCGTCAGCGTCACGGCGCCGCCGAGTGGCCTGGTCCCGTAGCCCCAGCATCGGGGCGAGGCCCACGGCCGCTGCTGGCGCAGTGGACACCGCAGGTAGCAACACAGCCGCTGTTGCTGTCACGTCACTTACGCCTAACAAACCAACAGCGGCCACGGCGAGGCCGGCGTGCGCGTCCGCACCCAGCAGCAGCAACAAGCCAGCAGCACTGCGCAGCTCCTCCCCTGGACCCCTTGGCACCCTCCCGGCCGCAGCCCGCAGCCGCAGCCCTCCCCCCGGCCGCTGGTCTGCCACTCCCTCCGGCCCTCACCGCACCACCAGCCCCTCGCCGCCGCGCTTCACTGGCCTCCCACCCGCCTCCCCAGGCAGTGGCGCTGCTACCGCCAGCCAGCGTGTGTGGAAGCACGGGGGCAGGGCGCTCGGCCCCGCGCTGTCTGCTGCAGCTGCTGTCGGGTCGTCGCTCCCTGCCCTGCCCAGCGCCTCGCCTGGTAACCGCAGCTCTGGCGACAAGCATCCGCTGCGGCAATCCCCTTACAAGAAGGCCCTGCGGGCCCCTCCAGGCAGCATGGAGGCGGCAGTTGCGGCCGCGCTGGCCAGCCCTGCGCAGCACACTAGCCCTGCGCCACACTTTTCTGCCTCCCCTGCCAGCAAGGGGACCACCACGCCGCCCACCACCTGCCAGCCGGACGCCACGGCTGCTGCCCACCACTCAGCGCGCCTGGGCAGCGTAGCTCTGGCGCTTCCTCCCCAGCTGATGAGCAGCACTGGGAGCGGGAGCAGTGTCGGCACTGCTAGCAGCACAGCTGCCGCACGGGTGCACCCCGTGGATGCGATCCCTGCACCACCACCCCAACCCGCGGCAACAGCACCGGCACTGGCACCGCTGGTGTGCTCCACGTTGGACCTGTCCCAGCTGCTCCGTGCCTGCGACACCACGCCAGCTGCCTCTGCCAACCCCGCCGCCAATGTCAAATCCAATGTCAGTGAGGACAGGAACAGCAGCAAGGACCTGAGCACAGCTGCTGGGCCGCCCATCAGCGCCGACCAGTTCCATTACGAGGGCCTGGACAAGGAGGGCAAGCTGTCACATGCTAGCAGTACCACGGTGCTGCCCACCGAGGAGGAGGTGTTCAGGCAGCTGGCGCACCTGGTCATTGGGCAGGGGCAGGCGGGAGGGCCGGTGGTGGAGGTGTCTGAGGGCCCACAGGAGGAGCAGCACCAGGCGCTGCAGCGCCCCGCAGTGGTGGTGGTGCAGCACGTGGAGCAGCTGGCGCCTGGTCCAGGAGGCATGGAGCTGCAGCACGAGTGGGCTAGCGCAGGGGAGCTGCTGCTGATGGCGGTGCCGGGGGGCGATCAGGGCTTTGAGGTGGAGGGCCAGAAGGTGGGTTCCAGCGCCACTTGGCAGCAGCAGCGGCAGCAGTGCACCAGCGCTGTGACGCTCACCGAGCTGCTGGGCCAGGTCCTGGCTGGCGAGGAAGTGGCGGCTGCCTCGGCCGATGTGCACAGCGATGGGCAGCGGCCTGGCCACAGCCACCGCGGCAGCCGTGGCGATGTGGAGGAGGCCATCGCCGGCATGCTGCTGGCCCCTGGGAGGGAGGAGTCCCTTGGCCTGCAAGCCCAATTCCCGCAGCTAGACACCACCGAGGCAGCAGCAGCAGCAGTAATACCACATTCCAGTGGGGGCAGCGGCTCAGAGCACCTGTGCGCGATGGGGTCGGTGGAGCAGGAGGCGGCTCGGCCAGGGCCAGAGCTGGAGGCCGTGGAGGTGGTGGCGGCGGTGGGTGTGGGCCTCACGAGGTCGCTGGGGTCCATGCGAGGGGCCCTGGAGCAAGCGCGTCTGCTGGAGCAGGTGCAGCTGATGCAGCGGGTCACCACCACTGCTGCCAGGTCACAGGGAGGGGCGCCGAGCGGGAGGCCGCTGCTCCCACCCCGGGAGTCCGAGCCGGGAGCAGCTGAGGAGTGTGGGGTATTAGCTGCTTCGGCTATGGATGGCCTGATTGATCCCTTGGACCCGAGCTGCCTGGCGGTGGCGGCGGCCAGCGGTGCAGAGGCGGTGCGCAGCCCTTTCCAGGACGCCAACGGCGCCGCTGCTGCCGTCCTCGCGGCGCTATCGGGCGCACAGCTCCAGTCAAAGCTGGTGGTGCAGCAGCAAGAGCAGCAGCAAGGAATGGAGCCCGAGCCCACAGCAGGTGCCCACACGGTGGGGCACGGCGTGCTGCTGGGCGTGCACGGCGTGCGCCCCGGCACCGACAGCTGCAGCGTGGGTGGCGGCACGCTGGAGTACCACGCGGCGCTGAGCCCCCGCACCTCGGCCGGCCAGGGCGAGCCCCTGTCGCCTGTAGAGCCGCACGAGGTGGTGGGCGCTGAGAGCAGCTGAACGGCTTTCCTCCCCTTGGTCCACACCTGCTGGTGTGGTGGGTGGGCACGGACCGCTCCATGCGAACAGTGGATGGGCAGGGTACAAGTGGGTTTTGGTGTCCCCGCATGGTAGAAGTCACATCACAGGGCTTCGCCAACCGGTAGCCGCACTGCAGTGGTGGGGTTGTGTGCGTCCTCGTCATGACGAACGGTAGATGTGTTGAGGTTCCGCCTGCAGTGTTCTGTACATTGGGGTTGGAACTGTAGTGTTGCGGACACCAGAGTGGTACGGCAGCCTCCTGTATGGTGACGCCTTCATGGGCGGTGTTTTTTTTTTTTTTTTTTTTTTTCAGGAGAAGGGTTATGGGATTATCGGAGACCTATTTT
>VFQN01003380.1_pt1 | contig 22966 bp, 20 predicted proteins | sample 3512371 | NCBI WGS metagenome assembly VFQN01 (sample SAMN10412370, study PRJNA504923) | tailings metagenome | isolation source: Replicate 2 from Balatoc abandoned mine | place: Philippines: Itogon, Benguet | collected 2017-08-28
AATGCTCGTTCCACATCGCCGAGAAGATGCCCAGTTCGGTCAGCGTCGGCTCGCGTCCGATCAGGTCAAGAATGCGCTGATACTCGTCGGGCTTGAGGCCATGTTCGGCGACAAGTTCCGGAGTGATTTTCGGTTCGTTGCGAAGCAGGGAATCGGAAGCCGCAGTCGACATGAGGTTACGCCGCCTTGCCGAATTGCGCGGCGAGGCCTGCGAACAGCCCTCGCCCATCGGTACATCCAATGATGCTTTCGACGTGGTTTTCGGGATGCGGCATCATACCGGCAACATTGCCTTGCTCATTGACGATGCCCGCAATCGCATTGATGGCGCCGTTGATGTTGGACGAAGCGCCGATCGCACCATCCGGCGCGCAATAGCGGAAGATCACCTGGCCTGCGCCTTCGATCCGGCGCACCGTCTCATCGTCGGCGATCCAGTTCCCCTCGCCATGCGCCACGGGGACGCGGATGACCTGACCCGCGTTGTAGCCCCGCGTGAACGGCGTGTCGGAGCGCTCGACCCTGAGATGGACATCACGACAGATGAATTTCAGTTGTGCGTTTCGCATCAACACGCCGGGCAACAGGCCGGACTCGCAGAGGATCTGGAAGCCGTTGCAAACCCCGAGCACGAGGCCGCCCTTTTCGGCAAAGGACCGCACCGCGTCCATGATCGGTGCGCGTGCCGCGATTGCTCCGCAGCGAAGATAATCGCCGTAGGAAAATCCGCCGGGGACCACCACGAGATCGGTGCCTTTGGGCAGTTCGGTGTCGGCATGCCAGACCATGGCCGGCTCGACGCCGGACACGAGTTTCAGCGTGCGCGCCATATCGCGCTCACGATTGATACCGGGGAAAACGAGGACGGCCGATTTCATGGGGCGTATATGGGGCTCAGAGAACCTCGATGCGATAATTCTCGATCACGGTATTGGCCAAGAGCTTGTCTGCCGCGCTCTTCAGGGCGGCCTCCGCCTTGGCGCGATCCGTGCCCTCGAGTTCGATGTCGAAAACCTTGCCCTGACGAACGCTGGCGACTCCTGACACGCCGAGCGACTTCAAAGCGCCCTCGATCGCCTTGCCTTGCGGATCGAGGACACCGGTCTTCAGGGTGACGGTAACGCGCGCTTTCATGGATGGAACCGCAGATTCGGGGCCAGACAGGCACCCGACCTAGCACCCTTCGGAGGCCCCCTCAATGCGCCGTCAGGCCCAATCCAGAGGCCTGTTTCTTGTCCAACCGAGGCCGGGACAGCCCGATGCGACCGCAACGAAAACGGGAGCCGAAGCTCCCGTTTCAGACCGTGGAGAAGGAGGCAGCCCTCAGCCCTTCACGAGAACCGGGCCCGTACCGCGCGGCGGCTCGCCCTCATTCATGATGCCCAGGCGCTTTGCGACTTCCGTATAGGCCTCGAGGAGGCCACCGAGGTCGCGGCGGAAGCGGTCCTTGTCCAGCTTCTCGTTCGACTTGATGTCCCACAGCCGACACGAGTCCGGCGAAATCTCGTCGGCAACGACGATTCGCATCATGTCGTTTTCCCACAGCCTGCCGCATTCCATCTTGAAATCGACCAGGCGGATGCCGACGCCGAGGAAAAGCCCGGACAGGAAATCGTTGACGCGGATGGCCAGCGCCATGATGTCGTCGATCTCCTGCGGATTGGCCCAGGCGAACGCTGTAATGTGCTCTTCCGACACCATCGGGTCGCCGAGTTGATCGTTCTTGTAGTAGAATTCGATAATCGAGCGCGGGAGTTGCGTGCCCTCCTCGATGCCGAGCCGAGTCGACAACGAACCCGCTGCCACATTTCTCACCACAACCTCGAGCGGGATGATCTCCACCTCGCGGATCAACTGCTCGCGCATGTTGAGACGCCGAATGAAATGGGTCGGCACGCCGATATCATTCAGATTCTGGAAAACATATTCCGAGATCCGGTTGTTCAGCACGCCCTTGCCTTCGATCACCTCATGCTTCTTCGCATTGAAGGCGGTGGCATCATCCTTGAAATGCTGAATCAGCGTTCCGGGCTCGGGGCCCTCATACAGAACCTTGGCTTTGCCTTCATAGATGCGGCGTCGGCGACTCATCGGAATGTACCGTGTTTTGTGAAAGTCCATCGAAAGCCGGGGTTCCTGTTGGTTTTCTTAAGTCCGCGGCGGGGCGAACGGTGCGACAAGCAAGACGGGTCGTCCGGTCCGTTGGTCCAACCTAGCCGATCGACCCCAGAGATACAATCTGCGCCTCGGGACCCGTGGGTCGCATATAGTATGCCGGTGCGGAACGCCAATGGCCGCCTTGACGCCCAGAATGCGGTATGTCAGCGACCTGTCGGACGTTCCGTCGCGTTTCCCGGGGCGCTGTCGGCGTGCTAATGACCCGCCCCGACGTTTGATTGTCGCCGTCGCCATACCTGAGTTACGAATCAGCTGCCAGTGAGGAAAAATGACGACTTTTGACAAGCGCGAAGAAGGCTTTGAGAAGAAGTTCGCGCACGATGAGGAATTGAGGTTCAAGGCGACCGCTCGGCGCAACAAGCTGCTCGGGTTGTGGGCGGCTGCAGCACTTGGCAAAAACGGGCCCGATGCCGATGCCTATGCCAAAGAGGTCGTTGCGGCGGATTTCGAGGAGGCCGGCGACGACGATGTGGTGCGCAAGGTCGTTGGCGATCTCGGCGGCAAGGCCACCGAAGCCGAAGTGCGCAGCAAGATGCAGGAATTGCTCGCCGAGGCCGTGAAGCAAATTCAGGCCGGCAAATAAGGCGCATCATATGCCGACGTCGCAGTTGCCCGTGTCGATCGAAGAGACCGCACGCTGGTATGACGGCAAGACGTTCATCACCGACTGGACGTCGTGGCACTTTCCGAACTGGATGAAACTGCTCGCGCCTTACCGTGACCGACCGGTGAGCATGCTCGAGATCGGTTCCTGGGAAGGCCGCTCCGCGCTGTTCTTCTTGAATTTCCTTCCGCAGATGCGCCTGACATGCGTCGACACATTCGCGGGCGGTCAGGAGCATCAGGAAGCCGCGGCACGGACCGCCGAGGACGCTGAAGTGCTTCGCGGCGTCGAGGGGCGCTTCGATGCCAATACGAGCGCGTTCTCGGGCCGGCTGGAAAAGGTCAAAGCAACCTCGGTCGACGGCCTGGTTCAACTCGGACTGTCCGATCGTCGGTTTGACATAGCCTATATCGACGGCGGTCATCGCGCGCGCGAGGTCTATGCCGACAGCGCGCTGACCTGGCCGCTAATTTCGCGCGGCGGGCTCGTCATTCTCGATGACTATCAATGGGCCGAGATGCCCGATCCCATGGATAATCCAAAGCCCGGCGTCGACGCGTTCCTGCGTTCGATCGAAGGCCAGTACCGTATGGTGCACAACGATTATCAAGTTGCCATCGAGAAGCTCTGAGACGCAAAGGTTGACCGGATGACCTCCGCCCCCTTCGCACTCGCCCGGCGTCTGCGGGCCGGCGAGACTGTTTATTCTGCCTGGTGCAGCTTGCCGGAGCCGCTGGTCTGCGAAGCTATCGCGCGCGAAGGCTTTGACGCAGTCGTGGTCGACATGCAGCATGGCATGTGGGACGAGGCATCAGCCCAACAGGCGGTCGGGCAAATCCATCTTGCGGGCGCAGCACCGATCGTTCGGGTGCCGCTGTGGCATAACTCACTTGTCAGCCGGATGCTCGACTGGGGGGCAGAAGGCATCATCGCGCCGATGATCAACGGTGTGGTGGAAGCGCAAGCTTTGGTCCAGACCGCGAAATATCCGCCTGTTGGTGAACGCTCTATCGGCGCGCATCGCGCTGCCATGATTGCGGGCGTACCAGATCAGAAAGACTATATCGCCAAAGCCAACACGACGACGCTGACATTCGCGATGATCGAGACGCAAGCGGCGCTCGACAATCTCGACAAGATTGCAGCCATTCCCGGCATCGACGTGCTGTTCGTTGGCCCAGCCGATCTTTCGTTCAGCCTGTCGAGCGGCACCACGCTGGATCCGCATTCAGCGGAGGTTGACCGGGCGCTCGACAACGTTCTTGCGGCCTGCGAGCGTCACAAGAAAATTCCCGGCCTGTTTTGCCGCGACGCCGAGCGCGCATTGCAAAAATCCAGCGCGGGTTTCAGGTTCCTGACAGTCGGCAGCGATCTGATGTTCCTGCGTCATGGCACAGCGACGCAACTCAAGGCGCTCAGATAGCTTCAGGCTTCCGCTGCTGCTGCAAGGATCGCTTCGCACACGCCAGCAATATCCGCACCGATTTCCAGCGCGCCCACTTCCATGATCCGGTAGTCACGCTCACGCATCCATGCGAGCTTCTGCCGGCGAGCCTCAACCGCTTTCGCGTCTTCGCTGTCGGGCCGGACATCGACCACGAGACGCAACGGAAACGATACGAAGTCGGCGACATGCGGACCGATCGGGGTCTGCCGCTTGAAGCCGAGCGCTGCAAAGCGCCGGTCGCCGGTAATTGCCGTCCAGAGCGCGCGTTCCGCATCAGTTGGATTGCGGCGCAGAAGCCGCGCGAGACCCCGCACCGGCGAATCCGTGCGCACGACCTCGGCTTTGCCATGCTGCGCCAGCAGATTGCGGAGCATTTCGGCCTCCGGCCCGTCCAGGAGGCCGCCGCGCGCAGGCCCCTTGCGTCCCTCCACGAGCGCCATGACGATGCCGTGCAAAGTCCGGATGTCCTGCTGGGTCGGCTGCATGCGCGTGAAGATATTGCGCATGTTGATCGTCATGGTGCCGCGCTTCTCGTGCGGCCGGAAATACTCGATGCGTTCCAGTTCGCGTTCGAGATCGTTGAAGAACGCGAGCAACTGCTCTTTCGGCGCGGGCGGCGACTTCTCGGGCGTTGCGAATGGCAGCGAGCCATCGGTTTTCAGCTTGAACCACTCGTAGCCGACAATCACCACTGCCTGCGCCAGATTGAGCGAGGCGAAAGCCGGGTTGACGGGCAGCGTCAGGATGGCGTCAGCCAATCCGACCTCGTCGTTTTCGAGCCCGTTGCGCTCGCGTCCGAACACCACCGCGACCGTCTCGCCGGCGGCGATACGCGGGGCAGCGAGCCTGGCCGTCTCGTCCGCACCTATAACCGGCTTCGCCTGATCGTGGGAGCGCGCCGTCGCCGCCACCACGAAGCGGCAGTCGGCAATAGCCTCTGCGAGCGAGCCGAACAGCCTCGCCCCCTCCAGCACCCGGTCGGCGCCGGAGGCCATTATCACGGCCTCACGGCTGGGCCAGCCGCATTTCGGCGCGACGAGGCGCAACTCCGAAAGACCGAAATTCGCCATCGCGCGCGCCGCGGCGCCGATATTCTCGCCGAGTTGCGACTCCACGAGCACCACCACCGGGGCGGGCTCCGCAACCCAATTCCTCGTCTTGTCAGTTCCCGCACCCGGCATTCTGATCCTCCGCGCTCGTCATATCGCGTGCGCGGTCGAAGTGGCTACCGGTTTCGCATCCGGAGGCGTTGCGCCGGGCACGGCCGCTGATTGACGGCCCGTCCTGTTTCGGCACATTAGCCGCCATGAAAATATTGCTCGCGACGCCGGCCTATGGCGGTCAGGTGACGACAACCTATTGCGAGACGATCATCGCCCTGCGCGAGCATTTTGCGGAAAAGCATCCGCATATTCGGTTCGAGCACAAGTTCCTGTCGCTATCGCTGCTGTCCTTCATGCGGAACGTATTTGCGAACCTCGTGATGCAGGACGAAAGCTTCACGCATCTGCTGTTCGTTGACGCGGACATGGGCTTCTCGCCGCAGCTGATCGAGCACATGATCGCGGCGCGGAAGCCGGTGACCGGCGCGATCTATCCGCATCGTCGACTTGACCTCGAAAAATTTCATGCCCTGGCAGGCGATATCGCCGATCCTGGCGTCGCGCGCTTTGTGGCCGCCGACTACGTCCGATCCGGCTCGATCAAACGCGTTGACGGCATCTCACGTGGCGGCGAAGTCCATCCGGCCAGCAACCTTATCACCGACGGCCCATGCATCCGCATGCGTGACGTTGGCGCCGGCGTCATGCTGATCGAGCGGGCGGTCTTCCACCGCATGAAGGAGTGCTATCCGCAATTGTGGTGCGAATGGATCGAGGACAGCTACGGCAAGTTTGGTGTGAGGGGCGGCGCCCTGCAATGCTTCGAGCCCATGCCGGACGAGCGCGGCCATTATTTCGGCGAGGACATCGCGTTCTGCCGGCGCTGGGTCGATGGCTGCGGCGGAGAGATTTGGGCGGTCGTGACCGAGACCATCACCCATGTCGGGACCGAAAAATTCGTCGGTAATTTCCTGACCAAACTGCAGCAAAGCGCGCTTTAGCTCTGCCTGTCACGCCAGTTGTCGTGCCGAACAAATCCCGGTAAAGGATCGCCCCCTCCGAAATCGCCGATTGTCCGATGTCCCAGCTCATTCTAGGCGTTCACTCCGGCTCGCACGACGCGGCAGCGGCGCTGTTCGATGGCTACGAGCTTAAAGCTGCGGTGTCGCTCGAACGGCTGACCCGGGAGAAAGGCGACGGTTCCTATCCCGATCTTGCCATCGACGAGGTGCTGTCGATTGCCGGCGTCACGCGCAAGGACGTTGAGGTGGTGTGCCACAGCAGGACGCTGATGCCCACGCGGTATTTCAGGCACCTGTCGGGATACGAGTGGCTGAAGGAGCAATACCGCATGCATCTGCGCGGCAAGTCGCGCCGGCAGATGATGCCCGAATTGTACCGGCACAAGACCGCCGACGAAGAACGCTTCTACGATTCAGCGGCGCTGCTCCGAGACAAGGGGTTTCGCCAGGGTACCCAGTCGTTTTTCTACAATCATCATGAGGCGCATGCCCTCCCCGCCCTGTTCTACTCGCCAGACTGGGACGATGCGCTCCTCGTCACCGCCGACGGCGGCGGCGACAATGTCCATTACAGCCACCGCCATTTCGCGCAGGGCGCGCTCACCAACATCTACGGAGGCGAGGACACGATCCTGACGCCGCCGGTGGAGGACAGCCTCGGCAAGATGTACGGCGCCGCGACCAAGGCGCTAGGCTTCCGTCGCGTGCGTCATGAAGGAAAGGTCACCGGCTTGTCCGCCATGGGCAATCCGGTACGCGCCGCCGAACTCGCAGCGAAGTTTTCCGTCGATGCCAACGGCCGCATCCATTCGACATTGGCAAGCGATCGCGAGATCAATTCCTTCATGCAGCAGCTCAAACAGGGGCTGAGCAATCAGGACTATTCGGCAAGCGTCCAGCAAGTACTCGAAGATGTGATGCTGGCCTCATTCGAGCGGCTGCTCGCCAGATATCCCGCCAAGCATATCGGTGTGTCGGGCGGCGTGTTCGCGAATGTGAAGCTCAACCGGCTGCTTGCAGAGAAATTCGGACTGAACGAGGTCTTTATCTTCCCTGCCATGGGCGACGACGGCCTGCCCGTAGGCGGCGCGTTGGCCTTCATGCTCCGCCGCGACGGTCTCGCAACCTGGCTGAACAACCGGCGCGATCTCGGACCGGTCTATCTGGGCCGTGATTACACCGCGACCGTGGATTCAGCCCTCGCCGGCATCCCCAACGTGAAGCGGACCGAGGAAGCGCCGGTCGCAGGCAGTGTGAAGCGGCTCGAGGCCGGCCAGCTCGGCGCGATCTATACAGGCCGCATGGAATACGGGCCGCGGGCGCTGGGAAACCGAACGATCCTGGCAAACCCCTCGCGCCGGGAAACCCACGACCTTCTCAACGAAAGGCTGTCGCGCTCCGAATTCATGCCATTCGCGCCGGTGGCGACCGCCGAGCGTGCCGCAGACGTCTTCGACATCACGAAAGTCAACCGCCGCGCCTGTCGCTATATGACGATCGCAACCGACGTTCGGCCGGACTGGCGCAAACGCATCGCGGCTGTCGTCCATGTTGACCAGTCCGCCCGGCCGCAAGTTATCGAGCAAGCCGACAATCCGCTTTACCACGGCATCCTTACGGCATTCGAAGGCGCCACCGGGCTCGCGGCTCTGGTCAATACCTCGTTCAACGTCCACGAGGAGCCCATCGTGAATACACCCGCCGAGTGCGCCCGCGCCCTGACCGACGGCCGGATCGATTTCGTCGTGACCGACAAGGCGCTGTATTTGCGGGGCTAGACCGTCGCCACAGGCGGCCATCTCGCATGTGCTAACAAGGCTTTTACCCGCGTTGCCCGGATGCTATACGGCGCGCGCCGAACTCCCGTCAGTCGAATTCCCGGTTGGCGGTCTCCGCGCCGAGAACAATTGAGTTGAGAGACTTCGGGGAGAGCCACTCCCCGGCTTGTCAGAACCCGTTTCCGGTCGGCCCACGCAATCACGGCGGCCAGAGGTACAAAGATGCCAGATCTCGAAATCGTATGGACCAAGGTCGACGAAGCGCCCGGGCTCGCGACCTTCTCGCTGCTGCCGATCGTTGAGGCCTTCGTCGCCACGGCCGGCGTCAAGATGAAGCTGAAGGACATCTCGCTGACCGGCCGCATCCTCGCCAACTTCCCCGACAGGCTGAAGCCCGAACAGAAGATCAACGACGAACTCGCCGAGCTCGGCAAGCTGGCGGTGAAGCCGGAAGCCAACATCATAAAGCTTCCCAACATTTCAGCCTCGATCCCGCAGCTCAAGGCCGCGATCAAGGAACTGCAGAGCAAGGGCTATGACGTTCCGGACTATCCAGACAGCGACGCGACGCCGGCGGACAAGGAAATCCGCGCCCGCTACAGCAAAGTGCTGGGCAGCGCCGTCAATCCGGTGCTGCGCGAGGGCAACTCCGACCGCCGCGCCGCCGGCGCCGTGAAGCAGTATGCGCGCAAGAACCCGCACAAGATGGGCGCGTGGAGCAAGGATTCGAAAACCCGCGTGGCGCATATGACAGCCAACGACTTCTACGGTTCGGAAGTCGCGACCACCGTCGCTTCTGCTACGACCGCCCGCATTGAGCTGGTGGAAACCGGCGGCAAGACCACGGTGCTGAAGGAGAAAGTCCCGCTGCAGGCTGGCGAAGTCATCGATTGCTCGGTGATGAACGTAAAGGCGCTGGACGCGTTCTACGCCGACGCGATCGAAGCGGCGAAGAAGGACGGCATCCTGTTCTCGCTGCACCTCAAGACGACCATGATGAAGATCTCCGATCCCATTCTGTTCGGTCATTGCATCACGGTGTTCTTCGCTGACGTGTTCAAGAAGCACGGCGAGACGCTCGCCAAGCTCGGCGTCAATCCCGACACCGGCGTCGGCGAGATGATGGCCAAGATTGAAACTCTGCCGGACGCCCAGAAGACCGCGATCAAGGCGGACATCGAGGCCGAATACGCCAAGCGGCCGGCGCTCGCCATGGTCAATTCCGACAAGGGCATCACCAACCTGCACGTGCCCTCCGACGTGATCATCGATGCCTCGATGCCGGCGATGATCCGCGAGTCTGGCAAGATGTGGGGTCCCGACGGCAAGCTGCATGACGTTATCGCCGCGATTCCGGACCGCTGCTACTCGACGCTGTTCCAGACCGTCATCGACGACTGCAAGGCCAACGGCGCGTTCGATCCGAAGACGATGGGTACCGTGCCGAATGTCGGCCTGATGGCTCAGGCGGCGGAGGAATACGGCTCGCACGACAAGACTTTCCGCATCCCCGCCGACGGTACCGTCAACGTGGTTGCCGCGGACGGCGCGGTGCTGATGTCGCAAAAGGTCGAGACCGGCGACATCTTCCGCATGTGCCAGGTCAAGGACGCGCCGATTCAGGACTGGGTCAAGCTCGGCGTGCGTCGCGCGCGTCTCACCAACACACCCGCAGTGTTCTGGCTCGACAAGAACCGCGCGCACGATGCGCAGCTTATCGCCAAGGTCGAAAAGTATCTAAAGAACGAGGACACCAAGGACCTCGACATCCGCATCCTTGCGCCGGTCGATGCGATGAAGTTCTCGCTCGAGCGCATCCGAAAGGGTCTGGACACCATCTCCGTCACTGGCAACGTGCTGCGCGATTACCTGACCGACCTGTTCCCGATCATGGAGCTCGGCACGTCGGCCAAGATGCTCTCGATCGTTCCGTTGCTGCAGGGCGGTGGGCTGTTCGAGACCGGCGCCGGGGGCTCGGCGCCCAAGCATGTGGAGCAGTTCAAGAACGAGGGCTATCTGCGCTGGGATTCGCTCGGCGAGTTCCTGGCACTCGGCGCCTCGCTGGAGCATCTGGCGCAGATCAGCGGCAACGAGGACGTCAAGGTTCTCGCCGAGACGCTCGACGAGGCCAATGGCGAAATTCTCGAGCACAACCGCTCGCCCGCGCGCAAGGTCGGCGAGATCGACAATCGCGGCAGCCATTTCTACCTGGCACTCTACTGGGCCAAGGCGCTGGCGCGGCGTGACAACAGCTCGGGCCTTGCAGCGCGCTTCAAGCCGTTGGCTGACAAGCTCTCCGAGAACGAAAAGAAGATTTACGACGAGTTGATCGCGGCGCAGGGCAAGCCGGTCGACACAGGCGGTTATTATCGGCCCGATGACAAAAAGACCTCAGCTGCAATGCGGCCGAGCAAGACGCTGAACGATGCGCTCGCCGAGCTGTGAGAATCCGATCTGACAGGTCGTCAAACCCGCTCGATGATCACATCGGGCGGGTTTTTTATTGCGTGGGCGTTAGAGATGCTTTGGCGAGGGCTCTGACATGGCGAAGCTCGTTTTCGGAATGAACCAGTCGCTCGACGGCTATGTCGATCACATGTCATTCGGACCGAGCCCGACCCTCTTCCGGCACTTCATCGAACTGACGCGCGAACAGGCTGGCAGCATCTATGGCCGCCGCCTGTACGAAATCATGCGCTACTGGGACGAAGATCATCCCGAATGGGGCGCAGAAGAACGCAGTTTCGCGGATGCGTGGCGGGATCAACAGAAATGGGTGGTGTCGCGCTCGTTGAAATCGGTGGGTCCTAACGCCACGCTCATCAATGATGACATCGAAGCGGCAATACGCGCGATCAAGGCCGAGGTCGTCGGAGAGATTGAAGTCGGCGGGCCGGACCTTGCGCGAACCCTGACGGCCCTTGGTCTCATCGACGAGTATCGCATCTACCTGCACCCCGTCGTACTCGGGAAGGGCTCGCCGTATTTCAGCGGATCGACTCCGACGCTCCGCCTCGTGGGCAGCGATCAAATGGACGAGAATGTCATCAGGCTGAACTACGTGCCGGCCTGACCGCGCGACGCCACGCCCTTCCGCCACACCCGCCGGTCGGCCATCACCTTCACCGCGGCGAGTACCGCAAGCGCGCAGAGCGCGGCTTTCGACATCGTCTCCATTGTACCCTCGATCAGGAGACCATGCACCACACTGCCCGCAACGATCACGACCGCGAGCACCATGTGAGCCATGCGCCACGTACGTGGTGCGAGCCTCAGCCGCCGGCGAAACACAGCCAACAGCGCAACGGCGAAGATCGCCCACATGGCGATCACGCCGAACGGAGAGAACGGCGTCGGCGACGTGAACGTAAGCGCGTCAATCATGTCCGGCGGACTGGTGATCCAGAGTCCTCCAACGTGGACCACGACCGCCACGACCAGCGCGCCGCCAATCCAGTGATGCGCGCGCCGCCCGCTATAGCCTTCGAAACCCGGAAGATAGCCGCCGATCAGCAAGGGCTGCACGAGCACGAGCGCAAGTGCGATGATCCCGGCAAAGCCTGCGACGATGTAGATCGCATCGCGATAGGCAAGCAGTTCGCTCCCGGCCGCAAGAGCGATCGGAACGACGATGGCGGCCGATAGAGCAGCCCATATCAGGGCCACCCGGGCCGATGTCATGATCGCGAACTCATCCGTGAAAACTTGTCACCGCATGTCTTCTCAGACCGGCTCAAGCACGAAATGCGCTTCGAGGCTCTTGTCCTTCGCGCTTCGCATCACCGGACGCAGGAAAACCGTTTTGAACTCACCACTGTCATACGCGAGATGGCCATGCGGCTGGCCGAAGATCGGAACGATCTGCGGCATCTCGAGGCGGAACTTGCCGTCCTTGTCGGTGAGCGTCGCGCCATGACTTTGCGGCTCGTGCTCCTGCCCCTCGGTCGTGTGCGCCCAGATCTGGATGCGCTGCCCCGACAGCGGCGCTCCGTCGCCGGCGCGGCGAACGGTGCCGCTCATCCAGAATCCGCCCTTGCCGATCCGGTCGACGATAGCGGCGCCCTTGATGTAATTGTTTGCCCCGCCCGACATCGACCGGGTCGGCGCGAGGCCTTGTGCGCGCGCGGGCACCATCAGACCGGACATCCCTATCGCCAGGACGGAACCACCGCCGGCCAGGAGTTTGCGGCGATTGAGTAAAGCGGTGGGCATATGAGTTCCTCCGGTCGACATTCCATGACTCCAGTTAGACGCGGAACGCCCCGAATCTACCCGGTTGCGACCAAATGCCAGTCCAAGGCAAGCCCGGCGATCGGCTGCAATGACAGTTCTGTGAACGCACGAGACGACCTTTCGAGGGTCGCTGCATGGTGAACCACGGAACGGATTTCATATTCCCCGCCGGCTGTCGTAATCGGGACGAGCGCATCGGCTACGCTGACCATACGACTTCTGGCCTGCTTCGCTTCGCCAGCAGTGACGTGCTATAGCGCCGCTGCAGCTGCCGGGCTGCGTCCATGTCGCACGCGCCGATTTTTCGTCGGTCCGACGACGGTTGCCGAGGATCTCAGAAGGTAGCTTCCTGAAATGGCGAAAATCAAGGTGAAGAACCCGGTCGTCGAAATGGACGGCGACGAGATGACGCGGATCATCTGGCAGTTCATCAAGGACAAGCTGATCCATCCTTACCTGGACATCGACCTGCTCTATTACGATCTCAGCGTGCAGAAGCGCGATGAGACCAATGACCAGATCACGATCGACGCCGCCAACAAGACCAGGGAGGTCGGCGTCGCCGTGAAATGCGCCACCATCACGCCCGACGAAGGCCGCGTGAAGGAATTCAACCTCAAGGAGATGTGGCGCTCGCCGAACGGCACGATCCGCAACATTCTCGGCGGCACGATCTTCCGTGAGCCGATCATCTGCAAGAATGTGCCGCGCCTTGTGCCGGGCTGGACCCAGCCGATCATCATCGGCCGTCACGCCTTCGGCGATCAGTATCGCGCGACCGATTTCAAGTTTCCCGGCAAGGGCAAGCTGACGATCAAGTTCGAAGGCGACGATGGCAAGGTCATCGAGAAGGAAGTCTTCAATGCACCGGGTTCCGGCGTCGCCATGGCGATGTACAATCTCGACGACTCGATCCGGGACTTCGCGTATGCGTCGTTCAACTACGGCCTGTCGCGCAATTACTCGGTCTATCTGTCGACCAAGAACACCATCCTGAAGCAGTATGACGGCCGCTTCATGGAGCTGTTCCAGGAGATCTTCGACAAGGACTTCAAGGCCGAATTCGACAAGCGCAACATTGTCTACCAACATCGCCTGATCGACGACATGGTCGCCTCGGCGCTGAAATGGTCGGGTGGCTATGTCTGGGCCTGCAAGAACTATGACGGCGACGTGCAGTCCGACACCGTTGCCCAGGGTTTCGGTTCGCTCGGCCTGATGACCTCAGTGCTGATGACGCCCGACGGCAAGGTGGTGGAGGCTGAGGCCGCGCACGGCACCGTTACTCGCCACTATCGCGAGCACCAGAAAGGCAACGAGACCTCAACCAACTCCATCGCCTCGATATTCGCCTGGACCCGCGGCCTCGCCCACCGCGCCAAGCTCGACGACAACGCGGAGCTCGCGAAGTTCGCGAGCACGCTGGAGAAGGTGTGCATCGATACCGTCGAGTCCGGCTTTATGACGAAGGACCTCGCGCTCCTCGTCGGCCCCGACCAGAAGTGGCTCTCGACCACCGGATTCCTCGACAAGATCGACGACAACCTGAAAAAGGCGATGGCGTAGCGAAGCCCTCCGCGCCAAGTCTATTCCGCTGGATCGCTGACGCTCGCCTTTGCAGCCCTTCTATCCGCGCGGCGCGATTTTTTCGCCGCGCGCTGCACCGCGACCACTTCGAGATTGCGGATGTCGGCAATGCGCCGGTCGGCCACCTCTTCCGGGAAATCGAGATTTTCCAGCAGGCGTCCGGCGAGTTGAAGGCTGGCTTCGATTGCTTCCGGGATAGCGTCCGTCGCACCCAGCTTTGTCAATTGCAGCGCATGTTCGCCATCCTTGGCGCGCGCTAGCACGCAGGCCTTTGGACGCAGCTTGATGATCTCCGTGACCATCCGCTCTGTCGACTCGGCACTGCCGAGCGTCACGATGAAAGCGCGCGCTTTCTTGATCCCGGCGTGATGCAGGATCTCATGCCGGCTGGCATCGCCGAAATAGACCGGGCGGTTCTTCTCGCGGTGTTCCGTCACCAATGTTCCATTGGTGTCGAACGCGATCCAGGGCACGTTTTCGCTGTCGAGCACTTTCGCTATCGTTTGGCCGACACGGCCGAAGCCTCCAATAACCACATGATCGCGCAGTTCGATCATCCCGGCCTCGGGAGAGTGCCGCTCCTCGTGGTGCATCGCTTCGAGCCGCTCGCCGAGGTGACGGGCAAGCTTTGCGAGAAGCGGTGTCAGCATCATGCTCAGGCCGGCAACGGCGATGGCCGACGTGCCAATCTCGACATCAAGCAGGCCCTTGGCGCTCGCCAGACCGATCACGATGAAAGCGAATTCGCCGCCCTGCGCCAGCAGGAGAGCGACTTCAGCTGCGACAGGGCGTTCGACCCTGAACAGGCGCGCGGCCGCATAGAGGACTGTAGCCTTGACGGCAATCAGTCCGACCAGCGCGAGCAGGATCCAGCCGATATGCGCCCATACCAGCTTGAGGTCGATCGCCATGCCGACGGACACGAAGAAGATGCCGAGCAGCAGGCCCTTGAACGGATCGAGATCGACCTCGATCTGATGGCGGTATTCGCTGTCCGACAGCAGCAGTCCGGCAAGGAATGCGCCCAGCGCGACTGAAAGCCCCGATGCGCCGGTCGCGGCGGAGATACCGACCACGATCGTTAGCGTGATCGCCATGATCAGTTCACGGCTGCCGGTCCGCGCGGCCGAGCGCATCAGCGGCGTCACGATATAGCGGCCAACCACCATGATGAGAGCAACCGCCGCGAAGGCCTGACCGAATGGCAGCACGAGATCGACGAGGGATTTGTCACCGGCGCTTCGCGCCTCGAGGATGCCGATGGTGAACAGCACCGGTACCACGCACAGATCCTGAAACAGCAAAACCGAGAGGGCGACGCGACCGACGGGAGACGCTGCGCGATGCTGGTCGACCAGCAACTGCATCACGACCGCCGTCGATGACAGCGCGAAACACATTCCGAGAATCAGGCCTGCCGGCGGTGTAATGCCGCTCATGCGGATCGTCGTGCCGATGATGACGATGGACACGCCGACCTGAACGAGTCCGACGCCGAGCACGTAGCGACGGAGTTGCCACAGTCGCGGGATCGACAATTCCATGCCGAGCAGAAAGAGAAGAAACACCACGCCCAGTTCGGCCAGCGGCTCGGCTGCTTTGGGGTCCTCCAGCGTGATGTAGCTCAGGATCGGATAATAATCGTCGAGATAGCCGATCCCGAACGGCCCAAGCACGAGGCCGACGAGGAGAAAGCCGAGCACCGTGCCGAGAAACCGATGCAGCAGCGGCACAAGGATGCCGGCGGCCACGAGAAAGATCAGGATACTTTTCAGGTGTTCGGCGTGCAGCACGTCTGGTTTTCCCTCCGGCGCCGTCGCCGGCTCCTCTGCCATTCGTCCCCGTTCGAGCGGGAGCCAGCGTAGTTATGCTGGATTCCCGCTGACGCGGGAATGACCGGAAACGATCCGATGCGCCGGACCTCAGGCCGCGCCGAGCGCGGTCTCGATCGCCTTCAGCGCAGCATCCGCTTTCGATCCATCCGGGCCGCCGGCCTGCGCCATATCGGGCTTCCCGCCACCGCCCTTGCCGCCTAGAACTTCCGAAGCCTTGCGGACAAGGTCGACCGCCGAGAAGCGCGAGACGAGATCCGGCGTGACGCCGACCACAATGCTGCCCTTGCCATCGTCGCTGGTGGCAACCAGCGCCACGACGCCTGAGCCAACCTGCTTCTTGCCCTCGTCGGCGAGGCCTTTCAGATCCTTGATATCGATGCCCGTAACAGCGCGCGCCAGCAGCTTGATGTCACCGACGGTCCTGATGCTGTCGTCACCGCCGCCGGCCTTGCCGCCGCCACCCATGGCGAGCTTCTTCTTAGCTTCGCCGAGATCGCGTTCGAGCTTCTTGCGCTCATCAAGCAACTGGACAACGCGTGCCGGCATCTCCGAAATCGAAACGCGGAGAAGATCGGTTGCGACCTGCTGCGCCGCCTGCATCGTCGTGTTCGCCGCCTTTCGGGCAGCGCGCCCGGTCAGGGCCTCGAGTCGGCGCACACCGGCGGCGACGCCCGAATCCGACACCACGGAAATCAGCCCGATATCACCCGTCCGCTTGACGTGGGTGCCGCCGCATAATTCGACAGACCAGCCCAGTGTGTTGGAACCTGTCCCGGACGGACTCTGTCCCATCGCGACGACGCGAACCTCGTCGCCGTATTTCTCGCCGAACAGCGCCCGCGCACCGGACGCGCGCGCATCATCGATCGCCATCAGGCGTGTGGTCACATCGGAATTCTGCGTGACGAAATCATTCGCGAGATCTTCAACCTTCTCGAGTTCCTCGGCCGTAATCGGCTTGGGATGCGAGAAATCGAAGCGCAGCCGGTCGGGTGCAACCAGAGAACCTTTCTGAGCGACGTGATCGCCAAGAATCTGCCGCAGCGCCTCGTGCAGCAGATGGGTCGCGGAATGGTTGGCCCGGATCGCGCCGCGCCGCGTGTGATCGACCTCCAATTGCAGCGCAAGGCCGGCTTTGAGCACGCCCTCCTCGACCACGCCCGTATGGACGAACAGGTCTCCGGCTTTCTTCTGCGTGTCGGTGACACGGAAGCGCACGCCGTCCGCGGTCATCACGCCGGTATCTCCGACCTGGCCGCCGGACTCGCCATAGAACGGAGTCTGGTTGACGATCACCGTGCCGGTATCGCCCTTTTTCAGTTCGGCGACGTCCTTGCCCTCGTGCAGCAGCGCGGTCACCACGCCTTCCGCGCTTTCCGTCTCGTAGCCCAGGAATTCGGTCGCGCCGAGTTGCTCGCGCAAGCCGAAGAACACGGTCTCGGCCGCGGCATCGCCCGAGCCCTTCCAGGATTCACGCGCTTTCGCCTTCTGCTGCTCCATCGCGCTATTGAAACCATCGAGATCAACCGAGATGCCGCGCGGGCGCAGCGCGTCCTGCGTCAGGTCGAGCGGGAAGCCATAGGTGTCGTACAGCGTGAACGCGGTCTCGCCCTTCAGCGCATCGCCCTGCTTCAGCGTCTTCGACTCGTCCTCGAGGATCGCGAGCCCGCGCTCCAGCGTCTTGCGGAAGCGGCTCTCCTCGAGCTTCAGAGTCTCGGTGATCAGGGCCTCGGCGCGATGCAATTCCGGATAGGCCTGGCCCATCTCACGAACCAGTACCGGAACAAGCTTCCACATCAGCGGCTCGCGCGCGCCGAGGAGCTCGGCGTGCCGCATCGCGCGCCGCATGATCCGGCGCAGCACATAGCCGCGGCCCTCGTTCGAAGGCAGCACGCCATCGGCGATGAGGAAGGAGGACGCACGAAGGTGATCCGCGATTACGCGGTGCGAGGCCTTTTGCGGACCGTCGGGCGAAACCTTGGTCAGTTCCGCGATCGTCTGGATGATCGCGCGGAACAGATCGATATTGTAATTGTCGTGAGTGCCCTGAAGTACCGCGGCAATCCGCTCCAGGCCCATGCCGGTATCGATTGAGGGCTTCGGCAATTCGACGCGCGTGCCATCCGGCATCTGCTCGTATTGCATGAACACGAGATTCCAGATCTCGATGAAACGGTCGCCATCCTGATCCGGCGAACCGGGAGGACCACCGGGAATCTTGTCGCCGTGGTCGTAGAAGATTTCCGAGCAAGGACCGCACGGCCCGGTATCGCCCATCGCCCAGAAATTGTCGGAGCCGGCGATGCGGATGATGCGGCTCTCTGGCAGCCCGGCAATCTTCTTCCACAGATCGAACGCGACTTCGTCATCGATATAGACGGTGGCGGTCAGCTTATCCTTCGGCAGCCCGAATTCCTTCGTGACGAGGTTCCAGGCGAGTTCGATCGCGCGCTCCTTGAAATAGTCGCCGAACGAAAAATTACCGAGCATCTCGAAGAAGGTGTGGTGGCGCGCGGTATAGCCGACATTGTCGAGGTCGTTGTGCTTGCCGCCGGCGCGCACGCATTTCTGCGCGGTCACGGCGCGCTGGTAGGGCCGCTTCTCGAGACCGGTGAAGACGTTTTTGAACTGCACCATCCCCGCATTGGTGAACATCAGGGTCGGGTCGTTACGCGGCACGAGCGGCGAGGACGAAACCGCCTCGTGGCCGTTGCGCTGAAAATAGTCGAGGAAGCCAGCCCGGATATCGTTGACGCCGCTCATGAAAGTCTTGCCGCCGCGACAGCCTGAACGGCCGCGGCCCCTGTCTGCCCCGGGATAGGCCCGGATTGGATTGATGTGTCGGGGGATATGTAGCGATGCGTTCTCGCCAAGTCCAGAAAACGGTGGGTTTTCCGGCGCTTGCGGACAACTGCGGTTGATGGTCGGGAGCGGTCCGACGTCGGTTACACGTCCCGTTGCTGCCTCGTAAGACAGCACGCCCCGCCTGAGCCCTGAGCAGGTCCGCAAGCCTGCGCCGATGGGCCGCCACCCGCCCGAAACGGCAGCAAAAAAACGCCGGGGAGCGGACCGGAGGCAATCGGTCCTCTCACCCGGCCCGCGCGGCGACGCGGTTGGAGACGCTCTGGCTAGAACTCGTTTTTGATTACCGCCCCCTGAACGGGAGCGGTCAAATTGTGGTCAGCCCGCCGAACAGATTCATCGACAGGTACCGACGTCAGACCCGTTCGCCTGACAATTCCTGCAAAGCCCTGCCGCAACAACCGGCATGGCGAAGCGTCCGATCAAACATCGGCGTCGTCGCCGTCCTCTTCCTCCTGCTCCCCGGCAAGGATCTTCTCGCCGATCAGCCCGGAATTCTGACGGACCGCAGCTTCGATCGCCGCCGCCATGTCGGGATTATTGCGCAGGAACGTCTTGGCGTTCTCGCGTCCCTGCCCGATCCGCTGGCTGTCATGAGAGAACCAGGCGCCGGATTTCTCGACCACGCCGGCCTTGACGCCGAGATCGATCAATTCGCCCATCTTCGACACGCCTTCGCCGTACATGATGTCGAACTCGACCTGCTTGAATGGCGGGGCCAGCTTGTTCTTGACGACCTTCACGCGGGTCTGGTTGCCGACCACCTCGTCGCGCTCCTTGATCGCGCCGATGCGGCGGATGTCCAGGCGCACGGACGCGTAGAATTTCAGGGCATTTCCGCCGGTCGTGGTTTCCGGCGAGCCGTACATCACCCCGATCTTCATGCGGATCTGGTTGATGAAGATCACCATGGTCTTGGACTTGTTGATCGAGGCGGTCAGCTTTCGCAGCGCCTGCGACATCAGCCGCGCCTGCAGGCCCGGCAGCGAATCGCCCATCTCGCCCTCGAGTTCGGCGCGCGGCACGAGCGCGGCAACCGAATCGACCACGACGACATCCACCGCACCGGAACGCACCAGCGTATCGGTGATTTCGAGCGCCTGTTCGCCAGCATCCGGCTGGGAGATCAACAGATCGTCGACATTGACGCCGAGCTTTCGCGCATAGATCGGATCCAGCGCGTGTTCCGCGTCCACAAATGCACAGATACCACCCTTTTTCTGCGCTTCGGCAATGGTGTGCAGCGCCAGCGTGGTTTTGCCCGAGGACTCAGGCCCGTAGATTTCCACGATGCGACCGCGCGGCAGACCGCCGACGCCCAGCGCAATATCGAGCCCGAGCGAACCGGTCGAAACCGTGGCGATATCCATCGCCTTGTCGTTCTTGCCGAGCTTCATGATCGAGCCCTTGCCGAAGGCGCGCTCAATCTGTGAGAGCGCGGCATCGAGGGCCTTTGATTTGTCCATGGAGGAACCTTCAACCAAACGCAGGGCGGCCTGGGCCATTGTCGCTCCTTATGACTGACGAATCGGGCGGCGTGAATGCGCGCGCTGGCGCCTTCGCGCATCGTCCGCGGGTTTTACGGGGTCGAACTTCACTTGAAGCCTTTGTACTCTATTTGTTCCTAGTTCGCAATATGTTCTTTTCTGCCACGTGGGTACTGGCCGGTTTGACCCCCCGGTAAACGTAGCTTGGAATGCTTCGAAACTGATCGCCCCTGATTGGACAGTTGCCGCTTCGTTCGAAATGTCCTTAAAGAAGACAATTCCACAACCTGAACATGTTTTTGCTTCGTTCGCACACTCGCGAAAAGTGCGGAGGCTTCCCTATTGCGAAGCCCATTTCGCCGTCACCGGCCGCTCCGACAATTCCGCGATATCCGGCGCATCGCGCACCCTGTTAGCTCACCGCGGCCTGCCGGGAAACCGCCGCAAGGACACGGCCTTGCCGCCGCTACGGCGCCTCTCCGGATTGATGAGTCTCGCCCTTCAGCCGTGACGAAGCTTCAGCACGAGGATTGTGCCGGCAAGCGACAACGTCACAAGGTTGGCAAGGATCAGCGGCAAATCTTCGATCAACACGCCATACACCAGCCATAGCGCGACGCCCGTCACCATCAGAGCGAACATTCCGAGCGAAATGTCTCTGGTTTGCCGCGTCCGCCAGGTTTTCAACGCCTGGGGTGCGTAAGCCAGGGTCGTGCAAAAGGCCGCCACCAGCCCGATCAGGGTCACAACCGACATATTCTTGGAAAACTCCCGATCGTGCCCAGTCATGGCAGCGGCCAGCCGTTTCGGTTTTGTACCAGAACGGCGTTAACGAGCGCGCGCCGTTCGTGAGATGTCCGGCACGCATAAGAATAGGGGGATATCTCCATGGAGCCCGGCCGCGGCGACCATCAAAACGCAACGGAACCCTTTTCGGCTCCGCGCGTTATACATCGCATGGCAACAAAACCTCTCCTTCCCGAAGTCGTGGCTGAGCGCGCTCAGGCCACGGAAGATTATCGAAAAGAGCAGCAGGCGGCGATTGACCGGATTTCCTCCTTACGCGCCGCTCGTTTGAAACGCGACACCGAGGACGATCTGCGCGCCGCGCAGCTGAAGCGAAACGCGGAGGCGACGAAGACTACTCCACGCCGCGCCGGCGCCAAAGGCTAAAGGCCAGCGGGCCGCTAGGCGGCCCGTGCCTTGTTCATGGCATCCCACACCCGCGCTGGCGTCGCGGGCATATCAATCGAAGTCACGCCCATCGGCTTTAGCGCATCGAGAATCGCGTTGATGACTGTAGGCGGCGCTCCAATCGTGCCGCTTTCTCCGATCCCCTTTACGCCGAGCGGATTGGTCTTCGAGGGCACTTCCTCGAGATACGCTTCGATCTCCGGGAACAAATCGGCTCGCGGCATGCCGTAGTCCATGAAGGTCGCGGACAACATCTGGCCGGAATCCTTGTCATAAACAGCGTGCTCCATCAGCGCCTGGCCGATGCCTTGCGCGATGCCGCCGTGAATCTGCCCGCGAACGATCATCGGATTCAGGACGACACCGAGATCGTCGACCACGAAGTAGCGATCGATCCGCACTTCACCGGTCTCGGGATCGATCTCGAGTTCGCACACATGCGAGCCGTTCGGATGGTTCGGCGGATTGGTCGAATAGGTGCCGTTCGCCTCCAGCCCTACACCCATCTTCTCGGTGAGCGGACCCATTGGCGCGTAGAACGCCTTTGCCACTTCCGTCAGCGGAATCGTCTTGTCGGTCCCAACCACGCGGAATGAACCGTCCTTGAACTCAAGGTCACCTTCGGCCGCTTCCATCAGCGCGGCGGCCATCGGCTTTGCCTTCTCCACGATTGCGTCCGCCGCCACCTTCAACGCATTGCCGCCGACGAGCGACGAGCGGGCCGCATAGGTGCCACGGCCGAACGGCACCGATGCGGTGTCGCCCTGGATATAGCGGATGGTCTCGAACGGCACACCGAGCCATTCATGCACAAGCTGCGCGAACACTGTGGCGTGTCCCTGCCCGTGCGAATGCGTGCCGGCGATGATCGACACCGAACCCGACGGATCGAAGCGCAGATCCATCCGATCGTTGAAGATGCCGCCCTGCTCGATATAGAAGGTCACCGCGCGGCCGCGCAGCTTGCCTTCGCTTTCCGATTTCTTCTTGCGCGCCTCGTAACCCTTCCAATCGCTGACGCTGAGACACTTTTCCATCACGCGGTGGAATTCGCCGGAATCGTAGACCCAGAAAGTCGGGGTCGTATACGGGAGCTTGTTTTCAGGAATAAGATTGCGGCGGCGGATTTCGTCCGACGGGATGCCGATTTCGCGCGCGGCCTGCTCGATCATGCGCTCGGTGAAATACGCGGCCTCTGGCCGTCCAGCGCCGCGATAAGGACCGACCGGCGAGGTGTTGGTCAGCAGCCCCTGAACCATCACATGCAGCGCCTGTATGTCGTAGGCCTCCGGCGAAAAGCGGAGCGCGAAGGCAGCGGGAACGAGGCCCGGGCCAACGAAGTAAGCGCCGACCTGGTACAGCGCCTTCATGCGTAGGCCGAGAATCTTCCCGCTCTCGTCGAGCGCCATTTCGCCGTACATGACCATCTCGCGGCCATGCCGGTCCGTGAGCAGGCTTTCGGTGCGTGTGGCCAGCCACTTCACCGGGCGCCCAAGCTTTTTCGACGCCCATAACGTCACGCAATCGTCCGGGAACGGGCTGCCCTTCAGACCAAAGCCACCGCCGACATCCGGCGACACAACGCGGATCTGGCTCTCGGCGCAGTGGAAGATGTGCGACAGCTCCATGCGCACGC
>VFQN01003382.1_pt1 | contig 22952 bp, 20 predicted proteins | sample 3512371 | NCBI WGS metagenome assembly VFQN01 (sample SAMN10412370, study PRJNA504923) | tailings metagenome | isolation source: Replicate 2 from Balatoc abandoned mine | place: Philippines: Itogon, Benguet | collected 2017-08-28
AAAGGAATGATCGCATCTTCTCGTGGAGCTCTTCTTTCTTTTCATTCGTAAAGGCATTTTCTTTCCCAAGGAGTGAATAAAACAAATCTAAAGCTTTTCCAACGACTTGATTCGGGGAAAGACTCGAAAGATAAGTCTTGTCAATGAAAGGAAATTGTGATGTTGCACGGAGCACGGTGTGGTTATTTTCTTCTTTCTTCAATTCGCTCATGATTCGTCGGTGTGTTAAAATTAAGTTGTGAGAAAAATTGAAATTTCTGTATAAAGAAAGAAATCAAAGAGAATCAAAGAGAATCAAAGAGAATCAAGAAAAATTAACACAATAAATTGTACTCTTGTTATTTCGTTCGTTGTTGTGCTGTGGTGAATAAGGAGTCACGTCCTCAATATCTTCAAGAGGCACATTTTGCCCTGCCCCGAACGTCCGTCACCTCACAAGATAATTTTCATAAATTTACGCCGCTAAGTTTCGCTATCTTCCTGGGAAATCCCAATTTTCTGATCAGTGCAGAAAAGGAATTAGGAAGACATCATACCTCCCATCTATAGGTAAAATTATCAACTTTCCAACAACTTTTTCCTCTGTTCTTCTTTCTTCGATTCATATTCGTTGGCGAGTTCTCCTCGGTGGAAAGAAAAATCGGAAATCTGTAGTTGTAAATGAAGAAAAATGAAAATAAATTGTACGTGGACTTTCCCCAATTCTCATAAATTTACACTGCTAAGGAGAAAAACACTTGAGATAAAAATAGTTATCCATAATAGTGAATAGAAAGAGAGATAATATCAGAAACTACACACTAAAAAGAATTGACAATTTAAGCAAACGATTTATTCGAAAAATCATTGCGACATATATATTTTTTCTTTCAAACATTCATAAATAAAGGAAGAAAGAAAGAAGAAAAGTTATGTTATATGATCATTTCTGAGATCCACTCTTCCCAACTCCCCCAGCTGTATTCCCTTTACTAGTTCCATCACTTGGTCCGCTGATACCAGTTGAACTCTTCGTCTTTAAGAAGGGAAAGTATCCCCCTCCTGTATCATCTACGGCAGGATTCGTTAAAGTGCGACGTAACGGAGGCCCGGAGCTCGTCGCGTTATTATTGTTTGAGTTACCAACCAAAGGCTTCCCCGAAGATCTCTTCTCCACATTCTGCAATAACACCTTCAAATGCTCTGGCACATCCCTTCGACCGACTGGAGCATTTGTAGCAGCGATATTTACTGGAGCAATGACAACAGGCTTGCTACTCGAAGACATAGCTTGCAAATTATTCATGGATAGCGAGGCTTTCATCAGATTACTGGAGGGGATCTGATCTCTTGATGAAGTACGACTACTCGACTTCCTCCTCTCTTTCGCTCCTGTCTTCGATGAACTGGTATCAGCAGTGCGATAAGAGTGAAATGACATCGACCCATCTGGACTGCGAGGAATATTTTGGATGTAATCAGTCGTGGTGCTATCAACTTTGATCAAACCATCACCACTCTCACTACCATCTTCAGAGGATGAGGATGAAGATGCGCTAGATTCTGAGTCTGGCGAATGACGCCTGTACCTCTCTCCCTCTTTTCTTTGTCTCCTTCTCTTCTGAATTTGGCTCTTGAGATAGTTATCTATCGCTGTATTCTTCTGCGAAGAGATATTGCGAGTATTACCCTGACTTAAGTCCGTCGAAGCCATTCCTACTCCGACTCCACTACCTGACCTCCCTCTATTTGTGCTATGGCTCTTCTGACGATCATCGTTGTCATCTCCAGTAACGGCAGCGTTACCACTAAAAACAGTAGGAGGATCAATGGTACTATTAGTAATTCCCTTCTTCTCTTGTGACTCAAAGAAGGCTTCTTCTACGATAGCAATGATCGTCATTAAAACCACTGAATAGACAAAGTTATAACAAAGAGAAATAAAAGAAAAAATGTGTTACCATAAGTGAAGATCAGGATATAGACATAGATATACAGCTGTCCACCAATTCCTGCAACATCAATAGCATGGAAAGTATCGAAAATGATATCACCATTAACAACAGAGAATAAAGTTCTTAAAGTCTGCGTCAGATCACCAAACCTATCCGCAATATCCCCAAAACAAATCATTCCTAAAAGAGCATAACCAATAAAGATGGGTAATACTCCTAATAAGAACTGAGAAACACGTGGTGCTGTGATCTTAAGCATAGAGATCATAATATAGTAGCGAGGGAAGAATTCTAAATATTGAACGAGACTAAACCAATACATAAGACATGCTACTCCCAAACCCCCCTAAAATAATCGTATCAGATATGAAATTTCATATCTAAATAGAGATGAATCACATTACCTTTAAGAAGGGAGTTGCAATCGTATCCTCACCATATCCAAAAATCCTATTCAACCATCATGATATAAGTAGACAACTTACCAAAAACAATCCACGAACCTGATAGAGTAGACAAAGGCAAAGAGGTTGCCAATCGTTGCTACGAGAAACCATAAATTAATAATAATAAACACATCCTCCCATGTCAAAGAGGTAATAGCTTCCTTGAGTAAGACAATATTCTCCTCTAACATGCTCATATGTGATTGTTGACTACTTCTTGAGTCCAAAGATGCGTTACGAGGGGCTGTGTGAGAGCAGTCAGAGGAGGAAAGGCAGGGAAAATATGACGTCGCTTACGATTTATAGAGGATTTTCGTGATGTCAAAGGATTGCCTGTGCTGTGAGAGGAAGGTCGAGATTTAGAGTTGAGATTTGCTTCTGTCAAGCGATGACGGATAAGCTTAGTGAGTTCTGTGTTGCCGTCGTCATCTTCCTCCACTTCATCTCGATCATCGTCATCATCACTATTATCACTATCCTTGTCTTTATCAAGCCCTTGTTGATGTGCGAGAAGGGAAGTAATACTTTCTCTTAAATCTTGACCAGAGACACTGTCCTGTGATGCACGACGTCGTGGCAGTGAAGCGGAGGAAGAAACCGACGAACGACGACTCTTCCTCCCTCCTCCTCCTTCTCTTCCAATAAATTCTTGTTCAATGATATCTAAAGATTGTTTAATATTATATAATATAATTAATTGTCTTGCAACAGCTTTAAATAATAATAATTGATAAAAAATTGCAAATAATAAAATAGCAATAGACAATGAATAGATAGTTGACGTTTCAGGTAATTTTTCACAACGATTTAATACTGATGAATCAGATGTTACTAATATTTGTCCATTAGAATTAAAATTATAAGTTATTTTCCATTCCCAGACAAAACATAAATTTTTCTGATAAGAATAATCATCAGAATTACCATACGATTTCAAATAGAAATGAAAGATCATTCTAGAGATAATTATTCGAAAGAAGGGGATATATGAAATGAAAGGAGAAGGCTTATAAAAGAAAAGAGGACTTACTGTTTGAAGTCGTCAAAGAATTGTCTGGTATTAATGGAGTTAACGTTGTTATAACTCAATGGCCAATAGCTATTGACACCGTCTGAGAGAGTGTATCTGACTGTACCGGTGGTTAGTTCTACTAATATAGTTGGAGCATCTAAACCATTGGTTTCTTCAGTATTTTTATAGATATCAACATCATTGACGGTTAAATCTGGAAGCTAAAAAAGAGTTTGATAGGGAGAAGTGAAAGATTTTTGTCAACTTACATCAAAATAATTGATCACAAGTCGATTAGAATCAACAATGGTTCTATTTTGTGTGTATATATAGTATTGATAGGGTGTTAGAAGGTCTGTTTGATAATTCGTATAATCTGTGTAACGTGCAGTTAGATTGAAGTAACTCTCAATTACAAGTTAGATATTTACCTGGAGGGAATAAAATATTTGCTGCACTTAACCATATCGAACGTGAATAATTAGCAAAAGAGATATTAATTAATATTACGACCACTGTAATCAATACAGTTAAGGTAATATTTAATACCATCTTAAATGGAAATAACCCATAACGACGAAACTTTTCCCATGGTGGCAATTCCAGTTCTTCGAATAAATCCATCTCTTTCTTCATTTTAAATCAAAGGATGATCGAAATAACAGAGAAAAGAGAAAAAAAACCATAAACATTCAATAAAGTCTACTCAACTCGCGATATCGCGATAGAATAGATTAAGAAATTTCCGAGAACGATATCGATTTATGATTCGATCGTTCTTCATCTGTTTCATCTTTGATCTTTCCAAAGATGTTAAGGAATGACAGAGCTGAAAGATGATTCGGAGGATTTCATAAATTAATTGCAACACCTTCCAATTCAAGACCAACGAGTATGGCAAGATCCGCTAATGATAGCTTTGATCCCACGAAGATCACCTTCGATCTTACTGATAAGCCTTGGATTACCTTCCCTTCCGACCATCAAGCCTTTCCAATCCTGCTGTTTTTCCATTGTTTCCAATCTTGTGGATCAGAAAGGAGGATTTGATCGACATAATGAAAGCTGACGATAATAACTCTGATAGCAATCAAAACCCTTTAAAAAAACATCATTTATGACCGAGTAAAGCCCAAAATTCATAATCTTCACTAAGGTTCGATCCTAATATCCAAATCATCATTAACTTTCTCTGGTTTATTTAATGCATTAGATGGAATCACATCAACAAATGGTCAGATCTTTGTATTAACAACGAACTTAAGATCCTGCATTAATACGTAATGGTCGTGCCTTGAGGTACAAGGAGCAGAACCATCCTTACTTCCTTTCTCCGCGGAATACGGTATTTTTGTCCCAACATTGGAAGAAGTTTTTATTCGTGTCGTAAATTTAGAGGAAGCAGAAGAAGAGGAGGATGAGCTTGATCTTCATTTTGAGTTTAATTATGCTACAGAAGAACAAATAATGAAAATGTGGAATAATTTCTATCCTCCACTCAGTAAAGAAGAAAAAGCAAAAGATTTGTCGAAAGATCGTTTAGTGAAAGAATTAAATGAAAAGAATCTTTCGATTACTACTTCAGCATTACAACATTTCTTTGTCAATCAGATGGAATCATCAGCAGAGGAGGCGTTGAATGCTGTCCCAAGCATCATAGAGGATATCATTCGCAATAGTTCAAAGTCGTTGTTAGACTCCGCGACAAATGCAGAAGAAATTGAGGGAAATGCCGAGAATGAAAATGATGCAAAGGGAAAGGGAAAGGGCAAAATGCGAAGTTGTCAGAGAAAGATTTGGAAATGGTTGCGCAATTATTATCTTTTTTAAAAGCGAAAGAATAAATAGATATTGAGTAGCAACAGCTCTTTTATATATATATATATATGAATCTCATACATGCTCCAAGAAAATTCATAAGTTATTCTATAGTATTAAAGTAATCAAAGTAGTAAAAATAATAATTTTAAATTCAATAGAAATTGCTGATTAATTCAACGCGAAATAAATAATAGAATTGATAAATAATTGATAAATAATTGATAATTCTTTCTTGTTAAACTAAGGAATTGCTTAAATAGTATTATTAAAGGAATTGTCTAAGTCTTTGAGTCGTTTGAAAAGACTGTGAGGAACATATTAAAATTCCATTCATTCTATTTAGAGAATATAGACAACTTTTATCGTACTTTTGATCTTTGTGTAATCGAAAATATGACTGAATTTAATAATCGTACAACCTTTCAACTCTCTGGTGGTCGAGAGCTCTTAAATGCCTCAAAAGTTGAGGTAAGAATGTTTTGAACCATTCTTTTCGATATTCAATTTATCACTGTTTTCTTTTCCCTTTGATAGACTTTACTTCAGGAATGGGTTGGAGTCAATCCAACACATATTAAACTCAGTAATAAAAGCTTTGATGTTGAAGCAGCGACTAAAATCGCTGAATTCTTTCAACAAATTACTTCAAATATTGAAGTCGCTGATATTAGTGATATTATTGCTGGAAGACCTGAAGAAGAAGCCCTAAAAGTATTAAGAATTATTACTAATAGTCTGCAAAGATTTGAATTAACTGAAGTTAATGTCAGTGATAATGCTATGGGTGCTAAGGGTGTTGATGCTTGTAAGGAGATTCTGAAAGGAAAGAAAATTCAGGTAGATAGAGCGTGTTCTGTGCCTTTTTCCAACTTACCTTCGTTATTTTTACTAGAAATTATATGTTTGTAATGATGGTCTGTCAGCTGAAGCTTCAGAGCTCTTAGCAGACATCCTTCTCTCTGATGGTGTCGCTCCTCTCACTCTCTTCCACTTCTACAATAACATGGGAGGAAATGGTTCTGGTGTTGCAATTAGTCGAATTATTACTGCTTGCAAAGCTTTAGAGGATTTACGTTACTCAGCTACCCGTTGTATGGCTGATGGATGTCTTGCCATTGCCACGGTAATACTAACTTCATAAAACTATCCGACTCTGTCACTAATCGCACCTTCGTTAGGCCATTGGAAGTGTGGATGGATTAAAAAGAATTGATTTATCAGATAATAACTTTGGATTACGTGCTTGTGAAGTATTAGCTCAGGGATTAAAAAACCATGTAAGATCCGTTTACTGTATTGACTTTTCTCTATTTTTCTAACAAAGATTGCAAAGACTCGCTTAGAGCATTTAAATTTACGTGATGCAGGATTTGGTGATGATGGAATTGAAGCTTTTGTGAATATTCTCAAGGATACTATCTTCCCTCATTTGACCTTCCTCGATCTCTCTGGTAATGAGATCAATGAGGAAAATATGGAAGTTCTTGTGGAATGGTTAGGCAAAGCTGTACCATCTCTCCAAACTCTGTACTTAGATGATAATGAAATTGGATCTGATGGTGCAATTCTTTTGACTCGAAGCATTCCGCGATTGTCATCATTACAACACCTTTCATTGACCACCGCTGAGATCACCGGCAAAGGAGGTTTCTTGCTTGCAAAGTAAGACTGATTTCCCCTCTTTCACTATAATATTTCTCATGGTTATTACTATGATAGAGCTGTTGCAAAGGTGTCAACCTTCCAGAAGTTGGATTTGAATGGTAATGCATTAGCTCCACGAGCTGTAGAAGAGATTACTGAAGTATTGACAAAGGCTCAAAAGAGACTTGGTGATTTAGAAGATAATGATGAAGATGGTGAAGATGATCTATCAGAGATTGAAGAAGAATCAGAAGAAGATGAAGATGAGAAAGAACAACCTGATGAAGAGGCTGATGCATTAGCAGATGCTTTGAAAGATGCTAAGATCTAAAAATCAAGTCTTATCACCTATCTATTAACTAAACATTTGTCTTTTTCTCTTTATTGCCCCTATTATGAAAGGAAGGTAGAAAGTATCTCCCTTTTTCTCTTTCATAGATTTGATTATCTTTGTCATTAAATGATAAGTATGTGAGGTTATAACAAGTGATGATCCAGGAGGTTTAAGATTGATATTACAATTTATTGAATAGGAATCGCTTTAACAGAGTAGTTTGCGCCTTCAAAGACAAACACATTGAATCCTGGGATCCCTGTTAAAGAGATAGCTTTGATGATTTCTTGTGTTAAGACACTGCCTAAGACAGAGATTGTGGTAATAATGCCATAGGTGATATGAGGATGAAGTGATTGACAAATGGCGAAGAAATCTTCATCGTTCTTTAATAAACCTTCTTGATAGGCAGTTTGATTTTCAAAGATTGGGTCATTCAGGTTATTTGTTGTCAGAAGATCGTTGTATAAAGCTTTTACTGATAGGAGATCCTCTTTCGTTGGATTTCGACCAAATTTCGATCTATAGTGACGCAGGATTAGAACCACTCAAACACGATTATGGGAACAATAATACCTGTAAGAATGTAATAATCGAAATTGGACAAATATCTTTGATAAAGGAAAGAATCTTGATGTAATAGTATTCCACTTCTTATTGAGAATGGTTTCCAGTGAGGGAAAAGAGATCTGCTTGATCACAGCTGCTGGTTTGTTGTTAGAATCGCTATTTCCTTCACTTGTAGAAGATGACGATGAAGCAGTGTTATTATTGGAACCAGTTTTCGGATCTTCTTTATATTCAAACTTCTCTCCAAAGTCTGAGAAGAAAATACTATTTTCACCTGCTGTATCATTCCAAAAGAAGATAATCTTCTTATTCAAGGAATTTTCACGACAAATATGATTAATTCTTAAAGCTTGAACCTAATGCGTGCGATTATTAGAAGGGTTATCCTGTTAGTATGGTTTGGATGCTTTTTACCTCATCATTACCAGCAAGAACAATCACTTGAAACTGTAAAAAAAAATCATCAGAGAGTTGTGATAATGGTTGAATATTATGTTCTAATTGCACGAAATTATTTAAAGCTTTAATATTCGCAAAAGCTGCTTCCACCACATTCTTTCCGATTGCTTCCTCTGTTAAGAAAAAGTTATTCGTATAATCACCTTCAACAATCGTGTGATCATCTTGAATGGTGACATTAACCCCTGCTAAGACAAGATTCTTCACAACCTAGAGAGGAGAAGAGGCTGACTGGCAGTGGAAGAGGATGGTCGAATAAATACCTCAATATTTAGATTTTGTAAACCACAGATCAAAACTTTCGAATTTTGCAAACGTGATTGAGCTTCTGCACCCCAAACACGAATTTGTCGATCATATCTCTCACTATCAGTAATTACTTTCTGTTCTTGTAAGAATTCTGTCATTGTTTTCTTCCTTTCTTCGCTTTTCGAAATTAAAATATTTCGGGTTGCGCACAATCTAAATTTGGGAATTTTGGGGAAAATTTATAGTTTGAACGTGTCTCTACAACAAGCTTTGTAACAAGCATACAACCTTTTAAAGTGTAGTCATATACATTCCCGAAAATTTCTTATTACGCAAAGAGATGATAGGTAGAAAAGGGAATTTTATGAAACAGCTTATTCTACAAAATGAAATTAATCTTCTTCCTCATCCTCTTCATCGTCGTTCCCATCTTCGCTCTCGTCTTCTTCATCATCGTCATCACCATCGTCATCATCATTCTGATGTTCGATTTGATATTCTGCACTAACATCCCATCGACTTCCTGGAGCATTGGCACTGACATATTTAACAAACTTCATAATTCCCTCATCTCTTAGCACTAAGCTCAAAGCATTACTATAGGCTGACAAAGAAAGTAATGTTGTATCATCCTCAGCCTCTCCTCCACCTTCTTCGCCATCTTTCTTTTGACGATAAACTTCTGCTGCTTCTGCATCATCAGCATCATTATCAGCTTCAATAAAACATTCAAATCCTCCAACATCTCCATCCTCCCACAAATCACCATAATCACTAGCATAACCATCCTCTTCTCCTTCGCCTTTCTCATCCGCTTCCTCTTCTTCATCGTTATCATCATCGTCACCTCGTGGTTGTTGTTTCGCTGACGTCTTCTTCTTTTTCAATGATTTTAAGGAAATTTTCTTATTTTCCTTCTTTCTTTTCTTATTATCTTTCTTATTATTTCCTTCACTATCTTCATAAGATTTAATGATTTGCTCTTCAACTTCTTTATCATCATTGACAAAGCATAAATTAATATCTAACCAAGGTTCTCTAGTAATAATACCATAATGTGCAACTGTATAATCAAAACCTGGACGGAAACGACGAACTTCAGAACGAATTCCTTTAATCACATCAATCGTTGTAATCATAGAAAGAAATTTAACAAATGCAGGATGAGTAAATAATTCAGTCTTCAATTGATCAAGTAATTTTCCAACTTCAGCATAAACAGAGTCTGATGATTCAGAGGATGATGGTTGATAGGAGAGATATCGTCGTTTATGTGCAGGACCAAGAACATTCCAACCATCTTTAATACCAATCGTATAATCTAATGATGGTTTCCCTTTACCTAATTTATCATGAAAATGATCAATAATAATAATCTTGGATAATATCTTATGATATAATGATTTATTTAAGAATTCTTGTAATCGTATTGATGAATTATTAATAAATTCTTTTTGTAATTTTTTCAAATTTTTCATTTTTAAATAATCAATATTAATATATTTCTTTAAAAAAGTCTTTTCTTCATCATTGAAAAGATTATCATCCCCTGAACTAGGCGTCGTTGATGGTAATGGTTGGATGGATTGTTGTTGTTCATCACCATATTTCATAATTAATTTTAATGATGAAGAATCCGAACCAATAGGTGGTTGGGATGCATGATACCAACCACTAATCGATAATCTTGGCGATGATTTATTAAATACTTCTTGGACAGAATGATAACTTTTACCAGGTTTCACTTTAAAGATTAGCATCGAATTAAATGTTGGTAACAAACAATTCGTTGGGTTGGTTACAGGTATACCTTGTTCTTGATGTACTGTAACAGTTGTAGTTGTTGAATCAGAGTTTTGTTTAGTGTATGGGACGTCAGTTGTTACGATACTAGCAGGATCTAATGGATATAGTTCTACTGCACCACCATCTTCAGCTTTCCATTCTTCATCAGGATTTGGTAAATAGATAATATAAGAAACGCAACGTGTACCTATAACATCATCATGACAAAGTAAATGGCAAGAATTCGCATAAGCATTAATCGAACAATCGACACGATCAGTTAATATTTCACCAAGTTCTTCATTACAATTCATCATTTTTGATACAATTTGTCTCCATTCTTTGGAATATAATACTTTACGAAGTTTTAATAAACTTGGCATTTCTTTTTCTAATGTTTCTTCTTCAATAGAACCAAGTTCAGCAGTTTGAAATACTTTAAATAAATCAGTTTCTTTAAAATTTGCTTTCATATTATTGGTGATTTCATCATGAACTTTCTTTAAAAATTCTGGTTCACATAATGGTTTTAATACACTATGTTGATATGGTTGTGATGTAATATAATCTTTCTCTACTTGATCAAGATATTTGGAATCTTTCCATATAATAGGATTTAGTACTCCTTCAAACTGCGCCATTTTCTTTGAATTTCTTCACAACCAAACGTAACCTTTCCAATATATTTCAAAAAAAAAAGTGCAAAGTCTCAACCACTTCCACAAATACTTCGCAATTAGCAGTTGCTAAGAAAAATGAATGGAATTGATGAACTAGGAGAGCAGGAAACTAGAGGTGAGGTAAAATATGACAATAAACCGAATGATGAGAACCGAGAAGGAATTTTCTAATCGGTTTCATGCGCTTCATAAACCAACTAACTCAACACGATTTGTTTGTTGATTCCAAAATTTCAGAACATCAGGATTCTCGATTTGGATTTTGTGAGGTTCATTACATAATAAATATCATCCATCATGCTGATCAGAAGATTTATGGCTTCTAAAGAAAGTCAAACGACTGATGATAGAAGCACATTGCAGCGAATGGAAACAACTCAGGAGGATGGTCCATTCAATCGTTTGGAAAGGCTTGGTGGGGGTGGTGGAGATATCTGTGTTCCAAAGGTTCGAAAGGGAATGTTAGATAAATTATCTTCTGGTATGGTTAAAAACTGGCGAACTCGATACTTCCATCTAGAAGAAGGAATTATGACATACTTCGAACCAGAGCATTGGTATTTGAAGGGAGAATATGATTTATATGGACTTGAGTTTGTTGAAGATCCAGGAGATACTCCTGATTTAATTCGTTTGCGTGGGCCTAATTCCAATATTTGTCTTCGGTGTAAAGATTCTAAGAGTGTTCTGAGGTGGAAAGCAGCGATAGCTGATCACATAGAATATGCCAACGAGAAAGGTCAAGCCACTGCTGTAGGAAACCATTCAACGCTCATAAGAATGGAGAGTGAAGCTATTTTTTCTGCTAAAAGCGACATCCAATATACAAGTAAGTGTCTACAGACATCTAGCCATTTTTGACAGCTAACCTTTTACGACCCATAGCAACCATGCCAGAACCGTATGTTGGTTGGCTAAGGAAGAAAGGACAATTTATTCCATCGATTAAAAAACGCTTCTTTGTTCTTGAGGCTGGAATTATTTCATATTATAAGGATGATGTCACTATCTCGACTGATGATCAATTAGAAGGAAATAATGAATATGGTTCGAGAAAGCTACGTTTGAATAGTACTTCGACGAGAAGACTACCAAAACCTTTAGGCAAGTTTAGTGTTCATGATTATGAAGTGGAGTCTGATGTGCAAGGAGGTCGAATACAAATCTTCATTCGTCCAGGTACCTTCTTTCAATAATTTTTTTTCTTTTTTTCTTTAATTCCATTATTCTTTGTTCTAAGGTTTGCGTTCGAAGTCAAAGAGAGAGCTAATGATGTATGTAGAGGACTATCAAGAACGGGATAAATGGGTCAAAGCCCTCAATTCACACGCCTTGTATCAATCTGTATAATTTCCGGATTCCTTTTATCCGATCATGAGTTTTGTCTTGTTTTTTTATATTCTGACCTGTTTGTCACATCTCACCACTTCCCTTAGTAGTTGAATAATTATTTTAATAGTTGCTAGGATTTTCTTTTTCTCCTAAAGGTGATATGAAATGCACTAGGTATTACGATTCAAAGTGCAAACTGCTTAGGAATTTTGTAGGTTTTTTGTTATTTATGTATTAGTATTAGAAATTGTCCCAAAGACAATAGTAGTAGATGCTTACTGTCTCATTAAGGAAGTAAAACAGAAGAATCAACGAATGAAAATACTTTTCCTCCTATGGTTTCATCTTATTATTTTTTAGATTTGCGATTTTGTGGTTGTGGGTTTTTCTTCATTCTTTTGCGGTATCATTTTTAACTATAGTTCAGTGCACATCGGGGTGAATTAAGAGACACGTATCATAAATAATTGAAAAAAATAAAGAAATGGGTACAATGATGATGAAATAAGAGAGAAAAAGTTTAATGAATGATACAATGAGTCGAGGGTGGTTAAATGTCTTGTGCAGCTCTAAAAGCAGTTTGAATATGTTCAATAATTTCATCAACTCCTTTACCAAATTTAACTTGTGCAAATACAAATGGACCTGATGTACGCATAATTCTAGTATCTCTATCCATAACTTCTAATGATGCACCAACATATTCAGCTAAATCTGTCTTATTAATCACTAAAAGATCTGATTGAGTAATACCTGGTCCACCTTTACGCGGTATTTTATCACCACCACATGTATCAATCACATAAATTGTATAATCAGCTAATTCACGACTAAAATCAGCAGCAAGATTATCACCACCAGATTCTAATAATATGATTTCACAATGATATTCTGATGTTAATTCTTCACATGCAATTAAATTTGCTGTAATATCTTCTCGAATTGCAGCATGTGGACAACCACCTGTTTCTACTGCACGTATACGATTTTCTTCTAATGCATGATTTTTAATTAAATATTCACCATCTTCTCTTGTGAAGATATCATTTGTCACAGCACAAAGATTGTATTTTTCACGTAATCTTTTACATAATTGTAACATTAATGCAGTTTTCCCACTTCCCACGGGTCCTCCAATTCCAACACAAAACTAAACCATCGGATGATGAGCTTTATCATTGAAGGAAGAAAGAAGAACCATGACTTACTGCTCTGCGGTTATATTTGCGTTTTCTTGCAGGAGCTCGATGCTCATAGCTTCCAGGTGTTTCGTAATGCTTTAAGGAAATCAGCTACATGCTGAAAGAATTGAAGAGACTTACCTCATGAGAATGATTGTGGGATTTATGATTATCTTGGTGGTGATCGTGATGATGATCATGCTCTGCAACAAAAATTAGAATTCACTGATCGAAAGATTTGGATTACCATGCTTGCAGTGATCATCATGTCCATGATTGTGTTGGTCGTGTTTTTCGTGTACATGATCGTGACTGTGATCGTGATCGCTCATTTCTTATGATTGCAAAGGAAAGATCTTGAAGATGAAAATACGACTTGTGTTGAAACTCTGTTTTTTGTAAACTCGATTTTATTACTTACTTTGGTTTTTAAGTTGATCTATGCTCGACTTAAACAACGCTACACTTAGAAAATGAAAGAATTACCAAGTGAGAAGTGGTAAGTGATGGACAATATCATTCGGTGAGATTTGCAGTCGCTTTCTTCCATCCAAGGTAGAGATAATCGCCCTTTCTCCCTTCATTGATATCAGTTGTGTGATTATCAAAATCTGGGAAAGCATCAATCGGTTTAGAGCTCCGAACTAAATTCACTTCGACAATTCTCTTGGTATCATCCGGGAGATCGATTAACGGGATCAAATAACGATAAGAACCTCCTGCTCCTCTTGCAAGATCTTCATTCGTACGGTCAGGATCAGGTTGATCTTGCTTGATGAATTGGAAAGACGTTGCTGCTTTTTTCGCATCAGTTGTCCAAACGGGCACTAACCAAACATAATCACCGCCATAACCTTTGTTAATGTCAGGACTTTGATTTGAAAGCTCCTCAACAACGTTCTGAGGCAATTGACTTGGTAGATTTCCATAAACCACTTCAAGCTTTTCGATAAATTGTTTCGGTTTAATATAATACGCGATTGGGATAGTTAATGGAGTCTTATTGCTTGAAGAGAAGACGCTAAAGTCTTCATAAATCCCGGGAGCGGTGAAGCACAATTGATAAATTTCGAGCTTCGTCCCAGGATTAACTGGCCAATAGGCGGTCACTGTTGTTTCTGAACTGGTATCTTCAGTTGTACTAATGGATCTTTTAATTTCATCGCTCACAGAGATGCTGCTTTGAGTCTCGTAATCAGATTTCATTCCACCTCCGAGGATATCAAATCCGATGATATCAAAGTTCATTCCAAAGCTTATAGTCGTGCTTTGGGTTTTGGCTTCCGTGTAAATCTTCTCGTAAGCAGAAGAAAGGGAGACACGGCGAGAAACCTTTGACTCGTAAGTTTGAACAATTGTGTCTTTATCATTGGGATTTTCATAGGAAAACACCAATTTCCAAGAGAAGGTAGCTTCAGAACGAACTGTAGTAGTCATCTTACGGGTAAAACTGGAAAGGACGAAAGAGTTTGTTCGAAAAGAATTCGATTAACAACGAAGTAGAATTGCTTGATAAGAATTCGAATAAAAAGTGATTGATATCAGTTTTGCTGCAACATGTCTCTGGGCCTAGTGCAGCAGAGAGAGAAACTTGACCCTAAAAGATACACTTTCCGTTAGTCGGAAGTTGATGTTTCTTCTCCTATGTGTGGCAACAGCACAACAATTGATGCAGGCCCAGTGCAACAGAAAGTTTCCTTTCCGCTTGGAACCTTTCCTTTCCACACAAAGTCTTCCAGTGGAGGACGCAAGGACCAGCGCAACAGAGATCCGTCAAAGATACCATTTCCTTTCCACAAACACCTGATTGCAACGGTCGGAGGCCCAGTGCAGCAGAGAGAGAAAATCTTCAAAAGATCTCATGCTGTAACTCACTACACATCGTGACGAGGTAGATCCTTCCCATCTCGTCCAGTAGTGAACGAAGTAAATAAGTTCTAAATTGCACCCCCCAGTCGGCTCTTCTGTGCGCGTGTAAAAACTGGGCTTTCGAGAATGCAAAACTGGGTTTTTGGACACAAATCGATGTAAAATTAAAAGACATCCAATTTTTCGACTGGCGAATAGTTGTCCCAGCTATGTCGAATAACGAGGAAGAAAGTAAGAATGTTCAAGAGGTGGAAGCTATTGAGGAGAATGAAATGGCAACAAACTTTGATCGGTTGATTTCATCTGACCCTTCAAGAATTGGATGGCCAGAACCACTTCCGGCATTAGAGAAAGTAAAACACGGTTGGTTTCGTCCAGGAAATCAAGAAATATTACAAAGAATTCTTCGAAGAGAGAATTATATCTCTAATGGTAAAAGTCGCATTACAAATTTCCCTCATGAAATACATTGTATCATTGAATTAGGTACCTGGTTAGGCATTTCTACTGAATTTATTCTAAAACAATGTCCAAAAGCAATTGTATTAGCTGTTGATTTATGGGAAAATGAATATTTTTATAATGATTCACATTATAATAAAAATGATGAACAATTTTCAAAAATATTACAAAATAAATCCATTTATCATCAGTGTTTAAATAATTTAATTGATTATAAATATACTACTCCTACTGAATCAGAGAGTAGTAATCAGAATAATAGCGATAATAATGAAAAGAATAAGAAAGAATTTCGTCTAATTCCTCTTCGTATGGATTCAGTTCAAGCACTTCGAATCATTGCAAGTCATAATATTAAACCTGAGGTTATCTATATTGATGCTTCTCATCATTATGATTTTGTTGTGAATGATATTACTACTTGTACTGAATTATTCCCTGATGCTATTTTAGTTGGTGATGATTGGGATAATCCAGATGTTCGACAGGCTGTGAAAGATATGGCAAAACGATTAAACAAGGAGATATATGTACGAGGTGGGACATGTTGGACATTTGCGAAAGATGTAATGGATGAAATTGAATATGTTGAACAAGAAAGAGAGGAAGAAGAACAACAAAAAAGAAAGAAATTAAAAACAATGCATACAGGGAAATTTAGTGACGCTTTAAAATTAATGAAAGAAAGAAAATAGTTTTCTATGATTTTCCTATCCAGTACACGACTGTAAGAAGATGCTCTTTAACTCTATGTCTTTCTCATTCCCTTTTTATGATGAACATGATTATACATTATACAGTTCGATAATTCAGTAGTAGGCGTAGTTAGTCGAAAGAACATTTTTAATTTTAAACAATTGTTTATTTATTGATACAGAGTAATTTATACAGAATAAAATAATTTTTCACACTTTTTATATTCTTGTATCCAATTCTTAGTATATTCACCACAACTATGACTTAAAATCATATATTGTGATTGTGGGTCTAATTCCAAATAACCAAAGATAATCAATCGTTGAGAATTCTCATTGGGATAGATAATATCATTTAATACATCAATATTATGGAAATTTATGATATTTCTTTCTTCATCCCAATTAGACATATAATGAAAGAATTCTTCTTCGTCTAATCTTTCTCCTTTTCCTTCTCCTTGTTGGAATAGATCGTTTGCATTTATTAATTTCCAGATACGAAGGTAAACATTATAACCACAATAGCGATGGTTCGTAAACAATTCATTTAATTGACGACAGATAAAGCGAGTCGCATGTAAGATTCGGGACAATAAGGAACTCTCACCAATCTTTACTGAGAAAAATTCTTCACAAGAAAAAGCTAAAAATTGTAATGAAAAGGATTTATGTGGACATAAATAAACACCAGAAGGAGTAAGTGAACCAATTCTACGTCTGATTATTAAATCATTACGAGGTTTAAATCGCTGTGAATCAGACTTTTGATAACTTTCTTTCTTTTCTGAAATAACATAAGGAACAAAGATGGATGATAAGGGAATTTTTTGTCCTGCGAGAAGGGCTACTAATGGAGTAACAAATGGATCTAAGGAACTCAAAATATTTGCATCAACAATAAAACTTGTAGCCTCACTTTGATCATCAGTCCAACAAAGTTTGTATCCTAAAATGAAAGATATGATCAAATGATAGAAAGAATGTTGTTTCAAGAAGCACTTACCAGCATCAACTGGCTGAAGTTTGATAAATCCTGAGTTAGTGACAGGTTGTAAGTAAAACGAGTCAAACTCCTCATTCGAAGAATCCTTAATAAGTCTAAATCGCTGACAAGCATCTCCATGATTCCACCACCAGAATAAAGGGCGATCAGGATGCTTCGTGAGATCACCGAAATCAAAAACATAAGAATCAATTTCACGATAAATTTGAACTTCACGGATTTGACTTGTGTCATTCGTCTTAACGCTCTTTAATCTTATTTCAAAAACACTTTTCTTGTCATTTACTTCTCTGTTGTCTATCACGACAACATCACTTCCTGAATAAGCAGTGGCATGATAAATGGCACGATTTTCAATAGAATCTAGGTAAAATGTTTCTTCTATTTCCTCATTAATAGGAAGAACGCCATGTATATGACCATGAAAAAAGGGAGAGTGTTTGCTCCGAAAACGTAATTCTGACCATTGAAAAATAAAACCTTTTGGGAGAAAAGAAATATCGTTCCTGAACAAGGATTCTAAATGCTCGAGACAAGTATCAGTGATACTTGAAAAATGATTCTCATGCCATTCACAAATCTTTGTTCGAAGTACAATCAAACTAAATGCAATACGGTCTTGCCATTTATTCCTTCGATCATATTCATAATGATAATGAAAAGCTGGTTGTGAAAGTCCAATCAATTCCTCCTCTCTACCTTTGATATAAGATGGTAAGAGGGCATCCACAACAGAATTCATCTCTTCTGAAGATAATGATGTTTGATGAAATCTTTCCAGTTCTGAATTTCCATCTCCTTTCTCATAGCACGTTACAGAGATCATTTGCAATGACTATCTCTCGATAAGACGGGATGGTACTCTCGATATAATTTTGTATCTATGACCCCATTTGCTTCAACTATTGCCTGGTTGCTCATCGGAATCTTAATTTCCTTGATTAAGAGTTCAAATCAAGCCAATTTAGCTCCTGATTTGCAATATCAACTGGAGACTCGTCAGTTATATGAATCTTACGAAAATGACAGTTGTATCAAACGTTGGGAGACTGGTGACGAAATGAAGGCATTCCTCCTTTCTCCTCTTCAATCGAGCAGTTGCATCATCACACTTACTGGTGCTAGGTGGGATGGTCATTTCAAGAAATACCTGCAGCTGAGGATCTATCAAAGAGTTGCTCGACTTTTCTGCCAACGCCCGGAAATAGTTGTTGGATTATTCTTCTACGAAGTTGCACCCCTTCCAGAATTCCCAAAATCATTCAATAAAGAATCCAGTGGATTTGTGTGGCAACCATATGATCCTTCATACTCAGTTCATTTCTTTCGTAATGGATCACACTTCGTTGATCCTACATCATTGGGTGAAACTCGGCATCTTTGGCTGAGATATCTCCGAGATTGGAATACAGTAACTGATGAGAAAATTGTGAGTTATGTAGAGGGTATTTGTTGGTCGCAAAGATATCAAAGAAATTTTCTTACAGATCTTTGAACATTTGTAAATTTAGAGTTTTTATTAAAGTGTGGAGCTGAGAGATCCATAGTATAGTTTTTAGATAGTGTTTTGTGTTAATTTAAGAGCCGGCTCGGTTAAGTCCGAGAACCTATTCTGCCTTGATTTTCACAATCAAAACTCTGGATGCTTTCTGAGTACGTTCATTTAACCAAACGTTACGAGTCTCAATGAATGAAAATGTCGTCTTTGTTAAAAATCGACTTTTTATTGATGAAACAGTTACAAATTTAATCAATCTTTTTGAGCAAAACATTTGATGTTGAATCTAAAATGAAGAAGCGAAGAAATGGTTCCACTCTCTCAAAAGACAAAGAAGACTCAAAAATCGATGATTTATTAGCGCTCACGAGAACTCAGCGTTTGCTGACAATGGCACTTTCCATGCCTCAAGTGCAAAAACTTTTTGGTAAAATTCACAGAAAGCATTATATAACACATGTGTCAAGAAAATTTATTTGCTGGAAGGAGCAGACCTTACTTTATCGAGAAGAAAAGTTAAAATTACAACAAAAGAAAAACTTGTCTGCAGTCCCCATTCAATGTTTAATTCGACAATATTTAGCGAAAAACAGAGTCAATAAGATCCGCGCATCTCTCAAAGAGAAGGAAATATTGAAAAGAATTCATTCCACAATTAAAATTCAATGTTTCCTGAGAAAGGTATCAGCAAAGATTCTAGTAAAACAACTGAGAGCGAAAAAATCAAAACAAAACCATGACACATGTGCATTATTGATACAAAGAGTATTTCGTGGTTATTTAGCTCGAGGATATTTTATAATCTTACATAGAAATCGTTTAATACGTCAGATTCGTGTCTGGGCAAATGGTTTGTCTGCTAATCTCTTGCATATAACTGACCTTCAACAAATTGAACAACAAGCTCTTTTACAAACTGCAATAAATTTTGCAACAATTCCCTCAAAACCCATTTATAATCTTCCTTCTATTGCCCAAATTCGTTCCTATCGTGCTGGTATATTTGCCTTGCAATGGCACGTACAAGCACTAGCAACACAAAGGAAACTGGCATTGAAGCGATTAAAACAAGAAAGGCAACAAATGCAATATGAAGAAAAACATTCAATAACGCGTGAGACCATTGATCGATTGGCACAGAAAAGGTTATTAAAGAAGAAAGAGGAGGAACAATATCATCTGTATTTACAACAACAAGAAATGCTAAGACGAAAAGAATTTATTGCTGCACAATTTTTAAAAGATTTACATAATCGTGCTCTATTAGAAGAAAGAGAAAAGAAAGAAAAACAATGGAGGGAGAAAGAAAAACATGAAAAGGAATTACAATGGATAGAAAAGGTCATACAAGAACAATTACAACGAGAAAATGAGCTAATGAAACATGAAGAAACATTAAGTCGGTATTATCAGAATCAATTAACTGATTATCACAAACAACGATTTCTAACAAAGAAAGAATTCCAACATATTGCATTGTTAAAGAAACAACAATTCTTTTTAGCACAAGTGATACAATTATCATCACCAGCTTTCACTTCTTACAAGCAAAAAAAGCCATTAACATATGATTTTATCTATCAACGTGTTGAGAAACAGGTTCATATAATATATGATCATATTTATCAATATATTCATTATCTTCCTTTCCATAAATCATATTTAGAGAAATTATTAAAGAAATTTCAAGATTTTATGCTACCAACCTTCTTATTAGAGCATCAATCACACGTGAAACCATCAAATACTTCTACTAATACCATCTATAATACAAAGTTGGGCATGAGTCAAGATCGAGGGCTTCAACCAGATACTGAAAGATAAAAGACAAGTGATGAATTCTTTACAATGAGTGCTGATGCATCGGACAACGCCATCTTTAATCGATCATTCAGAATTAATGATGGTGCTCATAGTACTGCAACAAGTAATACACCTTTACTAACCAACCGATCAAATGATTCCAATCCGCCATCGTCGAGATACGCACCTCTCACCCGTACTTCCACTCCATTAATAGCAGAACTGAGTGAAATAAACTCACATATCGAGAAAGGAAAAGAGAAACAGCAACAGCAGGAGGCAGAAAGTACTCAACAACGAAGAAAGCGATTCCAACATCTCTTTATTACCCATTACATTGATTTTCTTCTCTCACTTTATCAATACAACTATGATTCATTGTATGAGGCTTTAATGAAATATAACCTGATTTTGCCTTATACAACGCTGAAATATGACTTACAATACATCAAAAAACATTTACAGCAAAGATTATCCATGCCTCCCCTCACAAGATCAACCTCAAGTGGAGGAGGGCGTGGTTTATCCACGAAAAAGCCGTCATTTATCAAATTATCACAAAGTAAATCTCAACGATCTCAATCCTTTCTGATAAGAGATTATTCTGAAAAATTAGTGAAACAAAAAGTTACTGAATCAGAATTAATTCAAGTTTATAAATATGATATGATTTATTTCTTGCAAAGACTATTGGCGGACTATCACATCCTTTATGAAGAGGAATTGTCTGTCTTGAAAGCTAATGAACCACCTCCAAAGACAGCACGATCTATTCAAACGCCCAGAACGGTGAATACATCTCGATCCACGAATACTCCACGTACTACCAATACCCCCCGCTCTTTGAACACTCCAAGAACAAAAATGCCTGCAAATTTAAATAGTAGTGGTGCGGGAACGAGACTAGTCATTACAGCTGCCGCACTGCAAAGTCAACAGCAAACACTCAAGAAACGAGGTAGTGTCTCCAATGCCTCAACTCCCTCTTCAACACTTCAACGGGGAGGAACGGCGGGAAGTTTAGCCACCGCAAGAAAAGGATCGACGACTTTAGCTTCGGCATCAAGTCATCATAATCTTCGTCAATTTGAACAACATTCCCTTTTCGCACTGTTTACCGTGTCCAATATGATCAAAAATCTGAAAGACGGGGAAATTCTGATAGACATTTATGATCCAACCAACCCTGATCATAATCCTTCTCTTCTGGAAGGTGCAGACGATCAGGAAAAGAGCTCTCATGTAAAAACTGCAACTTCTTCCAAATCCAATAAAAAGAAAGGAACTAAAGCAAGAAGAGGTTCATCATCTTCTCCTTCGAGAAGAAGAGCTTCTACCACAGCAACCTCTTCCAAGAGAAGGAAAAGTCAGGCTGTCTCTGACAGTGAGACATATTCAGCAACAAGTCGAAAGGAGAGTAATAAAAGGCGTGGCTCGACAATGACTCATTCTACTCATAGCGAAAAGATGAATAGTGGCAGCCATGGAGGTCTGTTCACATCTATTTCTGCCTCAGAGAAAAGATTGAGTTCCAGTGAGAAGATTAAATCATCTGTGCCAACTCTTAAGAACGAAGTCGCTGATATACCTCTGAAAAATCAACTTCTTTTCTCTGAAAAAGTTCCTGCTCTCGATGATGTAGCAATGAATACCACAGGACCTACTTTAAAGGCTGGAGTAAGTGATGCCCCTCCAGCGCCTCCTAACCGGCTGAGTCAAAGCGTCTCAAACACTACTCGTAAGTCTTTGGGAACTAAAAGTGTTAATCTCACCCCAAGCATCACAACTTCCAAAAGCAACGCAAACCAAGTTCAATCAACTGCAACCCCTGTTACTACGGACCGATCCTCAACTCCCTCTAACTCCAATACTATCAATTCACCTTTAAATATCAATCCACCAATCGGTGGTCAATTAATTATGAAATATCGCTACACCTACCCTAATGAGGTTATACAGCTTTTTCTTTACCTTATTCAGTACAAATACATAAAACAGCAGCGAATTAATTATTATCATCATCTTTTATCATTAGTTAAGGAGTTTACTCATTTATTATCCAAATTAACAGACTTGCGTCATCAAATGAAATCAAACAAAATTTTAAGAACTGAAAGGAAAGAAATACTTCATCAAGCAGAAGACTGTGAGCTAAAGTTAATGCAAATTAGA
>VFQN01003383.1_pt1 | contig 22950 bp, 20 predicted proteins | sample 3512371 | NCBI WGS metagenome assembly VFQN01 (sample SAMN10412370, study PRJNA504923) | tailings metagenome | isolation source: Replicate 2 from Balatoc abandoned mine | place: Philippines: Itogon, Benguet | collected 2017-08-28
GTCCGCCCGGCCGCCTGCGACAGGCCGAGCAGATGCTCGGCCTCGGCGAGGTCGAGCCCGACCGGCTTTTCCAGCAGCGCGCGCCACGAATACGCGAAAACCTGTTCGCAGACCTGCTTGCACGCCAGCTCGGGAACCGCGACGACCACCGCATCGGCCTCGGTCGCCGCATACATCTCGGCAATGCTCGCAAACGCGGGGCAGCCGAAGGCCGCGCCGAACTCGCTCGCCTTGGCCGAACGCCCGCCGGTGACCCCGACGATCTCGACGCCCTCGCTCGCGGCGAACGCCTTGGCATGCTCGTGGGCCATATAGCCCGCCCCGACAAAGGCCAGTTTCACAGACATCGTCCTTCTCGCCTCAGGCCCACGCGAATTCGCGCGCGCGGACCGCGTCGGTCGCCGACAGCGCGACGCGCGCGCCGCCCTGTTCGTGCGACAGATGTGCACCCACCATGCAGCGCAGGCTGTGCAGCCCGTCCTCGCCGGTCGGATAGCTCGCGCCCGCGATCATCGCTTCCCAGACCGCGCGCGTCGGCGCGATCGCATCGGCGGGCTCGATCGCCCGCTCGGCATAGGTGACGGGCATGCCGTAACGCGACGTCGGCAGCTCGCGATACTGGTCTTCGCGCGCCCAGATTTCGAGGCGGCCGGAGATTTCGTCGACCTGAATCTGTCCGTTGCGGCAAATGTAGCAGACGCGCAGGCCCCAGCCCGAATGGACCGAAAAATCGATCGACAGCCCCTGCCCCGCCGCGTTGCGCGCCATGAGACGGCCCGATGCGTCGGAAAACTGCGGTCCGCGCGGATTCTCGATCCGCTCATCCTCCAGCCACGCGCTGATCTCGGCGACCGGCTGCCCGGTCAGATAGCGGAACATCTCGAAATAATGGCTGGCGTTCATCGCCAGCCCGAAGTTGGAGCCGGTGACGACGATGCTCGACAATTCGCCGAGCTCGGGCGTCCCGATCAGCTCGCGGACCTTGGTATATTGATCCATGAAGCGCATCTGGTGGTTGACGCCCAGCACGGTGCCATTTGCCGCGCACGCCGCGATCATCGCCTCGCATTCGGCGATCGAGATCGCCATCGGCTTTTCGCAGAGAATATACTTCACGCCCTTTTCCGCGGCCTGGATCACCGGCGCAGCGTGAAAGGGTGCGGTGGTCGCGATGATCAGCGCGTCGAGATCGAGCGCGTCGATCATCGCACCCGCGTCGGCGAACGCCTGCGGTGCGTCGCCGGGGCACATCGCCGCGGCCGCCTCGATCGCCTCGGCCGAGATGTCGGCAAGGCCGGCGATCTGCATGTCGAGCTGGCGCGCGACGGTCAGGTGACGCTGACCCATGCGGCCGAGGCCGACGATGCCGGCGCGCAAATTGGGGGGAGTTGATGGCATGGAAGTCTTTGTTCCTCGAACGGGATGTTGCCCTAGACGGCGAGCTTGCTCAAATCAATCTGGCAAAGGGCGGAGGGCAACAAACCAAGGCAGACGGCGTTGCCGCGCTGCCATCGTCCACGTCAGCAGCCAGTAGAAAAGCGCGCCGAGCGCGGTTGCCGCCGCCACCCCTTCGACCCCGAAGCGCGTGCCCAGCGCGAAGGTAACGGCGAACTGGAACGCCGCGGCGGTCAGCGACACGAGCGACAGCACGCCCGTCCGCTCATGATAGAAAAGATGCGCGGCGACGAACAGATAGGCGGCGTTCATCGCCGTCGCGAGTGCCAGCAGGCGCAGCAGCGGCACCGCCTCGACGAACTGCGGCCCCGCGACGAGCGGCACCAGCCACGGCGCGATCAGGATCAGTCCCAGCGCCGCGGCGAACAGGCAGGCGAAGACCAGATAGGTCATGCGCACCAGCTCGCGGTCGGCCGCGTCGCTGTTCGCCGCCAGCCGACCGTAAAGCCACGGCAGCCACGCCTGATTGCCCGCGGTAGCGGCGACAACGACCAGCGACGCGATCTGCGCTGCTGCGACATAGAAACCCAGCTGCCGCGCCTCCTCGACCGAGGCGAGGATGAAGCGGTCCATGCTCGCCATCGCGATCGCCGCCATCGCATGCGGCAGCAACGGCGCGCCGAAGCGTAGCAGCTTGCGCAGCGGCCAGTCGGACGGGCGCCAGTCGATCGGGATGCGGACGCTGAGATACAGAAAGGCGGCCGCGACGACGATCGCCACCGCGATCGCCTGCCCCATTGCGCGCCCTTCCCAGCCGAGCTTCGCGAACAGGATCAGCGCCACCGACAGCGCGCCGAGCAACGCGGCGTAGCCGACCTGCACCGCGATATAGGCCCACGGCCGCTGCAATGTCTGAAACACCGAAAGCGCGACCGCGATCAGGAATTGCCCCGCCGCCGCGACCGCGACGAGCCACAGCCAGTCGGCAGGGATCAGGCTCAACGCCTCGATCGGCCCGCCGAACAGCGTGACGAGCAGCAGCATGATCGCAAGGCCCATAAGGCATATGGCGGTGACGCCGCCGACGACCGGCCCAAGGCTTTGCGGCCCCTCGCGATAATAGGCCACGGGGACGTATCCGTGCGTACTGAGCCCGATGGCGGCGACCAGCACCCCGACGAGCGAGATGAAAGTGCCGACGATCCCGAAATCGGCCGGCCCCAGCCAGCGTGCAAGGAAGGGCAGCAGCAGGAAGGGCACCGCCGCGCTCAGCATCGATCCGAACAGATAGATGGCGCCCTGGCCGAGGAGCTTGTTCAACCCCATGCGGCACCCGGGCGGTCGATGCGGGGCATCGCCGTCAGCTTTCCAGAAACGACCGCAGGATGTGCAGCCCCACCGGCCCGCTCTTTTCGGGATGGAATTGCATGCCGATCACATTGTCGTGGCGGATCGCCGCGGTGACGTGCGCGCCGTTATAATCATAGACCGCGATGCGATCCTCGTCGCGCGCGGGCTCGATATGAAAGCTGTGAACCAGATAGACCGCGCTGCCCGCGGCCAGCGTCGCGAGCGGGGTCCCGGTAAAACTGCCCGGCCGCGCTTCCGCGATATCGGCCCAGCCGATATAGGGAATCTTGTGCGGGATGCCGTTGGCGCCTGCCGCGGGAATCCGCACGACCCCGCCCGGGATCAGTCCCAACCCTGCCTGCGCACCGAACTCCTCGCTCGTCGACATCAGCATCTGCGCGCCGAGGCAGATGCCGAGCAGCGGCTTGCCCGCGGCGGCATGCGCGACGACGGCCTCGGCTGCGCCCTGCCGCGCCAGTCCCTCCATGCCGTCGCGAAACGCGCCGACGCCGGGCAGCACCAGATAGTCGGCGCGCGCGATGTCCGCGGCGTCGGCGGCGAGCGCGACCTCCGCCCCGACATGTTCGAGCGCGCGCCGCACGCTCAGAATATTGCCGATTCCATAATCGACGATGGCGACGGATTTGCTCATGCGCGTCGGATATCCACACCGGCGGCGGTCGCCGCCAGACGAAGGTCGGGAAGGCTCATCCGGTCGTAGTGGAGGATGTCGGCCATCGCGATCGCATCGGCCTTGCCCACGCGCACCACCTCTTCCAGATGTTCGATCGTCCCCATGCCGCCGCTGGCGATCACGGGAACGTTGGTCGCCGTTTCGACGGCCTGAACCAGCTCGATGTCGAAGCCCTTGCGCGTCCCTTCGCGGTCGACCGAGGTCAGCAGGACCTCGCCGATCCCGAGGCTGGTCGCCTGCTTGACCCAGTCGACGACCTCGCGGCCCGACCGTTCGCGGCCGTTGTCGGTATAGGCTTCCCAGCGGCCGGGCGCGACCTGCTTCGCCTCCACCGACAGCACCATGCACTGCGACCCGAAGGTCTCGGCAATCTCGCGCAGCAATTCGGGGCGCTGGACCGCCGCGGTGTTGACCGCGACCTTGTCGGCGCCCGAGCGCAGGATCTGGCGCACGTCGTCGACCGAGCGGATGCCCCCCGCGACCGTCATCGGCACGAAGACATTATCGGCGACCCGGCGGATCGTGTCGTGCAGGCTGTTGCGGCCATAGAGCGAGGCGACGACGTCGACATAGAGCAGCTCGTCGGCGCCGCCTTCATAATAGCGCCGCGAGAACTCCTGCGGATCGCCGATGACCCGCAGTCCTTCCAGATGGATGCCTTTGATCAGGTTCGGGCCCTTGATGTCGAGCCGCGGGATGATCCGAACGCGGGTCACGGCCGGCTCAGCGCTCCGTCTCGTGCCAGAGCGGCTTCTTCAATTCCCAGCCATTGCCGGTCTGCTGCAACAGATTGTCCGAGCGCCAGCTGTCGACGATCGCGCGGAATTCCTCGTCGCTGATGTCGCAATATTCCAGGAATTCCTGATAATATTTCTGCGGGAACTCGCCATCGTAGCGGCGGACCAGCGCGATCCCCTCCTCGCGGGTGATCTTCTGGTCGCGGATTTCGTGCGCGGTGTCCGACGTGGTGCGGCCGATGCCGAATTTGATGTAGCCGAGATAATAATGATAGCCGTCGATCTTGTCGTCGAGGCTGGCATATTTCGAATAGGTGCCTTCCGACCGCTCGGTGTTCGGCTCGAACCCGTAATTGTCCCGGCAGTAATAGAAATTTTCCTGCGGGTCCCAGTTCTTGTAATATCCCATGAAGTGGATCTCGGTCCGGTTCGACATGATCCGGTCATAGGACGGCGCGGTGAAGGGATGCAGGTCGGCGGCGCTCAGGCCGTGCTCCGACCAGAATTCGGGCGGCAGGCCCGAGAAATAATGCTTGTCGTGATCCTGGATGACGCGCGTCGGCGAGTTGGCGTTCTTCATGTCGCCGCCATATTCGACTTCGCCATTCTCGCCGTACATGATCAGCTGCACGTCGTTCTGCACCGCCTGATGCATCGGATAGTTGGTCTGGCCATAGATGAACGGCTGGAACGGATCGCCGAGGTGCCGCGTCGCGAGCTGGGTCAGCCGGCGCGTCACGGTGCCGTTGGGCGTGCCGAGCACATTGTCGAAGCCGCCGAGACGAATGAAATTGTCGAGGTTGCGGCGCCCGATCTCGGTCGCCTTCAGCGGCGCCCAGGTCACGGTCAGCGGGTTCATCCCGTAATGATATTTCAGCTGGTGCGCGACGAAGCCGCCGTCCTTGCCGCCGCTGCACGGGACGATGACGTCATAGTCGCCATTGCCCTTGCGATGCCGGTCGCACAGATCCTTCAGTTCCTTCTCGCGCGCGCTCCAGTCGATGACCTCGCGCTTGTAGTCGGCGAAGCGGCACGCCGAACAAACGCCCTCCTCGTCGAAGGTAATGCGGGGACGCTGGTTGGAGATGGTGCAGCGAACACAGAAGCGCACTTCGGTGGGCAGGTTATACTGCTTGATTAGGTCACGCTTCTCGATCATCACCTTAGTCCCGGGAAAGAAATTTCTGTTAAAACTCAATGATATATTGTTTTATGCCGCGTCGCGGTAGCGGACATGGCGCATCAGGTCAACCGCCCGGCGCGGCCCGCTGCCACAGCGCCTCGGCCCGCTCGAAGTCCGCAAGGTCGTCGATGTCGACCGACCGCTCGGCGGGCATGACCCAAGCCAATGATTTGGCGTCGACAAACGCCCGTCCCTGCCGCAGCCAGTCGGGCCGGAAGCCATAGACCGCACCGTTCAGCACATAGGCGGGCGGCATGTCCTGCCGCCGCGCCGCGCGCGCCGGATCGTCGGCACAGAAGCGCGTCATCGCACCGTCGCCGCCGATCGCAAAGGTCAGCCAGGGATGATCTTGCGCTTCGGTCACCGAAACGCAGCTGTCCGCGCCCGTCCGCTCCATCGTCGCAACGACGCCGTCCAGATCCTCGGCCGCGCGAAGCGGCGAGGTGGGCTGCAGCAACAGCCAGATGTCGTGCGGCGGCAGCCGGTCCAGCGCATCGCACACGACGTCGATCGACGTCGCCTCGTCGCTCGCAAGGTCGGCGGCGCGCAGGAACGGTACCTCGCAGCCATGCGCGCGGGCCGCGTCGGCGATCTCGGCGCTGTCGGTCGACAGATAGACCGCATCGACCGCCGCACTCTGCCGCGCAACGTCAATGCTGTGCGCGATCAGCGGCTTGCCGCCGAGCGGCCGGATATTCTTGCCCGGCAGCCCCTTCGACCCGCCGCGTGCGGTGATCAGGGCGGCGACGCGGGCCGTCACAGCCCGATCTCGCCGATTTCCATCTTCGCGCGCTCATAGTCGGAGACGCGGCCGATATCGATCCAGTAGCCGTTGATCCGCTGGATCCGCGCCTTCAGGTCGGCGGCGACCGCGGCGTTGAACAGTTCGGGCATGTCGAGATAGCTGTTCTCCGGCACGAGGCGCAGCACCGCCGGCGACAGGCAATAGACGCCCGCATTCACCTTGAAATTGTGCACAGGCTTTTCGACGATCGACGCGGCGTTGCCGTCGCTTTCCTCGACGACGCCATAGGGCACCTGCATCTCGTAATCGCGCACCATCACCGTGATGTCGGCGGCGTGCGACCGGTGCTCGTCGAGGATGTCGCCAAAATATTCGTTCATCAGCACATCGCCGTTGGTGACGACGAACGGATGCTCGGGCGCACGGTCGATCAGCCCCAGCGCGCCCGCGGTGCCGAGCCGCTTCTCCTCGCGCAGATAGTCGATCTCGACGCCGAAACCCCGCCCGTCGCCGAAATGGTCGGTGATGCAGTCGGCCAGATAATTGACCGCGATCGAGAAGCGGCGGAACCCCTGCCGGCGGAACTGCTCGAGGATGATCTGCAGCACCGGGCGGCCGTCGATCGGCAGCATCGGCTTCGGCGTCTCGCGCGTCAGCGATCCCATTCGCGAGCCGAGCCCGCCCGCCATGATCACGACCGTCTCCGGCCGCTCGGGAAAGACGAGCAGATCCTCGAGGCCCACAAGACCGACGATACGGCGATCCGTATCGATCATCGGCATATGATGGACGCCATGGTCCTGCAGCAGCTTGCGCAGCGCGGCGCGGCCGATGCCTTCGGACGCCGTGCGCGGCGACCGGTTGCATACCTGCCCCGCCAGATCGTCGATCGTGCCGCCGCCGATCAGCCAGCGCCGGATGTCGCCATCGCTCAGCGTGCCGATCAGCCGCCGCTCGTCATCGGTGACGAGCGCCATCTGGCGCCCGCTGCGGTCGATCACCGACAGCACTTCGCGCAGATTCTGGCCTTCCAGAACGAGGGTATGCTCCCAACTCATCACGTCCGATTGGCCTCGCGTGCAGGATTTCCGAAAAAGACCGAGCCGTCTGCGCAGTCGCCGAGAACGACCGCGCCCATGCCGATGGTGACATCGCGCCCGATGGTGACGCCTTCGCGAACGCTTGCGCCCGCGCCGATATGGCTGTTCGCGCCGACGGTGACCCCGCCGCACAGGATCGCGCCGATCGAGATATGGCAGTGGCTGCCGACGATCGCATCATGCTCGACGACCGCGGCGGTGTTGACGATCGTCCCGTCGCCGATCAGCGCATTCGGCTGTACCACCGCGCGCGCCATCAGCTGGACGCCCTGCCCCAGCCGCGCGCTCGAGGAGAGCGTCGCTGACGGATGAACGACATCGGCGATCGTCCAGCCCTCGCCCGACAGGCGCTCGATCAGCCCGGCGCGCAGCGTGCCCGGCGCTCCGCCGCGCGTGCCGCCGACGCCGATCGCCAGCCGGACGAGCGTGCGGTCGAACCCGGCAAGGTCGCGCGCCTCACTCAGCACCGGGCGCCCGAGCAATTCCGCGCCCGCGTCGCGGTCGATAAAGGCGATCACCTCGCCGCCGCCCGCGATCAGCGCGTCAGCAACGACGCTCGCATGCCCGCCCGCGCCGATGACCAGATAGTGCGGCCGGCTCATCGCTCGATCGCCTCGTCGACGGCGTAATCGCGCGGTGCCGGCTCGCCCAGCACGTCCCAATGGTGCATCGGCGACAGCCCGGTTCCGGGGCGCTTCGCGGTCAGCATGTCCGCCGCGAACGGCTCGCCCGCCCCGATCGCGCGCGCCGCGACCAGGCTGCGCCGCGCAACGGCGATATTGTCGATCTCGGCCGCATTGGCCTGCTTCACCCCGTCGCCGATCGCGACCTCGATATCGCGGATCGCCGCGACCATCGCGGCGAACTGCCCGGGTTCTAGTGACGCCGCATGGTCGGGACCCGTCATCGTCCGGTCAAGCGTCACATGCTTCTCGATCATGCACGCCCCGCGCGCGACCGCAGCGATCGGCACCGCGATCCCCAGCGTATGGTCCGAATATCCGACCGGCAGGCCGAACGCGTCGCGGATCGTGTCCATCGCCGCCAGATTGGCATAGGCGGCCGGGCAAGGATATTGCGTCACGCATTGCAGCACAGTGACGAAGTCGCGGAGCGCCACCCGTGCTGCATCGCTGCCCATATGCTCGCGCATCGCCGCCAGATTGGCCGGCCGACCGGGGTTCAGCCTCCCATAGGCCAGCACCGCCAGCGCGTCGCCGATCTCGTCCAGATTGCCCATGCCGGTCGACAGGATCACGCGCCGCCCGCTTTCGCCCGCCGCCAGCAGCATCGGCCCAAAGGTCAGGTCGCCCGACGGGATCTTGATGTACGGCATGTCGAAGCGCTTGAGGAACTCGAAGCTTCGGAAATCGAACGCGGTGGACATGAAGGCGATGCCGCGCGCGTGGCAATGGTCGGCGATCGCAACATGGCTCGCCTCGTCGAGGCTCAGCGCCTGCAGCATTTCGAGCTGCGACCCGTCCTCGCCGATATTGTCGACCTGATATTGCGCGCGCGCCGCGCCCGCGGTCGCCAGCGCCTTCGCGTCGAAGGTCTGGAACTTGACGATGTCGGCACCCGCGTCGGCGGCGACGTCGACCAGCTTCAGCGCCAGATCGAGCGAGCCGTTATGATTGACGCCGGCTTCCGCGATGATGATTGTCGGTTTCATGGGCTTTCCGAAACTCACAATGGCGCAAAGCGCTTGTGAATCAACTCCTCGCGCGGCGGCGCGGCCTTGATCGCGGCGATGATCTTCTCGGACGCATGGCCGTCGCCATAGGGGCTGCGCGCGCTCGCGCGGTCGAAGGCGAGTGCCTCGCCGATCGCGGCGACAATTGCAGGACGCTCGGGCGCGGCGTCGAAAACCGAATTGGCGGTCAGCCGCCCGCCCTGCCGGCCGCCGATGTTGACCGTCGGGGTTCCGACCGCGGGCGCCTCGTAAAGCCCGCTCGACGAATTGCCGAGCACGACATCGGATAGCCCCATCAACGCCAGATAATTGGCATGGCCGAGCGAGGAATAGACGCGTACCCAGTCGCGATCCGCCGCCCATTGCTCGATCCGGCGATTGACCTCGGCCCCGCCGCTGTCGGCGTTCGACCTGGTGAACCACAGCGCATCGCCCTCGGCACACACCGCATCGAGCGCCGCGAGCAGCTCATCGAGCTGCGCCAGCCCGAAATCATCGGCGAGCGTCTCGGGATGAAAGGTAGCAAGGAAATTGCGCTGCCCGAGCGGCGCATCGAGCCGCGCCTCCAGTTCGGCGCGCGGCACCGGTGGGCTGCGCCGCAGATGGTCGAGCGCGGGCGACCCAGTGACGAATATCCGGCGCTCCTCCTCGCCCATCTGCCGCACGCGCGTCGCCGACTCGGCGTTGGTGACGAAATGCAGATGCGCCATCTTGGTGATCGCATGGCGGATGACATCGTCGATCGCGCCCTCGGTCACGTCGCCGCCCGCGATATGCGCGATCGGGATGCGGTGCAGCATCGCCGCCTCGGCCGCCGCCATGATCTCGAACCGGTCGCCGAGCAGCAGCACGAGATCGGGATTCAGCGCGGCGAGCGCATCGGCGGTACCGGTCAGCGCGAGCGCCATCGACTGCGCGATCCCGCGCGCGCTGTCGTCGCTCAGCGCGATCGGCACGCGCGCCGTGATCGGCAGGCCGCTGGCGACGATCTCGTCGACCGTATTGCCATGCGCCGCCTCGAGGTGCGTTCCCGTAACGATCAGCGCCAGTTCCAGACCGGCGTCGCTCGCGATGTCCTGCAACAGCCACCGCATGATGCCGAATTCGGCGCGGCTTCCGGTGACGGCGGCGATTTTCAGCCGGGTCATGGCAGGACCGACAGCTGCGCCGAGCTGGGGATGTTGATAACCTCGCGCTCCAGCCGCGTCGCGACGGGCAGCGGCGCCGCGGGCGCGCTCGCGTTCATCGGCAGGCGGTGGCAAAGCGTCCAGATCGGGCGGCTCATATAATTGGCGTCGTTGAGCAGGCCGAGGACCACATCGCGGTCCTCCATTGTCGCGCCGTCGAGCGTCAGCGCGTTCAGCCAGTGATTGCTCTGGCTGAAATTGGGCGCGTCGACGAACGACACGCCGGCGATCGGCGCGATCGCCGCGCGATAGCCCTCGGCAAGCCGCGCCTTGCGCGCGATCGCATCGCCCAGCCGTTCGAGCTGCGCGCAGCCGAGCGCCGCGTTGAGGTTGGGCATGCGGTAATTATACGCGACCTCGTCATGGTCGAAGCGCCAGCGGTGCGGCAGCTTCGCGGTGGTCGTCAGATGCTTCGCGCGCTGCGCCAGCACCGGATCGGTGGTGACGATCGCGCCGCCGCCGCCCGTGGTGACGATCTTGTTGCCGTTGAAGCTCAGCGCCGCGATCGTCCCGATCGAGCCCGCGGGCCGTCCCTTGTAGCTGGTGCCGAGCGCCTCGGCGGCATCTTCGACGACGACAATGTTCCAGCGCGCGGCAACCTCGACCAGCGCGTCCATATCGGCGGCGTGACCGAAGATATGCGTGACGACCAGCGCCGAGATCGGCCGGTTCGTGGCGCGGTTGAAGCAGCGCCCGTCGCGCAGCTCGGCAATCTCGGCCAGATAGGCGTCGAGCGCGCCGGCATCGACGCCCAGCGTCACCGGGCTGCTGTCGACGAAATGCGGGATCGCGCCGATATAATGGATGGGGTTCACCGTCGCGACGAAGGTCAGGCTGGGCACCAGCACCTCGTCGCCTGCGGCGATGCCCGCGAGCTTGTAGCAGATGTGCAGCGCGGCGGTGCCGTTGACGCACGCGACCGCCTCCGCCTGCGTCAGCTCGCCGAGCATGACCTCGATCCGGTCGACATAGCTGCCGACCGACGACACCCAGCCGGTGTCGAGGCAATCCTTGACATATTCCCACTCGCGTCCGGCGAATTCGGGTTCGTGCAGCGCGACGAAATTCGGCGCCGGGCCGATGACGCTTTCGACCGCGGCGACGAGCTGGGCGCCGATGTCGGCGGCGGTTCGGGTTTGGTTGGAGATCGCGACCATGTCAGATATTATACCGCCCCGCCCTGCATTTCTCCGAAAATCCGGCCTCGATGCCGCGCAGGCGCCACGAGGGTCTCTTACGGCTTAACGATGAAGGCCGGAATCTTGTAATATTTCGCCTTCTCGATCTTGAGCCCGTGCTTCGCCGCGAAATCGTCGATCGCCACCGTCGCGCCGCTGACCGTGCCATAATCGTCGATCATCACGATCCCGCCCGGCACGACGCGATCCCAGAGCAATTCGATCATCGCGGCGGTCGGCGCGTGGACGTCCATGTCGAGATGCAGCAGCGCGATCTTTTCATAATCATGCTCGGCAAAATAAGGCGCCACCGTCTCGAAAACATTGCCCGCGATCAGGTCGAAATTGCCGAAACCCTTGGCCGCGAGCAGCTCGGACAATTCCTTCGGCGAAATCCCCGGGCCGCCCGACTGTTCGTCGTGCGTTGCGGCAAAATCGATATCGTCGTTACGGCTGAGCTGCGCGGTCGGAAAGTCCCCGAACGCGTCGAAGCCGATGATCTTCCGCGATTCCGCCGTCTCCAGACAATGGCGGAAGGTCGCGAAGCGGATCAGCGAGACGCCCTTGAACACCCCGCATTCGACCACCGCGCCGGGCAGGTCGACGATGCGCTTGTACAGCTCATACTGGCCGAGCACCTTGCCCAGCCGATAGGGCGCCGAGCGGAGGTAGAAGGAGTTCTCGAGATCGAAGACGTCGCGATCGTAAATGGGCGAATAATGGTCCGACACATGATCGACCGAATCAACTTCCAGCAAATTTCTTCTCCGTAGCAGCCGGGCAGCGCCGCTATACCCGCGGTTACCGACGCGCCAAAACCGTTATTGTCCGTTGGTCGCCCTCTCAGAAGGCGTGGCACACCGCAATCGATTTACCGCCCCGAACCGAGGCATAGTGGATCACGCTGCGCTGCGGCTCCGACGCCGTCATATAGACCCAGCCCGGCCGTCCGCGCAGGAAGTCCTCCGCACCCGGGACGAGCGCGCTTAGCGGCAGGCAGGTGGACTCGCATTTTTCGAGCACGAGCCGCGAAACCAGCGGATCGTCGCCGAACGAGTTAAACAGCTTGATCGCATATTCCACCGCGGCGGCCGGCTCGTCGCCGATCGTCCGGTTGGCGATCATCAGGTAATTCTGATTGTCGGTCGGCTCGAACACCGGGAACCAGCGTGTGCGGATCGGTGCGGTCGAATGCGGCAGCGGCCCGTCGGTCAGGAACCCGGGCAGCCCGTCGCCGATGCGATAGTGGATGCCCATGTGAAAGCGGCGCGGCACTTCGCGGTCGTGGCGGAAGAGCAGCTCGACGTTGCGTCCCTCGCCCGCGGCCTTGTTGTCGACGCGAATGCGCGGAAAGCTGTCGCCGGCGCCGCGCTCGACCGGGATCGCCTCGACGGCGTCGGCCTGTCCTTCGGCATTGAGATAGCGCAGTTCGATCCCGTACCGACCGGACGGATAGGTCGGGTAGATGTCCGCGAAACACTCCCAGTCCTGCGCCAGATTGTTCGGCAGGTTGAAGACCAGATCCTTGAAGCCCGCGCGGCCGTCGACGGGGATCACGTCGTCCGCTGCCGGCCCGGTCGTCGCCGCGAAATTGCTGTGGTCGATCGACCAGGCGCCGTCGCGCTCCAGCCCGCCGATCAGCCGCGGGAAAATGCTCGCGATCGGGAATTTGAGGTCGAAGGTACCGCGCGCGCCCTGCAGGAAGGCGCGATAGTCGACCAGCTCCGACAGGCGGAGGATGCGCGTCTGATAGGGCGCCCACGCGACCGGATCGGTCTGCACCGACGTCGACCGGCCATCCTCGGCATAGACCGCCACCTGAATCGGCGTTGCGGGCACCGCGACGGGGCCATTGTGGACGATCAGGAAGGAATCGGCGCGCGGATCGTCGGCGATCGACAGATTGCCTTCTTCGGCCATCTGGACGCGGCCGACCATTTCGGGATCGTCGCCGCTCGTTTCGCTGAAATAGCGCTGCGACGAATGCGCGACGCTGTGCCAGTCATCGCCGATATAGCGGACGATCGCCGCCGGATAGGCGATCGCCATATTGGTGTCGGACAGGAACTCGACCTCGAAGCTGCCTTCCGAAGGTGCGCCCTCGATGCCGTCCAGCAGGTCGTTGATCTCGACGCTGTGCGCGCCCTGCCCCGCCACCGGCTCTTCGGTGCGGTGAAAGATTTCGCCGCCCATCGTGCGCAGCGTGATCCGCCGCGTCACATTGTCGAGCCCGCGCTTCTCGCGCCAATAGTTCATGTAGAGCAGCTGGGTGCGGAAATCGTCCGAGCGGCCGAAATAGAAGACCGCCGACGACCGCGTTACCTCGCGCCGCACGCGCTCGTTTTCGTGGTTGTGCTTGAAGAATGCGGGGGGCGCCGCCTCGATGATCGCGTTCATGGCTTAACTTCCATCAAATCCTTGAAAAAGGTCGATAAGTCCAAAGCAAAACGCCACCGCCCGATGCCCGTTCTTGCCATATGGGGCGCTTGCGAGTCAAGTTGACCCGTCCCGGCGGCGGGGCCTTCGACCGCGGCGATGGCGCAAATTTCGTCGGCGGCTCCGGCCATATCAGATATTATACTGCCCGGCCTTGTACATCGCGAGGTTGGCGGGGTCGGTGAACCATTCGGCAGTCTCCGCGAGGCCGCGACGGAAGCCATCGCCGCCGCCATATTCGGGCTGCCAGCCCGTCAGCTCGCGCACCTTCGCATTCGATCCGAACAGCCGCTCGACCTCGCTCGCCGCCGGGCGCAGCCGCTCGGCGTCGCAGACGAACTCGACGTCGGCGCCCATCGCCTCGGCGATCAGCGCCGCGGTGTCGGCGATAGAAATCTCGAAATTGCTCGCGACATTGACGACTTGCCCGACCGCCGCATCGCTCTCGGCGACGCTTACGAAACCGCGCACCGTATCCTTCACGAAGTTGAAGTCGCGCGTCGGGTGCGTCGCGCCCAGCTTGATCTCGCGCATGCCAGAGGCGATCTGGGTGATGATCGTCGGGATGACCGCGCGCGCCGACTGGCGCGGGCCATAGGTGTTGAACGGGCGGATCACCGTCACCGGCGTCTCGAACGAGCTGAAGAAGCTCAGCGCCATCTGGTCGGCACCGATCTTGCTCGCCGAATAGGGCGACTGACCCTGCAGCGGATGCTCTTCGGTGATCGGCACGAACAGCGCGGTGCCATAGACCTCGCTGGTCGAGGTGTGGACGACGCGCTCGACGCCCAGCTCGCGCGCGGCCTGGACGATGTTCAGCGTGCCCTTGACGTTGGTGTCCACATAGGTGTCGGGCGAATGATAGCTGTACGGGATCGCGATCAGCGCCGCGAGGCCCAGCACGAGGTAGCAGCCGCCCATCGCCGCCTTGACGCCATAGGGGTCGCGGATGTCGCCGGCGACGACCTCGATCGACTCTCGCACCTCGGGCGAGGCATGGTCGAGCCAGCCCCAGGTGTTGAAGCTGTTATAGAGCACGAACGCGCGCACGTCGAAGCCCTGCGCGACCAGATGCTCGACCAGATGCGACCCGATGAAGCCGTCGGCGCCCGTTACCAGGATTTTCTTCTTGGAAAGCTCCATGCGTCCGTCACTCCCCGGCGACGAGCTTTTGCCCGTCGCGTGCGCCCAAAATCCGTTCCAGCGGCTGGCCGGGAACATAGGTCAATATATCGACCTCGCCCGCGTCGCGCTGCATCGCCTTGCCATGCAGGCGATAGAGGTCGCCCGTCGCCTCGCAGCGCCACTCGCCCTCGCCTTCCAGCGGCAGCGGGATCTTGTCGCCATAGGCCGACACCCAACCGATGTGCCGCGCGGGCGAACCGACCATCAGCCCCCATTCGGGGCAATCGGTCGTGACCACCGCGCCCGCCGCGACGAACGCGCCGCGCCCAATGTCGACCCCCGGCACCACCGTTGCATTGGCGCCGATCGTCGCGCCGGTGCGGACATAGGTTTTGGTGAACACGTCGCGCCGCGTGATCCCCGCGCGCGGGTAATAGACATGGGTGAACACCATGAAGGGCGCGCAAAAGACGAAATCCTCGAGGATGACGTTCGCGAAGACCGACACCGAATTGCCGATCCGGCAGCCGTTGCCAACGACGGCATCGTTGCCGATATAGACATTCTGGCCGAGATTGTTGTTCTCGCCGATCACCGCGCGCGGCTCGACGTGGCAGAAATGCCAGATTTTCGTGAAGTCGCCGACGACGGCGCCTTCATCGACGACGCTGCTCGGATGGATCTGGACGGTCATGTTCCGAACCTCGGCTCTCAGGCGTTGACGATATGATCGGCTTTGGCGGGATAGACGCCGCGCGTGTCGACGATCAGCGTCGCATGCTGCCGCACCGCCTCGAAATCGATCCGCTCGTGATTGGTCGCGACCAGCACGCAATCATAGGAAGCGAGCGCCTCGGCGCTCAGCTCGACGCTGTCCAGATCGAAGAAATGCTCGCGCATCTTGGGGAAGCGCGCGACGTGCGGATCGTGATAGGCAATGTCCGCGCCCAGATCGCGCAGCCGTTCCATGATGAACACCGACGGCGATTCCCGGACATCGTCGACATTCGGCTTGTACGCGATGCCGAGGACAAGGATCTTCGACCCGCGCACCGACTTGAAGCGATCGTTCAGCGCCATCTTGATCTTGTCGACGACATAGTCGGGCATCGCGCCGTTCACTTCACCCGCCAACTCGATGAAGCGCGTGCTCACGCCATATTCGCGCGCCTTCCACGTCAGGTAGAAGGGGTCAATCGGAATGCAGTGCCCGCCGAGGCCCGGGCCCGGGTAGTAAGGCACGAAGCCGAAGGGCTTGGTCGCCGCGGCGTCGATGACCTCGCGGATGTTGATCCCCATCTTGTCGGCGACGACCTTCATCTCGTTGACGAGGCCGATGTTCACCGCGCGGTGGATATTCTCGAGCAGCTTGGTGAGTTCGGCGACCTGCGTCGAGCTCACCGGCACGACGCGGTCGATGACCTCGCCATAGAGCGCGACCCCGGCGGCAAGGCACGCCGGCGTCTCGCCGCCGCACACCTTGGGAATGGTGCGCGTCGTGAAATCGGGGTTCGCGGGGTCCTCGCGCTCGGGCGAATAGACGAGGAAGTAATCCGTACCGACCGTGAACCCGCGCGCCGCGATCCGCGTCGCCAGTTCCTCGGTGGTCGTCCCCGGATAGGTCGTGCTTTCCAGCGACATCAGCTGCCCCGCCCGGATATGCGGCAACAGGCTTTCGACCGTGTTGATCACATAGCTGAGGTCGGGCTCGCGATATTTGTTGAGCGGCGTCGGCACGCACAGGATCAGGACGTCGACGTCGGCCGCGCGCGCGAAATCGTCGGTCGCCTCGAACCCGTCGGCGCGCGCGCGCGCCAGACTGTCGTTCGAAATATGCTCGATCGTGCTCTGCCCGGCGTTGAGCATCGCGACCTTCGGCGCGTCGATGTCGAAACCGACGACGCGAAAGCCGACTTCGGTAAAGCGCAGGACGAGCGGAAGCCCGACATAGCCGAGGCCGACGATCCCGACGACGGCCTGTCTGGTCTTGATCAGATCAATCAAACGATCTTGCATTGGGAGTCCCATATTTTCCTCGGGCACCGGCGTGCGCCCTCGGCAACCGGATCGAAAACAGCTGCGGCGTCGTCAGACGATCAGGCCTTCTGCTCCTCGGTCTCGTCCGAGCCATAGCCGTAGCCATAGCCGTATCCGTAGCCATAGCCCGCGTTACGCGTGCTCAGCTTGGTCAGCACGACACCGAAGATGCGCGCCTTGGCCGAGTGGAGACGCGACAGCGCCGAGCGGATACCGCGGACCGGGACGCCGTCGGATTCGACGACGAACACCACGCCCTCGACCGCGCGCGACAGCAGGGGCGCATCGGCAAGGCCCAGGATCGGGGGCGAGTCGATCACGACATGGTCATAGCTGTCGCCAAGCACGCGGATCAGCTGCGTCAGGCGCTCGCTCGACAGCAGTTCGGCGGCGCTCGGCGGGTTCGGGCCGGCGACCATATAGGCCGCGCCGCCCATGCCGCCGGGCGAGACCAGCTGCTGCCAGTCGTCGTCGCCCGCCAGATAGTTGCTGAGGCCGCGGTTGTTGTTGAGCCCGACGAAACCGGCGAGCGACGGCGAACGCATGTCGGCGTCGATCAGCAGCACGCGGCGGCCGGTACGCGCCAGGATCGTCGCGATGGCGAAGCTGCTCGTGCTCTTGCCTTCGGCCGGGCGCGTACTCGTGACCATGAGCGAGCGCGGCACGCCGTGATCGGTCGAGAAGGCGATGTTCGACTGGATACTGAAATAGGCCTCGGATGTGGCCGATTTCGGATCCTTGAGCTCGTCGAGCACCGACTCGTCGCCCACATCGGGCACGCTGCCCAGCAGCGGCAACTGGAGCGCGCGGTTGACGTCGGTCGGGTTGCGAAGCCCTTCGTCGATCTGGTTCAGCGCCAGCGTAGCAAGCGCCGCGAGACCGATGCCGGCGAGCAATGCCAGCGCTAGATTGATCGCGAGCACAGGCGACGACGGCGATCCCGGCTCCTGCGCGACGTCGACGATCGCGATATTGTTCGCGGCGACGCCGGCGACGCCGATTTCCTTGTACCGCTGCAACAGCGATTCATAGAGCTGACGGTTGGTGTCGGCTTCGCGCAGGTAGATGTTGTACTGGATGCTGTCGCGCGACTGCGAGTTGAGGCGGCCCTTCAGCCCCTCGACCTTGGCGCGCAGTTCGTTCTCGCGCTGCAGCGCTTCGCGATACTGGCCCGAACGGGTGCCCGCGATGCGTCCCTCTTCCTGCGAGATGGCGCGGTCGAGCGTGTCGACCTGTTCCTTCAACGCGCGGGCCGGCGGATAATTGGGCTCGAACTGGACCAGCATCTTGGCATAGTCGCCCGCCGCATCGGCGCGGCGCGCGCGCATCGAGGCGAGCGTCGCGCTGTTGATCGCCTCGGTCGTCGAACCGCGGCCAGCGTTGTTGAGGCGGCTTTCGGCCGCGACGCGGTCGGCGGTCGCACGGGCGAGTTCGGAGTTGAGCAGCGAGATGTCCATGCCGACCAGCGTCGACTGCACGGTGGTGCGGCCGCTTTCGTCGACATTGCGGTTGATCGGGACGATGCCCTTTTCGGCGGCGAAATTGACCGCATCGCGTTCCGACTTCTCAAGGCGCACGCGCAGCTCTTCGAGGCGCCCTTCGAGGAAGCGGCGCGCATCGAGTGTCGACGCGAAACGGCGGTCCATGCTCGCAACGATGAACTGCTGCGTCCAGGCGTTGGAGACAAGCGCCGACACGCGCGGCGACGCGCTGCTGTACTTGACGTCGATCAACGCCGAACCGCGAACGGGCTCGACCGCGATATGTGCGAGCAGCAGCCCGACGGCCTGCTGTTCGCGCGCACGACGAAGCGCGGCGTTGTTCATGCGCTGCGCATTGCCCGACAGCGCCTCGGCCTCGATCGGCGCGGTGCCGTGCGCGGCGAAGAATTCGCGGTTGTCGGCAAGCCGCATTTCGCGCGCGACGCGCTCGGCGAGCGAGCGCGCTTCGAGCAGCGCCCACTGCGTGTTGTAGAATTCGGTGTTGCGTCCGGCCTCGGCGGTTTCCAGCCCCTGGACGTTGGTGATATTCTTCTGTTCGCGGCTGATCTCGATCCGCGCCTTCGCCGTATATTGCGGCGTCGCGAGCAGCGAGAAGACCAGCCCGGCCAGCACCGACAGGCCGATGATCGCGATGATCAGCCATTTCCAGCGCAGCGCGATCTGCCAATAGGCGAGCAGCAGCGGCGGAAGGTCCGACCCGCGTTCGGCGCTGTCGGCATCCGACCGGCTGATGCTGGAAGTATGGAGGGTCGGGTTGCTGCTATCGAGCATAAACGAAGATTCCAATCTAGGGGACGTCTGGGGCCGGCTTAGCGCTGAAGCGCCACAACCACCGGCGTGGTGATCAGCGGGATCACCTGGAGCAGGTCGCGGAACAGGCGGCGGCCGGCGCTGTCGCCGACGACGACGGTGTCGTGCGCAAACACCTGCGGGTCGGGATAATTGCCACGGCGGATCGCGCCGACATTATAGATCGCGGCGTAGCGCTGGCCGCCGACGGTGCGGAAGATGACGACGTCGTCGACGCTCGCCACTTCGCTGAAGCCCTCGGCGCGCGACAGGGCGCTGAGCAGCGTCATCCGGCCGATGACCGGATAGATGCCCGGACGCTTGACCTCGCCGCCGACCGAGATGTTCTGGCTCATCGTCTCGGTGACGTTCAGCGCCACCTTGGGATCGCGCACATAGGCCTGGCGCATCCGCTGTTCGATTTCCTTGCTGACCTCGGGCGCGGTCTTGCCGGCGGCCTGAACCAGACCGATCAGCGGAACCGAGATGTTGCCGCCAGCATCGATCTGGATGTCGGCCTGCGTCATTTCGGGCATACCGAAGACCGAAATCGTCACCTTGTCGAACGGACCGAGCGCATAGGCGCCGGCCTCCGGCTGGTCCGCCTGCGTCGGTGCCGGAAGGACGGCGTCGGGAACCAGCTGGGTGTCGGGACTGGTCCCGTATTTCTTACCACCTGCAACCCCGCAACCGGAAAGCAGGCCAGCCAGCAAAGCCAGAACGGTCAGCCGATAAAACACAGAGTAAATCCTTCACGCAGGGGCAGCATCGGGGTGCTTGAAGCCGGTATCGGCGGATAATCAATCGGTGGCACGTTTGCCAGCGGTTTCGGGTGCAGCATTCAGGCTCGCCCGCATCCAGACGCAGGCGATCACGAAAAAGCAGGCGAGCGAGGGAACGCGCAGCGGATAGTCGGAAAAGCTCGCGGCACCCATGATCGCCACGATCACCATTCCGACACGCCCCAGACGGGTGAACTGGTCGCGCTTCGATCGCTTCAGGACCAGCGCCAGCGCCGCGATGCCGAAACCGGCAAGCGCCGCGATCAGCAAGGCGCCGCCGGGCAGCCCCAGCGTCATCCAGACCTCGAGGAAGTCGTTGTGCGCATGGTTGAAATAGGTCGGGCGCAACTGCTCGAGCGGTTCGTAGATCTGATAGACTTCGACGAACGAGCCGACGCCCGAGCCGAACGGCAGATACTGGCCCGAAACCTCGAACAGCATCCGCCACACGCCGGCGCGCTCGTCCTCGCCGACATTGTTGCCGAACAGGCGCTGCAACGCCTCGGCGCGCGACGCGAGCGCGGTCACCATCGTCATCAGGATCACGCCGACAGCAAGCGCGGCCGGCGCGACATAGCTCTTCCGTTCGGTGCGGCGCTTGCGCACCGGCATCTCGGGCCGCGTATAGATCAGCGCCGTGGCGGGCGCGACGACCAGCATCAGCAACAGGCCCGCGCGCGATCCGGTGACCAGAATCAGCGGAATCAGCATCAGCGCGCCGACGATCGCGACCAGCATACGGATCTTGAAACTCTCTTCGGACTTCGGCGGCATCGCCGCGAAATAGGCGAGCAGCGGGAACATCGTCAGCATCAGGAAGGCCTGATGGTTGCGGTTCGCCAGTAGCCCGACCGACGCGCCCTCGTTGGTGATGCGGTACAGGTAAAGCGGCCCCTTGGGATCGCCCGCGACCTGCAAAATCCCTAAGATTCCGCTCAGCAGCACGATGATGATCAGCGGCATGATCAGCCGGTGCAAATTGCGCGCCGACAGCTGGATCGCGAGCAGGAAGGCGCCGAGCGGCACGAACAGCGAATAAAAGGCGTTCCAGCCGGCCGAGGGGACCATCGTCAGCGGGCGCCAGTTGCCCGACAGACCGACCGCCTGATCGATATCGACGATGCGCTCGCGGCCCGGCAGCGCCTGCCAGACGCCCGGCGGCAGCGGCACGAGGTGAAGTCCGACCAGCAGGAATATAAGGCCCGCCATGATGGCGAGGAAACGATAGCGTTGCAGCCGGTCGGCGGAGAGCGTCAGCAACGCCACGCCGCATGCCAGAACGCCCAGCGGACGCAGCAGGATCAGCGACTGCACGTCGGCGCGCGATCCGCCGCCGATCAGGAAGACCATCGCCAGATAGGCGATGAGACCCCACAGGATGACATCCTGCCGCTGATCGCTGTCGCGACTCATCAGCGCCCGTCCGCGCTGAACGGCCCCGGCGAAGAAATTCTGTTTTTTAAGTTTTTGTTTTTTAACGGTTCTAAACATCGGGGGCTTTGCCTAGATTGACGGTCGGTGGCTCTATCAGCGGGTCGCTAAACTAGCAATGGGCCTGAAGTTCCCATTGCGCCTCACCCTCCAGTCCCAGCGCGGTCAGATTGCCGGTGCAATAGGCTCCCGTGTCGATCCCGATGCGATTGCCATGGCGCTCGACGGTATCGCTGATCGTGTGGCCGTGAACGATCACCGCGCCGAAATCGCGCTCGCTGGCCAGAAATTCGTCGCGAATCCAGCGCAGGTCGGTCAGCTTCTGCCGGTCGAGATCGACCCCGGGCCGCACGCCCGCATGGACGAAGGCATAATCTCCGATCCGGATCATATCCTCGCCGCGCCCGAGGAAATCGACATGCGACTGCGGCACGATCTTCGGCAGCGTCGCGGTGACTTCGTCGAAGCCGGCGGCGGTATAGCTTTCGTCGTCGCGCCAATAGCTGCGGATCGTCGCATCGCCGCCGATCCGGACGAAATAGCGCACGCGCTTTTCGTCGCCGGTCAGCGCGGCAAGGAAACATTCCTCATGATTGCCGATCAGCAGGTGCACCGCGTCGAACGGCGCGCCGATCGCCATCGCGCGTTCGATGACCGCAGCGGAATCGGGGCCGCGATCGACAAGGTCGCCGAGCAGGATCAGCGTCACATGCGCCGGGTCGCGCGCCGCATTGTCGGCCTCGATTTTCGCCAGCAGCGCGCCGAACAGGTCGTCGCGGCCGTGAATGTCGCCGATGGCATAGACGCGCTGCCCCGCGGGCACGCGCGGCTGCACCTCGGGTGCCCGGTCCGCTTGCGGCCGGCGTTTGAAGAATCCTAGAAATGACATATGGGCATTACGTAAGTGATATCAGCGCCTTACAAAGTCCGCGCGAAATCTGCCTGCCCCCCGACGACGATCCCGCATTCTACGAATTCCTGCCCGATTGGATCGGTCGGCCGGGAATCCGTGCGAACGCGCTGGCGATTAATGGCAAGTCGCGCGACCGGCAAGCCTTTTGCGCCGGGAAACGATCGCCGCAGGGCGCGCCGACACCCCGCGTTTCTGAAATTTTCAGCCTTTTGGAGGATAGTCCGCCTGCAGAAACGGAGATCGCAGAGCGTGCCCATCGATAGCGAACAATATGTCACCGTCCTCGGCCTCGGCTATATCGGCCTGCCGACCGCCGCGCTGATCGCGCGTTCGGGCAGCAAGGTGACGGGTGTCGACGTCAGCCAGCATGTCGTCGACACCGTCAACAACGGCAAGGTCCATATCGAGGAGGTCGATCTCGACGGCCTCGTCCAGGGCGTCGTCGCGCGCGGCGCGCTCACGGCATCGACCGAGGTCGCTCCCGCCGACGTCTTCGTCATCGCGGTGCCGACCCCGCACGACGACGAGCATCGCCCCGACATCGCTTATGTCCTCTCGGCCGCGCGCGCGATCGCACCGAAGCTTCAGGCTGGCAATCTCGTCATCCTCGAATCCACATCGCAGGTCGGTACCACCGAAAGGGTCGCCGCGCTGCTCGCCGAGATGCGCACGG
>VFQN01003384.1_pt1 | contig 22949 bp, 36 predicted proteins | sample 3512371 | NCBI WGS metagenome assembly VFQN01 (sample SAMN10412370, study PRJNA504923) | tailings metagenome | isolation source: Replicate 2 from Balatoc abandoned mine | place: Philippines: Itogon, Benguet | collected 2017-08-28
CTCCACCCCACCGCCCCCTTTGTCCCGCTCGCCCTTCTTCCCCCTTTCCCTCTCATCCTCACTGCTGCTGCTGGAGCTCGAACTGCTGCTACTGCTGCTGCTGCTCGAGCTACTGCTGCTGCTGCTGCTCCCTGTGTCGCACTCCACCTCGCCCCTGCTGCTGATGTCGTGTGCCCGGGCTGCCAGGTCGGGCCGCTCGCGCTCCAGGGCCGCAAGCCACTTGACGCTCATCTTGGGCCGCCCCTTGACCGTGTGCTTCCACACCTGCATGATGGGGGGGGGGAGGGTTAAGGCGGTAGGAAGGCATCGGGTGGATGGATGGGAAACTGTGCCTTGCCCGTGGGCGCAGCAAAGTAGCAGTGGGCAGAGCCCGTGTGTAGCATTCGGCCCATCGCCAGGCATGGCGTAGGGTGCCTGCCCGTAAGTAAAAGTGTTTGCCCATGCAGCATCAGTCCCTTGGGCCTGCGCATGCTACTACCCTCGCCCGCCGTTCTAAATTGCCCCCACCCCCCAGGGATGACGGATGACGGGCAACCCACCCGCTCGAAGTTTGCCGTGCTGACGTAGTTCTGCGTGACGGCCACCGTGTCGTCCAGGTTGAGCACCTGGAGGGGCGGAGAGCGGCGGAGGAAGTCAGGAGAATACACTGATATCCATGACGCTTTGTCACCCCTACATTGTTGCCAAGGAATGAGGCACCCAGAGAACCCCGGCAACCCCTGCTCAGTGCTCTGCGAATGCCCCCAGCCTAAGGCTAGCGCCCATCAACTTCGCTCATGGCACACCTTGGTGGCAGTAACAGTGTCCCTGGACAGCGAGTAGGCCCACTTCCAGCCATATGGAAACAAGGAATAGCACGACCCTGCACCGCACCCCCCGCACAACCAGACTCCCCCGTAGAACCCTAATGTCCCGCATCTCCCTCGCCCCTGTGGACGGTGCACGGACTCAATCGGACTAGCACAGGCTGGCCACGATGTGCACCACACACATCACCTCCTGCCTCCAGTCCACCCTTAACCCCGACGCACCCGCCTCCCTGCTACACCTGCTGTTTGTACGGAAGCTCCCCGCTACCCAACGGCCACAATGTGCTTGCCCCGCTCCCTTCACTATCCTCCCTCCTTCCCTTTCCCCCACGTCCCCCACTGCCCCGCCGGACCACTGCCTGTGCGACCTGCTGATCCGCCACCGCTCCGGCGAGCTGCGCTGCCACACCCCTCTCATCGTGCCCCACTCACCGCGTGCCACCAGCCCCCTGGCACGAACACCGTCTCCCCAGGCCGCTGCACCAGGTCCACCACACGCGCAGTGGGCCAGTCGGGCCGCTGAGTGCGCGGGTACACCTGCGGGATGGCGGAGTTGGTTGGCCGTTGGCGGTTGGCTGGGAACAATTTGTTGTGTTTAAGCGGAAGCGTGCACGGGCCGCTGCGTGCAGGGGTACACCTGCTAGGGGGGATCTGCAGTTGGTGGATGGGAGTGGGTGGGTCGACGGTCAGGGATGGCTGTACTGGCTGTAACACCGAGGGGATGGCTGTATGGCTGTAACACCGAGGGGCTCTAGGCAAAGCTGTAAGGTGGGAGCGGCTTGAGCTCGCTTGGAAGGACAGCGCTGGCATAGCCAAGGCCCCAGCCCCCTCGCGGTACGCCACCTGCCGCGCTACCCGCAGCCCCACTCCTCCCACCCGCATCCAGCCCCGGCCCACGCCCCGGCCCGCGTCATCAGTGCAGCGTCCCGCAACCCACCCCACCCAAGCTGCACCGGTTACACATCGCTTGGTGTTCCCAACTTCCTTTGTGCAGTCCCAGCACACCCCCCTAACCCACCCACCTTGCTGAACCAGCTGACCGCCTCCCGCTCCACGCCCTGCTCCCGGGGCAGCACGGCGGCGCGGGGGCTGCCGGGCGGGAACAGCGCCCAGCGCTTGTGCCCTGTACGCAGTGAGGGGCGGGCGGAGGCACGGCTTGCTGAGCAATACGATGCCGAGTAGTCGTGCGCACGAACCATCTGAGTGGTTTTGAGCAGGATAATTTTGCACCCATTCAAAGACGCCGCGGTATATGCGCGAAGGAGAGCAACATGGTGACGTGTCCCTGCCCCGCCCTGCAGTGGCTACGCGTCCATTTTGCAGCACCTTTTCAAGTTTCCAACCCCCACCATGCCCCCCGGCCCAACCTTCTCTCCCAGTGCAGCAGCGTGTATTACCGCACGCGCTGGCGCCCCCTCCGCCGCTTGACACCCCCACGCCCCAACCCTCAAACCCCTTCCTCCAGGCGCCAGCGTGCTCTATACTTGTCCCCTGCATCCCTGCCAACCCCTTCCCTTTCCCCCTCAACCCACCCTGCAGCAGCGTGTCCCAGGCACTGGTATCCCCTCCACCCCTTAAACCCAACACCGCGGCCCTGCCCCCAGCCCCCCAACCCACCATGCATCACCGTGCTCCCTGTTTCCCCCATTCCTCACTACTGCCACCCTGCCCTCTCAACCCACTCTGCAGAAGCGTGTATGACCGTACGCGCTGGTGTTCCCTCCACCCGTTTACCCCCACCACTGCGCCCCCCTTTACCCCCACCACCGCGCCCCTGCCCTCATCCTTTCCCCCTTAACCCACCCTGCAGCAGCGTGTTACTTGCTATCCCCACCGCCCACCCATTGCGCCCCTCCCTACTTAACCCACCCTGCAGCAGCGTGTTCCATGCGCTGGTGGCCAAGGGGTCGATGTGCAGCCCGCTGCCGCTGCGGGCGGGGCCCATCACCACCCACCTGCGGCAGGGGCACGGGCGAGAGAACAAAAGTGAAGGGTGGGGCAGCGCGCACGACCCAGGGTGGCGGGGGCGGAACGGAAGCGACGGGGGCAGCCACATTGGCCGAGCCCACAGGGTGTGCTTCACTGCGAGCCACATGCGCACGAAGGCCGCGGCTTGAAACAGGGCAGTGCGAGCGAGAGAGGGGCCCGGGTCGCAGCTATGCAAATCAGGGGGCACTGGCAGCTGGCGGCAGGCACGGAAGGGCACGAGCGTTAGAGCTGCGGCAACGCGAGGTGCTTGCCATCAGTGAGCACCTCCTTTGGCTGCGGTGTTGCGTGTGTCTTGGTGCGTCTCGTTGGGCGCGCCCGATTCCCTCTTCCCGACCTGTGCACTGCCCACCCACCGGTACGGCGGGCGGCGCTTCTCCCCCACCAACCGGAACAGGTCCTCCTGGAAATACTCAGGGACCTGGGGGTCGGGGTTGGGCAGCAAGTTAAAGCCTCGCAAGCCAAACGCCCTGTTGGGACCCGTGCAGGCTAACCGTGCTGCTTGCTTGCGTGCCAACCCGGCGATGGGCCGGCCGCATAGCCCTTGGCTGTTGGCTCGCCTTATACGTCCGCTAATTTATCAGGCATTCATGGCCACTGCGTCCCAACGCCAACCAACCCCCAATTCCCTCCCAATTACGGCTTGCTCCCCCGTCCAGCTGTTGTCAACCGTATTTGATCCACACGGTACTTCCAGGTGTTTGCATCAACCGCTCCCACCACGCCAGACCCCAGGCCGTCTCCCACCTCGTAGTCTTTGCGCATGGCCTTGCTACCCTCCCGGTCCGCGAACGTGCCGTCGAAAATGTACAGCGGGCTGTCGTCCACGGCGCCGTGGTGGGGTGTACGGCAGTACGTCAGATAGTGCTTGTACCGCAGCCGTACGGCGTAGCCCTCGTCGTCAGCGCCCACCTGCGCGCGGGACACAAAGCGTAGAGAGCCATGAGAGCTGCAGGTGTGCAACAACAAGTTCGGGTATGGCTCAGACAATCCGACGCGTCCAATCAAGCATCCAGTCGATGCGGCTCATCAAACCTTCGTGCCAGCTGCCGCCGAGACCTCTGCGCACCACACGCCCCAACTCCCTCGCCCTTAATCTCCTGGCGCCTCGCCCGCCACCTTCTCCCAGCGCTGTTCCCCGTACCAGTGTCGGTTGCTGCCCTGCGCACTGCATCCCAGCCTTGCCAGCATATTTGGTTTGGTGGCCACTGGCCAGGTCTCAACCCGCCGTCACGCCCACCCACACCAGCAATGTGCGTTTCGCGAACCGCTGCGCCAGGAAGCAACCCCTTCCGTACGCTGCCTCGAACCCTCCGCGTCCACGCGGCCCCCACACCCACCTTGAACTTGTGCTCCCCGAATCGCTCCACCAGGCGCTCGGGGGTCCACTCCCCTGCCGCCCGCCAGCCCTCCGCCAGGCCCGTGATGACCACCGGCACGCGGGGCGCCTCGAAGCGGGACACAAACTCCTCCACGCTCAGGTCCTGCAGGTGGGCGGCGCAGGGTAGTTGCTGCATACGGTGCGATTGACAGCATGCTTTCACCTGTTTCATTGATCTTAAGCACTGCTCGCCGTGCTTGGGGCCACAAACTCCTCCACCCTCAGGTACTGCGGGTGGGCGACACTGGGTAGTTGGAATTTAAGATGATGAAGGGTCCTGCGTAGCACACCGTGTGCTTGGTACGTCGTGCTTAATGCCTCACAACAGCCTTGAACTGGTTGTGGGATAAGAAGTGCACGCAGAATGCCTCAGCCCGCGGCGCCAAAACAACTGGGACAGTAGCACAGGGAGTGGTTGGCAAGCTGCAAAAGCGACAGCGAGGACGCGGCAAACGGACGCCCATGCGCCTCTGAATCGCACACACTAGTCTTAGGTCAGGGTGGCTTGGCAACGGCGATGTGCTGCACCCTGCCCAAGGCCGCCCAGGCACCAGGGCACGCCGGGAGTGTTGCTGCGTCCTCCGCCCCTGCACGTGTCGCCGTGCCGCTGCGAGCCCAGCGCGCACCCACCCTGCTGCAGCCCATCAACCCCCCTGCCCCCCCTGCAGCTGCTGTTGCTCCTTGTGCTGCTGCTAATTTTCGCGCTGCAGCTACCTGGCTGGCTGGTGCTGCCTGGGCCTGCAAAGTCCGCTGGCAATTCGCACGCCTGTGGCATACCGCCAAGGGCATGCGCCTTGTGGGCACTGCCCAAACTGATGCCCGTTCTCCCGTCTCTCCAACTGCCTCCCAGCAGCTGCAGCCGCCGTGCGCCGTGGGTTGCAGTTCCACCTGCCAGCTGTGTCCGCGGATGGCGCCAGCAGCATGCGGCGGCGGCAGTGATCAACCGGCACGCAACCTCGTGGTATGCCTGCCAACCCGCAGGACCTGCCCCTGCTGCCCCTGCTCCTGCCCGGTCTGCTCCTGCTGTTTCCTGCCCTGCCGGTCCTCACGCTCCCCTGCTCCTGGCAGCCGCCGATTCCACCGGGGCATCCTACTGACCTGCAACAACTGGCTGTTGTTGTTCCCTCATTCCCCCACGTCGTACCTTGCAGTGGATGCGGGGAATGCGGTCCACCAGGCCTTCGGTGGATAGGAGCTGCGGGCAAGAGGCGTAGCCGTGGCGCGTCCTGTGTGCATGGTGTGGCAAGGCTGTGAGCTGTAGAGCACCTGGCAAGGCGGCGCCCTGTGGTGCAGGATCCTTGTGTCTATACTGTGAGGCAGCGGCGTGGTAGCAAGTGAGGTTCGTGCCTGTTCGACTCACCAGTCTCCTTTGGTCACGCTTAGCTCGCTCCTGGCTGCGCGTTTTGCCGCGCGGATCTTCCTCTCGAAGTGTCTGGAGCAGGGTGGGAGCAACACGAGAGCGGGTGTTGCAGCTGGTTGTTGGAGGGTAGGGTGCCGGTGTGCATGCCGAAAGACGCCTGGCAGAGTGTGGTAGTGCACAGCGTGGAGCTGTTGCCAGCAGCTGCAGTTGTGGTTCAACGAGGGGCCACCTACGCCGCTTCTGCCTCCTCGCCGCTGCCGCCGAGCGCAGCCTGCTGCGCCCCCGCCGCTGCGCTGCCTCCCGCATGCATCACAGCTGCAACTTCACAAGGAGCCATCACCAGAATGCTCGCCCTGCCAAGCAACACCACGGAAGGCTACGTGGAGTGCATGGAGGTCCGCCCGGGCTCTGTGTTATTGGGCCCCCCTACCCAGGCAGTAACGGCTTACGTAACTTCTATATTTTGGCTTTGTATCCGCTGCTCCGTTGTGGCCCATAACTTCCGCCTGTAACTACCGCGCTCCGTTACCAGGCAACAAAAACCCCTTGCTAAACACTTTGACGTATTGGCACCTGCATGTTACATTGTCTGAACTACATGCTCACTTTCATTGCTGCATAAACCAGTCTGTGAGATAGCCACCGCCCTACTTTCCTTGGTTTTGTCCCACGGTCCACCAGCTGCTGCATCGGCATATCTGTTTCAATATGCATGTGATGGGATAATGTTACAGCTTGGAAGCCATGGCGGCAGAAGGAGGAACAGCAGCGGTGCGAGGCGGTGTCATGAAGTGCCCCGAGCTGTTGCCAAGATACAAGAGTGTTGGCTAACCCGGGGGAGCCTCTCAACTGTAGGAAACTGATGTCAATCCGCAGCCGGTTGATCACGCGGCGGCAGGTGGGTTGTCACAACTTCTTCACTGACGCAGTGCCGTCGACTGTGCCGCCGAGTGCTTGACAGGGCGCTTCCATCAACAGGCCCAAATGATGTGACAATTGTTGACACAATCATCTTCAATGACGGCTCAAAGTACACGGGCACCCTAAAGAACGGTGTGCCGAACGGACTCGGGACTTGTGTATGGAAGGATGGAAACCAGTACGATGGCGAATGGAGGAATGGAGTCATGCACGGCTTTGGAACGTACCTTTGGACTTCGGGTCAGCGGTATGACGGGGAATGGAAGGTAAGAAGGCATGCTTGGTCAGGGGCCAGAGTAAGGCTGCCCTTTACTCAACGCACCTGGTTATGGTCATGCACATAGGATGGCAAGCGCGAAGGCGTCGGCGTCAAACTGTATGCGGACGGGTCAACCTTCCACGGCATATGGCGGGACGGCAAGAAGCACGGCGTGGGTGTCTTCAAACCAGCCGTTAAGGAGAAGGAGCGGGGTCGCTCCCTCCTTAAAAGCAACAGCGGGAGGCTGTTCATGGCTCCCATTGACGGGGAGTCCGTGTCCAACATAAAGCCCTACGAGAGCACGCAGTTTGAGACACCTGCACCTGCTGGTGGGTGGGGCCAGGCCGCTGGATGTGTGGGGCGCCTGCAGCGTCCGCGTGCTGCGGGGACGAGCCCGTGGACACATGCCACGGGTATCAAAAGAAGCGTTATGGTCATGTACCACTTTGTCTGTTCACCTTCGCCACGCCGAATGACGAACTGCTGCCTCACCACGGCCTCGTGCACCGTGTTGCTCAACAGTCCGAGCCCAACGCTTGGCCTGTCACACCCTGCTGACATGCCCTTCACCTTCCCCCGCTGTAGAGCTTCCAGGCCGACCGTCGCATCCCGGGTTGCCGACGCAGCAGCAGCAACAGCCCCAGAAGGAGCAGCAGCAGCAGCAGCAGGGGCAGCAGCAGGGGCAGCCCGGGGAGGGGGCGGCTGAGCCTGCACCGGCGGCCACCAGCATTGGGTCGCTTACGGGGGCGGACAAGGAGGCGGGGGAGCGCGAGCGTGACAGGGACAGGGAGCGGGATAAAGAGCGGGAAAGGGAGAGGGAGCGGGAAAGGGAGCGTGAGAAGGAGCGCGAGAAGGAGAGGGAGCGGGAGCGGGAGCGGGAGGGCAAGCTGGTGTTCATCCGGGCGTTCGAGGACGGGGTGCTGAAGCGGGAGGAGAAGCTTATCAGCGAGGACGCCAAGATGATCTTCGGGCCGGTGGGTGGGGATCGGCAGGGGCAGGCCACCAGGGCTGGACCGGATCGGCATGCCGGTGGGAGTGAAGGGGCACGTGAAGATGATCTTCGGGCCGGTGGGTGGGGGTTTGCGTGATTTGCTCATCGCATTGCGATGAGCAAATCACGTAGGGATGACGTGGGAGCATCTTAGCACAAACCGAGGCCCTGCCGAACCTATGGGTTGGGGCCGGTAGGGGCAGATCACCAGTGCTGAACAGGGCGGAGTGCTGGTGGGTGCCATGACTACGTGAGTGGAGGATGACTTGAAAGGGCCAGTGGGCGGGGGTCGGCAGGGGCTGGGGTGGTTGGTATATGGATGCATGGGCAGCCCGGGTAGGCGGTTGGATGGGCGGCCTTGATGCGTCAGCCGGTGGGTCGCGGAGCATGCAGGTTGGCAGGAGTGCACTGGCCTGGCGTACTGATGGGCGCGGCAGGGACGCGGTTGGGCGGCCTGTGGGGGGTCGAAGGCGGTGCGCTTCAGAGCAGGGCCAGCGCGTCCCTGTCTCACGCCTGCTATTGCTCCGCATCGCTTCCTCTGCATGCGTACGACGTGGTCCCCCGGTCCTCCTTTCAGTACCATGGCTTCCATGCGTGCTTACACCACCCTCTTTTCCCGAGCACCTTCCTCTCCTCTCCGCATCCCCTCGGCCCGCAGCAGCCCCGCGGCGCCCCGGGCGTGTCGTGGGAGGGGCGCGGCAGCAAGGCGCGGCGGCGCGTGAAGCGCGTGCTGCGCATGGGCAAGAAGCTGCAGCAGAAGCACGGCGTGCTGCTGTACAAGGGGATGCCGGGGTGGGTCGGGGGAGGGGGGTCAGGCCGTTCAGGCTGCGGGACGGAAGAGCCGTGGCGTGCTGTACAAGGGGGTGCCAGGGTGGGTCGGGGGACTGGGCCGGGCTCGGGGCTGAAGCCGGGCCAAGACGGGTACGATCAAGCCGTAACGTGGGAAGGACAAGAGTGCAGACCGCAGCGCAGACCACCGTCAAGGAACGGGCTGTATAGCTGATGAGCAGTAGATGTGGGTCGGCTGCGTCTGAGCTGGTGTCTAGCGCCGCTTGCAGTGACGCCACCCTGCACCCCTCCCCTCGCCCCGCAGCTACGACCTGATGCTGCGGCTGCAGCACGGGATACGCTGGAGCGTGGGGCGCGGCTCGCAGGAGCAGCAGGCGCAGCAGGCGCAGAAGGGGCAGGGGCAGGGCGGCGTGCCGGGTGTCAGCGGGGGCAGCGGCACGGGGCCGGGGCCGGGGGCCCTGTCCGCGCACTCGGGGCTGCTGGCCGCGGGCCCGGGGCGGCCGCCGCCGCTGCCGTTGTCGCACCCCGTGCTGCGGCCGTCGGACTTCACGGAGAAGGTCAAGGTGCTGTTCCCCAGCTCCGGGAGGTGGGTGGCGGCATGGGAGGGCCGTGGGAGGGCGGGGAGGGCGTGGTGCGCAGATATTGTACCGAGGCAAGGGGGTGGCCCGCAGTTCCGCGAGGTGGTCAAGGGTGTGGGTGGGCGGCTTGTGTGGGACGGGGGGCGAGGGGCGGTGCCCAGCATATGCCGGGGGAAGGGCGGGGTCGGCTGTGGGCATGTCCGCGGGCGCTAGGCTGCGTCCAGGGTACATGCGGCCGGCCATCGCCACCCGCGTCCCTTTGGTACAATAGCTACTACCTTGGACTGCAATACAGTTCAGACCTTCGAACGACCTACGAACTCATCCCATCCTATACGGTACACCCTGCCCCACCTGCCTCGCATGCACAGAACCCCCTTTCCTTCCCTTCTGTGCCCCCGCGCAGCTCCATCACGCCCAGTATTGTGTTCCACCTGCCTCATTGGTCACCTCTGTTCCCCCCCGCAGCTCCATCACGCCCGCGCACCCCGCCGGCGACTTCAAGTGGAAGGACTACAGCCCGCGCGTGTTCCGCAACCTGCGCAACATGTACGGCATCGCCGACGCCGACTACATGCTGTCGCTGGGCGGCTCTTCGGCGCTGTGGCAGCTCAACAGCCCCGGCAAGAGCGGCTGCATGTTCTTCCTGTCGGACGACGAGCGCTTCCTCATCAAGACCATGCGCAAGACGGAGATCAAGACGCTCATAGAGATGCTGCCGAAGTACTACAGGTGCGTGCGGGGCATGTGGGTCGGGAGCTTGGTGACATCGCTCATCACCTTTCCGGGTGATGCTGCTGGTATGTACCAGTCTAAGACCAGAGCCGTGACGTTGTAGGACGGAACCATGCTGCTGGTATGGTATCCTGGCTGCTGACACATGCCTGCGGCAGCCCTTCACACTGCGCCTAGCTGCTGTACGGGACCTCGAACAAACAAGCTAACGCTGTGTGCTGCCCCAACCGCCTCACACCCGCCCTTCTGCCACGTGTCCCCCGCCCCCCTGTCGCCCCGCAGGCACATGGAGAGCCAGCCTCAGAACCTCGTGATCCGCTTCTTCGGCGTGCACGGCGTGAAGCAGGTGCACGGCCGCACCGTGCGATTCGTGGTCATGCACAACATGTTCAACACGGACCTGCAGGTGGGGAGAGGACGTAGGGGGGGAAGGGCGCACGGGGTGAGGGTGGGGCTGCAGGGGCCAAGCGGCGCACGGGGCGGGTTGCGGCAAGGCGCACGGCGTGCAGCAGAAGCAGCAGTGGGGTGTGATGCTGTCACACACAGTGCTGCCTTGCTCGCAATCCCCCCCTCCCTTGCCTCGTTGCGTCTACTATGTTTCCTCTACTACAACCCACAGATCCACCGCAAGTTCGACCTCAAGGGCAGCACTGACGGGCGCACCACGGGGCCCGTCAAGGACCCCTCCGACCCCAAGACCGTGTTCAAGGACCTGGACCTGGACGTGCAGGTGGGGCAGGGACCGGGGCTGTGTGTAGAGATGCAGTTGCGGGGACGGTGTGTGCGTTAAGATATGGGGTTGTGGTGTGCGAGAGGACATGCTGTGGGGTAGGATCTGGACCGGGACGTGCAGGTGTGGCAGGAGGCGGGGCTGTGTGCATGGGGATGTGGGACTGTGTGTTGGGGAGGAGACAAGCTGGGCGGCGCAAGCGTGGGGGCTGGACCTGGACGTGCATTCGGTGACGTTAACGCCTCACTGGAGCCCCACCCTCCGCCTTCCTCCCTGCCCCTGTGAGCAGTTCCTGTTGGACCCGACCACCCACGCGGATCTCATACGCCAGGTATGCAACACGTTCATGATCCACAACTAATACTGTATGCTCAGCCGGCACATGCAAGCTTGTTGCACCGCCGCTGTTGTAACCTTGCCGGAGGCTCGCACCGCCAACCAGCCACATGCTTGTTATGATGCGTACGGTAGGCGATCCAGGACGAAAATGTATGTCGCTATGCTGTAAGTAACCCTTTCGGTGCCCGACAATCCTCCAGATCCGCGCCGACGCCGACTTCCTGCGCACCACGGACGTTATGGATTACTCGCTGCTGCTGGGCGTGCACTTCTGCAGCAAGCAGCGCCAGGCGGACGCAGCAGCAGCCGCGGCAGCATTCGCGGCGGGCCGAGGCAACAGCATGGACGGCTCGCACGGCGGTGCAGCCGCCAACCACCTCAACCACCACCTCCACGTGGCCGGGAGCAACAGCACACAGCAGGGGGCGGCGGCGGCGGCGGCGCTGCCGCCGCCGCAGCAGCCGGTGAAGAGCTCTGGCGGCGCGGGGGCAAGCGGCGGCGGCGCAGGCGGGGCGGCGGCGGCGCAGGCGGCGGGGGGCATATCGGCCATGTCGTTGGAGAGCCAGCTGTCGGGTGATGGGTTGGAGGGGGAGGGGCTGGGGCCGGGGGTGCAGAGGATGTCGCCTCCGTCGGTGACGGGGGTGCGGAACGGGGTGCTGGCGGCGGGGGCGGTGACGTTTTCGCCGGGGGTGACGCCGTTCCGGGCGGCGGGCGGGGTGGCGGCGGCGACGGCGGCGGCGGCGGCGGCAGTAGGCGAGGACTCGGAGAGCGAGCACGTGCGCAATTTCGACCTGTTCAACGACCGGCAAGGTGCGGGGTACCGGTCACAGGGGCCGAGAGCGGCAACGCTTTCGGGGAAGCACACCGTGTAGTTCTCTACGTACGCTAATGGTGCTCGCGGCGCTGTTCGCTTGTTCATGCATCTCCCCCGCTCCTTGACACATCATCTATGAAGGGATGGGTGCCTGATAACTGCCTGGTAACGTCCCTCCCCTTCCCCCTGTAGACATGGACCGGCAGCTGGCGCTGTTCGAGGAGCGCATGCGCGGCCTGCACTACAGCGAGCAGCGCATCGACGACATCCTGTCGCTGGCGCGGCTGCGCATCCTGGGCGACAGGCTCAAGAAGCGCAGCAAGAAGGCGTACAAGGTGCTGGGGGTGAGCGGCGGGCGCAGGGAGAGAGGGAAGGTGGAGTAGGGCGGAGGGCAGGGGAGGGGCTGGCCAGGGGTTGGATAAGGGGCGGTAAGGCGCGACAGGGCGACAGGTTCTTTGGGGGGGGGCCTCGCTTCCGTGTTGATATCTGGGTGTCGAAGGACGCCAAGGGCGCGGGAACGGGCCATGGTCGCGGGTGCTGGGGATGGCTGCAAGGTATGCTCCTTCCCTTGGACCGGCGTGTTATTTACAACTGCACTATACTTGTCGTGTCGTGACAACTGCTTTCCGGCCCCCGCTCCTTCCTCGTTCCCCAGGGTGTGCGACGGCCCCAGCACTGGCGGTCAAGGCGCTGGCTTCGTCTGTTGATGTGCACAACCGTCACGCCGTCTTTCCCCCCCGCCCTCTTAACTAATCCAGTAACCTTTCCCCGCCCCGTATCTCCTTTCCTTGCTCGTGCCCCAGGTGTACGACGGCCCCGGCACGGTGCTCAAGGCGCTGGCTTCCCGGCGCCACGGCCCCGAGGGCCTGCCCCGCGTGGAGGAGGCGGACGACGGCGGAGGCAGCGAGGAGGACGACGACGAGCCGGGCGGCGGGCGGCAGCACAGCCCCGGCATGGGGGGCGGGGGCGGCGGGGGCCATGGGGCGCACGGGTGGGGCGGGCCGGGCGGCGGCTGCTGGGGGCCGGGCGGCAGCCTGGTGGTGCAGCGCGGGGCGCAGCTGGGCTACCAGATGAGGGCGCTGGCCGTGCACCAGGTGGGTGGGTGGGGGGCTGGATGGGAGGGGAAAGGCGGAGGCGCACGGGAGGGGCGGGGTGCCCGTGTGGTGGTGGCTTGCCGACAGGACGGGCGGTCTTGGGAGAGGCGTCTTGCTTGGAGCATTTGGGGGCCAAAAGGGAGGTCGTGCTTTGAGTACGTCGTTGTGTGCCCCGCTGGGTGTACTGGCTAGGGGATAAGGGGCTGGGCGGCCTGCCTGGACAGCGGCAGCACATGGCAGCACAAGGGCGGCCGACGCTCAGTACCATGTACATTGGGGTGGAGGGTTGGCGCGCCCTGCATCAATGCGGATCATGACTTGACAGCAGCGACCTACCCCGCGTAGTACTGCACATGGCCTGTGCTGCAGCGGGCAGCTGGGTTGCCTCCGTAGTAGCCGCCTCGCCACCGCCTTTTGCTGCGTGACTGACACAGCGTCTGATCATGCATAACCGCCCTTGGTGCTCTGCGCCTCGCTGCTGTCATCCCGCTCTCCCCCTGCTCCCCCGCCCACAGAAGGGCGAGCGGCCCCCTGAGGAGGTGGTGCTGTGCTTCGGCATCATCGACATCCTGCAGGAGTGGAACACCAGAAAGGTGCGTGCTGCCGCACAACCCACAACATGCGCGCATGCAGCATCCCCTCCCTCGCCCCCACCGCTACCACTACCACCACCCCTCGCCTCAGCCACGCCGCAGCCCTCTCCCCCATCGAGCAACACCCTACCCTCGCAGCGTATCCCCTCACCACCCCACCCATGCCCCGCTCTTTTCCCCACCTCCAACCTCCATCGCCGCACCGCCCCACCCTCACTACTCCCCCACCCACCTCATCACCCCGTCCCTCCCTGCTAGTCCGCAACATCCATCCATCCCATTCGCCTCACCCACTCCCTCGCAATCCTCTCTCACACCGGTACCTCACCTTCAAACCTCTCCCCATCCCCTTCCTAACCCACACCCCTCCCCACCCCCTTCCTAACCCACACCCCTGTTGCCCCCAGGTGTTCGAGCGCACGTTCAAGTCCATGACGCACGACTCGTACGCCATCTCCGTGGCCCCGCCCAAGCTCTACGCGGCGCGCTTCGCGGACTTCCTCACCGGCACCGTGTTCATGGACCCGCAGGCGGCGGCGGCACGTGGCTTAGCGCCCCTGCCGCCCGCCGGCTCCCTGATGCTGTACGGCAGCGTGGTGGCGCCCATCGAGGAGGAGCACGACAGCGACCCGCGGGTCATGGGGAGCCCGGAGCGGCGGTAGCGGTGGGCTGAGGGTGGTTGTAGCGGTTGGGTGGTGGCTGGTGGGGGCTTTTGGCAATGGTGTGGCGGGAGGGGGGAGTGTGCGGGGGGAAGTGGGGCGTGCTTGTGTGGGTGTAAGGGGAGCTCGGATGGATGAAGGTGGGCATGGGGGCCGTGCGGTGCGGGTGCGTTGGGCGCCGTTCGCATTGTAAGCGGCATGCGAAGACGGCTGAGGCTGTGGGTCATGCAGCTGCACTGGGCGAGCATCCGCAATGCCAAAGTGATGCAGAGGATTGCGGCATGATAGTAAGGCACACTGCAGTTCAGGGGGACACCAGGGCATGCTGAGAAGATTGAAGCGAGGCACCTGAATGCACCTTGGACCGCCCTGCAGTCCGGCTCTTTGCAGCAGCTCTGTGTGGAGCACACACTCTTACAAGCCACGCACGGAAGGGGTTGTACGCCAGTCGGGCTGTGTCTGCCCCGTTGGCCACGTGACCAAACGGCAGGTGCACCTACCCCGTCGCAACCAGGGTTGCAGTTAACCGGGGGCATTACCTTGCTGCTATTGAGGCTGTGACGGCTATCTTGATGCGCAGGGTGCAAGGTCTGGGTGTGTGAGGGACGTAGCAGGGCTGTGTGCCCATACGTCAATGCCGCTTCAGGCCCTTGAGGTGGTGCCATGCGCTGTAGCGAAAGACTCCGTGCGTGGTGTGCACGTACCGGTGTCAAATGCCACCGGATGTTCCGTCATCATGGCGTTTCACTTGCCTAACGTCCGTATGGCAATAATGTGCGGCATCCGGGAGCCTGTTGGTGTGGACATGTCCTGTCTTGTGCCTTAAACTACCGATAGTACTGCTGGGGGAGCCATTGCGCACCAGCACTCTGGTATGCTACACGTACTTTCGTTGCACTCGGTGTGTTGCATACTGCAGTGGTGGTCCTCAAGCGGCTACAACCATCGTTTCGATACATCTTGCAACAGGTGAACGCCGCGGCGAGCACAATCACTGCCGGTATCAATACGCAACGCTTATCTCCTGAAGTGAACAGTGGCGCAGGCGACCAGCTTGGCATAGCATCGATGGCGGGGGACGAATTCACCTGCCCGCGTTGCGAGCGTTCCTGTGGCAACGCCTACAACCTCGCGTCCCACAGCAAAGCGTGCCGCGACCCCAAACGCAATTCGTACATCATCTTTAAGTTGTGGAAATGCCCCGGGTGCGGGCTCGCCATCGACGCAAGGAATGCCACCAATATCAGGCGCCATCAAGCTGCGTGCGGGCGGTATCAGGGGCATTTGGCAGTGGATGCAGCCCCTGCTGCTGGCGCCAAGCGTCAGAGGACGTTGGCAGACACGTGGACGGGAGATTGTGCTGCTGGTGGGGAGGCGGGCGTGGCTAAGCGAGGTGGTCTGCTGGGTGGAGGCTGCAGGGGAGCAGAGGAGGTAGGCGATGCAGGGGCGGGTGTGGGGCTCGTGGCTGAGACTGTAGCAGCAGACGCAGAGGCGGCGGCGGCGGCAGCGACGGCAGCGGTGGAGCCAACGGTGAAGCGGGAAGGGGGATCAACAGGAGCAGTAGGAGGGGTAAGAGTTGTGGTGAAAGAGGAGGAGGGAGCAGTAGGGGCGGCAGGAGCGGCAGGGTGAGTGGTGAAGGAGGAGGGAGTGTTAGGGGTGGTGACGATGGGATCGTCACCATCGTGAAGCAGGAGCAGGGGTTGCGGTGGCAGCAGCACTGGGATCAGTGGTGAAGGATGGCCTGGGAGCAGCAGGGGCGGTGGCAGCAGCCGGACGATTGCCACATTCTCTGCCCACGGTGTGACACATGGTCTTCCTCCTTTTGAACCCTGAAGGGAACATGGGGGATTGGCTTGCACGTAGCCCACAAGAGGGGGGCAGTCATCTTGCAAGTGACGTACATGAGGTGTAAGACAGGACGGTGGGTGCCTCATAATCCACCAGGCGCAACGCATGCTTGGAGCACGCCTAGCCAGGGGTCCAGGCCGGGTCAGGGGAGTCTCCCAGGCAGGAAAGGCGCATGCAGGCACCAGCATTGCGGTGGCGATTCTGCAACTTGACATCGGCCGTGGCACGGCCCAACGCTAGCTGTACCCGATCCACGATAATACTATATATTAGGTGCGAAGGGATACAACTGGCAAAGCAAGGGCGCCTTGAGCTCGCAACGTAACTGTCGCTTCAGCAATGGCTTTCCCTCGGATTATGGCATAACGCGCAAGTGTTTATCTACAGCGCGCAGCATACGGTGCACTGCTGTCAGCGCCCAAGCATCGCGCCAGGTGAGAGAGGACGCTGCCGCAGCAGCGCCACGGACCCCTTCATTTCGGGACTCTCAACGCGCGCACAACGGCATCTGAGGAGCTGCTAAATGCTTGTCGAAGCAACATTATCAGAGCCACCACGCGATGCTCCCCGCGCAACCAGCGCCGTACTGTACCCCTGCCTCCTGACCAAAACCCTCCCCCACACCCACGCCTCTGCCCTTCCAATCGTTCAGCCACCTGCTAGGGGGGTACGACTGCAGCGTCCGCTAGTTCTGTACGGGCTGTACTAAGGAAGCTCCAGCCATTCACCCAAGTCGAGACGGGCGCTCGCTGCCAGCGTCCTGCCTCCTGCGCATCACCTACCTACCGTAGTCACCATGGCATCCATGCAGCCCACAGCGCAAGGCGTGTCCCAGCCCCCCACATGCTGCCACGTGTCCTCCGAGGCCTTCCTCCAAGCCACCACCGTAGCCTGGGGGCACCTGCAGAAAGCGGAGCGGAAGGCCATCCGGGCTACCTGCCACAGCGGTCGGCTGCAGCACGACCGCCTGCTAACACACCTGCACCTGACGCTGGGTGACGTCACGCAGCAGTACGACGACCCTAGCCAATGCCCACACCGGCTGCGGGCGTCGCTGCAGGCTGTCATACGGCGCGGCGCCCGGCTGCGTTGCCTTTCGCTGTGCTTCATGGACCCATGCGACGAATGGAATGAGGGCCAGATGTGAGTTTTGGTGATACAGCTCAACGAGGGCATTGAGTGGGATGCTTCCTGCAAGCTGCTACAGGTCCATTGGAACCGGTCAGTGTGCTGCACGCTGGGAGTCAATCGGTTAGCGATCGGATGCTTTTAGGATAGCGGCATAGTCCGCTGTTTGCAGGCCCTGTACATTCTAGTTGGGCCATGCGAGCTTTGGATTGGGCCTTGCGGCAGTGTACACCATTGGGCGTAACACCGCACGCTGTGTCCCCTTGTTTGCTCCTTACCGCTGGACATGCCACTTGCTTCGCCCCCACTAACACCAGCTTGACAGTATGCCACTATGTCCCCATAACCGCATTCTATCTGCACCCTGGGCCCCCTTGTCCGCAGGTGGGCGGCCCTGGAGGCCTGCTCCGGGTGCCCACTGACCCGCCTGGAGCTGTCCGAGACCGTGCCGCTCACACATGCAACGGTTCAGGCCATAGACGTCTGGTGCCCACAGCTGCACAGCCTGTGCGTGGTCCAGACGTCGTACGCTCAGTACTACGACGACGAGGATCCCGACGGCGCAGGAGCAGCTTACCTGGAGGCCTGCAAGCAGTTGATGGCTCGGTGCGGGCCACGGCTGAGAAACCTCAAGCTGCACGGCGTTCACGGCTGGGGTGAGTTGTGCTTCATGGCCGTACGACACTGTACGGCACTCACTGAGCTGGACCTGGAGGTACGGTGGATGCAGGACCAGCCCACGACCATCGCTGAGGAGACCCACGGCGGTGGGTTGCGCGCAAAGTCTTTGCGGGGGTTCAGAAGTAAGCAGGTTAGGCATGTCACGTGCCGCGTGGTGTCAAGGCTCGCCAGGGGCGCCAGGGACAGGGTGACAGGCAGGGGCATACAGGGGTAACACCTGTCGCCGTCCCTTGTTGGGCTGGGTTGGTGTGTAAGCATGCTAGCGTAGCCCTGCTGTTGAAGGCCCTGGGCCCGGTTGCGCAAGGCCCGTATGGTGGGGTGGCAGGCAGGTAGCTGTAGGATCCTACCCTTCATGCCAACCGCACAGCCTCTCTGCATCGTGGGTGTCCCAGCTGCTACGCGCAGGCTGACTGTGCACTGGTGTAGCTGCCAAACGTGCGCCTGAAGGTCCATCACGCACGTAAGCTTGTCCAGCACCATTAGACAACGCCTGCATCACTACTTTATGGCGCAAGCTACCCAAGCTAATGCAAACCTCGGACTGGCACAAATTAAACTTGTCTCCTCCCTCGTCGTGCACGTGCCCCCCTCTCAGTTGACGGCGCCGCAGAGAACGACCCCATGGTCTACCGCGCAGTCGCACAGCTGACGTCGCTGCAGACGCTGCGCATACGCACGGAAGTGGACCTGCACGTGTGCCACGAGGCCGAAGAGTTCGCTCCAAATGCGAGCTGCGTGAGCCACCTCAGCGCCCTGACTGCCCTGACACGACTGCACCTGGAGCGAACCGCGTGCTACGAGCACACGGGCGGCAGCGACATCCACAGTCCGGGAGGCGTTAACCTGGCGGAGTTTGAAGAGGTACAGGACTCCGAAGAGGAGGAGAGTGACAGCGAGGATGAAGCGTCCCGCTGTCCCTGGTGCAAGCTGCGTGACGCCCACCGCACCTCGCTGCTGTCCGCCCTGCGCGCCATGCCGCAGCTGCAGCACCTGCACTGCCCCACGCTGTGGCTGCGGCCCGCTGAGGCCGCGTCCCTCGCCGCCCTCACCAGCCTCACCCTGGGGGGCCTCCTGGCCCCCCTTTCCCTTGTCCGGGAGCACGCCTTCCACCGATCCCGGAGCAGCGCGTTCTTCCCACTGGCCGCTACCCCTGACCCTGCACCCGGCGCCCTGCCGCCCCGACTGCAAGAGCTCACCCTGCAGAACGCCGTCTCCCCAAAAGTGCTTGCACTCCTGCATCCGCCCCCCTCCTTCGCCCGTCTGACAGTCAGGACGCTGCGCTTTGGCGTCTGGGACGTGGACCCGGAGGAAGCTCACCAGCTGCTCCCGCAGGCAGTGTCCTCTGTGGCGCCTGCAGTCCAGCTGCTCACGGCCTTTCCTTGCCCCGATAACCGTGACACACCGAGCAAGACCCACAAAATAGACGAGGTCAACAACCGCGCCATCTGCATCCAAGCTGCGGGCTGCTGGTGGCGTATGCAGCCGCGTACGGGCGCCCTGGGCGGCCACAGCGAGTGGGTACGGCAGCTGCAGGGGCTGGACGTGGTGTACGGCCACCTGGCGCTGGAGCACATGGAGCTGAGCGCGGAGGACATGTGCTGCCTGGGCCAGACGCTGCCACACCTCAGGGGTGAGCATGACACAGTGCGAGCGGTTGGTGGTTGGTGGCTTTGTTCCCGGTTCGTGGGCACACGTGTCCTTCCACTGACCTGTCCTTTGCGCTGTGGGCATGCATGATGGACATTCAACTGTGGTGCGCTTAGCTTGGTTGGTGCCTGCAACATACAGGCATTCGGTCACAGCACATCGGTGCCCGCGTGTTGTGCCACTAGGTTAAGGGGGCTGGTGTAGCCACATTAACAAAGGACCGATGGACAGGTGCTCAGGTGCACAAGACCGCCGCTGCTTGTGCCAGAGTGCCATATGGAGCTCAACCCGGTTCGCCTTAAAGTCGTTGGCCCTGCTGTCTTGCCGCCCTGCTGGAGGGCTGACCTGCCCCTTACCCTGCACTGCATTGGCACCTGAACCTGCACCTAACGCACGCTTGGACCCGCACCTAACACCCGCACCTGGACACACGCACCTGGACCTGCACCACACACGCATCTGAACTTGCACCTCCGTGCACTGGGTGGGCTGACGCTGTGCCTTGCCCCTGCTTCCCTTCATTTGATCCCCTTTTGATTGCCACGCAGGCCTCAGCCTCATGGACTGCTCCTTTCCAGAGGCGGCCCTGCGGGCCATGCGGGACCACATGCACCAGCTGCGGCGGGTGGGAATAGATGTGAGAACTACCGGCGCATAGGCAGCGCCGAGCTGACGTCGGTGCTGGTGCAGCTGCGCCGCCCGCGGCAGCAGCAACCGCAGCAGCAGGAATAGCAGCAGGAGAGGCAGCAGCAGGGAGCAATGCAGCTGAGGGAGGTGACGTGCTGGGGCTGCCTGGGGTAACGGTATCAACGCTGAGGCATGTAGGCATTCGGTGTTGCATCAGCTGGAGCACAAGTTGAGGATGGCGACGTGGTGGTCCGTGTGCGTGCTGTACGGATTGGCACGCGTGCGTTGCGGTGGGGACTGGGGACCGAGGTTGGCGGCGGAGACCTTTCTATTCGAGGGTAGCCCCAGTGCCTCTCGAGGCTCTATGCCGCCGCCGGCAGTGTACATGCGTTGCAGTGGGGACTGGGGACCGAGGGTACATGGCGGTAACAGTGGTGGAACGGGAACTGGACGGCCTAGCCGCCGCAATTCGGCAGATATAGGGTTGCGCCGGGTCGCCATGGTCCTGGAGTTTAGTAAAGCATGCACATTGGGACCTTTGATTCGGCCGCAGGTGCCCTTGCAGGACGGTGGAAGCCGCTGCGCAGCGCTATGGGTTAGCGAAAGGGCGGGTGTTGTGGCGGTGTCACCTGCGCCTGTACGTAGGCACGCATGCATGACACGCATGCACGCGGCAGGTTGGTAGCTGACTGTGCCGCGCTGTCGCGTGTGCTGGCACCGGTGCTGTGGGTCGTCGAATCGCAATCGTTACAAACCAACGTATGTGGCCAACAGGTTTGCGTGATGCAATCATGCATGTCCAAAATTGTACAGTGGCCGTCAAGCGCCAATGGCATACGTCACCCAACTCCTTGCAAGTGCCATACCTGGCACAGCATATGCGTTTGCTTCTTCCGGCAACAGGGTGATCAGGATCGTGTTGTGTTAAATACCGGTGATACTTGGTGTCCATCTACGATGCAGCCACTCAACACCAAAGGGGGCAACTGTGCATGCAAGTGTAATGCGGCAGCAGCATGCCCAGCCCAGCTACCAGCTCTTGCTCCGTACCATCGAACTGTTCTGCTCCAGTACTGCAACGGAATTGCTGCCGCGCAGGGGAAAATCTGCCATTCCAGACGCCCCGAGCTGTCCAAAGCACTTGCCGCAACTCCCGCCACTCCGCAACACCATAGGCACCGTAAGCGCAACTCTTGCACGTACACACCATACATGCTGTTACAGACACAGTTGCTAGTACCATGAATACAAGAAGACGTACGTACGTAAGAGCCAAGGATACTTTGACGTTTGACCTTTTGGAAGTTAGGCAGCGCTGCGCGACCGTCCACCCCGCACCCCAGCACGCACCATCCTGCCACCCTACGTCGCCCTCCCCTCACAGCCACGTGAACGGCACGGCACGGCGCCCCGCAATGCTGCAAGGTTATGTTGCAGCACAACACCGTGTGCGTACTACCGCCACCAAGCTACCGGTGCACAAGTCGCGGCGGCCACCCATAAGGCAGACTGCGCGAAGGCTGCGACGTAGCAGTTGCACTAAGGAGGATGTCATCAGGGGTACCGGACACGTACGATGCCGTACGATGCCGTACGGGGATTCCCGGCCGCGCATTGCCAGGCGCCGCACCCCGCTGCCCAATGACAGCAGCAGGAAAGCGGCAGCCGAAGCTGCCACGCACTCTTGTGTTTCAGCATACAGGTAAAGACTCGCCACAACCAGACGAAACAGCACGAGCACGCCCACTATGCATATGCAGCACACCGATGATTAGCACGCCATCAACGATGCGTGGGATACGATCCCACAGCCCACAGCACGCCCAGTGCATGCTAGTGCCGTCGGACTGAGTCCCCACCACTTCCACAGCGCTCCACGTCCCACCACTCGTTGCATGCCGAGCCCGTATCCAACGTTCTCTCTTCTCACCCCTTCCCTGCTCGCTTGCCCACACCCCACCTCGCTCTTCTCTACTGTTTCCCCTCCTTAGGACACCCCCCTCACGCCCGGTTGCCCACCACCACAGCCGCCACCTGCCGGTCAAAGGCAGCCGCCTGCCCCTGCCCCTGCCCCTGCCCCTCCCGCTGGCCCCCCTCCTCCTCCACCTTGCGTGCTGTGGCCCGCAGCAGCCCCTCGATCATCTCGTGCACCTGGCCCGCAGCATGGCCCTTGAGCACCTGGCGGCAGGGAGCACGGGGTGGGGGATGTTGCTACACGGCTCGTACGTAGGGCACTTGGTGTGTGACTATTGAGTGGTCGTTCCTGGTCCAGGCACGACTGTTGCAGAACAGATGCACTATGCAAGGCTGCAGCGTGAAACACGCAAAGATGCCCCCGCAAGGCTTGTAAGCAGCTGGGTGACATCTAAATAAGGGCGCGCTCCATCGTCCAGATGTGTGCAAGCGCAGGCACCATGCATGGAGCATGCAACGTCAAGGCTGGCACGTACGCCGCTGCTACGCCACCCGCTCTCACCTGGTTGATGGGGAAGGGCGGGCTGACCTTGGGGGACATGAGGTTGGTGACGGTGATGGTGGTGGGCGTGCGGGGGCCGGGGGGCTTGGCGCACAGCGCGCTGCCGGAGGGGGACGCAGCAGGGGGTGCGGAGGAGGTGGAGGTGGAGGCGGAGTGCTGGAAGGGGTTGGGCAGGGCGGCTAGGAAACTGGCCACGCCCCCGCCTGGGGAGCTGCCGCGAGGGGTGCCCAGGGGGGTGGATGGGGAGGAGGAGGGAGAGGGGGGAGGGGAGGAGAGGTTGGATGAGGATGAGGAGCGGGAGGTGGACAGGGTGATGGAGGAGAAGGCGGCGGGGGTGGTGGGGCCGCTGCCGGGCTGGTGGTGGTGGTGTTGTGGGGTGGTGGGGTTGGAGGCGGAGGGGGTGCTGGTGCCGAGGTTGGGGATCCATAGCTTGCGCAGGGGGGCGGGGGCGGGGGTGGACGGGGAGGAGGGGGAGGAGGAGAAGGACGCGGGGGAGGGGGAGGT